>Ga0126377_10003445_pt1 | contig 11201 bp, 14 predicted proteins | sample PanSoiMetPlot_22_FD_92647 | JGI IMG/M metagenome (GOLD analysis project Ga0126377, IMG submission 92647) | Tropical forest soil microbial communities from Panama - MetaG Plot_22 | ecosystem: Environmental > Terrestrial > Soil > Tropical forest > Bulk soil | place: Panama | collected 2016-02-17
AGTACCCGTGGATCACCGTCGACGTCCACAAGGGGTTCGGCGAGAACGACGACAAGGTCCTGGCGGCGATCCGAGCGGGTAACCCGCCCGACGCCGTGATGTCGTGGTCGCTCGACAGCGTCGGGAAGTTCTGCGCCTCGGGCGCGTGGCAGGACCTGACCCCGTACATCCAGCAGTCGAACCTCGACATGTCGATCTTCCCGGACTCGGTGACGCGGTACACGAGCTATGCCGGCAGCCAGTGTGCGCTGCCGTTCCTGACCGACGCCATGGGGCTGTACTACAACAAGGATCTGCTCCAGAAGGCCGGCTTCACCGAGCCGCCCAAGACGATGTCCGATTTGACCGACATGGCCAAGGCGCTCACGGAGTTCAACCCGGACGGGTCGATCAAGGTCGCCGGGTTCGTGCCGTGGTTCGGCTACTACGAGTTCACCCCGCTCGAGCTCTCGATCATCTTCGGCGCCGACTACTACAACCAGGACGGCACGCAGGCGGCGATCTCGAGCGACCCGCAGTGGGCGGAGCTGTTCCAGTGGCAGAAGGACCTGGTCGACTTCTACGGCGCCGACAACCTGAAGAAGTTCGTCGCCGGCGCAGGGAACGAATGGACGGCGGGCAACGACTTCCAGCACGGCCGCGTCGCGATGATGTTCGACGGCGAGTGGCGGGTGGCCATGATCGGCGACTACGCGCCGGACCTGAACTACGGGACCGCGCCGTACCCCGCGCCGGACGGCGACACGAGCCAGTACGGGCTCGGGCGGGTCGGCGGCACGATCATCGGGATCCCGCGCGGCTCGGCGCACCCGGCCGAGGCCTGGGCGCTCGTGCAGTACCTGGCGACCAACACGGACGCGCTCGTGGCGATGACCAACTCGGTCCGGAACGTTCCGACGACCTACCCGGCGCTCGAGTCGCCCGCGCTCGACGTGACGCCGCAGTTCCAGACGTTCATGGACATCTTCGGGAACAAGGGCTCGCACTACAAGCAGACCAGCGAGATCGGGACGGCCGACCAGGACCTGGTGGAGGCGTTCGGGGCGGACTGGCAGGCGGGCGACGTGTCCGACCTGCAGGCCGGTTTGGATCAGCTCAACCAGCAGGTCGACGACGAGCTCGAACAGGCGCAGATCTAGGCGTGCACGTCACGACCTCACGACGAGAGGAGGCGCCCGATCGGCGCGGCGGTCGCTGAGGCGACCGCCCCGCGATCGTTCCCGCGGCGCAAGCCGGCCCGCCGGCGCGCGCTCAAGCGCTACGCCACCGTGGCGCTGTTCATGTCGCCGTGGATCATCGGGTTCGTCGTGTTCATCGCCTACCCGATGTTCGCGAGCGCCTACTACAGCTTCACGAACTACGACCTGCTGTCGAACCCGAAGATGGTCGGGTTCGAGAACTATCGGTTCATGTTCACGAAGGACCCGATGTTCTGGCAGGCCATGCGGAACACGGTCTGGATCATCCTGGTGGGGCTGCCGCTCAACATGGTGTTCGCGCTGCTCACGGCGATGCTGCTGACCCGGCCTCGCCGAGGACACCGCGTGTATCGGACGATCTACTTCCTGCCCACGCTCGCGCCGCCGGTGGCGGCGGCGCTCGCGTTCGTGTTCATCCTCAACCCCGCGTTCGGGCCGGTGAACCAGCTGCTGCGGCATCTCGGCTGGGCGAACCCGCCGCTGTGGTTCTTCGACCCGTCGACCTCGAAGTGGGGCCTGGTGTTCCTCGGCCTGTGGGGGATCGGGCAGACGATGATCATCTACCTCGCGGGCCTGCTCGACGTCCCGCGGCAGCTCTACGAGGCGGCCGACATCGAGGGCGCGAGCGGCGTGCAGAAGTTCCGGTTCGTGACGCTGCCGATGATCTCGCCGGTCATCTTCTTCTCGCTGGTGATCGGCGTGATCTACGGGTTCCAGTTCTTCACGGAGGCCTACGTCGCGAGCTTCGCGGCCTCCGGCTCGGCGTCCGGAGCGGCCGCGAGCAACGTCGGCTACCCGCAAGGCTCGATGCTGTTCTACTCGCTGTACCTGTACGTCAAGGGCTTCGCCGAGTTCCGGATGGGCTACGCGTCCGCCATGGCATGGATCCTGTTCCTGATCACGATGGCCTGCACCCTCATCCTGATCAAGACCTCGAAGCGCTGGGTCCACTACCAGGGGGGGTTCCGATAGCTACCACCACCGTCGCACCCCCCGCGCCCCCACGTCCGGCCACCGGGATCCGGCGACGCCCCGTCCCCGCCGAGGTCCGGCACCGGCGTTTCCTCCTGACGGTTGCCAACCACGCGCTCCTGATCGCGGTGGGGGCGATCTTCCTGCTGCCGGTCGTGTTCGTCGTGTTGTCCGCCCTCATGAGTGACCAGCAGGTGCTCGGGTCGCACCTGTGGCCGTCTCCCTTCAAGTGGTCGAACTTCACCGGGGTGTTCGACCGCATCCCGTTGCTGCTGTACACGCGCAACACGTTCACGATCGCGGCCCTGTCGACGGTCGGCGTGGTCGTGTCGTGCATCCCCGTGGCCTACGCGCTCTCCAGGATCCAGTGGCGTGGGCGCGGGGCCGCCTTCATCCTCGTGCTCTCGACGATGATGCTTCCGTTCCAGGTGACCGTCGTCCCCCTGTACATCCTGTTCGTCCGGTTCGGCTGGGTCGGGACGATGAAACCGCTGATCGTGCCCCTGTTCTTCGGGGATGCCTTCACGATCTTCCTGTTACGGCAGTTCTTCCTGACGATCCCCGAGGACCTGTCGGACGCCGCCCGGATCGACGGGGCCAACGAGTTCCAGATCATGACCCGCGTGATCGTCCCGCTCGCCAAGCCAGCGATCGCCGCGGTCGCGCTGTTCCAGTTCCTGTACTCGTGGAACGACTTCTTCGCGCCGCTGCTCTACCTGGGCGAGAACCAGAAGCTGTGGACGCTGTCGATGGGCCTGGCCGAGTTCCGAGGGCAGTTCCAGACCGATTGGAACCTCACGATGGCCGCGTCCGTCCTGTTCATGATCCCCGTGATCGTCCTGTTCTTCCTGGCCCAGCGCGTGTTCGTCGAGGGCGTGACCGTCACCGGCGTCAAGGGCTGAGGCGCAGGCACGGCTCGCCCTCGTCGCTTCCTCGAACCCGCGGCAGGCCGGGCCACGTATGCCCTAGACGTGCGTGCTCGATGGGCAGTGGTGGCGTTCCTGGCGGTGGCCGCCACGGCGTGTCGCGATGGAGGAGACGCGGTTTCCCCGACCGGTGCGCCGGCCGCATCCACCTCGCGGAGCCCGTCCGCCGAGCCGACCTCGCGGTTCCCGGTGCTCGACGAGAACCAGCTTTTCGCGATGTCCGAGCCCGTGAGGTTCGACGCCGCGGGCGGCGTCAGGCTGGAGGGTCGGCTGTTCGGCTCGGGCGACGTGGGTGTGGTGCTGTCGCACATGCGTCCGGGAGACCAGGGCCAGTGGCTTGCGTTCGCGGGGCTGCTCGCCGACCGTGGCTACCGCGTCCTGACCTTCGATCGACGGGGGGAGTGTCCCGGGGGCGAGCTCGGCTGCTCCGAGGGCGACAGTGGCGATCCCGGGACGTGGAAGGACCTCGCGAGCGCGGTCGCGCTCTTGCGCGATGAGGGCTCGGACCGGGTCGTCGTCGGCGGCGCGAGCCTCGGCGCCATGGAGTCGCTGTACGCGCTGAGCCGCGGGCTGGACGCCGACGGGCTGATCTGGCTCTCGGGACTCGACCTGTACCGGGGCGCATCGATCGAGGACCAGGTGCGCGACGTGCGCGTCCCGAAGCTGTTCATGACCGGGTCGTTCGACAACGACTCGGCCCCGCTGGGGCACGCGCTCGAGCGCGTCGCCTCCGAGCCGATCGAGATCGTCTCGCTCGATACGGGCGAGCACGGCACCGACATCCTGCGGTTCGGCGACCCGGCGGTGGCCGACCAGATCCGCCGGACCGTCCTGGACTTCCTCGCCGGGATCTGAGGTCGCGCCTCATCCGCGGCTCACGCCGCTCTCATCGCCCGATCGGCAGGATTCGTGGCGAGACGAGGAGGGAGATCTCATGGAACGCAGGACCAGGTGGATCGTCGGCGGCGCCCTCGCGGTCGCCGTGGTGGGTGGCGGCGCGGGCGTCGCCATCGCGAACGGGGCCGGGGACGCGGACGAGCCGCTCGCGGGATCGACGCTGGAGCGGGCCTCGGCCGCGGCGCTCGCCTACACCGGCGGCGGGAAGGTGATCGAGGCAGAGGCCGGCGACGACGGGGCGGCGTACGGCGTCGAGGTTCGGCTGCCGGCCGGGCGCGTCGTCGAGGTGACGCTGGACGAGCGATTCACGGTGATCGGACGGCAGGCCGACGAAGACGGCTCGAACGCGAGCGAGACCGGCGACACGCAGGGGGACTGAGCGCTCCTCAGCGCGCGCCCGCTCCGCTGTACGCGGGGCGCTCGGCCGCGGGTTCATCGCCGAGCGCCTCCGCGAGCAGCCGTTCGACCCCGGCCAGTGTCCGAAGCTCGTCGAGGAGCCGCTCCTGCAGTCGCTCGGCGTGTAGCCCGAGGCGTCGGCGGATCTCCTCCGCGTCGTCGGCCCCAAGCACGGCGCCGATCTCCGCCGCGGGCATCCGCTGTGCCCGCAGGACCTCGGCCGCCCACAACGCTCCGGAGTCCATGTCAGCCGCCTCTCCTCTCGGCGTTTCGATACTGAGCAGACGAGGTGGGGGCGGGCTGTGTGACACGAGAAATGTTCGTTCCGAGTGTCACGCGCAGGCGAGCCGTCTCGTCTCCATGGCACGATGACAGCCGTTCGCCGGGAGGTGCCCGTGACCGAGGTCTACGAGGAGCTGCGCCCGCTGATGTTCTCGATCGCCTACCGGATGCTCGGCAGCGCAAGCGAGGCGGAGGACGTCGTGCAGGAGGCCTTCCTCCGCTACCACCGCGAGTCCAGCGCTGGAACGGCGATCGACTCGCCCAAGGCCTACCTGTCCACGATCACCACTCGCCTGGCGATCGACCAGCTTCGCTCGGCGCGCGTCCGGCGCGAACGCTACGTGGGGACCTGGCTTCCCGAACCCGTCGTCACCGATGCCGAGAGCGACGTCGAGACGCAGGTCGAGACCGCGGACTCGCTCTCGATGGCCTTCCTGGTGCTGCTCGAGAGCCTCACGCCGGTCGAACGTGCCGTGTTCCTGCTGCACGACGTCTTCGAATACGGCTACGACGAGATCTCCGCCGTGGTCGGACGCACCGAGCAGAACTGTCGGCAGATCGCCGTGCGCGCCCGGCGGCAGGTCGATGCCAAGCGACCGCGATTCGAGGCCGATCGCCGGCGTCGTGAGGAGCTCGCCCAACGGTTCTTCGAGGCCGTCACCAGGGGCGACGAGCAGGGGCTCATCGGCCTGCTCGCCGACGACGTGGTGGCGTACGGGGACGGGGGCGGCAAGGTGCCGGCGATCCCGCAGCCCGTCTACGGGCGCGACCGCGTGGTGCGGCTGATGATCGGCGCGGCCGAACGCGGCCAGCAGCTCGGCGTGCGGGGCGCGAGCTTCGTCGAGATCAACGGGCAGCCCGGCGCGCTGTTCCTGGACGAGGACGACCGCCCGCTCGTCGCGGTCACGCTGGACATCGCCGACGACGTCGTGCAGACGATCCGCGCCGTGGGCAACCCCGACAAACTGCACCACCTGCACGCGTTCGGCCGGTAGCGGCTCCGTCGGCTCGGTAGCATCCCGGGCGACCGGCTCGGGAGGTCCGGATGGAGTTCGGCGCGCATCTGCCGCAGATCGGGTGGGGCGACGGGTCGCCGTCGTTCGGCGCTCTGACCGACTACGTGCGTGTGGCGAATGCGATCGGGATGCGGTGGCTCACCGCGAACGACCACCTCGTGTTCGGGCGCCCGTGGCTGGACGGGCAGGTCGCGCTCTCCGCCGTGCTCGATGCGAGCGGCTCGATGACCCTGGCGACCTCGATCGCGCTTCCGGTGGTCCGCGGCCCGGCGCCCCTGGCCAAGACGCTCGCGGCGATCGACCGGCTCTCGGGCGGGCGGCTCGTGGTCGGGGTGGGACCCGGCTCCTCCGAGCACGACTACCGGGCCGCGGGGATCGCGTGGGACGAGCGCTGGCCGAGGTTCGAGGAGGCCGTGCAGGCGCTGCGGGCGCTGCTTCGTCCCGGCGGTGCGACGTTCGAGGGCCGGTTCTACTCCACGGCCCGGATGGAGCTGCTGCCGCCGGCGGCTCAGGCGGGCGGGCCACCGATCTGGGTCGGTAGCTGGGGTTCGGCCACGGCGCTGCGGCGGGTGGCGCGGCTGGGCGACGGGTGGCTCGCCTCCGGCTACAACGCGACACCGGAGGCGTTCGCGGACGCCCGGGCCCGCCTTGGCGAGCAGCTCCGAGGCGAGGGCGTCGAACCCGAGCGCTTCCCGAACGCGATCGCCTCCATGTTCATGTACGTCACGGACAACGTGGCCGAGGCCGAGGACGTGGTCTCGCAGGTCCTGGCGCCCACCCTGCGCCGCGACCCCGAGCAGCTCCGCGAGCGCCTGCTGGTCGGCCCCGCCGGCGCCTGCGCCGACAAGCTCGAGCGGTACGCGGCCGCCGGTGCCGAACGTGTCCTGCTGTGGCCCGTCTGGGACGAGGTCCGCCAGCTCGAGCGCTTCCACGATGGCGTGATGAGCCGGCTGGGCGTCGGCCGCTAGCTCGAGTCATGGACCCCGCGGCGGGTCGCGAGCGCGAACAGCGGGTCACCCCGCTCGAGCTCTTCTTCGACCTGGTCGTCGTGTTCGCCATCACGCAGGTCACGGCGCTCATGTCGCACGATCTGACCTGGAGCGGTCTCGGTCGCGGGCTCCTCGTCCTGGCCGCGATCTGGTGGGCGTGGACGGGTTATGCCTGGCTCACGAACCACCTCGAGCCGGAGGAGGGCCTGGTGCGCGCCGGCATGTTCGGTGCGATGGCCGCGATGCTCGTCGTCGCGCTCGCGGTCCCGAGGTCGTTCGGAGACGAGGCGCTGCTGTTCGGCGTCGCCTTCCTCGTGGTCCGCCTGGTCAACCTGCTGCTGTACGCGGTCGCCGCCAGGCGCGATCGCGACCTGCTGCGGGCCATCGTGCGATTCACCCCGGCGGCCGCGCTCGGAGCGCTGCTCATCCTCGCGGCGGCGTTCGTCGACGGCGCCGCGCAGGTGGCGCTATGGATCCTCGCGCTCGCGATGCTCTACGGCAGTGCGCTGCTCGCCCGTGGGCAGGGGTGGCACATCTCGCCGGCCCACTTCGCCGAGCGCTACGGTCTGATCGTCATCATCGCGCTGGGCGAGTCGGTGATCTCGCTCGGCGTCGCGGCGGCGGGGCTCTCACTCTCCGCGGGCATCGTCGCCGCCGCGATCCTGGGCATCGCGGTGATCGCGGCGCTGTGGTGGGCGTACTTCGATGTCTACTCGGTCCTCGCTCAACAACAGCTTACGCAGACGAGCGGCGCCGAACGCGCACGGCTTGCTCGCGACTATTACAGCTACCTCCACCTGCCGATGATCGCCGGGATCGTCCTGTTCGCCCTCGGCCTCAAGGTCTCGATCCGGCATCTGGACGACCCCCTCGCCGCGATCCCGGCGGTTGCCCTGTGCGGCGGGCTTGCCGCCTACTTCCTAACGCACGTCGTGTTGCGCATCCGGCTCGTGTACTTCGTGCGCCGAACCACGACGGACCGGCCCGCGTGGATCGGCCCCGGCCGGCTCGTGGCCGGCATCACGATGGTCGCCCTGATCCCGGTCGCGGTGACGGTCCCAGCGCTGGTCTCAGTCGCGATCGTCACCGGTGTGTGCTGGGCGCTGATCGCGTGGGATGTTCTGCACTATCGGTCTCTGCGTGTGGAGATCCGGGAGGCGCGGCCCTAGCCGGGACCACCCGCCGCCACGACGCCGAGGAAGACCGCCTCCGTGTCGGCCGACGGCGCCGTCCCGAGCTCCTCGGCGAGCCGCGTTCGGAATCGCTCGTAGGCCGCCACAGCGAGCGCCGGATTGCCGGCGGCCACGTTCGCCTGCATGAGCACGACCAAGGCCGACTCCCGGTAGGGGTCGATGGACAGGACGATCTCGGCGTCCGACACGGCACCCGGATCCCCGCCCGCTAGTCCGACGCGCGCCCTCACCTCGAGCGCCCGAACGCGCACGTTCCGCAGATGCCCTCGCCTTCGCTCGGTCCACTCGCTCTGGTCGCCGGCGAGGAATGGGCGTTCGGCGATGGCGTTCGCGACCAGGGCCGAACCCATCGCCGCCTCGTGTTCACCCTCGCGCAGGGCGGCCTCGGCCTCGTGCACGGCCGCGTCGCTGGCCTCGACGTCCAGCCACGCATCCGGCGGCAGCCGGAGCTGGTAGCAGCCGAACGCGTGCTCGATGCCCGCGACGTGTCCGATGGCCGAGCGGGTCTTGCTGACCAGCGCCCGGAGCGCCGTCTGCCAGCCGCTCGGCGGCTCGCCGCTCCACACGGCGTCCGCGAGCTCGTCGATGGGGATCGCGCGCCCGTGCTCCCAGGCCAAGATCGCGAACGTGAGCCGGCCCTGCCGCCCAGGGAACCGCTTCTCTGGCACCAGCACGTCGCCGTCCTCGATCGCGACGTTCCCCGTCAGATACACCCGTAGCATCACACCCACCAACGTTCCGCCAACGCGCCGTCCCTAGTATCTGCCGCCGAAGGAGGGGCCCGTGATCAAGGAGGTGCAGTGCGAGTGCGGCTTCTACGCGCGCGGCCTCGAGGCAGACCTCGTGCCGGTCGTGCAGGCACACGCGAAGGCCAAGCACGGATTGGACGTGACCGTCGAGCAGGCCATCGCGCAGATGCGGCCCTACGGGGCCTGAGGGAAGGAGGCAGCGATGGTGTACGTGACGATCAGGGGAAGGCTGCGGGACGACCCGGCGTCCATCAGAGAGATCCATGACCAGGTCACGGGGGCCACGAAGGACATGGCGGTGCAGGCGGGCGACATCTCCCACCACGTGTACCTGAACCCCCATGACGATCGGGACTTCCTCGGGATCGACGAGTGGCAGTCCGCCGAGGCCGTCCAGACGTTTTCGGCGAACCCGCAGATCCAGGAGTTCTTCGGGCAGATGTTCGACGGTCAGCCGGAGGTCACGGTCTGGGAGGGTTCGGGCTGGAACGAGTGGTGAGCGCGCCCGCGAACTGCGGGCGGCTGCCGTGACAAGCATCCAGCCGGAGCTGTGGGTCGAGAGCCCTCGTGATGCCGTGGCCTTCAACGAGACCGCCTTCGGTGCGACGGGTCGACCCGTTCGGGCACGAGTGGGAGATCGGCGTGCCCGTTGTCCCTGGTCGCGGTCCTGAGGACGGGCGCGAGCGGTCAGGTGACCGCGTAGAGACGCCACTCGCCAGCGACGCCCTTGAGCTCGTGGGGTCCGCGGTCCTCGAGCTCGATTCCCGAACCGGCGAGCAGGTCCCTCACGGTCTGTGAGACGAGGATCTCTCCGGCGCCGGCCTCGGCGCCCACCCTCGCGCCGATGTGGACGGCGATGCCCCGAAGCTTGTCACCGACGAGCTCGCACTCCCCGGTGTGCAGGCCGATCCTGAGTTCGAGGCCGAGCTCGCTCACGGACCCGCGGAGCGCTCTGGCGCACTCGATCGCGGCGGTGGGCGATCGCGGCTCCGCTCGGTCGACCCGACGATGTCGGTGAACATGACGGTGGCCACGATCCGGGTGGAGGCGGGACCCCTCCGCTGGCCGGTCAGGAACTCTTCCACCTCGTCGGCGATCGTGTCCATATCGCCGGCCCACAAGACGAAGTCGTCACCCGGGAGCTCCACCCAACGCGCCCCCGGGATCCGTTCTTTCGGATACACGCCGTGCGCTATCGGGTTCACCCGATCTCCGGTTCGGTGCATCACGAGCGTCGGCACGGAGATGCGAGGCAACAGCGCGCGCACGTCGACCTCGCGGGTCATCTCGGCAAGCAACAGGACCGCGCGGGGACTCGCGCCCTGGCGCATCAGCCCCGCCAACCAGCGCTGGAAGGCCTCGTCTCCCGCCACCGATGGAGCTATTCGATCGATCCGATCACCCCTCGTCGAACCCCAGTCGTCCTTGACGAACCGTTCGAAGTCGGACCAATCATCATCGGTCCATCCCATCGGATAGTCCTCGTCCCGCATCGCCTCGGCGTACGTCCCACAGAGGATCAAGCCGCTCACACGATCGGGATGGAGCGCCGCGGCCGCGATGCACGCCGGACCCGTGTCGGCGTTCCCGAACAGTGCGGCGCGCTCGGACCCAACCGCGTCGCACACCGAGAGCAGGTCGGCCACGCGTTCGTCCAGCGTCGGGACCTCGGTCAGACGGTCAGAAAGTCCGAGACCGCGTGGATCCGTGAGGATCAGTCGCGAGAAGCCCGCGAGCCTCGTGAGGAAACGTTTGACCCTGGGCTGCTCCCAGAGCACCTCGATGTGCGTGACGGACCCGGGGGCGAGGAGCAGATCGGGACCCGAGCCGGCGACGTGGTACGCGAGCGCGACGCCCTCGTTCCAGGCATATGAGATCGCCGGCCACGGCTGGTCCACGGTCGGATGTTGGGCTGGAGGATGGGTTCGGCGCAAGGACGGCCCGATCGTGTTTCGGGGTGGGCTCGCATCAGGCCGTGCCTGATCCTGGCCCCGGCTCTCGCGGAGGCGGACGGGAATCGAACCCGCCTGGGAGCTCTCGCCCCCACACCGGTTTTGAAGACCGGGGGGCCCACCAGGCGCCCTGACGCCTCCACGGCGAGGATAGTCGCGAAGCTTTACCGGCAGCACGGCACGCCTTAACCCGCGCTTGCACGGCCGCTTCCTACGGTGGATGGAGTCGATCGAGGAGGTGGCCATGAAGCGGTTCGGTATCGCGCTGTTGGCGGGCCTGATGCTGATGATCCCGGCCGGCACTGCGTTCGCGGGTGACCAGGACGTGATCCGCCAGGGCTCGTGCTCGGGCCGGAGCGACTGGAAGCTCAAGCTGTCGCCCGAGGACGGCCGGATCGAGGTCGAGTTCGAGGTGGATCAGGACCTGGTCGGCGACCGCTGGCGGGTCGAGATCCGCCATGACGGCGACGTCGCGTTCCGCGACATCCGTCGGACCCGTGGCGCGAGCGGATCGTTCGAGGCTCGGACGGTCGAGCCCAACCACGCAGGCTCGGACGCCTTCCGCGCACGCGCTCGGAACCTGTCGACCGACGAGGTCTGCGTCGGGCACGCGTCGTTCTAGGCGTTCAA
>Ga0126377_10003446_pt1 | contig 11199 bp, 12 predicted proteins | sample PanSoiMetPlot_22_FD_92647 | JGI IMG/M metagenome (GOLD analysis project Ga0126377, IMG submission 92647) | Tropical forest soil microbial communities from Panama - MetaG Plot_22 | ecosystem: Environmental > Terrestrial > Soil > Tropical forest > Bulk soil | place: Panama | collected 2016-02-17
CTGCGCAGCGTGGCCGACGTCGACGCCGAGGTACAGCACCTGGTGCGCGTGGCCTACGACCAGAACGGCTGATCCCGGGAACGCCCGAACGGGTTGATCCCGGGAACGGCCGAACGGGCGATCCCGGGAACGCCCGAAGGGGTGATCCCGGAACGGCCGAACGGGATCGTGGTTACGGGTTCGGCGTTGACGGCTCTGCCGACCCCATAGTTGGTCTGACCAGACTAGACTAGAGCTACACTGGGCATCATGTCCGAAAGCGTGAACGTCTACCAGGCCAAGACTCACCTGTCGCAGTTGCTCGACCGAGCAGCCGCCGGCGAGGAGATCATCATCGCGCGGGCGGGCCGCCCGGTCGCGCGCCTGGTGCCCCTGGCTGACTCGCCGTCACGCCGGCGCACGCCAGGTGGGTGGCGCGGCAAGGTCCGCATCAGCGACGACTTCGACGAGCTGCCGGCCGAGATCGATTCCGCGTTCCGCGGGGAGCGCCCGTGAGGCTGCTGCTGGACACCCACGCCCTGCTGTGGTGGCTCGCTGACGAAGGCCTGCATCCTTCCGCGCAGGACGTGATCGCGGACCCGGCCAACCTCGTCGTCGTATCGGCCGCCAGCGCCTGGGAGATCTCCATCAAGAAGGCGCTGGGCAAGCTCGCCGCGCCCGATGACCTGGAACAGCAGGTGCAGACGGGCGGGTTTGTGCCGTTGCCGATCGGCATCGCTCACGGCATCGCGGCCGGACAGCTTCCGCACCATCACGAAGATCCCTTCGACCGCATGCTGATAGCGCAGGCACTGGCGGAAGGACTGACGATCGTGACGCGCGACAAGCGCTTTGACGACTACGGCGTAGCGGTCCTGCCAGCCTGACAACCAACGATCATGGCTGCCCCGCCGCCGGGAACGTGATGCCGAATCCGAAGCAGCCCCGCAGCCGCCTGTTCCCTGATCGCGTGCGTTTGTTCATCGGTGCGACGTACGGGATCACGTGGTAGTGGCGATCAGCCGCGGCCGCCGGTGCCGCCCGCACGGGCGGCACCGGCCGGCCCGCAACTTGTCGGCGGCGGGTTACCCGCGGTCTGACGGAAGCAGCGTGAGGGTCATGTCGAGGACCCCGCTGGCCGGCTCGGTGAAGGAGAACTGGCCGCGGGCGCCGCGGTAGATCCCGGTGCCGCCGATGATCGCGTGGACGATGCGTGCGGCCGACGCGTCGAAGATGCCCTGGACGACGATCTGGCCGCCGGGAAGCCGCAGATCCACGGCGGCGGCGAAGACCGAGTCATCGACGCTCAGGGAGGTGAGCGTGCCGCCGAAGCTGCCAACCCGGGCGGTGTCGCTGGCGTCGTTCAGGACCCCGGCGAAGATCGATTCGTCGCCCAGGCCCGGGCCGTGCGGTCCCTGGTCCAGGAAAGCGTGGTGCCGCTCATGCGCGACCAGGTGGATGGTCCGCGCCGCGCCGCCGTTCGCGGTGCTGTGCGGCGCGGAACCGCTGGCCGGCCTTGCGGCCGCTGCCGCGGCGGGCGCCAAGGTCAGCGCCGCGAGCGCGAGGCTGACCACGGCAGGGCAGCGCAGGCGTGAGCGGGAACGGCGTCCGGTCGGGATCATGCTGATCACCTTTCTGTCGGTGGCTGGTGGTTGCGAGCAGCCTGCGGCGCAGGCCCGGGAGCCGAGAAGGGCAAGAAATGAACCGGCCAGCTCACCGCGGCGCGACCCCGCGCAGCCGCAGGCAGAGCCGCAGCCGGCGAGCGGAGCACCGGGCAATGTGGTTCAGAATTTGAACTTGTCACCGGCTGCCGCCGAGCAGAGGCTGGTGGGCATGGATACGACCTACGGCCAGTTCTGCCCGGTGGCGCTCGGCGCCGAGGTGTTTGCCGAACGGTGGACGCCGCTGATAGTCCGCGAACTACTGAGCGGCAGTTACCGGTTCAGTGATCTTCAGCGCGGGCTGCCGGGCGTGTCTCGTAACCTGCTCACCCAGCGGCTAAGCCAGCTCACCCGCCGGGGCCTGGTCGAGCGCCGGGCCGCAGCGGCTGGGCCGAGGTACCAGCTCACCGACGCGGGGCAGGCCCTCGCCCCGATCATCGATGCGCTTGGGGAATGGGGTTACCGCTGGGCGGCCAAGGATCTTCGCCCCGAACACCTCAACCCCGATCTGCTCATGTGGTTCCTGCGCCGGCGGGTGCGCACCGACAAGCTTCCCGAGCACCGGACGGTAGTGCGGTTCGAGTTCCACGCCGATGCCCCACGGCGGGTGTTCTGGCTGATCCTGCAGCGGCCGGAGGCCGACCTATGTATCAAGGATCCCGGTTTCGGCACCGACCTCGAGGTAGTGGCCGGGATCGAGGCGATGGCCCGCGTCTACCTCGGCCACCTCACCCTGGCCGCCGCCGTCCGCTCCGGCGAGGTCCAGCTGACCGGGCCCACCGCTGCCCGGCGCGGCCTGCATGGCTGGCTGGGCGTCAGCCCGTTCGCCGACACGGCTACCCGGCGGTCAGCCTGATGAACATTCCTGGGTTCACCGGCGAGGCCCTTACCGCGCGCGACGACGGGTACGAGCAGGCGCGGCGGGTGTGGAACGGGGCGATCGACCGGCATCCGGCTGTCATCGCGCGCTGTCACGGCGCGGCGGACGTTGCCGCGGCCGTCGGCTACGCGCGTGACCGTGACCTCCCCATCGCGGTACGCGGTGGTGGTCACGGGGTGGCCGGCACCGCGGTGTGCGAGGGCGGTCTCGTCGTGGACTGTTCGCCGATGCGCGCCGTCGATGTCGATCCGGGCACACGCACGATCCGCGCCGCGGCCGGGTGCCTGTGGGCGGATGTGGACCGGGCGGGACAGCGGTTCGGGCTCGCGGTGCCGGCCGGCATCGTCAGCCATACCGGCATCGCCGGGCTGACCCTCGGCGGCGGCATCGGATGGCTCATGCGCAAGCACGGCCTGACCGCCGACAACCTGCTCGCTGCGGAAGTCGTCACGGCCGACGGCGCGAGGCTCCGCTGCGGTGCGGGTGAGCATGAGGCACTGCTCTGGGCGCTGCGCGGCGGCGGCGGCAACTTCGGGATCGTGACGGCCTTCGAATACCGGGCGCATCCAGTCGGACCGATGGTGCTCGCCGGGCCGATCATCTGGCCGCTGGACGCCGCCCCGCAGGTACTGCGGTTCTACCGCCAGTGGATCCGTGAGGTTCCCGGCGAGCTGACCACCATCGTCAAGCTGGCCCGCGCCCCGGCGCTGCCGGTTATCCCGGCCAGCCTGCAAGGCCGGCCGGTGGTCATCCTCTCTTGCTGCTACGCCGGGCCGCTCGCCGACGGTACCCGGGTGCTGCGCCCGCTGCGGACGCTCGGCACTCCCCTGCTCGACCTGATTGCGCCCCGGCCGTATCTGGAGAATCAGGCGCTCAACGACCCCACGGTGCCGCACGGCTGGCACTACTACTGGAAGTCCGCAGAAACCGGCGAGCTCAGCGACGACCTGATCGGCGCCCTGACCGAGCACACCGAGCGCATCACCTCACCCCGCTCCTACACGCTGATCTTCCAGCTCGGTGGCGCCGTCGCCGAAATCGATGAGAACGCCACCGCCTACAGCCACCGCCGCGCGGACCACAACATCAACGTCAATGCCGTGTGGCTCCCCGGCGACCCGGGTGCCCAGCAGCACAGACAGTGGGCCCGGCGGCTGTTCACCGCGATCGAGCCACACCAGCGCGGGGTGTACGTCAACTTCCTCGGCGACGAGGGACCGGAACGCGTGCGGGCGGCCTACGGGCCGGAGAAGTTCGCCCGGCTGCAAGCCGTCAAGAACGCCTACGACCCGCAGAACGTGTTCGCGCTCAACCAGAACATCCCGCCGTCGCCAGCCGAAATTAGGTTGCAACTGATGCATGAGTGATGCATTGTTAGAGGGTGAGCCCGCGCCTGAATAACCTGCTCGGAGCCCTGGCCGTGGGGCTGTCGGACGCCATCTCCTCGGCCGTGGAGGCGACCACCGGCCACGCCGGGGCGATGGGCGCCGCGCTGGCGGTCCTGGCCCAGGAGCCCGGCCTCGGCATCGAGCAGTTGCGGGTGCCGCTGGGCCGTACCCAGTCGGCCACCGTCCGCGTGGTCGATCAGCTTGTCGCGGAGGGGTACGCCGAGCGGCGGCCCGGCCCGGACCAGCGCCGCGTCGCCGTGGTCCTCACCGCGAAGGGCGCCGAGGCGGCGGCCCGGGTGCTCGCCAGCAGGGAGCAGGCGCTCAGCGACGCGGTCGCCGCGCTCACCCCCGGTGAGCGGAAGGCGCTCACCGGCGCGCTGGAGAAGGTGCTTGCCCGGATCACCTCGGACCGGGCACGCGCCGACCAGATCTGCCGGTTGTGCGACATCACGGCGTGCCCGCAACGCGTCTGCCCCGTCGACCTGGCCGCCCAGGCCAGCGAGCCGCAGCCGCCGGAAGTAGTGATGAGGCCATGAGCACGACCCAGTTGCCCGCCACCCCGATCACCGACCGGGGCCGGGGCCGGGCGTGCCGGATGGCCCACGCCTTCGGCGCGGCCGTCGCCAGCGGGGTTGCCCTGTTGCTGTTGCTCGGGACCCAGTTCCGCTCGGAATTGGTCCCGCTCCCGGTGCTGATCGGCGCGGGATCGGCCCTGGCGTTGGCCGCGGGGCTGGCCGCCGACCTGGCCACCCGCCCGCCGCGCGTGGTGCTCGGCGGCGGCTGGCTGACCGTGTCCCGGCTGGGCCGCCGGCAGCGGGTGCAGGCCGACCGGCTGGCCGGGATGTCGGGCAATCCCCGGGTGGCCGGGAGCGTTGTGCTCGTCGATGAGGAGGGCAACCGCGCCGAGGTCGATGTCCGGGTCCTGGTCCGCAACCCGCTGATCTGGCAGCGGGTCTACCAGGGGGTGACCCGCGCCCGGCGCACCGGTGCGCCGGAACCGGCCAAGGCGGACTCGCAGTTGTGGGAGAGGGTCATCCGGGAGGTGGCCGAGGCCGACCGGCGCGCGCTGACCAGCATCGACTTCTGGCTTCCCCGCTGACCGCCCGGGCGGGAAGGGCCGGGCTGCCCGAGCGGGAGCGGCTACCGCTCCCTAGCGGGTCCCCTCCAGGCCCAGCGGTCACCAGTGGTGGCTGGCGACCTGGCCGCCGTGGATGGTGACCGTGCCCGCCGGAGTGTCGTGGTCCCGCCAGATCGTGTAACCGCCGGCGGCCAGCCCGTCGTACACGGCGGCATACCTCATCCCGCGCGGCCCGGGCCGGGGGCGGACAGCGGCGTGGGTGCGCACCGCGCCCGGGGTGCTCGGGCTGATCTCGATCTCGGCGCCGCCCAGGTCCGCCGGTGTGTACAGCACCAGCGCGCCGGTGTCTGCCCCAAGGTCCAGCAGCACCGTGCCCGCGCTGGTCGGACCGTACGTGTGATTCATGGCCTCCCTCGCGGGCGCTTCGCTGGCTTCAGGAGGCACGGGGGTCCGGGGGTTGCCCCCGGACAGCAGAGTCTCGCCGCCGGGACACCGCAACGGCGTCTGGGGCGCCTTATGCGGCGTTCGGCCCGGCGGCTGCGGCGTGCCGCTGCCCTTGGCCAATACAGGGTGACTCATGGCATGCCCTCCGTGCCGGTCGGGCCGCCGGTGCGGCGCGCGCCGGCCCCGGGCTGGCGGACCCGGGGCCGGCGCCTGCCCCGCGGGAGGCGGGATCAGGATGGGTTGTCAAAGCCGCTGTACGGCACCCCGAGGTAGGGGAACGTGTTCAGGAATGGCGCCTTCACGCTGGCGTCGGTCAGCCCGTCGGTGACCTGACCCGCGGCCGTGTCCGGCGTGAAGCTGGGGTCCACCAGGGCGAACGTCAGGCCCGCGACGGCCCGAAGCTCGACCGTGACGATGTCGTCGAAGACCCGCCGGCCGTTCGGGAACCCGGCGAGGTCACCGCCGAGCAGCCCCAGGATGTTCGGGCTGCTCGACGGCGGGATCGCCGTATTCAGCCGCAGCATGTCGGACAGGACCGAGCCGGTGTTGTTCTGGAAGCCGGGGATGATCCCGCTCGGGATCCCGGTGAGCAGGATCGCCTGCAGGTCGGCCCGCGCCTTGCCGGACTGCACCAGCGCGGCGAGATTGGGGAACACGCCCGGGTAGAGCGAGGGCAGCGCCGCAGCGAGGCCCGGCTGGGTGTAGTAGTGGGCGAACTGCTTGTCGCCCGCGGGCGGCAGCGTGTTCCAGCGGTCCTTGTCGCCCAGCGCGATGATGACCTCGTTGATCAGCGGGTTGCCGAGCCGGGAGACCTGGCGGAACGGCCCGCTGCTGACGGTCTTGCCGGCCTCGGCGTCGAAAACGCTCGCCGCCTGGCGGCTTGCCGTGGTCCACACCCCGATCACCGACTTGGGGTCGGACGCCCCGCTGGCGCCCTGCTGCACCAGTTCGCTGATGGGCACCTGAATGGCGATGGAGTGCACGTTGAGCTGGTTGGTCGCGTTCACGCCCGGGGCCGGGCCGGAGAACACGTTCATGCCGTACTGGTTGTGCAGGTTCTCGAACGGCCGCAGGTCGCCCAGGTCGAAGATCGCGCCGAGGTCCACATAGAACCCCTCGGCCCGCTGGCCTGCGAAGACCTTGATGCCACCGCCGAGGTCGTGCACCGCGGCGGCGGCGAGCTTGTCGTAGTTCGGGGTGGACAGCGGGCCGATGTTGCAGGGCGGGCAGGCCAGGTTCTTGCCGAGTTCGGTCCCGGTGCCGCCGCCATCGGAGAACCTGCGGACCGAGTAGAACTGGCGGGTGTTCCAGTTCGCACTGTTCAGCGCGGTGATCGGCCCGGTGTTGTAGAGGAACGTGTCCGGGTTCCGCAGCCGATTGTGGAAGGTGAACCGGTAGGTGACGTCCGCCTTGCCGTCACCGTCGTTGTCGATGTGGATCTCGTAGCGGACGTCCTCGCCGAACTGGTAGAAGTTCGGGCCGCCCGCGGGTGTCTGAAGCGGGATGTAGTTGGCGATCAGCGTGACGGAGTTCAGCCGGTCGGGGCTCACGAACGCGTAGAGGTCGGTGCTGTCGGCGACCGGATCCGTGGAAATTTCGGGTGCCTCGCGATGGGAAGACATCGGTTACCTCACAGGCTTGTCGGGCGGGCGCCAGGCCGGGTTCGGCGGACGGCGCGGCAGAACGGGTCGGGCGGGCAGGGGATTCGTCGGATCGTGCGGCGCGCTGGTCCGGGGCGGCACCGGTCCAGGCGCCCGCCGGTGCGGCGGGCGGCTTGGGATATCCGGCAGTAGATGCAGCGAAAGGCGCGCCTGATGCGGTCAGCGGGCGGCGTGCACAAGCCTGGCCGCCAGGCCAGGATCGCGGAGCCTGGTTGTGGCCTCCCCGGCGAACACATCCATCTCGCCGGAGGCGAGGTCACGGACGTGCACGATGACCGGGTCGGCCGGGCTAGGCACCCTCGCCGCCGTGCCGGGGTGCGTCCGCGGCGCAGTAGCCGCGGAGGCCGCCGCTGCTGGGCCGGCCAGGGCGCCGGCTATCGCGGTGGCAGCCAGGCCTGCCCCGGCGAGGCCCGCCGCGCCGTACAAGACAGACCGCCGGGACGGCTCCGGGCGCCGGGCCTCGTCCGCCGAGCCGTCTGCCGGCTGATCCGGGTGGATCTGAGATGACATGAGACTTCCCCTCCGGGCGCGGCAGCCTCCGCGCACCTTCCGGGCGCGGTAACCCCTGCGCAACGCCCCTCCGTGTCGCGCGAAGGCAGCCGACGCCATACCGTGCCCGGGCTTCTTGATGCGCCCGGGCTCGCCGCTTCTTCGGGGTGGCCGGCCGCGCGGATGCCGCCGGGGCCGGGTCGTTACCGAACCGTTACGAATTGCTCCATGCCAGCTCGGCAATGGCCGGAAAGGTGTCGGTGTAAGCCCGGCGGCGGGACGGGCCATCCGTTCTCGCCAGGGCGCCGAATGGAAGGCATGAGGCCACGCTCGATGCGTGCATCCGAGCCGGAATTGCCCCGTCCGGAGAGCGCCGACCGGCACCTGGACGGCTTGCTCGCGCGGGTCGGGCGCGGTGACCAGGCTGCGTTCGAGGCCGTCTACGACAATCTCGCCGGACCGGTGTACGGGCTCATCCTGCGGGTAGTCCGGGACCCCGCTCAGTCCGAGGAGGTCAGCCAGGAGGTCCTGCTCGAAGTGTGGCGGACCGCGGCCCGGTTCGACCCGGCCAGGGGCAGGGCCGCCACCTGGGTGATGACCATCGCGCACCGCCGCGCGGTGGACCGGGTGCGCTCCGCGGCCGCGGCCACGGCGCGAGAGCAGCGGACCGCCGAAGTGCCCGTACCGCACGACGCGGTCGCCGACACCGTCGAGGCCAGCCTCGACGCCGAGCGAGTGCGGCGCTGCCTGGACGGGCTCACCGAGCACCAGCGTGAGTCGATCACCCTCGCCTACTACGGCGGTTACAGCTACCGGCAGGTCGGGGAACGGCTCGGCACCGCGCTGAGCACCATCAAGACCCGGATCCGGGACGGGCTCATCCGGATGCGCGACTGTCTGGGGGTGAGCTGAGCATGGCACTGCTGCGCCGTAGGCAGCACGCCCTCACCGCCGTGTACGCCCTCGGCGCCCTGGACACCGCCGCCGAGGTAGCCCGGTTCGAGCGCCACCTGGCAGGGTGCCAGGGCTGCACCAGCGAGGTGCACGGATTCCGGGAAACCGCGACCCGGCTCGGCATGGCGGTATCCCGCGAGCCCCCGCCGGCGCTGCGCGCGGCGGTCATGGGCGAGGTGGCGCGGACCAGCCAGCTGCCCGCTACCGACGACGGGGCGCGGTACCGCCGGCCGGTGCCGCGGCGCACCTTGCTGCCGCGGCTGGCCGTGGCCGGAGCCGCGGTCGGCGTAGCCGCCGCGATCGCGCTGGGCGTCGTGCTGGTCAACACCCAAAACCAGCTCGACCAGACGCAGCAGCAGCTCGGCCAGGCCAGGCGCCAGCTCGCCACGACGAAGACCCAGCTCGCCGCGATCAACGCCGTGCGGACCGCCGCGGACGCGACGCTCGTGGCGAAGGCCACCACGATCGGTGGCACGGTGACCGTGGTGAAATCGGCGTCGATGCACGAGATCGTGGTGACGACCCACGGCCTGCCGCCGCCGCGGGCCGGCAAGGTCTACCAGCTCTGGCTGATCGGCACGAATGGCAACAAGATCCGGTCGCAGGGCTTGCTCGGCACCGCGCGTAGCGGCCGAACCGGGCCGGTGCTCGTCTCCGGGGTGCTCCCGGGCGACATCTTCGGCATCACCGTGGAGCCGGCCGGCGGCACCGTCCAGCCCACCGTCGCGCCCATCGTCGCCATCGCGGCCTGACCCCGCGGTCGCGTATGTGGTCGTTGTGGCAACGCCTACATTCTTTTGTGGGCGTTGCCACAACGACCACAAATGGCTGCGGGACGGTGGGCTGGACGTGGCCCCCTCAACCACCGTCCCCAGCCTCATCCCCTAGCCGCCCCGCGCCGATCGACGTTGGTGATCACGGCGATCATCGCGTGGGGGAGCCGCCCCGCCAGGGGCTAGTGGGCGGCGGCGGCCAGGGCGAAGGCCAGGGTGGAGTTGGCGGTGTAGTCACTCGCGGGCTCGACCGAGGGCCAGCTCACCACGTTGTCCTCGTAGCCGGTCGTCGTGGTGTTGAACGGCTTGAAGTGGCCCGCGCGGCAGGGCCGCATGCCGTCGACCGTGCCGAGCCCGACGAAGTTGTCGAGGTTACTCGGGCCGTCGCTCGTGGCCCCTACCTGGATGTTGCCGTGCCCGGTCAGCGAGCCCGCCAGGTTGGCGATCTCGCTCTGCATGCAGTGCGGGTAGGTGTCGCCCGCGCCGACCACGAACGAGCTGCCCCAGCCGTTGGCGCCGAGGTTGAAGTTGAGCTGCTGCTGGGCGAACGCGCGGTGCGCGGCGGACCCGCCGTAGCGCTGGTACAGCGCGTTCGTGATGGCCAGCCCGAACGCGTGCGGCGTGGCGTCGCCCTGGCCGAGGACCATGCCCAGCCCGAACGGGTCGCTCTTGGCCAGGCGCTCCCCCACCCGCAGCTGCGCGGCCATGTCGGCCAGCAGCACGCGCGGCGCGATGACCGGGGTCCCGTGCGCCCCGCGCATCGCCTGGATCAGCTCGGCCTCGCCGATCGCGCCGTTGTCGTAGAGGTTGAGCGTGTCACCGCCGGCCGGGTGGCCCTGCGCGATGTAGGCCTTCGCCCAGCGCGCCGCCACGGCCAGGTCGGCCCGGACCCGGCCGGCCGGCGCGCCGAGCGCCTCGTCGGCGAGCGCGATCTCGTCCGCGCCCCAGAGCATCGCGCTCTTCCACTCGGTGCCCGGGTAGAAGTCGTGCGGGAACGTGGTCACGAGCTCCCCGACATGCCTGGTCTTGGCCATCGCGAAGACGCCGCGGGCCAGGCCCAGCAGGTGCTCGGCGTGCTGCCGCCGGGTGGCGGCAGACAACTGGGCGCCGAGCGCGAAGTCGGCGGCGAACCGGCCGGCGAACTCCGGGCTGATCTTCGCGCCGGGCGCCGCCGCCGGGAACACCGGCCGGTACTTCACGTAGTAGGCGCTGGGCCCGGGGTCACCGCCGGGCTTGACGTTCAGGCGGTCCTCAGCCTGCGGGAGGAACCAGAAGTTGTAGTCGCCCTGGATCGTGTTGCTCGCGTTGCCGGTGCCGATGCCCACCTGGATGTAAAGGGCCTTCTTGGCCGGGCGCCACAGCTTCTGCAGCCAGCGCAGCTCGAACCCGGCCTCCGCCGCCAGCGTCGGATAGGTCCCGGGGAAGTACCGCGCCGCGAGCAGCAGCAGCCCGTCGGCGTAGCTGCCGGTGTAAGCGAACTTCTCATACCCGCCGCCCGCGTCGAACCACCCGCCGGCCACGTTCACCGGGCCGCCGACCCGGTGCAAGGTGCCGAGCAGGTTGTCGTTGCTGTCGTAGCGCGGGTCGGCGTACACCCGCGCGTACCGGTCGGTGAGGTTGGCGGGCTGGCGGTGCAGCACGGTGGACCGCACGTTCGCACCGTCCCGCTCGGAGGTGAAGTAGCGCACGCCGTTGAGCACCAGCCGGTGGTACAGCGCCCGCGCGGGCGCGACCGCGAAGACCGGCGAGGCCGCCTTCGCCCCGTTCGCGCTGATCGTGATCCGGTAGTTCCCGGTGCGGTGCAGCCCGCTGAAGTCCAGCCGGTAGACCGCGCGGTAGGCGTCGTTCCAGCTGCCCGCGTCGTGGCTGGACCGGCCGCGGAACACCACGCC
>Ga0126377_10003447_pt1 | contig 11196 bp, 6 predicted proteins | sample PanSoiMetPlot_22_FD_92647 | JGI IMG/M metagenome (GOLD analysis project Ga0126377, IMG submission 92647) | Tropical forest soil microbial communities from Panama - MetaG Plot_22 | ecosystem: Environmental > Terrestrial > Soil > Tropical forest > Bulk soil | place: Panama | collected 2016-02-17
AAATTCGAATTGCTTCCGCGGATTCATCAACATCCATTATTTCGAATTGTCAGATTTGCGGGCCAACACCTCGGGCTGAATCTGCACGACTGATCGGAAAGGCGCTTCGTACCCTATGAACGCATTGGCCATCTACCGGGTCGGGCACTGGTGCTATGAGCGGGGTATTCCGTTCGTTCCACAGCTGGCCTATTACCTGATCTATCTTCTGTGCCGAGCCGTGATTCCGATGTCCGCGGAGATCGGAAAAGGAGTCGAGCTTGCTTACGGTGGACTTGGCGTCGTGCTGCACGAGCGCACGAAGATCGGCAGGTATGTGACTGTCGGACATGACGTGACGATCGGCGGCCGCTCACGCCGCTGGGGCGTACCAGTGATCGAGGACCGTTGTGTCATCGGCGCCGGAGCGAAACTGCTGGGACCAATTTCGGTCGGTCAAGAATCGGTGATCGGTGCCAATGCCGTGGTGCTGGACGACGTGCCTCCCAATAGTGTGATGGCAGGCATGCCGGCCCATGTCGTTCGCCGAGACATCGACATTCACGACTACAGCTGTCTGCAGCCTCCCGAGGAAGCGGATCGCTTGTCGTTCCGCACATCCAATAATCTCTTGGTGACGGTCATCGAAGATCCGGCCCGGCTTGAGCATCTGTCGGCCGAATGGTCCGAGCTCCTGAACGAGAGCGAGGCAGACTGCCTGTTCTTAACGAGCGAATGGCTGGAGACATGGTGGCGTCACTTTTCGCGCGACAAATGGACATTACATCTGGTGACGGTGAGGCGCCAAAGTCGTCTACTTGGCATCATGCCCTTGTATACCAGACCACGGACGTTCGGGGGGCTGATCACGTGCCGCTCTACGGAATTCCTCGGGGCCGGTCTTATCGGGTCAGATTATTTGGATGCGATCATTCGACGGGGCGAAGAAGAGCATGTCTCGCGCGCGTTGATTGAATTCTTCGAACGAGAGCGACCACTGCTTACGTTGAGCCATGTGCCAGCCTCGTCGAATGGGGCGTGCGGAATTGCGAGGGAGCTTGAACAGTGTGGATGGCTTATCGAGCGCAATCCCATCGAAACCTGCCCGTATATTTCGTTAGAGGGCCGTACATGGGAATCCTATCTGGCCTCGCTCGGCTCGAATCATCGCTACAATTTCCAACGGCGACTCAAGAATCTCCAGGCACAGGGCACCGTGCTGTTCGACACCGTGGAAAAGGAAGATCAACGGCGTGAGGGGCTGGATTCGTTGCGTTCACTCCACAACCTCTGCTGGAAAAGCCGGGGCGGCTCACAAGCCATGCAATCGGTGCAGGAATGGGCTTTTCATGAGTCGTTCAGCCGGCTGGCCTTGGAACGTGGCTGGCTTCGTCTGTATCTGTTGCGGATGAACGGCCGGCCGATCGCGGCCCTATACGGATTTCTCTACAAACGGCGCTTCTATTTCTATCAGTCCGGGTATGATCCGGCATGGAGACGGGACAGTGTTGGACTCATCACCATGGGGTTAGCGATTAAGCAGGCCATCGCTGAAGAAGCGGAGGAGTATGATCTGCTGCACGGAACGGAATCGTACAAATTTCTGTGGACGGGTGAGACTCGCCGCCTTGATCGCATCCGGTCGTATCCTCCCTCCATGCGTGCCTACGTTTGCCGCCAGGCGCTCGCGCTAGAAGCCACGGGCAAACAGGTCGCTCGCCGTTACCTGCCGGAGGATCTCCTGAACCGGATCATCGCCCAAAGACGGATGGGAGCCTGAGATGGCATTGCGAGCTGTAGTCAAGACAGCATTGGGAGCAAGCTTACGATGGACGGGCGCCAACAGGGTGATCGAAACGATCAACGCGACCAAACATATCCCGTTGGTGATTGGCTATCACTCCGTCGTCGAAGACGTTCGCACTCACCTCGGACGGGCGATCCTGCCGAGTCTGATCAGTTCTCGGATGTTAGAACGGCAACTGGACTGGCTTGGACAACATTTTCGCTTCCTGTCATTAGATGAGCTTGGTGAACGGCTGGAAAATGGGGATCCGTTCAACGAGCCGCTGGCGGCAATAACGTTTGACGATGGCTACGCAGGCGTGTACCACCACGCCCTTCCACTCCTTCAGCGCAAAGGCATACCGGCAGGGATGTTTGTCGTCACCGAAACCCTGGGCCGCGGGCATCTTCAAGTGTATGACAAGCTCTACCTCCTGTTGGCGGGAGCGCTGCCGAAGATTCGCTATTCACCTGACCGGTTTGTCAGTCTGTGCGAGAGCCATGCCGTGCAGCTTTCGCTGAGGGATCTGAAACAGGTGATCCACGATCCATACGCGACCATGCGGTTGCTGTTTACGACGTTGACACAGAAACAACTCCGGAGAGCGATCGAGGCGCTGGAAACTGTGTCGAAGGTCCGGGACGATGATTTCCCCGAACTCCATTCAATGACTTGGGACATGGTGCGTGAACTCGATAAGGCGGGAATGACCATCGGTTCTCACACCCAAACCCATGCACTCTTAACCCTGGAAAATCCCGAGCGGATGGTGAATCAGGTCGTGGGTTCCCTCCTCACATTGCAGCACAAGCTGCGAAAGCCCGTGAGCCATTTTGCGTATCCGGATGGACGTTTCAATCCAACCGTCGTCTCGTGCGTGGCAGAAGCCGGTTACCGGTTCGGATATACGACCTGCCTTCATCGTGACACGAAGTATCCTTCTCTGACCATTCCACGTAAACTCCTCTGGGAGAACTCTTCGCTGGATCCCTTCGAAGGATTTTCCAACATCTTGATGCATTGCCACGCCCACTGGATCTTTGATCTCTTTCAGCGGTGCCATCAAGACCATGCGGACCCGCCTGGAAACGGGCACACCTCTGCGCCGCTCGACAAGAAACACGAGAGAGTTTCTCCTGTCACCTCCTCATCCCTGATCTAGACATCGGATGCTGAAGCCGGCTTTGCTGATCATCGCGGGACGGATTGTCGGCTTCGCCGCGGCTTTCCTGACCCCGCTCATTCTGGTCAGGATTTTCGACCTGGAGACGTTCGGGACGTATAAACAATGGTTCCTGCTTTACGCCACATTGTTGACCATCACCCAGATCGGCATGTCCGAGAGTCTGTTGTACTTTCTACCGCGTGCGTCGGCCGAAGCCGGTCGGTACGTGATGAACTCACTGTTGTTTCTGGGTGCTGTGGGGACGGCGCTGGCGTTGATACTGGTGCTGACTTCCGGCGTGATCGCCGGTTGGATGAGCAACCCCGCCCTGGCTCCGCTGATCCCACTGCTGGGGTTGTATCTCCTCTTCATGCAGGCTTCGATCGGTTTGGAAACGGTCATGACCGCGCGCAGTTCATTTCGCGCGGCCGCCATCGCCTACGGCGTGACCGACGTGTCGCGGGCGCTGTTTTTGATCGTACCCGTACTCCTCGTGCCCTCCCTCCGCTCACTCCTGTATGGCGCCGTTGCCTTTAGTGCGCTGCGGCTTGTGTATACGGTCCGATACTTCTGGCGGGTGTTCGGTGCTACTTTTCGACCTGATGCTGCCTGTTTCGCCCGACAACTGGTCTACGCGCTGCCCTTCGCCGCATATGTGCTCGCCCACATCGTCCAGGAAAATTTTCACCAATATGCGGTCTCAGGTCTCTTCGATGCCGCGACATTTGCCATATATTCCGTGGGCTGCATGCAGATTCCGCTCGTCGACCTCGTGGCGACGACGGTGTGCAATGTGATGATGGTCGGCATGACGACCGCCCTACATGACGGTCGTGAAACGCAAGTGATCGATCTCTGGCATCACACGGTCCGGAAACTGGCGCTGGCCTTTTTCCCGCTCGCGTGTCTGCTCCTGATCAGCGCACGCGATCTGATCGTCATGCTGTTTACTGCCAACTATCTGGCTAGCGTGCCGATTTTCATGGCCGGCGTGACGGCCATCTTCTTCGTCGTTGTTCCCGTAGACGGGCTGCTGCGGGTATACGCGAAAACACATCTCCTCTTGATCATGAATCTGCTCCGTCTCGCCGTGATCCTCATGCTCATTCAATGGTTCGTGACGTCCTTCGGTCTGGTCGGTGCCGTCCTCGTGACCGTGCTTGCGCTGGCCGTCGGGAAGCTGCTGGGGCTCATCGCGATGACCAGACAATGGCAAGTCGGTGTGCAACACCTACTTCCATGGCGGACGCTCACGGCGATCGCCGCTCTTTCCATCACCGCGAGCCTACCGGCTCTGGCCGTCGCCTATGGGATTCAGGCGAGCGCCCCCCTCCGTCTTCTACTCGTGGGGATAGTGTACGTCTCAGCCTATGTCGGGATGGTCATGGGATTCGGTGTGTTGTCCGTACAGGAACGGGCGATACTGGCCCGCCCGTTGGAATGGCTTTCGTTTGTCCGTGGCATGCGCTATCAACACAAAATTTCTTGAGGTGCCGTGTGTGTGGGATTGCAGGAATCGTCGCTCAACGTGATCAAACGGTATTCGCCGAAGAGCTGCACGCCATGTGTGCGGCTCTCGTGTCACGGGGACCGGATGATGAGGGCGCATTCGTCGGCGACGGAATCGGACTGGCCATGCGCCGTTTGAGCATTATCGATCTCGAGACGGGGCACCAACCGGTCTCGAACGAAGATGGCTCCATGTGGGTCGTGCTGAACGGGGAGATTTACAACTATCGACCATTGCGAACTGAATTAGAGCGGCGCGGTCATCAGTTTGCCACGGCCACCGATACCGAAGTGATCGTCCATTTGTATGAGGAACGTGGAGACGACTGTGTCCAAGATCTACGGGGGATGTTTGCCTTCGCGATCTGGGACGAACGGCGTCAACGGCTCCTGCTCGCGAGAGACCGGGTTGGAATCAAGCCCTTGTATTATGGGACTGTTGGCGGCCGCTTCATGTTTGCCTCGGAACTCAAAGCGCTTCTGCAACTGCCCGACGTGGACCGGCGATTGAACTGGCGGGCAGTGGCACATTTGCTGGCCTATGCGACGACACCCTCGAACGAGAGCATCGTCTCAGGTATTCAGAAGCTGGAGCCGGGTCATCGGCTATGGCTGGAATCGGGAAAAGATCCGGTCGTCGAGCGCTATTGGGACCTGCGTTTTCTGCCGGATGCACGACGCTCTGAAGAGGACACGATCGAGGAGTTGCGCACACAACTCCGGGAATCCGTGCGGTATCACCTTGTCAGCGACGTACCGGTGGGCGCGTTTTTGAGCGGCGGAATCGACTCCAGCTCGGTGGTCGCCTCCATGGCCATGATGGCCACTGGTCGGGTCAAAACATTCTCCATTGGATTCCGGGAGCAGGAATTCAATGAACTACCCTATGCCCGTCTCATCGCCGAGCGGTTCGGTACCGATCATCATGAATTGGTGCTCGAACCGGATGTCTTGGACCTCCTCGACCATTTCGCCTGGGACCTGGACGAACCATTCGGCGATGCCTCCGCGATTCCGACTTATATGGTGTCACGGCTGGCGAGCCAGCAGGTTAAGGTCGTGCTTTCGGGCGACGGCGGTGACGAATTGTTCGGTGGGTACAACAGCTACGTGATTGAGGGCCGGGACCGTTGGGCAAGGTTTCTTCCCGCAACTATTCGCAGGCTGCTCGCTCAAGCCTCTTCTATCCTGCCGGAAGACACCAGGGGAAAAGAGTTTCTGAACTATCTCTCGAAACCGAATGGCGAACGGTTTTTTTATGCGAATACGCTATTTAGGCCAGAACATCACAGAGAGCTATTGACTGGCGAGGTCAGAGAACACGTTGCTGCGGCACAGCCTGAATGGGCCAGGCTCGATCGGCTCCTCAGGTGGAAGGGACACTGGCTGTCCGCATTGCAAGATCATGATTTTCGCTACTATCTGCCGCTGGATATTTTGACCAAGGTCGACCGTATGAGCATGGCTCATTCGCTGGAAGCCCGTGTGCCGCTGCTCGATCATCACTTTGTAGAATTTGCGGCGACGATCCCGGCCGATTGGATGTGGCATCAAGGAAGGACCAAACACATCTTCATAAAGTCGCTTCGCGGACTGCTGCCGGACGAAATTTTGGATCGTCCGAAAAGAGGGTTCGGCGTGCCACTTAACCGGTGGTTCCGAGGGCCGCTTCGTCCATTGGTCCGAGAGCTTCTGTTGTCAGACACCTGCCGCAAGCGCGGAATTTTCAATGAGGCCTATCTGAACAGACTGATCACGAGGCAGGAGCAAGGTCGGTTGTTGGATTTTCACATGTGGACGCTGATGTCGTTCGAACTCTGGTGCCGGACGTTCCTGGATCGAATGTACTCGCCACCGGCCGCGAAGCCGACGAAGCGATCTGCCGCGGCTGCTGCAAGGCCTGCAACCAAGCGGCGCCCTTTACCGGCCAGGTCGATGTTGTAATCCACCTGTCCTCGGGCGAAACACCATGGCGAGCAGTGGCAAGGCACTTCAAAGAATTGCGCTGGTTGCGCCGAGCCCTAGTATCCTCGGCGGACAGGCAGTGCAAGCCAAAGCGGTTGCGGACTATCTGCGGTCGGACGGCTATCATGTCGATTTTGTACCGATCGATCCTCGTTTTCCGAGAGGAGTCGGCTGGCTGAAGCGTCTGCCCATCCTCAGAACATTGGTGAATGAAGGACTGTACTTGTCCAGCCTCCGCAGGCTCCGGCACGCACACATCGTGCAAATTTTGTCCGCGTCCTATTGGTCGTTCCTCCTGGCACCCCTTCCGGCCATTCTCGCGGCCCGTCGCCTGAAAAAGCCGATCATTCTGAATTATCACAGCGGAGAAGCGGACGATCACCTGGCCCATTGGGGTGCTCGCGTCCATCCCTGGTTGAGAATGGTCGACGAAATCGTCGTGCCGTCGGCGTTTCTACGGGATACCTTTGCGCGATACGGGTACCGGGCGCAGGTCATTCACAATGTCGTCGATACCAGACGGTTCCGCTATCGACGGCGACTCCCGCTTCTCCCGACATTTCTGTCCGTAAGAAATTTCGAACCACACTACGGTGTCGAAGATACGATTCTGGCTTTTGCGCTGCTCCGGACCAGCTTTCCCGGCGCGACTCTCACCATCGCCGGGATGGGACCGCAAGAGCCGGAACTCAAGCATCTTGCGGATGCGCTGGGTCTACGCAATGTCCGGTTCATCGGTCCAGTGGATCCGGCATCCATGCCGGCTTTGTATGATGCCCATTCGATCTTTCTGAATTCCTCCTTGGTGGACAATCAACCACTGTCGGTGCTTGAAGCCATGGCGTCCGGTATGCCGATCGTCAGCACCGCGGTCGGTGATATTCCGAACATGATCCAAGACGGTATATCCGGAACCCTTGTCCCGGCCGGTGATCCGGCCGCTATGGCCAAAGCCGCAACGCACCTCCTGCGATGGCCTGAGCGGTCTCTGCTCATGACGCAACGGGCCACGGAGTCGCTCGCGCGATTTGCCTGGGGAAGTGTTGGACCGGCATGGGGCGATGTGTATCGCCGGCTGTCCGGTTGTAACCAGATGTTAAAGGCCGCCTGACCATGTGTGCGATAGCCGGAATTCTGAAATACGACCAACGGGAACGGGTAGAACGCTCTCGCCTGGGGCGTATGGCGGAGGTGCAGCGCCACCGTGGACCAGACGGAGCAGGCATCTGGATCGATGGTCCGGTAGGTTTGGCACATCGACGCCTTGCCATCATCGATGTCGCCGGTGGCCACCAGCCGATGACGAATGAAGACGAGAGTTGCTGGATCGTTTTCAACGGAGAAATATACAACCATGCCGTACTCCGGCGGGAGATGGAACGAGGGGGACACCGGTATCGCACCAGAAGCGACACGGAAACGATCCTTCATCTGTACGAAGAGTATGGTTCCCGCTGCGTCGACCGCTTACAGGGTATGTTTGCGTTCGCGATCTGGGATGGAAGGCAAGGCCGGTTGTTGTTGGTCCGTGACCGGCTCGGCATCAAGCCGCTCTATTATGCCGACACCAACCGGGAACTACTCTTTGCTTCGGAGATCAAAGGCATTGTCGCCTCCGGTGCCATCAAGGTCGCATTCAACGAAGCAATCCTTCCGGAGTTTCTGGCAAACCGGTATGTGACGGGCGCGGATACGTTCTATCGAGGCATCAAAAAATTGCTGCCGGGGCATCTGCTGGAATGTTCGGCAGAACAGGGGGTACAGATACGCCGCTATTGGCATCCGCCGCAGGAGTGCGTGGACGAGCGATTACCACTTGCCGAACAGGCCGACCAGTTGAGGCTCGGTCTTCAGCTGGCAGTGAAGAGCCATCTGATGAGCGACGTTCCGCTGGGTCTTTTTCTTTCAGGCGGATTGGATTCCAGTGGACTGGCGGCCCTGATGGCTCCATTGATGCCGCAACCGGTCAAAACCTTCGCCGTTGGGTTTGCCGAACGGGAGGCCAATGAACTGCAGTATGCGCGGATGGTCGCCCAGGCGATCGGCGCTGAACACCACGAGGTCCTGGTCTCGCCCAGGCAATTCATGGAGGTGTTGCCGAAGCTGATCTGGCATGAGGACGAGCCGATTGCGTTTACCTCGAGCGTGCCGCTCTATTTTGTGTCTCGTCTTGCCAGACGGTATGTGAAGGTCGTGTTGACCGGCGAAGGAGCGGACGAGCTGTTTCTGGGCTACGACTACCGTTACCGCGTGACAGCCTTGAACGACCGCATTGGGCGTTTCTATTGGAAGGGCATGCCTCGCTTTCTGCGCCGGCGTATCAGGGCATCGCTCGCGCATCTCCCTTTCCCGCTCCAACGCTATGCTTCTCGAACCGCGCTCGCCCACGAGCCCGGTCCTCGGGGGTTGTTTTTCGATAATTTTTCGGTTTTTCCGGAGTCGTTGCAGCAGACCCTTCTTCTCGATCGGCATGCCGTGAGCACGCGCGACTCCTATGCTGAAGGATTACGGTACTGGGAGGAGCATCACGGCACATGGCTCGAGCGCATGAGTTATGCCGACATGGCCACTCATCTAGTCGAGTTACTGATGAAACAGGATCAAATGAGCATGGCGGCCTCGCTGGAAAGCCGCGTGCCTTACCTCGACCATCTTCTTGTCGAGCAATCCATGATGATTCCGGGAGACCAGCGGATGAGACGGTGGCAGACGAAGGTCGTCCTGCGGGAAGCCTTGCGTGACCTGGTGCCGCCGGCTGTGCTGACCCGGTCCAAGATGGGTTTCCCTGTGCCATTCGGCGCGTGGGTGCGCGGATCATTCCGTTCCACGCTGGATGAATATGTTTTGAGCTCCCGGGCATTGGACCGCCAATGGTTCCGTCCCGACACTCTGCATCGGATCGTCAACGAGCATTGCAGCGGCCTCCGCTCACACGGTGACCGTCTCTGGCTGTTGGTCAATCTGGAACTCTGGCAACGGATGGCGATCGATGGCGAAGCACCTCAGCCGCTTGACGAACCGATAGAAACCGCGGAAGCGTCGGCATAGGTGCAGCGAACAGCGGCATCTCTATGAAACAGATGGCAGACAGATTACGAAAACTCGCCAACATGAAGCTGCCGGAAATGTGCGGGAGGGGACGGCAGACCCTGTTGAAATACAGTGAGCGGCTGTTCGGATTCGAGCAGGGGGAGATGAGTGAGAGGGCCTTTCGGCGGCGGCTCGTCCCATCGCTTGAACGCGCGTCGTTGGATACGATTATCGCCCAAGTGTTCGGCGCCATGAGGGGATCGGATTTTAGTCGCCGCCCGTTTATGCCCCTTTTCGGATCGCGCGAGTTCGCCGCGTCCATATTTCGACGGCGATTCCCTCAGGAATGCAACGAATTGCTCCGCCGAGCCGATTGGGCGATTGATGGTCGTTTCGATCTGTTGGGTCTGTTCGATGTGTCCTTCGGCAATCCGATTGATTGGCATCTCGAGCCGACCTCGGGCAAACGGACGGGGACTGCCCATTGGAGTCGAATCGACTATCTCGATCCGGACGTAGCCGGTGACGCTAAGGTGACATGGGAACTGAATAGGCATGGCCATTTCGTGACACTAGGGCAGGCCTACCTCCTGACGAAAGACGAGCGGTACGCGGAGGCTTTTGTGATGCAGCTGATCGGATGGCTTGATGCCAATCCCCCGCGGCGAGGTATCAACTGGGCAAGTAGCCTGGAGATTTCCTTCCGGTCTATTGCCTGGTTGTGGGCACTCCATTGTTTTTCCTGGTCCCCCAAGCTGACGCCCTCCATTATATATAGAGCGCTGAAGAGTCTGGTGCAGCAAGGGTCTTATGTGGAATCGTATTTGTCCTACTATTTCGCCCCCAATACCCACCTGACCGGAGAGGCCCTGGGCCTTTTCTACCTGGGGTCCTCGTTGCCGTGGCTGGCCGATGCCCCACGTTGGCGCGACTTGGGACTCCGCATCCTGATCGATCAAGTGTCGAAGCAGGTTCAGTCAGACGGAGTCTACTTTGAACAGGCATCGTACTATCACCGGTACACAACGGATTTTTATATCCACGCCATCCTGCTCGCCAGAGCTCTTGGCCTGCCGCTTCCGCCGACAGTGAGGGATGCTTTGGCTCAACTGCTTGATCATTTGTTGTGGATCACGAGACCGGACGGTTTCAGTACGCTCTATGGCGATGAAGATGGAGGCCGGTTGCTCGCTTTGCATCGGCGTGAAGCGGCGGATTTCCGGGATACGTTGCAAATCGGAGCCACGCTGTTTGGAAACGGAACATGGAAATGGGCGGCGGGTCCTGCAGCCCCCGAGTTGCTCTGGCTGCTGGGGCCGGAAGGGCTCGATGCATACGATCGACTGGAACCGATGAAGCCGGACTCCCTGGTTCGGCGATTTGCAAAAAGCGGCTTCGTGGTGCTGCGTGACGGGTGGGGAGACGCATCCAGTTACCTCTTCGTCGATGCCGGCTCTCACGGCGCGGTGAACTATGTGCACGCACACGCCGACGCATTGTCGTTCGAGTACGCCGCGGGAGGCGTGACGTGGATTATCGACCCGGGCACCTATACGTATACGAAGGATCCCGACCTGCGAAATCATTTCAGACTGTCTCCCGGCCACAACACGCTGACTGTCGGAGGTTTATCTCAATCACGCCCAGCCGGGCCATTTTCATGGGCGCAGGTAGCCGACACCACGCTGTGGAGATTCGAGGTCAACGGGGAAACGGCCATGTGCACGGGAGAACACAATGGGTATGAACAGTTGGATCCACC
>Ga0126377_10003448_pt1 | contig 11196 bp, 6 predicted proteins | sample PanSoiMetPlot_22_FD_92647 | JGI IMG/M metagenome (GOLD analysis project Ga0126377, IMG submission 92647) | Tropical forest soil microbial communities from Panama - MetaG Plot_22 | ecosystem: Environmental > Terrestrial > Soil > Tropical forest > Bulk soil | place: Panama | collected 2016-02-17
ACCGCTCGAGGCCTCGGTCTTCGATTATTTGCGCGATGCGGTCTTACTGGTCGATGAACCGGCCGAGGTCGAAAAAACTATCCGTTCCACGATTGAGGAGTTGCAAAAATCCTACGAGCGCACGGAAGAGGCAGACGAACTGGCCCTTCCGCCCGGGAATCTTTTTCTCACACCGGAAGAGTTGCGGGAGCGGATCGGCCAGTCTCAGAGGATTGAGCTGAGGTTACTGGGAAGCGCGGCGCTTGCCTTCGAAGAAGAAATAAGCACGGAAGACCTGAGTATGGGTGAGCATCTCGACGCCGCGGTCCGTGAACGTCTCGATGCCTTTGTCAATCGCGACCGTTCCGCCCCGCTCTTCCTCTTTGCACCCGAGGCTACAACCAGCGAAATTGCTATATCTTCACGCGCGGTCCGCCGGTGGCATGGGCATTTTGCCGATTTATCAAACGAATTGAAGCGGCAACTCCAGAGCGACCATCAGATCATCTTCGTCCTGCCCAGCACTGGAATCGCCGATCGGATCAATAAAGTTCTCATGGAGTATGAGGTCCCGGCAATCACTCTGATTGTGGGTGATCTTTCTGCCGGATTTGCACTGCCGCATCTGAAGCTTGCGGTTTACACCGAAGGGGACCTGTTTGATGAAGCCGTGCATGCCGAAAAACCGGTCAAGACAAAAGGCTCCCAGGCGTTTCTCTCGGACTTTCGCGACCTGAGAATCGGTGATTATGTCGTTCACGTCGATCATGGAATCGGGCAGTTTCAAGGCCTGGTCCAGCTCCAGACCGGCGGTCCGGAGACATCAGCCGAGATCTATGCCCGGATGATCGGAAGCGAGAGCAGAAGCGAGCAGAACGGGAAGCGAGAGTTTATGCTTTTGACCTATGCAGACGCGGCGAAACTCTATGTGCCGGTTGAGCGGCTCGATCTGGTACAGAAATATGCGAGTGCTGAGGCTCATACACCATCGCTCGACCGGCTCGGCGGCATTGCATGGCAGAAGACCAAAGCTCGGGCCAGGCGCGCTATGCGGGATATGGCCGAAGAGCTTTTGAAATTATACGCTGAACGAAAACTCGTCACTGGTTACAGCTTCAGCGGGGACACACCGTGGCAGGCTGAATTCGAGGACGCATTTCCTTATGAACTTACTCCCGATCAGACAAATTCGATTTCCGACACGAAACGCGATATGGAGCAGCCGGTGCCGATGGATCGACTGCTCTGTGGCGATGTCGGCTACGGAAAAACAGAGGTCGCCATGCGCGCGGCGTTCAAGGCGATTATGGATGGAAGGCAGGTTGCCGTGCTTGCGCCGACGACCGTGCTTGCCTACCAGCATTTCCAGACTTTTCGCGCCCGGTTCGCGGCCTTCCCTGCACGGATTGATCTGCTCTCCCGCTTTCGATCCAAGAAGGAACAGAAAGAAGTAGTGACCGCGGTTTCATCGGGAGTGGTCGATGTCTTGATCGGGACGCACCGTATTCTTTCGCGCGATCTTAGTTTTAAAGACCTCGGTCTGGTGATCGTCGATGAAGAGCAGCGCTTCGGGGTGTCCCACAAAGAGCGATTGAAACATTTGAAGAAGCGCGTCGATGTCTTAACGATGAGCGCAACGCCGATCCCGCGCACACTCAACATGTCACTTCTCGGACTTCGCGATATGTCGGTCATCGAGACTCCTCCGCGGGACCGGCTGGCGATTCAGACCAACGTTGTTCCCTTCGCCGAGAATATCATTCGCAGCGCAATCGAACAGGAATTGCAGCGGCAAGGGCAGGTCTTCTTCGTTCACAACCGTGTCGAATCGATTGCGACGATCGCCGAGCTGGTTCAGAGAATCGTTCCCTCGGCGCGGGTCGTCGTCGCGCACGGGCAGATGGGGGAAAAAGAGATGGAGCAGGCCGTGCTCGATTTCGTCGATTATAAATTCGATGTGCTGGTCGCGACGACGATCATCGAAAACGGGATTGACATTCCGCGCGCAAACACAATCATCATTAATCGCGCTGACGCGTATGGCCTCTCACAACTATATCAATTACGCGGCCGTGTGGGTCGTTCCAACCGCCGCGCTTATGCCTACCTGCTAATCCCTCCGGAACAGGAGCTGACACCGATTGCGCGTCGGCGTCTGGCAGCGATCCGCGAATTTTCCGACCTGGGCGCCGGCTTCCGGATTGCGGCGCTGGACCTCGAGTTGCGCGGCGCCGGAAATTTACTAGGTGGGCAACAGTCGGGACATATCGAGGCGATCGGGTTCGATCTCTATTCACAGATGCTCGAACGAACAGTCCAGGAGTTGCGCGGCGAGGAGATCGAAGAAGAGGTCAACACCCAGCTCAATCTTGGGGTAGATACGCGAATTCCTGATGATTATATTGCTGATATGAGCCAGCGACTGCGAACTTACAAAAGGATCGCATCGGCTCGTACGGATGAAGAGTTGCGTCTGATTCGGGATGAAGTGGCTGATCGCAATGGCCGCCTGCCCGCGGCAGTCGTCAACCTGTTCGAGTATGCGCGCCTGCGGCGCGAAGCCGAGAGAATCGGGATCATCTCGATCGATCGAGCAGGTGACAGTCTCTCGATCAAAGTGGGAGAGAAAGCAAAAATAGAACCCGAACGACTCATTCAATTTTTAGCTGAAAATGAAAATGCAAGGTTCACGCCCGGCGGCATCCTCAAGTTGAAAATGGACGCCTCTGACGATCAAGCAGATGTTTTTGGCTTCATCAACTGGATTTTGACGATACTAAAAGAGAGACACGAAACAAACGAAAAATAACCACTGGTCCGCGGACTTCCGGCCTGCATGTTTTCCGGCGATGACATCTTTTTTAAACATGCAGGCTGGAAGCCCACGGACCAGTGGTTATTTTTCGTTTGTTTCGTGTCTCTCTTTGCTCGTCTTGCAGCGGCTACTTACGGCATCGTAAAATATACATTTGTCTGGCATTACCACCCGCTGATTTCAATGCTATATGCGCGTCGTAATTTTCGCTCTTGCAGTTCTTCTTTTGTGCGGAGGATTCTCCACTTGCGGTCCTTCGCGGCAAGGGAATCCCGGCGCGCAAGATGACCTCTCGCCGGTGATTGTGGAGATCAACGGTATTCCGGAGCATCAGGCCGGGTTTGAGCGCTTTATCAAATCACGCCTTTCCGATTTTGCCGATCAGACTTCGAACAATCAGCATGAAATCGACCAGCGCAAGAGCAAGTTGCTCGATCAATTTATTCTCCGCCAGTTGATCGTTCATGAAGCGCTCAAAAAAAATATCGAGCCGACTGATGATGAAATCCGGCGTGTGCTCGAAGATCAGTATCAACAGACGATTCCGGCGAGTAACGCACTCGGTCAGGCGAGCGCTGAATCAAAAGAGTCTCGATCTTCGATGCTTGAGGGGAGCGAACGAAGGATTGAAATCATCAACGAGTTGCTCAGTTTAAAGTTTTACCAGAATGCTGGTATCCTTAAGGATGTCAAAGTTACTCCGGAAGAAATCGAGTCTTATTATCGGGCGAATCTGGATCGCTATCAGGGAAAGAAAGGGTTTTATGTGCGCGAGATTCGCGTGAGTGATCAGACTCTGGCCAACAAGCTACACCGGCAGGCGCTGGCCCAGCCTGGCGAGTTTGCAGTCCTGGCGAAACTCCATTCTGAGGTTCCGATGGCTCCAGACGGCGGATGGATCTATTACGAACCAGAACAGTTGCCCCGGGTACTCGAGCGAGCGATCACTCCGCTCAAGGTGGGGAGCATCAGCAAGGTGATCAAGTCAAATTACGGATTTCATATCTTCAAACTCGAAAAACGCGCAGAACCAATTTCTTTAGAACAGGTTAAAAAAGAAATTGAAGCGAAATTAGTGAGCGAGAAAAATCAAACTCTGATTGATGATTTCAATAAACGCGCCCTGCAATCAGCCAAGATAACGATTTATTACGATCGCCTCGGATTTACATATCTGAGAAATATTACAGGTTCCTAATACGGCAAGATAAATTATTCAGAGCGTTCAATCTGGAGGTGGTGGAGGAGAGGACTTGGAGATAATTGGATATAATTGGTATTCGTAATCCGGGTTGATGCCCAAGAGAAAAGAGATGAGGTCAAGTATGAGTTTAAAAAGGCTCGCAATTTTGCTGGTAATCGCCTTATTTGGCGTAGAGATCGCGTTAGCGCAAGAGGATGAAGCGAAACTGATCGATGAAGTGATTGCGCGCGTTAATTCGGGGGTGATTATGCGTTCCGCCTTCGAATCTACCCAGAAAATGATTCTCGAGAGACTGCGGGAGCAAGGCCTCAAGGGAGAGGAACTCGAGAAAAAATTCAAGGAACTGCAGCCGCAGATACTTGATGATTTAATTGATGGGCAACTGCTGGCACAGCGCGCCAAAGACCTCTCGATCAATGTCGAGCCACAGGTCAATCAGCAGATACTCCTGATGATGAAGGAGTATAACTGTGAGTCGCAAGATTGTCTGGGGCAGAAGATGAAGGAAGCAGGCTATGAGATGGAAGAGCTCAAAAAAGCTTTGACCGAGCGTTTTTCCAATCAAGCCGTGCAGTACAGAGAAGTATTTTATAAGGTTATCAATCGACTGACTGAGAAGGAGAAGAAGGAAGCTTACGAGAAGTATAAAGCCGAGTTTACTGAACCGGCCCAGGTCACGCTCAGTCGCATTTTCATCGCGCTGGGCAAAGACCCCAATGAGAGTCTCGTTCGCGCGAAAGACCTGGTCGACAAGGCCCGCAGCGGAGTGACCGAATTCGGCGTTCTGGCCGAGAATAATTCTGAAGACGAACTCGGTAAGAAGAGCAAAGGACTGATCGGTGAAGTCAAGGTTTCCGAACTGCAGCCCGATATCAAAGCTGCGGTTGAAAATGCGCAGGTGGGAACCATTACGGAGCCGATCAAACAGGAGAACGGTTATTCGATTTTCCGTGTCGATCAGCGCAAAGAAGCCGTCCTGAGTCCTTTCGAGGATGAAGGTGTGCAGGAGAAAATCGCCCGCATACTCGTCGGCGAGCAGGCTGAGAAGCAGATGGAAGAATACCTCGGAAAACTTCGGTCAGAGGCTTTTATCGAGATCGATCCGCGTTATCAGTTCGAAAGCTCAAAAATCAAATCCGCGATGATCAAGCGAGTGCCCTATATGAGTGAGGACGAGAAAAAGCAGAGAGAGAAAGAAAAAGAAAAAGAGAGAGAAAAAGAAAAGAAGGCCGCAGAAAGAGCTCAGAAGGCAACAGCAAAAAATAAACAGTAACCGCAACCCGCCATCGCGAAAACGGAGAATCGTGGCGCCGTCGCCCCCGACCCACTCTACGCTTGTTCGCTCTTTCGCGATCAGGTGTTTATATGGAAAAAATCTTCATCTCAGACCTCATCGTCAATCAGACTATCAGCACAACCTTTCTCGTGAAATCAAAGGAGTTGAGAAGTAAAAAAACGGGCGGGCAGTTCGCCCTGCTGACATTATCTGATCGGACTGGGGACCTTGTCGGCCAATGGTGGGATAACTTTGAAGATACGATCGATACTTTCGATCGTGATGATATTGTCTTCGTCCGCGGACTTGTCAATTATTACCGCAACCATCTGCAAATCTCCATTCACCGCATGCGTCTCTGTCTCGAACATGAAATCGATCTGGGCCATTATTTCCCCACCACAAGGTATGATGTCGAAGAGATGTTCGCCGAGTTGATGAAGATTATCAGCAACTACAGCAATCCTTATCTCCGGCAACTGCTCGAAGACATCTTCTCTAACAATCAGATCGCGGGGAAATTTAAGAGAGCTCCGGCAGCCAAGACCATGCATCATCCGTATCTCGGCGGCTTGCTGGAACATACCCTTTCGCTTGTTAAACTTTGTCGCAAAGTGGGTGAGCATTATCCCGGGATCGATATCGACCTTTTGCAGACCGGGGCGGTCCTGCATGATTTCGGGAAAATCGATGAGCTCAGTTACGAGCGGGGATTCGGATACACGAATGAAGGACAGATGATCGGTCATCTGGTCATGGAGACAATTATGGTTTCTGACCACATCAAACAGATCCCGGATTTCCCCGAGGAGTTACGCCGTCACCTGCTGCATATGTTGCTCGCTCATCACGGAAAGCTGGAGTTCGGTTCGCCTAAATTGCCTTCTACACCCGAGGCACTCATGCTTGCTTACCTCGACGACCTCGATTCAAAGATCGAAGCCATGCAGAGACTTATGGGAGAACCGCACACCACCGGGGATTGGACCCGCATTTCACCGATGTTCGAACGTCCTATCTACCGCCGCCGCCCAACTCAGCTGGCTGCTTCCTCCGAGTCGCACGAACCGGCCCTGAATCAGGCCTCAAGCGCAGTTGCAGCCGCCTCTACGAAAACAGAAAATGCCGGTGGCAAGCAGAAAACCATTAATAATCGTTCCGACAGCTTTAATACCCCATTCGAGCAGCTTGCCGATATTCTCAAGGAGACTACATGATTTCAGGGATTCTACTGGCCGCAGGGGAATCGCGGCGGATGAACGGCGCCTTCAAACCGTTGCTCAAATGGGGAAACCGAACAGTTATCGGCGAATGCGTATATCAGATGCGCAGATCAAAGCTGGCGGAAATCTTCGTCGTCCTCGGACATCGCGAGCGCGATGTCCGCGAGAGGCTTGCCGGATCGGGTGTGCAGTATGCGATCAACAAGGATTATCGGAAGGGCATGCTCAGTTCGATCAAGACCGGTCTATCGATGCTCAGCCCGAATGAGGATGCTTTTCTGCTTGCGCTCGTCGATCAGCCAATGATCGATTCCCGGCTGATCGATCTCTTAATCGATTCCTACGAGACTGGCGGTAAAGGGATTCTCTTACCAACTTATAACGATCGTCACGGCCACCCGGTGATCATCAGCGTCGAATATGTCGAAGAGATCGTCCGACTGGACGACGATGTGGAAGGTGGGATGCGTTCGTTTATCCAGGCGCATCAAGATGATTGCCTGGAAGTCCCCGTAGGGTCGCCCGCTGTTATTGAAGACATCGACCTGCCGGAAGATTATGAAAGGTTGAGTAATCAGGTCAAACCCCTCTACGAACATCATAAGTGGCATCCGTAGTCATATGGCTTACGCTGATCTGCGCGAATTCATCAAGGTCTTAGAAAAAAACCGAGAGCTCAAACGGATTTCGATTCCGGTTTCCAGTGACCAGGAGATCACCGAGATCACCGACCGCGTGTCGAAAAACAGCGGTCCGGCACTGCTCTTCGAGAATGTCGATGGGGGCGAGATACCCGTGCTCATCAATGCACTCGGCAATCGTCGCCGCATGGAACTGGCGCTCGAGGTGGAGAGTGTCGAAGATGTAGCAGGCAGGTTGACCGAATGGCTCGATTTCAAATCTCCCGAGGGTCTGATTGAGAAAGTGAAGATGCTCCCGAAACTGGCGGAGTTGGGAAAGTATTTTCCACGGGAAGTGAAATCCGGGCCGTGTCAGGAAGTGATCAAGCGCAATGACCGGATGTCATTATTCGATCTGCCGATCATCAAATGCTGGGAGGCCGATGGCGGCCGCTTCATCACCTTTCCCATGGTCTTCACGCGTAATCCAAGGACGGGAAAACGCAATTGCGGGATGTACCGCATGCAGGTTTATGACGAGAAGACGACGGGGATGCACTGGCAGATGCACAAACATGGGGCGGCGCATCATCGCGACGAGGAGAAGCGCGGGGCGGAACGGATGCAGGTTGCGGTGGCGATCGGAGCCGATCCGATCACGAATTTCGCTGCTGCGCTGCCTTTGCCGGATGATCTCGATGAAATGATCTTCGCCAGTTTTCTGCGGGAGAAACCGATCGAAATGGTCAAATGCGTTTCCATCGATATGGAAGTTCCGGCATCGGCGGAGATCGTGCTCGAAGGTTATGTCGATCCGAGTGAGCGAAGAATCGAGGGTCCTTTCGGCGACCACACGGGATTTTACAGTCTGGAAGAACCATATCCCGTCTTTCATCTGACAACCATTACACATCGTAAAAATCCGATCTACCAGACGACCATTGTCGGGCGCCCTCCGATGGAAGACTTCTGGATGGGCTGGGCGATCATCCGGATCACTCTTCCCGTGCTTAAACGCCAGTTTCCCGAGATCGTCGATATGAATCTGCCTGCCGAAGGCATCTTCCATAACCTCATGCTCGTTTCCATCCGCAAACAGTATCCGGGACATGCGCGCAAAATCATGAATGCTATCTGGGGACTGGGCCAGGCGATGTTCACCAAATGCATCGTTGTTGTCGATGAAGATGTCAACGTTCAGGACCTGAGCGAGGTAACGTGGAAAGTCCTCAATAATATCGACCCGGAACGAGACATACAGTTTATGCTCGGTCCGATCGATGTCCTCGATCACTCGTCGCGTGAACTCGGGTATGGCTCGAAGATGGGAATCGACGGCACGCGCAAATGGAAAGCGGAAGGATTCGACCGGCGATGGCCGAAAGAGAATAAGACGAGCGATGAAGTAAAAAAGCTCGTCGACGAGAAGTGGAAAAAACTGGGTTTATAAATGTAAAAAAAGAGAGATAACGGAACAAACGGAAAATAACGAAACAAACGGAAATTTATTTATCTTCCGTTTGTTTCGTTATTTTCCGTTTGTTCCGTTATCTCTCTTCATTTCCTGAGATAGTCATCGCTTCCATCGACCCAGTCTTTTCTGATCGGGCTGAAGATATCGATTCCGGAGAAATCTTCGAGAGAGATCGCCTCGTGCGGCACATTCGAGGGAATCCGGATGAGTTCTCCAGGTTTAAGGATCAGCTCTTCATCTCCAATTCGAAACTGCAGGACGCCGGTCATGCAATAGCTGAATTGCTCGCTATCGTGATGATGCAGCGGCACGACGCAGCCTTTCTTCATATAAATGAAAGCGAAGGTGGCTTGCTCACCGGTAAAGAATCGACGAGAAAAGAGGTCTGTGACCTGCTCTGCCGGAATTTCGTTGAGTTTATAGTGATTCATAGTTTAGATAAGGTTACTTTCCGATGCTCAGACTCTCAGTTGAGAGAATATCGCGATGATAATTTATCAAGACACGCTTGGGTTTCTGGGGCAGCATAACTTTGAATGGGTCAGTTGTTGTATTACCTTTGATCCTCATTTCGCCGATTCGAAAGATTCTGCCGTTGTCAAGTTCCAGGTAAACCGGGACGGGCATCATGAAATTGGGTGATACCTCGCTCTGCGTGAGAGTTCCGGTAAGCAAAACCTTGCCATCACTTTCCGGCGTAAGTGTATAATCTAATTTGTAACGTGGAACTTCAGTCCCGTAGACCCATTGATTGAAGAACCAATCCATCCGTTTGTTGCCGGCCAGGTCCATTCCCGGCTTCATATGTTTTTCGACGATGTATTTAAAGCTCTCAGTAGTCGCGTTTCCATTATAATGTTCCTTGACGAAATCGCGCATCATCTCAATGAACTTTTGATCGCCGGTTTCTCTTTCATACATCATCCAACGAAGCATATGCAACACGTAAGACCCTTTCGGATAAACCAGGCGATTATAGGCGCCCCCTGTTCTCTGGGTGTTCAGCCGCACACCCATCCAGATCGGGCCGACGTCATTTGCGCGAAATCCAAAGTTATTCTTTTCCAGAATGACTTTGCTTTGATTGTCCCAGAACTTGAGATATTTATCGAGCTTGGTTTCCGTAAATTGAAGATATAGCGAGGCGGAAAAATCGGCGAATCCCTCAGAGAGCCACTGGTCATGATAAGACGCCCAGCCGACGACGTGTCCCCACCATTGGTGTGCTACCTCATGCGAGGTGACCTCATCGACGAAGTTGGTCAGGCTCTGTTGCATTCCAAACAATCGATACCGTTGGGTGGAATCAAAGAAGGCGATGATCGGCAGATAGACGAGCGTTGGCCAGGATTGACCGAAGTTCAGTTCCGGTTGCTGAGTGATTGCCACCCTCCCATAAGGCGTCTCACCAAAATACTTATTAAAGATGCGCATCGAATTCTGAGCTTCGACCAGTGCATTATCGAGTAGTCTTGTAGGAGTCATTCCGCCGATCTCTTCCGCTCCGCGCAGTGAGTCGGGCAGGTCCGACGTGGCATATCCCTGGATCAGATAATTCGCCTGATCATCCTTTACTTCTTTTTTCTTGAAACGGCCATAGTTGAAGCCTGCGACGGCGAGCGGAACATCGGAAACCCAATTGGAGATAATGTAATCACCATCTTTCGCTTCTTTTACAAGTTTTCCGACCCCGACCAGAGTGAACTTGTTCGAAACCGTAAAGGTCAGATTGAATGTTGCGCGATCATTAAATGCGTTGACGCTCGGATACCAGCTGGTGCGCGCTCCCACTGCAAAATTTCCGCCACCGGCATCTTCGATTACTTTATTGCCCTGATATTCGATATTGAGTTTGTATTTCTGACCTTTAACCAGTCCTTCAGGAAAGATTGCATGGAATGCACTGTCCTCATTCCGTTTCTCCTGGATATAGCCGATCTCCTTGTCCCCGAATGTCACCTTCGAGACCCGGAGCGATGGCAACAAGCCGAAGGTCAGCACACGATCACCGTCACCAAGTGCTTCGAATGTCATTTCGCAATTTGCGGTCAACTTGTCCCCTTTGATCGCGGTATCGATCCGGTAATTCAAGGCATCGATCGTACGCTTGTCTTTCGCAGAATTTGCTTTTCCGTTTTTCCAGTCATTCTCGTAGTGCGAGAGATACCAGATTCCCTCATCTTTGGAATCGGGAGAGACCTTTACAACCGCCACTTCCTCGGGCGAGAGAAATCTGGGTAAAGCGCCGCGCGGGCGAACATAGAATCGCAGATCGTTATGTTTACGAGCGATCAGATAAGCGCAGAAGATCGGGTCAAGCTTCGGATTATAAAGGTATTCAAGTAATGACGCCTCGACATTTTCGACATCTTCACCGGAAAACATCGCTTCGATAAAGCTCCTCGGGGTTTCAGTATTTTTCCTCATTTTGTTTCTGAAATCGCGCAGGACCTCCATCGCGCGTTGATCGGCGCTTCCGGGTTTGCCAGCAGTCTTTATCTCATCGTATGTTTTGTCGGTAAAGACGAAGACTCCCCGGTCGAATTGTTCATTGACGCTGTCTTTTTCAGTGAGTAGCGTTAAATATCTTTTCTCGAGATCGATC
>Ga0126377_10003449_pt1 | contig 11194 bp, 9 predicted proteins | sample PanSoiMetPlot_22_FD_92647 | JGI IMG/M metagenome (GOLD analysis project Ga0126377, IMG submission 92647) | Tropical forest soil microbial communities from Panama - MetaG Plot_22 | ecosystem: Environmental > Terrestrial > Soil > Tropical forest > Bulk soil | place: Panama | collected 2016-02-17
CGCTTGCTCGCCCGGAACAACCTCTGAAATATCGGCGAAATGATTGATCGTGTCGCGAACCCACACGAGAAGCGATAGACGTGCTGCTCGCATCTGTGGATCCTCGCTCATGACGAGCACGTCCGTAAAGAATCGATCCAGGGGAGCGCGCAGCTGAACGATCTCCTTAATCGTCTCGGTGAAACGCGATTCGCCGACTGCGGCCTGGATTTTCGCCGATCGCGCCTCGACGTCGTTCAACAAGGCCACTTCGGCAGGCTCCCGCAGGAGCGACTTGAGTTCAGCCGGAGTGCACGTTGACGAGTGATCTTTCGTGATGTTGCCAACGCGCTTGGCGACTTCGGCAAGCGCCGCAAAGTCCACCGATCCCCGCTCCTTGCGCAGCGCGTCCAGCCGCGCGAGAACGTTGGCCGGCCGGTTCCAGAATCGGCTGACGGCCCTGAACTCGCTCGCCGTGAACCCTCGACGCTCGAACAGGTGCGCCTGCCGCTCCACCATGAACTCGACGAGCCGCGGCTTCCAGCCCGCATCCACGACCTGGAGCGCACCACCATAGTTCTCGAACGCCCAGTCGATCATGTCTTCAAGGAGGTTGGCTGGGTGCCGGTCGCCCATCAACAGGTGCGAGCCGTCCACGAGAATCTTGGTCACCCCTTGCGCGGCGCGGCGCAATCCGAACGGATCGCGCGAGCCGGTCGGTCTCTCGCCGGCGGCGAACAGACCGACGACGGTGTCGAGCTTGTCGGCCAGGGCGACGGCCGTCCAGGTCGCTTCCGCCTCGCCAAGATCACTCTTCGACGGCGGCGCATCCGCTTCGACCCCGACAGGCGAATAGTGATGGTAGATGGCCTTCGACACGGTTTCGGGAAGACCTTCCGCCCGCGCGTAGATGCCGCCCATCAGGCCCTGAAGCTCGGTGAACTCGCGCACCATGTCGGTCGTCAGATCGGTCTTCGCGAGCCTGGCTGCCGTCGCGGCCTGCTCGACCTGCGCCGGCGCGGCCCCGAGCGCCTCGCTGGCGATTCGGCGCGCCAGGCGTTCGATCCGCGCCGCCTTTTCTTTGTACGTTCCCAGCTTCCGGTGGAACAGCAGCGTCTCGAGCCGATTGAGGCGCGACTCCAGCTTCGTTCGCCGATCGCTTTCCCAGAAGAACCGCGCATCGCGAAGCCGCGCGCTCACGACGCGCTCCGCGTTGCGCGAAATCGTCCTCTCGTTATCGGGCTCGCTGTTGATCACCGCGAGGAACGCCGGCAACAGGCGCCCGTCCTTGTCTTCGACCGGAAAGTAATGCTGATGGTGGACGAGCGTCGTGATCAGCACTTCCTCCGGCAGGTGCTGCGCAAACTCTGAGGCGAACGTGCCGGCGACGACCGACGGATACTCGACGAGATCGGGAACTTCACTGAGGAGCTCCGACCGCGCGTGGGCTCGACGACTCACGCGGCCGTTCAGCCGCTGGGCCTTGGCGTCCAGCTCGCGGACGATCTTGTCGTGTCGCTCGCTGCGCGCGAGGATGACGAAGTTCTCCAGCAGCCGCGCGCGATAGTCTTCGAACGACTTGACCTTGATCGAGCGGCCGGCGCGTCCGCTCGTTGTCAGGAATCGGTGACCGTAGGTAAAGGCGCCGGTCGACACATCCTGGACCTGCCCCGATTGCGCACCGGGCGTCCGCGAAATGCTGAACGGCACGACGCGTCCACCGTACAGAAACAGCAGCCAGCGGATCGGACGGCCGAACAGAAGCTCGCCGCGACCGTCCTCCAGCATCGCGTCCCAGTGCATCGCTTTCGGGAACGTCAGCGCCCTCAGCACGGCTGACAGCACGTCAGGCAGCACATCGACGGCCGCTTTCCCGCGCTGTCGTTTGCGGAACGCGACGTAGGCGCCTTTGGGGGTTGTGACGCGCTCGAGCGCCGACACCTCCACGCCGTGCTTCGTCGCAAAGCCCACAGCTGCCGGCGTCGGCGTGCCGTCAGGCTTGAACGCGCCGGCAACGGCAGGACCGTTGATGACTTCTTCGAGATCCGTCTGGCGTTCGGCCACGTGCGCGATGCGCGTCGTCAAACGTCGGGGCGTGCTGTAGGTCTCGGCGGGGGCGTCCGGCGTGAGCCGATGTTCGCGCAGCCGCGCGAGCAGCGTCTCGCCGAGCCTGCCCGTCAGGTCGGGCAGCCACCCGGCCGGCAGCTCTTCGCAGCCAATCTCGAGAAGGAGCTCGCGTTCCATCACGAGACCGTCGCGTCCTTGACGGCTTCGGCTCCGCGACCCTCCATGTCGTCGACATACGTCCTCGCCAGTGCGACGGCGAGCTCGCGCACGCGAAGGATGTACGCCGTGCGCTCGGTGACGCCGATGCTGTTGCTCGCATCGAGGATGTTGAACAGGTGCGAGCACTTCAGCGTGTATTCCATTGCCGGCCACATCAGGCGCGACGCGAGGAGCGCTCTCGCCATCTTGAAGCACTCCTCGAACATGCGGCGGTGAAATGCGCTGAACTCGCCCTCAGGGAGATCCACTCCGGTGTTGAAGACGTATTTCGACTGCTCCACTTCCTCGCGAAGCCGGACGTCGCCGTACTTCACGCCCGGCGCCCATTCGAGGTCGAAGACGCTGTCGACGCGCTGCAGCACCTGGGCGATGCGCTCGAGACCGTATGTCAGCTCCGCGGAGATCGGCGCCAGTTCCACACCCCCGGCCTGCTGAAAGTACGTGAACTGCGAGATCTCCTGGCCGTCGAACATGACCTGCCAGCCGATGCCCCAGGCGCCAAGCGTCGGCGACTCCCAGTTGTCCTCTTCGAAACGGATGTCGTGCTGGCGCGGGTTGATGCCGCACACCTCGAGGCTCTCGAGATACGTCTGCTGCACGTCGTCGGGCGCCGGCTTGAGAATCACCTGAAACTGATGGTGCTTGAAGAGGCGATTCGGGTTCTCGCCGAACCGGCCATCCGCCGGACGGCGTGACGGCTGCACGTACGCGACGTTCCAGTGCGCCGGGCCCAGGACGCGCAGAAACGTCTCGGGATGCATCGTCCCGGCGCCGACTTCGAGGTCGAGCGGCTGCTGCAGGACGCAGCCCCGGGACGCCCAGAATTCCGAGAGTTTCAAGATCAGGCTCTGAAAGGTCATCGTCGCATCTCGCGCAGCACGCGCACGGACTTCAGGTCTTTCTCGAGGTGCAGCGTGATCAGTGCCTGCTGCGTGCGCTCCAGTTCACCGAGCGTGCGCGATGACACGGGCACGTCGCCCAGCGCGAAGGGGCTCGCCACGCGCATCGTCGAGAGAAACGCTCGTGCGTCGGCCGAGAGCCGCGAATCCGGTTCGTAGACGCCCTGCAGCCGGAGCATCCAGTACTCGAAGTAACGGGCCAGCGGCTCGACAGGAACACCGACGGCGAGCGCTTCCACCATCGACGTCCCGAGCCGGAAGACCGTCTCGCTGGGATCGGCTTCCTGCGCCCACTCGTCGATCAGCTCGGCGAAGTAGCCGACGTAGCCGAGCGCCTCGCCGTGCATCGCACCGAGCGGCGACCGGATGGGCTCCACGTACTGGAGGTGCACCAGATCGCGCCGCTCGCGCTCGACGTATCCCACGCGGCCATGCGTGAGCGGCTCGAGCGCGCCGCCGAACCGCCGCCGGCTCTGGCGCGCGTTCCTCGCGACGCCTCGTTTCTTCCCGCGGTCGCGCGTGAGAAACACGACAATCCGATCCGACTCGCCGAGCTTGTACGTCTTGAGAATCAGCGCGTCAGTGGTATAGGCCGGCATCCGGAAGGCGGTTGATAACTGTACTACAGGCCGAGATCCTTGAGCACACCTTCGTCCTCGCGCCATTCGGACCGGACGCGGACGTGCAGGTCGAGAAAGACGCGCGTGCCGAAGAACCGCTCGAGATCCTCGCGCGCGGCCGAGCCGATGCGCTTGATCATCTCTCCGCCACGGCCCACGACGATGGGCTTCTGGGCCTCCCGCTCGACGACGATCGTGCAATAAAGCTTGAGCAGGCCTTCACGGCGGCCGTCCCTGCCTGGCGCGGCGGCTGATTCATCGAAGCGCTCGACGATGACGGCGCTCGAATACGGGAGCTCGGCGCGGGTGAACTGCAGCAGCTTCTCGCGGACGATCTCGCCCGCGAAGAAGCGCTCGGGCTGATCGGTCAGGTAGTCCGGCGGGTACATCGGATCGCCTTCCGGCAGCCGCTCGATGATGGCGCGCTCGAGGCGATCCACGTTCTCGCCCGTCGACGCGGACACCGGAATGATCTCGGCGAAGTCGGCCTTCGTCCGGTACCGATCGATGATCGGCAGCAGGCGGACCTTCTTCATCAGGTCGATCTTGTTCAGAACCAGGAAGACCGGCGCCGTCGATTTCTTCGCCAGCTCGACGACGTAGTCGTCGCCCTGCCCGCCGGCTTCCGGGGCGTCGACGACGAGGGCGACGATGTCGACCTCGTTGAGCGTCTCCTTTGCCGTGTCCACCATGCGGACGTTCATGCGATGCAGCGGGCGGTGGATGCCGGGCGTGTCGAGAAAGACGACCTGCGCGTCCTCGTAATTGCGCACACCCAGAATGCGGTTTCTCGTCGTCTGGGGTTTGTCGGACACGATCGCCAGCTTCGTGCCGACGAGGCGATTGAGCAGGGTGGACTTGCCGGCATTCGGCCGGCCGACGAACGAGACGAAACCGTACTTCACGCGTTGAAGGACTTCGCCTCCGCGTCCTCCGTACGCCTGTTGGTCGCCGGTACCGGCTTGAAGATCCGGACGCGGTTGATTCGGCGACGCTCGGCGTCGAGCACCTCGACCGTCAGACCGTCGACGTCGAACTTTTCGCCGACCGCCGGGACGCGGCCGATGTGATGCATCAGGAATCCGCCCACGGTCTCGAAGCCCTCGCGCTCGATCTCGATGTCGAGGCGCTGCGCCACTTCGTCGATACTGACCTTGCCGCTGAAGACGAAGCGCCCCTTGCCTTCGTCGACGATCGGTTCGGACTCCACGTCGTATTCGTCGCGAATCTCGCCGACGATTTCCTCGAGAAGATCCTCGATCGTGACGATCCCCGCAGTCCCGCCGTACTCGTCCACGACGATCGCGCACTGCGTCTGCTGCCGCTGAAATTGTTTGAGCAGCTCGGGCACCCGCTTCGTCTCCGGCACGACGACCGGCGGCCGTATCAGCGGGCGAATGGGCGATGCGTCCGTGACGGCCGAACCGAGCGCGAACAGGTCCTTGATGAAAATAAAACCCGCGATGTTGTCGAGGCTCTCGCGGTACACCGGAAACCTGGAGTATTCCTGATCGCCGAACAGGGTGCGAAGGTCGCCGATGGTCGCGTCCTCCCGGATCGCCACGATATCGGGGCGCGGCGTCATTACTTCGCGTACGAGCGTGTCCCCGAAATCCACGATGCTCTGAAGCAGCCGCCGTTCCTCGCCGTCGGCGCCGGCATCCGGCTCCGTTCCCTCTCCGTATGCCTTTTCCGGCGTGGCAGCATTCGCGTCAGCTTCTTCGACGCCGGGGAGCGCGGCGCGCGAGGGACTGCTCACGGATCGCGCGATGAGCCGGGTCACGGGCGCGAGCGCGCGCGCGATTGGCGCGAAGGACGGCAGCAGCCAGTCCAGCCACTGCTCCGGGTCGCGGCCGACGATGACCAGCGGCAGGAGGACCTCGCAGATGATCACGAACGCGACGATGCTGAGCAGGACAAGGGTCAGCGTCGGGGCGCCGTCGATCCCGACGGCCCGCGACAGGAGGGCCGTCGCAATCCCGGTGACCAGCCCGAGCAGCAGCCTGACCGGGATAAAAAGCAGCAGCGGATCGTCGAGGTATGCGCCAAGGGTGCCGGGACGGCGACTCCGTTCGGCGACGAGCCGCAGCGACAGGCGCATCAACGCGCCGAATGCGGCTTCAATCGAACCGAGGTAGACCGCGACGATCGCCAGCAGGAACGTGAGCAGTGGGATCATCCGCGAGCCCGCTCGATGAGCCCTTCGCGGAGTCCGCCCTTCCGCCTCAGCCGCTGCTCCATCCGCTGCATGGTGCCATTATCGCGCTCGTGGTCGTACCCGAGCAGATGTAACAACCCGTGCAGCGCGAGTATTCGCAGTTCGGTCCGCTCCCCGTGCCCGGCCGCGCGGCCCTGTCGCACCGCCACGCCGCGCGCGATGACGATATCACCCAGAAACCGTTCTCCCGCTGGCACATCCGCAGCCCGCGGATCACCGCTGGCCGGAAACGAGAGCACATCCGTGGCGTAATCGCGCCGCCGGTAGGTGCAGTTCAGCTCGCGCGCCCGGCGATCGCTGACGAGCGCGATGCACACGCGGCCGCGGGCACGGTCGGGCGCGACGCGCGCCAGCCAGCCTGCGAGCGCGGGCATGGCCAGGGACCGGCCGCGTTCGTCGCCGACGCTGACGCGCAGGCGCGATCGCCTCAGCCGGACACGTGAGAGCCGGCGGCGTGGACGACTCGCCGCGTCAGGCATGCTGACGGCTGTTGCCGTTCGAGAACGCCTCGTAAGCCTTGACGATCTGCTGCACCAGCTTGTGCCGGACGACATCGCGCTCGTCGAAGTACGTGAAGGAAATGCCCTCGATCGAACCGACGACCTTCATCGCCTCCACAAGCCCCGACATCCGTCCCGACGGCAGGTCGATCTGGGTCACGTCGCCGGTGATCACGGCCTTCGATCCGAAGCCGAGTCGCGTCAGGAACATCTTCATCTGTTCGGACGTGGTGTTCTGGGCCTCGTCGAGAATGACGAACGAATCGTTGAGCGTGCGGCCCCGCATGAACGCGATGGGCGCGATCTCGATCGTGCCGCGCTCGATGTACCGCGCGACACGCTCGGTGTCGAGCATGTCGTACAGCGCGTCGTACAGCGGCCGCAGATACGGGTTCACTTTTTCCTGGAGGTCGCCCGGAAGGAACCCGAGCTTCTCCCCCGCCTCGACAGCGGGCCGCGCAAGGATGATGCGGCTGACTTTCTTCGCGATCAGGAACGAGACGGCCTGCGCCATCGCGAGGTACGTCTTGCCGGTGCCGGCCGGGCCAATCCCGAAGACGATGTCGTTCTGCTCGATCGCGTCGAGATAGCGACGCTGGTTCACCGTCTTCGGCGCGACGCGCCGCCGGCCGGCGGCGGTCAGGCTGCCCTTCAGGAAGTGATCGCGCAGATCGACCGAGTCGTCCTGCGCCACGAGCTCGGACGCTGTCTTGACGTCGGTGTTCGAGAGCTTGTATCCGTCGCGCATCAGCGCGGTGAGCTGCCCGACGACACGATCGACACGATCGATCGCCGGCGGTTCGCCGTCCACGATCAGATCGTGGCCCTGCGTGCGGATCCGGACGTTGAACAACGACTCGAGGTGTTTGAGGTTCTCGTCGTAGGAACCAAAGAGCGTTTCGACGCCCTCTTCGGGGACGGCGATCTTCTTCACGTCACCTCAATTCTGAATGCGCAAATGCAGCTCGCGCAACTGCTTCGCATCGACCGACGAAGGCGCGCCAGCCATCAGATCCAGCGCATTTGCCGTTTTCGGAAACGCGATGACCTCGCGAATCGACGACTCGCCGGCAAGAATCGCGACAATCCGGTCGAGGCCGAGCGCAATACCCCCGTGCGGCGGCGTCCCGAACTCGAGCGCGTCCAGGAAGAACCCGAACCTCGATCTCGCCTCCGCTTCATCGATCCCCAGGCGCTCGAACATGCGCGCCTGAAGCGTCGAATCGTGAATTCGTATGCTGCCGCCGCCGATCTCCGATCCGTTCAGCACGAGGTCGTACGCCTTCGCGCGCACGGCGCCCGGTTCGCGCTCGATCCGGTCGACATCTTCGTCGAGGGGCGACGTGAACGGATGATGCATCGAGTACCACCGCCCGTCCTCCTCGTGGAACTCGAGCAGCGGGAAGTCCGTCACCCACAGGAACTCGAACGCCTCCGGGTTCAGCAGGTTTTCTTTCTTCGCGATGGCCAGGCGGAGCTGACCGAGCAGCTTCGACGTTCCGTCCGCGGGGCCAGCCGCCATCAGCAGCAGGTCGTCGCTGCCCGCGCCCGCTCGCGCGAGCGCGGGACCGAGCACGCCTTCGCCCAGCGCCTTGACCGAACTGAGCGGCGGCTGTCCGGGCCGCACCCAGATCAACCCCGTGAATCCCATCTGCTTTGCCTGCTCGACGAGCACGTCCAGCTGGCTGCGCGTGTACTTGTTGCCGCCCGGGACCGCAAATCCCCGAACCACGCCGCCCTCGGACACGATCTGCTTGAACACACGAAACTCGGAATCCCGGAAGACGTCCGAAAGGTCGTGGATCTCGAGGCCGCACCGGAGATCGGGCTTGTCGGATCCGTATTTTGCGATGGCCTCCGCGTACGGCATGCGCCGCATCGGCAGCGTCACCTCGCGGCCGATCTCCTTGAAGATCTCGCGCATCAGCGGCTCGATGAGTCCGTAAATCGTTTCCTGCCGCGCGAACGAGACCTCGACGTCCACCTGCGTGAACTCGAGCTGCCGGTCGGCGCGCTGATCCTCGTCGCGGAAGCAGCGCACGATCTGGAAGTAGCGGTCCGTCCCGGCGATCATCAGGATCTGCTTGAAGATCTGCGGCGACTGTGGGAGCGCGTAGAATTCTCCCGGGTGCACGCGGCTCGGCACGAGAAAGTCCCTGGCGCCTTCCGGCGTCGACTTGGCGAGAATCGGCGTTTCGATTTCCCAGAACCCATTCGCGTCGAAATACTTCCTCACGGTCATCGCCACGCGGTGCCGCAAGCCGACGTTCGACTGAAGACGCGTGCGGCGCAGGTCCAGATATCGATACTTCAGCCGCACTTCTTCCGACACCGGGGAGTCCTCGGCGATCTGGAAGGGCGGCGTCTTCGCTTCGTTCAGGATCCGGATCTCGCGTGCAAGCACTTCGACTTCACCAGTGGCCAGCTTCGGATTCACGGTGTCCGCGGACCGTCGCTGCACCGGACCCGTGACGCCGACGACGAATTCCGGGCGCAGCTTCTTCGCCACGTTCATCAACGCGTCGTTTTCTCGGACGACGACCTGCGAGATGCCCGCGCGGTCGCGAACATCGATGAACGTCACGCCGCCGAGGTCGCGAATCCGGTGGACCCAACCCAGGAGGACAGCGTCCTTGCCGACATCAGTCACGCCAAGCGCGCCGCACGTGTGGGTTCTGGTGAGTGAGCCGAGGGGTTCAGCCATCTAATGGTTGTTAGTCGTTGGTCGTCAGTTGTTCGTTGTTCGTCAGTTGTTAGTCGTTCGACGTAAGCCGCTCGCGGACGAAGGCGGGCGCCTCGGCGCGGGGCACCGACGTCTGATCGCCGCTACGCATGTCCTTGACTGCCACTGCCTTCCCTGCGCGCTCGTCGTCGCCTTCGATGGCCACGAACGGCACGTTGCGGCTGGAGGCATACTTGAACTGCTTCCCCAGTCTATCGGGTTCCGGATAGACCTCGACACGCAATCCGCCGCGCCTGAGGTCCGCAGCCAGCGCGATCGCGTCGCCCATCCGATCGGCGCTCCATACTGTCACCATGATGTCTACGGCGCCAGCAGCGACGACGGCGGGAAACATGTTGCGCTCCGACATCACGACCAGGATGCGCTCGAGGCCCAGCGAGAACCCGCAGGCCGGCACATCACGTCCGAGAAACATCCCGATCAATCCATCGTAACGACCGCCGCCGCCCAGGCTGCCCGGCAGGTCGGCGACGGCGATTTCCATGATCGCCCCTGTGTAGTACGACAGCCCGCGCGCGAGGCTCGAGTCGATTCGAATGCGGCGACCTGCGCTGGTTCGTTCGGACGCGGACACAATCGCGCGCAGGTTTTCGACAGGTGCGCTTGCGCCCAGCGCCCGTTCCAGCCGTTCGACACCTTCAGCCGGCGACTCGTCGGCAGGAGTCTCGAACAACTTCAGGCAGGACGACGCCGACGGCTCGTCGATTCCCCGGGAGATGAGCTCCTTTTCGACGCCGTCGATGCCGATCTTGTCGAGCTTGTCCAGGGCGACCAGAGCCCCGGAGTGCAGTTCCGGCCGGACCCCCGCGACGGCAAGCAGTCCTGCGAGTACGCCGCGATGATTCAGCCTGAGAGTGAAGTCCTCGAACTTGAGCCTGTTGAGCACGTCGCAGATCGCAGCAAGGACCTCGGCATCGACAATCGGCGAGGTCGAGCCAATCGAGTCCAGATCGCACTGGAAGAATTCGCGAAAGCGCCCCTTTGCCGGACGGTCGGCGCGCCAGACGGGTTGAATCTGGTACCGCTTGAAGAACTTCGGCAGCTCGTTCTGGTACTGCGCGACGACGCGTGCCAGCGGCACGGTGAGGTCGTACCGCAGCGCGAGATCGGCTTCGCCGGTGTGCTCGTGCTCGCCGCGCTTCAGGATCTTGAAAATGAGCTTGTTGCCCTCGTCGCCGTACTTGCCGAGCAGCGTCTCGATGTTCTCGAAGGCCGGCGTCTCGAGCGGTTCGTACCCGTACTGCTCGAACACGTCGCGGACGACACGCGTCACGTACTGACGCTTGCGAACATCGTCGGGCAGGAAGTCACGAGTGCCGCTCGGCGGCTTGGTGCTGATCTCCAATTCCTAATTCCTGATTCCTAATTCCTCATTTCATGTACTCGATCCGGTACTGCACGTAGTGATCGGCGTATGCGAGGATGCCCGCGATCTCCGCGTGTGTGAGCAGCCTCCGTACCTTGCCGGGGCTTCCCATGACCAGCGACTTGGGCGGCACCTTCATGCCTTCCACGATCAGCGTGCCTGCCGCGACGATCGATCCGCTGCCGACGTGTGCGCCGTTCAGCAGAATCGCGCCCATGCCAATCAGGCACTGATCTTCGATTGTGCAGCCATGAACGATGGCGCCGTGCCCCAGCGTCACGTTGTCGCCGACCTCGGTCGCGTGCGTCCCGGTCATCCCGTGGACGACCGTCCCGTCCTGGACGTTCGTCCGCCGGCCGATGCGGATCGCGTTGACGTCGCCTCGCAGCACGGCGCACATCCAGACGCTGCTTTCCTCGCCAATCTCGACGTCGCCAATCACCTGTGCGGATTCGTCGATGAACGCGGACGCGTGGGCTCGGGGCAGAACGCCCCGATAAGGACGGAGCACAGACAATTATAGGTCGCGCAGGACAGGCGGGCCGCGCGGGTCGCGCGGTCTAACCCACCAGACTCACGCGAC
>Ga0126377_10003452_pt1 | contig 11190 bp, 7 predicted proteins | sample PanSoiMetPlot_22_FD_92647 | JGI IMG/M metagenome (GOLD analysis project Ga0126377, IMG submission 92647) | Tropical forest soil microbial communities from Panama - MetaG Plot_22 | ecosystem: Environmental > Terrestrial > Soil > Tropical forest > Bulk soil | place: Panama | collected 2016-02-17
ACTTTGAGAGGCCCGAATTTTTTTACGGGCGTCATCGTCACCGCGCCACTTTGTTCGTCGTAGCTCGAAACCATCAGCATTTTGCTCCATAGCGTCTTGCCGGCCCACTGCTTGCGGGCGTTCTCGATATCATCCACCAGCGCCATTCCCCGGACCGATTCCTTGTTGGACACAGTGAAGACGCGCAGCTTTTCGCCGTCGTCTTCCATTTCGAATTCCACATACGCGCTCGCGCCGGAATCGTCGGCAGAGATCACACGGGCGATGCGTCCCGCGTATTTCTGATGAGTTATTGCGCGAGTGAAATCTTCGTAGGTTCCTGACTCCGAGCCCTTCGGCTTGGGTAGAAAAACGAATCGCTTGCCGACCCACGACCCGATCGGGTGATAGGTGAAGAGCGTAGGCGCGGCTTCGACAGGTTTTGTTTCGGATTTCTTTTCGGGGGAAATGTTCTGTCGCGGCTCCGCCGCCTGGGCGAAGGCGCAACAAATCGAGACCAGAGTGAACAGAAGAGCGGAACAAACAGTCTTCATGGGCGACTCCTTGTTAAGGGTGATTGAATTGAGAATTGTTCAATGAGTTGGAGTGATTGAACCGCGATGCGTGGTGGACTGGCGCCACGCGGGCGGATTATAGCATGGGTTATTTATGTGCAAGCGAAAACTACGAAGTCTGGTAGTAGTTCGGTCGCGGAGCTATAGATTCCGGGGAGAGGCGACCACAGATCAGCGCGGATGCGACAGATCAATGCTGATTTTATCCGTAGCGATCTGTGGCGCCCGTGTTGATCTGTGGTCGCCTCTATCCCAACCCCGGCTGGTCGATTTACTTCAAAAATAACGAGGTGATAAATAATGATAATCAGGAATCGATTGCGTATGCCCCTGCTTCTGATCGCTTTTTTTGCCTTCATTGCGGCCCCCACCAGCGCGCAGTCTCCCAATACGGCGACAATGATCGTCGTCGTGACCGATCAAAACGGGGCAGTCGTGAAGGGCGCCAAAGTTTCGGTGTCAAACGCCGCGACCGGCGTCGTGCGCGAGGCGGTCTCGGGAAGCGACGGCAGCGCCATCATTCCGGCGTTGTCGCTGACGGGAACCTATACGGTCGGCGTGTCCAGGGAAGGGTTCGGCGCCCAGGAGATCAAGGACCTGACGCTGCGTTCGGGCGAGACCGCGACACTGAATGTGAAGCTGCCGGTCGGATCTACGACGATGGAGGTCGCCGTCTTCGGCACGGTCGAAGGCGTGCGCGCCGACGCGCAGATCGGCCGCCGGCTCGACAGCCCGACTATTGATGAGACGCCGATCCTTGGCCGCAAGGCGACGACGCTACCGCTCCTCAATTCGGCGTTCCGACAGGGGAAGGGCACTGGAGACCTCTTCGTCAATGCGACTTACTTCATCACCGGCGTGGGTTCACGCCGCGCCACCACGTTCACGCTCGACGGCGCGAACGACGATGAAGGGTGGGGACGTCAGACGGCGGTCGCCACCGTGCCGCTCGGCGCCATCCAGGAAATAAACGTGCTCACGAACGCCTTTTCTTCCGAGTTCGGCTGGACATCCGGTCCTGCGTTGAACATCGTCACCAAGTCCGGCACGAACAGCCTGCACGGCGAAGGATTGTTCATGGTCCGGCCCGGCGACTGGCAGGCGGAGAAATTCTCGACCAAAGGCTTCTGCCCACCGTCCGTTCCGAGTTGCGTTACGCCAACAACGCTCGCCGCAATCAACCCCGTGGACATTCCGGATGCGCTCAAACAGTTCTCCGCCACGATCGGCGGGCCGATCGTTAAGGACAGGACCTTCTTCTTCGGCACGGCTGACTATACGAGGCAAGATCGAACGACATTCCTCTCCAACTCGCTGCCTGCCTTCCTGTTGCCTGCGGACGGCCGTCTCGATTACACAGGCCACTATCGGCAGTTTCTCTTCGACGGGCGGCTCGATCACAGGCTCACGTCGAATCAGAATCTCATGGCGCGGGTGAACGTCGATCGGTTTTTCGATGATAACCCACAAGACGCTGTGGGCGGCCCGAACCCGCCGAGCGTCGCGCGCAGATATACGCGGAGGTCTGTGACGGGTCAGATCAATCACACGACGGTCATCAATGCGAATCTTCTCAACGAGGCGCGATTCGCCTATCTGAATGGCGATCCGGTCACGCTCTGGGAAGCTCAAAACCTCTCGACCACTTACATGCGCGGCGGGGCCGTGCCCTTCACCATTGGACAGTCACGCGCCTCCGACATCTTCAGTCATCAGGCGCAGTTTTCGGACACGCTGACCTGGTCGCTCGGAAAGCACTACCTCCGTCTCGGCGGCAGCCTGACCCATCACACTTCAGGCGGCACGGGCAGCGAACCCGGCACAGCGATACTCGGCACGTTCACTTTCAAGAACACGACGACGGCGCCCTTCGGTCAATTGACACTGGATGACGTGCAAAACTACACGCAGCCGATCAACTTTGGGATCAGCAGCTACGAGCTGCCGCAATGGCTCTATACTGCGTTCGCGCAGGACAGCATCCATTTGCGCCGCGACCTTACCGTTGACCTGGGGCTACGCTACGACCGGCAGACATTGACCGACGCGACTAAGAACTTCTCGCCTCGCGTCGGCTTCGGGTGGCGTCCGGGTGGCGATGCGCGCACGTCAATTCGCGGCGGCTACGGCATGTATTACACGCAGATTCGATCCAATGCGGTCGCCGGCTACCTGGTGAACGGGCTGGATGGATTGACAACCTACACTGCTATTTTCGGGCAACTCGGCTTCCCGACCTGCCTGACCGGATCATGCCTCCCGGTCCCGCTCGATCCAAAGACTCTTCTACCTTCGCAATTGCCCGCGCGCGACATCACTATAAGGGCGGGCCGGCGCGACTTCTACGTGTCTCAGTTCGCGAAGTACGGGCTTAACTTCGACCTGCTGCCGAACTACCCCGATGAGTTGGTTAATCCCCGCAGTCAGGTGATCTCGATCGGCGCGGAACGGGAGGTAATCAGAGGGTTGTTTGTCGGCGCCGACTACGTGCATCAACATTTGAGCGACATCGATCGCACTGTTGATTTGAATGCGCCGTCTCCTTTCCCTCGCACCGCGCCCGGACAGGTTAGAACCGTAGCGACGGCCAACAATACCCGTCCAATTCTGCCGGCTCCTGGCCGCGTGCGCCAGGTCAACGCGTTGATGAACCTGGGCGTCGCCGATTACGACGGATTGCAAACGCAGGTCAGCTTCCGTGGCGTCTCGCGAATGTATGCCGCGATCAGCTACACGTTGTCCAAGGCGACCAACACTACCGAACCGGAAGGCAACGGCATCGGACCTAACGAAAGCAACATCGCGACCCTTGGCGAAACCGAACGAGGACTGAGCGTGGTCGATCAGCGTCATCGCGCGGTCATCACATTCAGTTATCAGCTCCCGTTCAACTTCACAGCCGGCGCCCTGACACAACTCGCGTCGGCGCGCCCGTTCAACGCAACCACCGGCATTGATAACAATGGTGATGGCGCGAACAACGACCGGCCCGTCATTGATGGCAAGATCGTCAGTAAATCGACGTTCCGCGGAACTCCGACCTCTGAAGTGGCGATCTTCGTCGATAAGCGCATCAAGCTGTCAGAACGCATGTCCATCCTGCTCAGGTTGGAGGGCTTCAATATCTTCAATCACGGGAACTTCCTGGGACGTGGGATCACAACCTACGGCGACGCCGCCACGCCGGCGAGCACATTCGGCCAGTTTGTCGCGGGCGTGGGCGCGGCCACCAACGCGATCCCGGCGTTCGCGAACATCGACCCGCCGCGGATGTTCCAACTGCAGGCGCGGTTTGTCTTTTGAGTAAGCGCCGCGAGCGGCAGCGAGCGTGGCCCTATCGATGAGCGGGCTGATAGGGCCACACTCGCTACCGCTCGCGGCGCTGACACGGCGACTCACGATGGCTTTGTTGACTGTCAACGGCCTCTTCAAACACTTCGGCGCGCGCGCCGTGCTGCGGGACGTAAGTTTCGGCGTGCGGCAAGGCGAAGTGTTGGGTTTGATCGGGCCAAATGGCGCGGGCAAAACTACGCTCTTTGAATGTCTGGCCGGCATTTTGCCAAATGACGGGGGCGAGATCAGCGCGAACGGGCAAAGGCTTGTACTTACGCGACGCAAAACAGCGTTGTTCTACCTGCCCGACGGCGTCACTCCCTGGGCGCAACAGTCCGTCGATTGGGCGATCGGATTTTTCGAGCGGCTCTACGCGGCGCCAGTCAAAGCGACAGAATTGATTGACATATTGAAGTTGGAAAGCCTGCGGCGGGCGCGCATCGGCTCACTCTCGAAGGGCGAGCGCAAGCGGCTGACGCTCGCTCTGGGCTTGTTAACGCCGCAGCCTCTGCTCATGCTCGACGAGCCGTTCGACGGCCTGGACCTGCGGCAGACGCGCGACGTGATGGCGCTGTTGCGCAGACAGGCGGCGGGCGGGCGAACTCTCATGCTCTCTATACATCAGTTGGTTGATGCGGCGCGTGTCTGCGACCGGTTGATCCTGCTCAACGACGGCGGCGTGGCCGGCGAAGGGACGATTGACGAACTGCGGGCGCAGGCGAACTTGAACGATGGCCGGCTGCCGGAAGCGGGTCTTGAGGAGATTTTCCTTGCGCTCACTTAGCCGTCTTCCGACCCTCTTCGGCAAAGAATGGCGCGAGTTGACGGCCTCGCGAGCCTACTGGCTTCTGCTTATGGCCGTGGGCCCGCTGGTGGGACACGGCTTCATCAACGCCGTCGCTCTTTACGCGGAGGCGAGCGGCGTCGGAGGCGGTCCCGCCGCATTGCCGCAGGGCTTGACGCCGCTCGACGGGATGCTCGCGCCGACGTTCGGCGCATACGATCTGGCGGTGACTCTGCTCTTTCCTTTCGTGGCGATTCGTTTGATCGCGGCTGAGAAAGAGAGCGGCGCGTTGAAACTTGCGTTGCAGATGCCGTTCGGCGCCGGCGAGATGGTCGCGGCGAAGACGATGGCGCTCGTTGCGGGATGGTTGTTCGCCTGGCTGCCCGGATTGATAGCCGTTGTTATGTGGAAGACTTACGGCGGCCATCTTTACGTGCCCGAAACTTTGAACCTGCTGCTAGGGCACTGGCTGCGAATGCTGCTGAGCGGCGGCTTGGCGATCGCCGCTGCGGCGTTGGCCGAGAGCGCGGCGAGCGCGGCGATCGTGACGCTCGGATTTACGATCGGGACATGGGCGCTCGATTTCATCGCGGCCGGCCGAGGCGGATGGCTGGCCGAGCTCGCGGCTTATACGCCAGCGGCGGCCCTGCGGTTTTTCGAGCGAGGGCTGCTGCGATTGAGCGTCGTAATCGTGACGCTCGCGCTGGCGCTGGCCGGTTTTGCGGTCGCGGCGGTCTGGCTTCACACGGGGCGAAAGTTCGGCGCGAGACTGCTTCGCGTGGCGGTTCTGCTGAGCCTCGTCGCAGTAGTCGTCTGGATCGGCTCGCTGGCGCGGGCGAGTTGGGACCTGAGCGAAAACCGCCGCAATTCTTTTCCGCAAGCCGATGAAGCCGCGCTGCGACAGATTCGCGAGCCAATGCGCGTCACGATCAATCTGGCCGCCGAAGACCCGCGGCTGATGGATTACGAGCGCGGCGTTCTGAACAAGCTGCGGCGCGTCCTGCCTCGCCTCGAAGTCGTTTACGCGGCGCAGAGCCGCACCGGACTGTTCGAAGGCGCGGAAGAACGTTACGGAGAGATCTGGTACGAACTCGGCGGGCGTAAGGCGATGAACCGCTCTACGACCGAGCCGATTGTCCTTGAGCAACTCTATCAACTCGCCGGAATCGCCGTCCCGGCGCCTTCGGACGAGCCTGTGTTTCCCGGCTACCCGCTCGCGGCGCATCCCAAAGGCGCGAGACTGGTCTTTTACGCGCTCTGGCCTCTGGCCGTAATTTCGGCCTGGTGGCTGGCGCGCCACCGCAGGAGATAAACAATGAAGAAAACATTCGCTTTCGTAACCACGCTGATTTTGGCCTCCGCGATCTCGTCGCTTCCCGCTGTCGCGCAAAAAGCGAAGAAGCCCGCCGCCGCGCCGAAGAGCGTCCGAGTCGACATCAGCAAGGACAAGGTCGGCGCCGAGTCGTCGAAATTCCTATCGGTCGTCGGCGACTGGTCGGTGGTGGATGACGGCGGCAAGAAGGCTTACGCTGTTGACGGTCGCGAATGGCTGCGCGGAAATCCTTCGCGCAGCCTCGCCGAGAACGCCCGCGCCATTTATGGCTCGCGCCACGAAGAGTTCATAGACAACGTGAAGGCCTTCGCATATTTTCCCTATTCGGTCGCCAAAGAGATCGACGATTTCCAGAACGGCGAGATCGGCGTCAAATTCAAAATGATTTCGGGCAAGTTGGACAAGTGCGCCGGAATACTCTTCAACCTCAAACCCAACGGCGATTACCTGACGGTGCGCTTCAACGGCAAGGAGGACAATCTGGTGCTCTGGACCTTCAACAAGGGCGTCCGCAAATTCGTCAAGAAGGGCGTGGAGAACGCGCCGCTCGAATTGAACAAGTGGCATGAAATCAAGATCGCCGTTCACGGAACCCAGCTCGAAGGATGGTTGAACGGCAAACACTTGCTCGATTACACGCTGGCCGAGCCGGTTTCCGGCAAAATCGGGTTGTGGTCGAAGACTGACAGCGTCAGTTATTTCGACGAATTTACCGTCACGCCGGCTCCGAAATAGGGCGCCGGGCCTCATGCGATGACCGAATTTCGTTTGACAGATTACGCTCTCTTACGAATACTCGCGCGCATGAAACTCTCCTTCGCATCACAAAGCTTCAAACGAACGGGCGAGGTCGTGTCCGAACTCGGGCCGCTCGAACGCCAGGTCATGGAATTTATATGGCGGCGTCCCAAAGGGGCGACGGAGGTCTGTGTGCGAGACGTTCATCTGGCTTTCGAGGGACGTCTGGCCTATACGACCTTGATGACGACTCTCGACCGGTTGCACAAAAAGGGGCTTCTCGACAGACACAAGGAGGGACGCGCTTTTTTCTATTCGCCCCGCTTTTCTCCCGCTGAATTCGAGAGAGGCGCGGTTCGCAAACTGATCAACGCGTTGCTGGGTCGAGGTTCGAACGGCGTCGAGCCGATCCTCGCCTGCATCATTGACGCCGTGAGCGAACGCGATCGCGCATTGCTGGACGAACTCGACAGGCTGATTAAGGAGAAACGTCGCGCTGTGTCACGAAAGGATTGAACCGGATGTTCGAAATGCTGGGAATCTGTCTAATGCTGGCGACACTGCTTACGCTCAACGCGCTGCTGGCGCTGCTTGCCTCCGCCTTGTGGCTCGTCTTACGCCGTCGCGTTGAAGAATGGCCGGCGGCGGCGCTGGCGCGACTGCTCTTCGGGCTGCGCGTCTTCCCGTCGATCCTCGCCGTCCTCTTCGTCGCCGCCTTGCTGTTACCAGCATACGTCACTCATGAGCCGCGGGGCGCCGTCGAGCCGGTCAGTTTGAAACTGGCTGTTCTGGCTGCGGTCTCGGCCGGCGGGTTGCTGCTTGCGCTCTGGCGGGGAGTGGCGGCCTGGATTGCGACCCGGAGGCTTGTCAATGACTGGCTGGGCGTGGCCGCGCCGGTCAGGTTCGATCAAATCCCGATCCCGGCTTATCGTTTGCGCCATCAGTTTCCCGTCATCGCCATTGTCGGCGCCATTCGTCCGAAGCTCTTCATAGCCGATCATCTGTTTCAATCGCTGACCCGGGAGGAGATGGCCGCCGCGGTGGCGCACGAATGCGGACACCTTGCGGCCCGTGACAATCTCAAACGCCCGTTGCTGCGCGCCTGCCGCGATGCGCTGGCGATCATCCCCAGCGGCGCGAGCCTGGATCGCGCATGGGCTGAAGCTTCGGAAGCGTCCGCCGATGAACACGCCGCGAGGGGCGGATCAGAGGTCGCGCTCGACCTGGCTTCGGCGCTGATCAAGATCGCGCGGCTCGTTCCTGAGGGCGTCAAACCCACGTTTCCGGCCGGGGCGTTGCTTATCAGCGGCGCCGTCGCCGGAGGCGGCGCCGGAATAGCTCAACGCGTGCGACGATTGACCCGCCTGGCCACTCTCGAAGACGTTTCGCCGGGCATGCGGACTTTCAACGTCTGGCCCTGGGCCTTATTTGCGGCGATCCTGATTTCGATGATTTCACTGGCGACCGATCCCTCCACCCTTCAAACCGTCCACCACGGGATCGAAATAGCCGTCTCTAAATTGCAATGAGATTCTGATGAGATTACAACGATATCTACTTCCGCTCTGCTGCGTTTTGCTCTCGACAGTTATTGTTAAAGCTCAGCCCGCTTCAGCTCCGGTTGACAAAGGCTCGGGCGGAACCGATCTGTCCGGCGTCGTGAAAGATTCGACCGGCGCTTCCGTGCCGCAAGCTGCGGTCTCGCTGCTGAACGCGCGCCAATCGGTCATCGCGTCGGCGACCACGGACGAGCAGGGGAGATTCGTTTTGAAGGGCGTGCCCGCAGGGGCGTATGAATTGCGCGTGACCGGCGGTCGCGGGTTCTCCACTCGCAGCAAGGCCGTGCGGGTCCCGTTCGAGTCCGCGACCGAGGGTTCCGGCGTCGAGATCACGCTCGGCGCCGAAGCCTTGACCGCCGAGGTCACGATCACCGCGGACCTGGGCGTGGTCCAATCGCTCGATCAGACCACACAACAGGTCAACGTGATTGACGAGCGGAGGCTGCGCGAGCGCGCCAAGTCGGTTCTCGCGCAGGCGGCGCAGGAGGAGCCCGGGCTGCAATTGCAGCGCACGTCGGCGACCATGGGCGCCATCTTCGTCCGCGGCGTGACCGGCGCGAAGGTCGTCAACTATGTCGACGGGATACGCTTTTCGACGGCGGCGGCCCGCGGCGGAGTCAACACTTTCTTCAATCTCAATGACGCGAGCAATTTGCGCGCGGTCGAGGTGATCCGCGGCCCGAGCAGCGCCCAATTCGGCAGCGATTCGATTGGCGGCAGCGTCCAGCTCGTTTCGCAAACGCCGCTCTTCACTCCGGGGAAGACCGAAGTCCACGGCCAGATCAGTACGCATTACAACAGCGCCGACCACGGCTTCGGTGGAAATTCATTGGTGACTTTCGGCGCCAAAGACCTCGCCGTGCTGGTTAACCTGGCGTCGCATCGCAGCAACACGCTGCGGTCGGGCGGGGGCTTCGACACACACGCGGCGGTCAATCGCTTTCTGGGCATACGCTCGGACGTCTTCGGCGAACGCTCTACCGACACGGCCTTCACGCAATACGGCGGCCTGTTTAAGCTCGTCTACGCGCTGACGCCGCGCGACCAGCTTTCATATCATTACCAGCGAGCGCAGATTGACGGCGGCAAACGCTTCGATCAAACGCTCGGCGGCGACGGCAACCTGATCGCCGATCTGCGCAATTTCATGCTCGATTTCTTCTACGGGCGCTACGAAAGATTCCTCGCCGGCCCCTTCGACACATTCACGCTTTCGTATTCTTACAACGCGCAGCGCGAAGAGCGCGTCAATCAAGGCGGTAACGGGAACCCGACCGGAACGATCACTCACCAATACGAGCGCACCGTCGTCCACGGCCTTCATTCGCAGGCGGCCAAGAGCTGGAGACGTAACAATCTGGCCGTCGGCGGCGAGTTTTACTACGACCGCGTGCGCGCCCCCTCATTCGTATTCGACCCGGCCAATGGCGCGGTCACGCGGGCGCGCCCGCGCGTGCCGGACAAAGCGACTTATCACAACGGTGGCGTCTACGCCCAAGACGTTTGGACGGCGATTCCGGAAAGATTGAAACTGGTCGGCGCGCTTCGGTACGGTCGCGCGTCCTATAACTCGCGCGCCGAAAAGTCGCCTCTGGTCAATGGCCAGCGCCTGTGGCCTGATGATCGATTAACCGCCGACGCCGTCACGCCGCGCTTCGGCGCAGTCGTCACACTCGCCGAAGGTCTCAACCTTTCGGCGCAGGTCAGCCGCGGATTCCGCACGCCGCACATCACTGACCTCGGAACGTTGGGTTTGACCGGCAACGGATTCGAAGCAAATGCGGTTGACCTCGCCGGCAAGGGCGCGACCATCGGCTCGACCGCCGGCGGCGCCGCGGTCTCGACCGGCATCCCGGTGGCGCAACTGAAACCTGAGACGAGTTGGACGTATGAAGGCGGCCTTCATCTACATCGGCGCCGCATTGACATTGACATCAACGGCTTCGTCAACGACATCTACGACAACATCGTTCTCCAGGCGTTGATCCTGCCCCAGGGCGCGGTAGGCTCGCGGTTAGGCGATCAGACGATCACGTCGCAGAACGCGAACGGCGCAGTTTTCGTTCCCGCCTCGACCAATCCCGTCCTGATCCGCTCCAATTTCGGAGACTCGCGGATTCACGGCGTTGAGCAGAAATTCGATCTGCGAATTTCCAGGAATTGGACTGTCAGTCAGAACTTCACCTGGCTGCGCGCCGAAGATAAGCGCGCCAAGCTCCCGCCGACCATCGAAGGCGGCACGCCCGCTCCGCAAGGCTGGCTGCGCGTCCGCTACACTTCGTCGAAGGGGCGGTACTGGATCGAGCCCTATCTTTACGGCGCGCGTCGACAGGACAAGCTTTCGACGCTGGACCTCGATGACCGCCGCACGGGCGCGGCGCGTTCGCGAGGCGCCATCGGCAATTTCTTCGCGCGCGGCGCCCGTGCGCGTGGATTGATCGCGCCGGGCGCCGACGGCAGATTCGGCACGGCGGACGACCTGTTGCAACCCACCGGCGAAACTCTGGCCCAGGTTCAGAACCGAGTGCTCGGCGTCGGTGTCAACAGCGCTCCTCTGTTCACATACATCCCCGGTTTCCTGACCGGCGGAATTCGCGGCGGATTCCGAATCGGCGAGAGCCACGATGTGGTGATCGATCTGGAAAACCTCAACGACAAGAACTATCGCGGGATCAGTTGGGGCATGGACGCGCCGGGACGCGGCTTCGGATTCCGATACAACTACCGATTCTGATCGAGTGAGGGCACTGACGTTGGGTTAGAGAATCAAGACAGGGGAAGAGAAGACGGAAAAGACGGAAAAGACGGAACAAACGGAAAATGAAGAAGTGGGAAGGGTATGGAACAGGCGGAAATAATGGAACAAACGGAGGCGTCGAAAAACCTCCG
>Ga0126377_10003453_pt1 | contig 11190 bp, 8 predicted proteins | sample PanSoiMetPlot_22_FD_92647 | JGI IMG/M metagenome (GOLD analysis project Ga0126377, IMG submission 92647) | Tropical forest soil microbial communities from Panama - MetaG Plot_22 | ecosystem: Environmental > Terrestrial > Soil > Tropical forest > Bulk soil | place: Panama | collected 2016-02-17
CGCTCTTTCACTTCCAGATATTGATTGACCAGTCGCAGCGACAATTGTCCCGCGGGCACGTCCAGCGCCAGCCCGCCCAGTTCGGTGATCCTGGCCAGGGCCTCTTCGCGCTGTTGCAGCATCTCTTCGGCCACACTCTGTTGATATACGTCGGCGATTTTGCGCGGCTCCTCGGCCACCAGCGCGCGCAAATCCTTGTCGCCGATGGTCACGATCAAAGGCAGATGCCGGGGCAGCAGCGTCGCCGTGTAAGCCAGCAACTCGGCGGAAGCGTCGCGGTCAATCAGGTCGGTCAGGATCACGACCAGCGAGCGCCGCTTGCAATTTTGCGACAGATACTGGAACGCCCTCGCGTATGACGGCTCGATCATCTGGGCCTTTACGTTATATAACGCCTCGGTCATCGCCGCGAGCTGCGCGTGGCCTCGCTGTGGGGGCAGGTAGGCGGCGACCTGCCGGTTGAAGACCAGCAGTCCGATGTTGTCGCCTCCGCGCGTCGCGACGTACCCGATGGACAAAGCGGCGTTGATCGCGTGGTCGAGTTTTGAAAGATTTTCGATGCGGGAGGTCATCAGACGCCCGGCGTCGATCATGACGATGATGCTCTGATTGCGTTCGATCTGGTATTGCTTGGTAATCAGCCGCCCGCGCCGCGCCGTGGCCGTCCACGAAATGTGGCGCATCTCGTCGCCGCGGACGTAATCGCGCATGCTTTCGAATTCGCGGCCCTGCCCGCGAACGCGCGTCTTTCTCGCCCCGAGGAGCATCTGGCGATTGCGCCGCGCCGACAGCTCGTGCCGCCGCGCCTCGTTGATGTTCGGATAGACTTTGACTCTCTCAGCCGCCTTGACCCGATCCTGTTTGATGACCAATCCCCAAGGGCATCGGCGACGTATGACGATGTCGCCGAACCCGTAATCGCCGCGCGACGCCGCGTAGAGCTTATATGCGACCGTCGCCTGGCGATCAGGAGTCCTGCGACGAAGGGGGGCTGCGACGAGCAGCCGCTCGCCTCGCAACTCCAGGCCTGGCGGAAATTCGTCTTTGATCGTCAGCGTGAACGGGCGCGGAAATCGGTGGCTGACCGTGAGCCGTACTTCATTATCTTCGCCGATCATAAACCGGCGCGGCATATGGCGGGTTATTTCAATCTGCGATATGTCTTCGGCGCGACGGTAATCGACGTAGGCGAGGAGCAGCAGAACCAGGTCGTAAGCGACAAGGTCCCATTTGACGTCCGGCGCGCCCCAGACCGTAACCAGCGGCAAAACGCCGAGCGCGAAAAGTATGAAGAATCGGCGGGTGAAAATCATATGGATGAATAGCCACGGAGATTAAGAAGAGAAGGGGAGACAAGGAGACAAGGCGTTTTTCTCCTTGTCTCCCCTTCCCCTTGTCTCCAGGTCTTCTTCTCAGCGGGGCACTTCGACTGAAGTCACTATCTCATCGAGAACCGAATCCGGCGTGACGCCTTCGATCTCGGCTTCGGAGCGCAGCAGGATGCGGTGGCGCAGCGCCGGGTGCGCGATGTCGCGCGCGTCGTCCGGCGTCACGAAATCGCGTCCGCGCATCGCGGCCAGGGCCTTGCTGGCCAGCAGCATGGCCACCGCAGCGCGCGGGCTCGCGCCCCAAAGAAGGCTCGGATGTTCGCGAGTGCGCCGCGTCAGATTCAACAGGTACGCCTGCACGCCCGGTTCGACTATAGTGTCGCGGACCAGCGCGCGGCAACGCGGAATGACCGTCGGGTCGTCGAGCATGTTGAAATTCACGGCCTCAAGCTTGCGCGCGTTGAACCCCGCCTGCCAGTTGCCGATGACCCGCAACTCCTCGTCGAAGCTCGGATACGAGATCAGAATCTTGAATAGGAAGCGGTCGAGCTGCGCTTCGGGCAGCGGGTAAGTGCCTTCGTATTCGATCGGGTTTTCAGTGGCCAGCACCAGGAACATCGGCGATAGACTATGGCTTTCGCCGTCAATCGTCACCTGCCGTTCCTCCATCGCTTCGAGCAGCGCGGCCTGCGTCTTGGGCGGCGTGCGGTTGATCTCGTCGGCCAGCAGAATGTCGGTGAAGACGGGGCCGTGGCGCAGTGTGAATTGCGATGTGGCGATGTTGAAGACATTGGTCCCGGTGATATCCGAAGGCATCAGGTCTGGCGTGAATTGAATGCGGTTGAAGCCGGCGCCGATGATCCGCGCGATGGTTTTAACAATTAGAGTCTTCGCGGTTCCGGGCACGCCTTCGAGGAGCGCGTGTCCTTCGGCGAAGAGGCAGATCAGGATTTGATCGATAATCGAATCCTGACCGAAGATGATTTTTTGCGTTTCACCGCGGATGTGCGCGGCAACCTGGCTGACATACTCAGTCATGCGATTTGATGGCTGACTTTCCTTTCTTGTGATCTAAAAATGCTTTTGGGACGGGCGCAACTATACAGAAAGTGGCTGTTCACAGGCAATCGGGGCGATTGGCCTGTGAATTGCGTGATGGTATAAATCTCGCTTATTTTTTACGCCGCGCCCATGCTATGGTCGGCTTCCTACTTTTAAAATATAATTGCGCCATAACCTTAGAATTTAAGATTCGGGATTTATCTTATGCCAAACCTGATCATCGGCTCACGCGGCAGCAAACTCGCGCTCTGGCAATCCAACTGGGTGAAGGAGCGGCTAGAAGAAGTCTACGAGGGCTTGGTCGTCAGTATCGAGGTCGTCAAGACCACCGGCGATAAATTGACCGAGGCCTCGCTGGCTCAGATTGGCGGCAAGGGCGTCTTTACGAAAGAGATCGAAGATGCCTTGCTCGACCGTCGCGTCGATCTGGCGGTTCACAGCCTGAAGGATTTGCCGACCACTTTGCCCGGGGGGCTGCACATTGCCGCGATTACCGAACGCGAAGACGTCCGCGACGCGCTGATCGTAAGCGAAGATTTGCGCAAATACATCATCAATTCAATTGAGGATTTGCCCCGAAACGCCCGCGTCGGCACGAGCAGCCTGCGCCGAGCCTCTCAATTGCGTCATGCGCGCCCAGATCTGGAGATCATCGAGCTGCGCGGCAACATCGATACCCGCCTGCGCAAGCTCTATGAAGGCGATTACGACGCGATCGTCCTGGCGTCCGCCGGCGTGAAGCGCCTGGGATTCGACGACTGCGTCGCCGTCTATCTCTCCCCTATGGAGATGTTGCCCGCCGTGGGGCAGGGCGCGCTCGCCATCGAGACCCGCGTCGACGATCAACGCGCGAACATGTTGCTCGAGGTTTTGAATCACCAACCGACGCGCTACGCGACCGAAGCCGAGCGCGCAGTCTTGCGGAGCCTGGGCGGCGGCTGCGCGGTTCCGATCGCGGCCTTCGCCCAGTTTAAGAAAAACAGGATCAGTCATAAGTTGGTCGTGGAGGCGCTGGTGGCCGACGTCGAAGGCCGGAACCTGATCCGCCGCCAGATCGACGGCCAGGCCGAAGAGGCTGAAGAGTTGGGCGCCAGGCTTGCGGAGATGCTGATAGAGGCGGGCGCGCGCGATTTGCTTCCCCGGATCGGCGGCGTCCAGACACCCGGCGCCGTCCAAACGGCCGATGACGAAATCGGCGGCGTAGCGCCATCCGCGCCGCCGCAGGCTGCGATTGTGACGCCGTCCGAAGTCGGACCTACGAACAACATCGAGCCACCGCAGATTGCGATTGTGACGGCGTCCGAAGTCGGACTTACCACCGGCGCCGAAAACGGCGATGCGCCGCGCCCGCTCCTCGGACAGCGCGTCATCGTCACGCGGGCCGTCAAACAGAGCGGCGAAATGACGAGCTCGCTTGGGGCGCTCGGCGCCGAGATCATTCCGTGCCCGACGATCGAAATCAAAGAGCCGTCGAGTTGGGAGCAACTCGACCGCGCGCTGATCCATTTGAGCTGGTATGACTGGCTGGTCTTCACCAGCGTGAACGGCGTCGAATATTTTCTGGGGCGGATGGACGCGCTGGGACATGGCCGGGCGGAGCTGGAGTTTCATCGCATATGCGCGGTAGGGCGCAAGACGGCTGAGAAATTGGAGAGCGAGAACGTCGTGGTCGATCTGACGCCGGAGCGCTTCACCGCCGAGGCGCTGGTCGAGGAGTTCACCGCGCATTTCGGCGTGCATCAGCGATTATACGGCTCGCGCATGCTTCTGCCCGCCTCTCGCACCACGCGCGACGTGATTCGCCCGGCAATGGAGAAGATCGGAGTATACGTCGAAGTCGTCGAGGCTTATCAAACCGTGGCGCCGGCGGCCAAGGGCGAGACCGTGGCGAGACTTTTCCGCGACGCCGAGGCCGATTACATCGTCTTTACCAGCCCTTCGACAGTAGCCAATCTGGCCGCGATCCTTGAGACCGATCATCTGGCGCCGCATCTCGCCAATACGCGGGTGGCCTGCATCGGCCCGGTGACGGCGGAAGCCGCGCGGTCGCACGGCCTGACGGTTCACATCCAACCCGAAGAGCACACGGGCCAGGCGATTGTGACGGCGATCGTCGCCGATAGTTCTGAGAAGCTCTCCGCCGCTGTCGTCTCATGAGCGGTCAAATGATTACGCATCGGAAATTTTCCGTAAGCGCATAAGATGATGAAGGCTTCTCCATCGCCCGAACCCACTCACGCGCGGCGCTCCTTGCTCGGCCTGGTTTTTGCGCTGGCCGTCATCACTTATCTCGACCGTTTGTGCATTTCGGCGGCGATGCCGCAGATGGCAGCCGAATTCAACCTCACGCCGGATCAGAAAGGCTGGATCTTCAGCGCGTTCACGTTCGCTTACGCCGCGTTCGAAATTCCGAGCGGATGGCTTGGAGACCGCTTCAGCGCGCGAATGGCTTTGACGCGAATTGTGCTGTGGTGGTCGGCGTTCACCATGTTGACCGGCGCGGCGTTCGGATTTTGGTCGCTGCTCATCATCCGATTCCTTTTCGGCGCGGGCGAGGCGGGGGCTTTCCCGAACATCGCGAGAGCTGTTTCGCGATGGTTTCCGGAGCGCGAACAGGGGCGCGCGATGAGTGTTTCATTCGTCGGCCTGGCCGCCGGTTCTACGATGACCGCGCCGGTGGTTTTGACGCTGCTGCAACTGCAAAGCTGGCGTTTGGTCTTTGTCGAATTCGGAATCATCGGCGCGCTCTGGTGTGTGGCGTGGCGACGATGGTTCCGAGACCTCCCCGAAGAGCATCCGGCGGTTAACGAGGCCGAGTTGAAATTGATCCGCGCCGGTCGGAAGGATCAGGAGCTGGAGGAATCGCAGCGTATTCCGTGGAAGACATTGCTGACCAGCGCCAACCTGGCTTTCATCTGTCTGATGTATTTCGCATACGGCTACGGCCTGTATTTTTACATTACCTGGCTACCAACCTACCTGCTCGAAGCCCGCGGGTTTTCGGTCGGATCGACGAAATGGCTGGCCGCCGCGCCGTGGATGGTTAGCGCGCCGGCCTTCTGGATCGGAGGTTGGACGACCGATTGGCTGGCCCGGCGCACGGGCAACTTGAAGCTGGCGCGATGCGGGATCGGAGTTTTTGGCTACGCGGCGAGCGCGGTCACGCTCTTCGCGGTCGCGCGGGTTGAAGGCAATCGTACGGCGGCGCTGCTGCTCGCGCTGGCGCTGGGGTTTCAAACATTCACGATCGGCCCCGCATGGGCTGTCTGCCTGGACGTCGGCAGGAAATACGCCGGGATCGTGACCGGATGCATGAACACCGTGGGCAACATCGGCGGGGCGATCGCGCCGCTGGTCGTAGGCTACGCGGTTAAAAGTTGGAGATCATGGACACTGCCGTTTTACATTATGGCCGCCATGTTTGTTTTCGGCGTGGTGATGTGGCTGCTCCTTGATCCGCGAAAGTCAGCGCTGCGTAGCCATAACGCGGCAGAGCCGCAACTATAACGATCTGTAGTGAATCTTCTTTACTCAACCTGACGCTCCCAAATAAGGAGGCTGAATGCTGAAAATCCAAATTCTACTATATGCAGCAATGATCTGCCTGCCGGCGGCAACCGCATTGTTCGCCGCTGAGACGGGGCGCCGCACAGTTATCTACGACGACCGGACGACGGAAGTCGCGCCGCCGGCGCCGGCGCTCTCCGCTGATGATTTGTGGGTCACCTTGGAGGATTTGAAGCTCGCGACGGGCTTCGTGATCAAACCGCAAGGCGTCTGCCGCGACGAACTTTGTTTCCCAATTCCGAAAGCGCGCAGCTCGGCCTTTCTCTCCAAACAGGGATCAATCACCTGGTTCAATCTGAGCGAATTCGCGCGGCTGCTGCGCCAACCCGTCGCCCGCGAAAAAGAAGTATGGTATTTCGGCCCTCGGCCCGATGTGCAAAACGCTTTCATCAGCTCATTCGCCGCGCCGGATTTCAAGCTGCCCGATATGAACGGCCGTGAGCATTCGCTCTCGGATTTTCGCGGCAAGAAAGTCCTGTTGCTGACCTGGGCGTCGTGGTGAGGCTGCCGCTTCGATCTGCCAGGATGGCAGAAACTTTACAGCGAGCTGAAAGACAAGAATTTCGAGATCGTCTCTGTGGCGCAGGACACTGGCGGAGTGAAAGACGCGGGCAAATGGATCGAAGCCGCCAAACCGGAATACACCGTCCTGATCGACACTCAGCACCTGGTCACGCGCCTTTACGACATGGTCAACGTGCCGACCGCCGTCTGGATCAATGAAAAAGGGCGTATCGTGCGTCCCAATGAAGTCGCCTACGTGGACAACCGCTTCAAGGGAATGCACGGAATCGAGGCCTCGGAATATCTCGACGCCATCCGTGACTGGGCGGCGAAAGGCGAACAAAGCGCCTTCGCTATGAGCGAGAAGGAATTGAAAGAACGCCTCGCGCCGCAAAACCCCGATTGGGCGCTGGCGGCGGCTGAATTCGCTCTGGGCGAATATCTCTACCACAACGGCCAGGGCGAAGCCTCGATCCGCCATTACAAAGAGGCGCAGCGGCTCAATCCTGAAAGCTGGAACTACAAACGCCAGGCCTGGGCGCTTTCGGACGCCGAACGCGATTACGGGACGAGCTTTATGAAAGAAGTGCAGAAGCTGAACGGCAAGCCTTATTACACGCCGCGCCAGTTGAAGAAAGAGAAGGAGCAGAAATGAGTCTGCCTCGTGACGTCAGCCACATGCGGCGCGTAAAATGCAAGCAAACAGCGGAAGGAGGAATGCGATTATGGAAAACACTATGAAGATCTCAAAAAGCCTTCTTTGGCCTTGCGCCATGTTGCTTTTCATCGTTTTGCCTGCGCGAGCGCAAGAAATTTGGCAGCCACCACCACCGCCGAAGCACCGGATGGAATTAGTCTATATCGTTGACAGTGATCCCCGTGAATATGTCTTCGTGATAAGTGGCGTTATTGGATTTAAGTCGGTCGACTCGTTGAAGAAGTATCTGAGTGATTTACCTCATGGCTCTATTCTCGAGTGGGCGCCCGGCTGTGTACGAGGAGGCAACGAGCCTCTGCTTTCATCGGAGCAAGAGATGGAAGACTTTAAAGCCTTTTGCGCCGAGAAGAATATCAACTTTATCTTGGTACCATCTGGCTGAAGCCCAGGCGCATAAATCGAACCATGCAGCATAGTGACACTGGTACAGTCAGTAAATCGTGAAATCGCCATTCTTCGCGCCGGAGGCTAGCCGGTGGCGTCAGCCACCGGGAACGTCGTAGTAAACGGTTTTAAGCCCCGGCAGGGGCGACAGACCGACGCCCAATGCTTTATTGCCCAATCACAGTCCTGCGGCCCTTTCAGGGCGCCGACATTTGGTTGTAATAGTCCCGGTGGCTGACGCCACCGGCTAATTTCCATTGCCCCTTCGGGGCAAATGGCGATTTCGTGATTTACAGACAGTGCCGATCTTCCGTAGTTCGATTTAGCAGAGATTAGCAACGAACTCGCAATGGCTTACCTACTTCCGCCGAACCTCCTGCCATCGCGGCGATACAACCGACGCGCCAAGGAATATCCCGTAGCGGCTGGCGGCCTTGGCGAGAGCGCGAGTCTCGGCGCGGTTGAGTACCGCGAAGGAGCTTGGAGTAATGACCAGCGAGTCTTTCTTGAGCGCCCGCTTCCAGGTCCCGACGACCTGGCCGTCCATGACAATTGTCGGGTTAAAGATGCCGTGTCCGTAATTCGGCAGTTTTGCATAGGCCGGGTCGAGTACCGGGCTGCGGTCTTTATAGGCGACCGTATACTCGTCATAAGCCGGCAGCAGATAGGCGGTCGGCGACGGATCTTTTGTAAAGGTCATTGACGAGGCGAGCCAATAGGTCTGGCCGTTGATAGATTCTTGCGCAAGGGACTTTTTCGCCATATCAATGCCGGCGCTCGCGTCAGCCGCCGTCAGCCCTGACCACCAGGCGAAATCCTGCAATGTCGCCGGGCCGCGACTCGTGAAATAGCGCTTCGCGAGTTCGGCCAACGACTTATCGCGCGACATCCGCTTCGCTTTCGGCGCCCATTCATCGAGCAGCGCGAAGGTTTGCTGCTTACCCTCGCGCGCTCCGAAACAGATAACGCCGTCTTGCGCCAATCGCCACAAGATGTGGAGGCCGCGCTGGCCGGCGGTTGAAACGCCTCCCGCTTCTAAAACCTTATACATTGCATTTCGTGTCAGGCGCCTGCCGCCTTCGAGCGCGCGCTCGAACAAATCTTTACTGCGCGCGAATTTACTCTCGTCGAGGTCGAACTGCCGGACGAGGCGTTGCGTGTTGTTTGCCACGATGCGCGGCGTCAGCAGTTCGAGCATCCACCGCGCGTCCGCCGCCGCCACAAAATGCAATGTGCCTCGCATCGGCCAGGTGCGAATAATCGTTCGATCGGCCAGAGCCTGCTCGATGTCGGCTTCGAGCGCGTTCCGCATGCGCAATCCGACCGCCCAGAGCGCGCCGAGATAATCTTGGGCCTGGACTGCGCCCAGCCAGGCTATGACATCGCTCGGATGCTCGAACGTGGCTCTGGCGATGCGTTGGTTATGGAGTCGGAGACGCGCGATATCTGAGCTTGTCATGAATCTCCTCGACCTCTGGCGACTATCAGGGTGATGTCGTCATGCTGCTCATGTGGGCTGAAGCGCTGGACTTCTTCAACAACCGAGGCGAGCAAGGCCTGTGGGGACGATTCACGATGTCGCCGCAACGCTTCGACCAGACGCCCTTCCCCGAATTCCTCTCCCGAATCGTTGAACGATTCGGTTACGCCATCGGTATATAGAGCGAGCGTGTCCCCTGAGAAGAGCGGGCTTTCCCCGATCGAGCAATCCCATTTATTGAAGAGTCCGAGCACTGTACAGGTCGAATCAAGCCGTTCGAGAGAGTCGTCGCTCCGGAGGAGAAGGGCGGAGAGATGGCCGCAGTTCGCGTACCGCAATCGCTTCGCGCGGTCGTCATACTCGGCGAAGAAGAGGGTGGCGTAAGCGCTGTCGGTCGTATTCTCATAAAAGAGCTGGTTCACCGATTGCAAGAGGCGTTGCGGCTGATCCACGGCGATTGCGCACTGGCTGCGCAGATTCGCTTGCAGGTTGGCCATCATCAGCGCGGCGGCGATTCCTTTCCCGGATATATCGCCGATCACCAGCCCGAGCCGCTCTCGTCCCAGGTTGAGGAAATCATAGTAATCGCCGCCGACCTGGCGAGCCTGGATACACATACCCGCATATTCGAGTGACTGAAGTTGCGGCAGTGTTTGGGGAAAGAGCCTGGCCTGCACCTGTTTTGCGATCTCCATTTCCTGGGCGGCGCGGCGTTCGGATTCCAGCTTCTCCTCGAGGGCGCGGCGCTGCGCTTCGATTTCGCGGCTCACCTCATCGAAGCCCACAAGCGCAAAGGAGTTCCCGTCCACGTCTTCGAAGACTGTGAACGTTCCGCCCCACATCGGGGTCTGCGGCGGATGAAGAAAACGAACCCCGCGCTTACGCCACTCCTCATACATGGCATCGACGTCTTCGGTGATAAAAACCAGCTGTCTTACCTGTCCGATCTGGTCATATTCCTCAGAGCCTGGCTCCGGAGCGACAAGCGCAATGAACCCGGCGCCATCCGGAGGCGACACCGCAATCCAGCGGCCACCACCTTCAAAGTGGTTATCAGCGATCAGATTGAATCCAAGCTGATCCAGGTAGAATCGCAGGCTCCGATCCTGATCGCGAACGAAAACAGTAGAGCAGAAAATGCGCAGATAGGGGGACTGGCGGTCCAGGCTTATATTGGATCGGTCCCACCAGGGTGATGAAGGAGAGTCGCTCATAGGCCCGATTATAAATACGGAAAGTTGTTCCGGTACAGTCCGAATTCTCCCGCCTGAAACTTATGAAATTCTCTCGCAATCCATTGGAAAGACTTCCAATACGCCCCTATAATGCCGGCACAAATTACAATAAGGTCACAAAATTCTCGCTTTGGCTTTGCTGTGACGAAAAACCGTTTACAGGCTAGAGGCAAGTAATCAACCCGACTTGCTAGTTATCCAAGCTTCGTCCTGAAGGCGCGCCTTGAAGAGCTAGCGGGCAAATGCAAAAGGAGATCCCATGAATAAGCATCTCTTAGGCCTTATCGTTCTAGGCTCAGCTCTACTATGGTCTGCGCCTGCGCCTGCGTTCGGCCAAGCCGTATATGGAAGTATCGCGGGGAACGTAGTGGATTCCAATGGCGCCGCGGTCTCGCGGGCCAAAGTCACAATCACCGACACCGGAAAGGGCGTCAATTTTGTCACCTCAACGAACGACTCGGGCAATTACAGCCAGACGCACCTCATTGTGGGCGTCTACGAGGTTCGCGTCGAGGCGCTCGGTTTTACCAACTACGTGCAACGAAATGTGCATGTCGAGGTCGACGCCACAACGCAAATCGATGTGAAACTGACCGTCGGGACCGTGGGTGAAGTAGTCAACGTAACCTCGGAAGCGCCGCTGCTCAAAACCGAGCGGTCCGACGTCTCCGACACCATCACTCAGAAGGCCGTGCAAGAGTTGCCGGTCTTCGGGCGCGACCTGAACCGGCTCTACTTCCTGGTTCCGGGCATACAGGCGAGCGGCACTACCGCCGCCAGCGAGCAGCCGCACGCCCTCTTCCGGCCGAACATCGGCGGGCAGTATTGGGGCGGCATCTCGTTCCTGCTCGACGGGACGGACAATCGCGATTCCGTCCTGGGCGAGCCAATCATCACTCCCAACCTCGACTC
>Ga0126377_10003454_pt1 | contig 11188 bp, 5 predicted proteins | sample PanSoiMetPlot_22_FD_92647 | JGI IMG/M metagenome (GOLD analysis project Ga0126377, IMG submission 92647) | Tropical forest soil microbial communities from Panama - MetaG Plot_22 | ecosystem: Environmental > Terrestrial > Soil > Tropical forest > Bulk soil | place: Panama | collected 2016-02-17
GACGAGCGGGGCTCGCGGCTTTATGGCCCACGGGTCCATGGAATGAGACGCTCGCGGGGAAGACCGGTTGTGCTTGAGTCCGCCCACTGGCGGCAGCGATGTCAACGCGGTAGGGGCTCCTCCCCGCCTTCTCACCATCGTCCCCTCGTTGCATCGCAAACCTTGCCCAAACCTCTGGTTATCGTCGAATCGCCGGCCAAGGCGAAGACCATCGGGAAGTTCCTGGGCAACGCGTACACCGTCAAGGCGTCCATGGGACACGTGCGCGACCTGCCCCGGTCCGGGCTGCACGTCTACCCCGAGAAGGACTTCGCGGCGGACTGGGAGCCGATCAAGGAGCGCGCCAAGGTCGTGGCCGAACTGCGCAAGCACCTGCAGGACGCGGACACCTTGTATCTGGCCACGGACCCCGACCGCGAGGGCGAGGCGATCGCGTGGCACCTGGCGGAGCTGCTCGCGGGCGGCAAGAAGGGGCGCGACATCAAGCGCGTCGTGTTCCACGAGATCACCAAGGAGGCCATCCGCGAGGCCTTCGAGAACCCGGGCCAGGTGAACGAGGCGCTGGTGGACGCCTACCGCGCGCGGCGCATCCTCGACCGGCTCGTGGGCTACCAGCTCAGCGAGCTGCTGTGGAAGAAGCTGACGCGCGGGCTGTCGGCGGGCCGCGTGCAGAGCGTGGCGGTCAAGCTGGTGGTGGACCGCGAGCGCGAGATTCGCGCCTTCGTGCCCGAGGAGTACTGGCGCGTGCTGGCGCACTTCCAGGGCGAGGGCCAGGACAAGGACCAGGCGTTCACCGCCGAGTTCAAGAAGCTCGACGGCAAGGGCAAGGAGCTGAAGTCCAAGGCCGACGCGGACGAGGTCATGCGGCGCGCGCAGGGCGGGCCGTTCACGCTCTCGAGCCTCAAGCAGCAGCCGCGGCGCGTGTCGGCCAAGCCGCCGTTCAAGACCAGCACGCTGCAGCAGGCGGCGGCGGGGCGCTACGGCTTCACGGCCAAGCGCACGATGCGCATCGCGCAGAACCTCTATGAGGGCATCGAGCTGCCGGGCGAGGGCGCGGTGGGCCTCATCACTTACATGCGCACGGACTCGTTCAACATCGCCGGCGCGGCGCGCGAGTCGGCGCGCGAGCTGATCCGCTCGCGCTTCGGCGACAAGTTCCTGCCGGAGAAGCCCAACGCGTTCCGCAGCAAGGAGGGCGCGCAGGAGGCGCACGAGGCCATCCGCCCCACGGACCCCAGCCGCACGCCCGAGAGCGTGCGGCGCGCGCTGTCCGAGGAGCAGTGGAAGCTCTACGACCTCATCTGGCGGCGCTTCATCGCCTGCCAGATGGCGCCGGCCGAGTACCTGGTGACCACGCTCGAGCTCACGCGCAACGGCGCGCTGTTCACGGCCAGCGGCCGCGTGACCACGTTCCCGGGCTTCACGCAGGTCTACGGCGTGGATGCGGACGAGGAGCAGCGCCTGCCCACGCTCACGGAGGGCCAGCAGCTCACGCCCGCCAAGGTGGTGCCGAGCCAGCACTTCACCACGCCGCCGCGCCGCTACACGGAGGCGTCGCTGGTCAAGGCGCTGGAGGAGCACGGCATCGGGCGGCCGTCCACGTACGCGTCCATCCTCTCCACGATCGTGGACCGCAAGTACGTGGACCACGGCGAGGAGCAGGAGCAGGAGAAGCTGCGCCAGCAGCTGCTGCACCCCGAGGAGGCGCCCAAGGCCCAGGCCGATGCCGACGAGGAGAACGGCGCGGACGGCGCGCCTGCCGAGGAGGTGCCCGCCGAGTCCGACGACGAGGAGGCCTTCCTCGCGCCGCGCCAGCGCCGCAAGAACGCGTTCTTCGCCACGCACCTCGGCGAGGTGACGACGGACCTGCTCGAGCCGCAGTTCGGCGACATCGTGAACACCGCGTTCACGGCGCAGTTCGAGACGGACCTCGACCGCATCGCCGAGGGCGGCAAGCGCTGGCAGGAGGTGGTCGAGGGCTTCTACGACCGCTTCAAGGCCGACCTCGAGCAGGCCAAGGGCGGCATGCAGCATTACCGCAGCCGCCCGCTGCAGGTCTCGGACATGACCTGCAACCGCGTGGACGAGAAGACCGGCGAGGTCTGCGGCGCGCCGATGGTCGTGCTGTTCAACCGCGGCGGCGCGTACCTCGGCTGCTCGCGCTACCCCGACTGCAGCAACAACCTGCCGCTCTCGGGCCAGCGCAGCCAGGCGGCGGAGCTCACGGAGTTCACCTGCCGCGCGCGCGACGAGAGTGGCAAGATCTGCGGCCGCCCGATGGAGAAGAAGGTCAACCGCTGGGGCCGGCCGTTCCTGGCCTGCACCGGGTACAAGACCAAGGAGTGCAAGGGCGCCGTGTCGGTGTCCAGCAAGGGCGAGCCGCTGTGGCCGGTGGAGACCACGGTGCCGTGCCCGCTCTGCGGGCGCATGCTCTCGATCAAGCGCAGCCGGCGCGGCAAGTTCCTTGCGTGCCCCGGTTACCCCAAGTGCCGCGGCACGCTGAACCTGCCCACCTGCACGCACGTCTCGCGCGGCGGCAAGGAGTGCGGCCTCGCCATGACCGAGCCCGGCCCCGACGGCACGCTGCTCTGCAAGGAGCACCCCGAGGTCGCGCTGCCGCCCCCGCCGCCGCGCGTCCGCAAGGACGAAGGTGACGAGACCGGCGGCGAGCCCGCGGCCGCGGCGACCGAGGCCCCGGCGGACGGCAAGGCCAAGCGCGCCGCGCGCAAGCCGGCCAAGGCGGGCGATGCCAAGTCGGGCAAGACGGGCAAGGCGGTCAAGCCGGCGCGCAAGACATGACCTGGATGGTGGTCGCGCTGGCGGCCACGGTCGCGGCGCTCGGCGCGGTGGTCTGGTCCGGCATCACGCGGCGACGCTCGCTGCACTACAAGCTCATCGTGGTGTTCGCCATCGCGCTGGGCGTGGCGATCTGGCGCGCGCGCGTGGTCGGGATGGGGCTGCGCTTCGAGGGCGTGGCGGGCGTGCTGCACCGCGTCCACCTCAGCGCGGTGGCTCTGACCTTCATCGTGCTGCCGTTCCTCGTGGTGAGCGGCGTGCGGCTGGCGCGCGCGGTCGGGCCCGCGGCCGCGACGGCGCGCCTGGCGCACAAGAAGCACGCGGTGCGCTTCGTGCTGCTCGTGGTGGTCACGGCCGTGCTGGGCACGCTGATGACCGTGTTCGCGACGCCCCGCTGAGGCCCGGGCCTCGCGCGGGCGGACGTCGGCCCGAGCGAGCCGCAGGCGCAGGCCCGGTCCACAGGCGCCGCTGGAAATGCACGCTGGCGGGACCGGCGCGGGCACAATAGAGTTAGGCCCCCGCGCGTGTGGCCGGCTCTCCCGAACTCGGCCCGCGCGGACGCCCCGAGACACCACGAACCTCACTTCCGGAGACTGTCGTGTCCACCCGCAGCGGTTCCGCCCTGGTCGTGCTCTGCCTGCTGTCATTGCTCTCGGCCCGGCTCGCGGCGCAGGTCGCGCAGCCGGCCAAGGACGCGGACGGGCCGCAGCACCCGGGCTTCTCGCCCGCGGCCACGATGCGCGCCTTCACGGCGCAGAGCAGCGACTGGCACGTCCGCTGGGACCTCGCGCGCGGCGTGCCGGAGTTCGTGTTCGGCGGGCAGCGGGCGACGGTGCCTGCGGGCTCGGGCGACGCGGCCTTCGAGGCGGCGGCGCGGTCGGTGGTCAATGAGCTGGCCGGCGCGCTGGGCTTCGACTCCGACGTGCTGCAGCTCCAGCGCGTCAAGCGGATCGCGCTGGCGCAGCAGGGCAGCAGCGACAAGGTGGCGGTGAAGTTCCAGCAGGTGACGCAGGGCGTGCCCACCTGGCGCGGCACGGTCAACGTGCTGTTCTCGGCGGACGGCAAGCTGCTCGCGGTGGACAACCTCGCGCTGCCGCACGCAGCCGAGACGGTGCTGGACGCGACCAACACGGCGGACCTCGCGCTGCGCGCCGCGCAGCAGGCCTTCGCGCGCGACACGGACAAGGTCGCCGTCTCCAGCGCGATGGACGGCTACGTGCTGTTCCCGGCCCGCGTGGCGCCGGGCAAGGACGCGGTGCGCGCCGCGCCCGCGTACCTGTTCAAGCTGGCGGCGGAGCGCAATCCGCTCTCGCCCGAGACGCCCGTGATCCGCGAGTACGCCGTGGCCGCGCGCGGCGCGCCCGACGTGCTGGGGAGCTGGAGCCTGGTGCACAACGCCGACATCACCGGCGACGTGAGCGGCTGGGGCCAGACCGACTACCTGGCCGACGGCTGGAGCCCCGACGTGCTGCACGCGCTCAAGGACGTGCGCCTCACGGCCGCCGGCGGGCCCACGGTCTTCAGCGACGACGCCGGCCACTTCGTGATGGCCAACCAGGCCTCGCCGCTGCTCGTGACGGCCACGCTGCAGGGCCAGTTCTCGTCGGTGATCAACGCGGCCGGCGCCCCGTCCGCGATCGCCTTCATGGTGAACCCCGGCGCCCCGCAGGCCTTCACGTTCAACGCGGGCCTCACCGAGCAGGAGACCGCCGAGGTCAACGCGCACACCGCCGCCGAGCGCATGCGCGACTGGCTCAAGAGCCTGGACCCGACCGAGACCACGCTGGACTTCACGGTGCCCTCGAGCGTGAACCAGTCGTCGCTCTGCAACGCCTTCTACGATGGCGTCTCGCTGAACTTCTTCCTCTCCGGCGGCGGCTGCCCGAACTCCGCGTACTCCACCGTGTGCTGGCACGAGGAAGGGCACTGGCTCAACGACCTCTACGGGTCGGGCAACGGCTTCGACGGCTTCGGCGAGGGCGCGGCGGACTGCTGGTCCATGTACCTGTCCGACCAGCCCATCATCGCCGCGAACTTCTTCGGCGTGGGCATCCCGATCCGCACCGGCGAGAACACCACGGCCTTCTGCGGCGACAACAGCCCCGGCTGCTACGGCGAGCCGCACGCCGACGGCGAGCCGCTCATGGGCGCGATCTGGAAGGTGCGCAAGCACCTGAAGGCGACCCTGGGCGACGTGGCCGGCGGCGACCTCGCGAACCACCTGCTGCTGAGCTGGTTCCAGGTGTTCGACGACAGCATGATCAAGTCGGTGATCGAGGACCACTGGCTGGCGCTCGACGACGACGACGGCAACATCAACAACGGCACGCCGCACTACCCGGCCATCGACCAGGGCTTCAAGGACCAGAACTTCCCCGGCTTCGTGCTGCCGCTGTTCCAGATCACGCACGCGCCGCTGACGCTGCTGAACACCGAGGACCCGGTGGGCATCTCCTGCAACGTGGAGGAGCTGAACGGCCAGCTCGACGGCGTGAGCGCGTTCTTCACCACCAACGGCGGGCAGTCCTTCACCGAGCTGCCCATGGTGCACGGGCCCGGCACGAGCTGGTCGTGCGAGCTTCCGGGCACGCCGTCCCCGGCGGTGGTGGGCTACTACCTGCGCGCGTCGGAGAGCGGCGGCAACGGCAACACGCTGCCGAAGAAGGCCCCGGGCGAGTTCTTCGCCTATGACGTGGGCACCGTCACGATCCACGCCTTCAACAACTTCGAGGGCGTGACCGACGAGGGCTGGACCCACCAGCTCATCGTCAAGCAGGACGACTGGCAGCACGGCCCCGTCTTCGGCGGGTCGCTGGATCCGCAGGTGGCGTACTCCGGCACGCGCGTGTGGGGCAACGACCTCGGGCCCACGGGCTGGAACGGCGAGTACCAGCCGGACGTCAGCAACGCGCTGCTCTCGCCGGTCTTCGACCTCTCGGGCGCGACGAACACGCGGCTGCGCTTCCGCCGCTGGCTGAGCGTGGAGAAGGGCATCTACGACCACGCCGAGGTCTTCGTGAACGGCGTCAACGTCTACACCAACCCGGCGCAGGTCGACCAGGTGGACTCGTCGTGGGTCTTCCAGGACTTCGACATCTCCGCCCTCGCGGACAACAACCCGACGGTGCAGGTGAAGTTCACGCTGATCACGGACCCGGGCGTCGAGATGGGCGGCTGGACCCTCGACGACTTCGCGATCGTGTCGCTCGACCCGGTCTCGCCCGGCTTCTCCGAGTACGGCGCGGGCATGCCCGGCTTCGGCGGCCTGGCGCCGCACCTGACCGGCAGCGGCGACACCTCGCTCGGCGGCGTGGTCTCCATGACCGTGGCCAACGGCAGGCCCAACGCCAGCGGTGCGATGTTCCTCGGCACCACGCAGGTCCAGCAGCAGTCCACGCTGGGTACCTTCCTCGTCGGCAACGTGATCGGCGCCTTCGAGCTGCCGCTCAACGCCGGCGGCACCGTGACGACCAGTGGCACGCTGCCCACCGACCCGGGCGCCGTGGGCGTCACGATCACCTCGCAGTACTGGTGCATCGACCCGGAGAGCAGCACCGGCTACGCGGGGAGCAATGGGCTGACGTTCACGGTGCAGTGAGGGCTGAGGACAGCGTCCCACTGTGACGGCTGGCTCCCCTGTCGGCCGCTCCGGCTGCCGCTGATTGGCGCAGCCGCGAGCAACTCTTGCGGTCTGCGGGCGGGAAGGCGCCGCGAACCATCTAGTTCGTGTCGATTTGGACGGACGTGAGCTTGCCCGCCTCGACGGCGCAGGGGCTGGAACCGAGACCGCGATCGAGGTCCATGCAGGCGGCGCTGTAGATTCCGGGTGGCAGGGCTTCGAAACGCGCGCGGCCGTCGCTGGACGTTCGGCCGTCGAGCTTGGTGCGAGTCTGGACGCCTTGACCGTCGGAGTCGGGCTCGAGCCATGAGACGCTGACATCCGCGCCGGGCATCGGATGGCCCGTGCCATCCATCACCGTGACCTCGAGTCCGCCGGTCGCCTCGGTCTCCTGGAGCGTGAGGACTAACCAGCCGGCATCGCCTGGGCCGGGTGTGACCAGCGCAGCTTCGGAATGGAGGGAGCCGGCGAAGGCCTGCACGGTGCTCGGTCCTGGGGGCAGGTCCGCGAACGACGCGATGCCCGAGGCATCCGTGGTCGAGACGGCGTTCCGCAGGGAGAACTTCGTCGCCATCGGTGCAGAGTCCGGCTCGAGGAGCAGCACGCGCGCCGATGGCACTGGCGCACCGGCCGCGTCGCGAACGGCGACGCGCAGCGAGGTGCACGGCCGGAGCGCGATGCGGATCTGCTCGGGGCCGGATTTGAGGTCATAGGGCCCGGCCTCCGCCATCGCGTAGCCGCTCGCCTTGGCGGTGACGCCGTACGGCGCTCCGAGCGGAATCTGCTCGAAGCGGAAGCGGCCGGGACCCTCGCGATGGACCTCGAGCCGCTTGGACATCGGCAGCAGGCGCCGCGGCCGCGTGCCCGCTGAGGGCCAGAGAGAATCGGAGGTCCTGCAGAGCTGCACATTGCTGTCGTCCACCGGCTCACCCGTCGACGCATCGACCACGACCACGTCGAGCGTCGCGCCCGTGCGCCAGAGCAGCGGCAGGACGATCCTGAGCTCGCCCGACTCCGGGACGACGTCGCGCGTCGTGTAGCTGGCCTCCGACGGGCGGAGGCTGCACTTCACTGCGTACGTAGTTCCCGGGCAGAGCTCGTGCAGCGTAAAGGCGCCGTCGTCATCGGTGTTGTCCTCCTGCCCATCGATGGCTGTCCGCTGAATGACGCTGAGCCGTTGCTCGACCTGGGGGATGGCCGTGAGGGTGGCTCCCTCCACCGGCGTCCCGTCAGCCCAGCTCACCGTCCCGTGGATCGAGGCGCCCGTCACCAGCCGGACCACGATCTCGGCGACCGGCGCGCCATCCGTCACGGTCGCGGTCTCGATGGTCGCCATGACCTTGGCCGGCCACATGCCGCTCGGCGACACCGCAACCGCGTAGCTGCCGGCAGCGACCAGCGCCGCCTCGAACCGGCCGTCCCGGTCCGACGTGACTTCGCACACGGGAGTCAGGCGGCGATCGAGCTTGAGCTTGACGCCACTGAGGCCGCGCCCTTCCTCGTCCACGACCGATCCGCGCACGAAGAACCGGCCCGGAAAGCGCAGCTCCGCGGGTGAGACGAAGAACATGCAGAAGTAGTCCGGCGTTTGCAGAGTCTCGGTGACCGCGCACACGTTGCCGAAGTAGCCGTTGTCGATGAGGGCCCGGAACCCGCCGCGGCCGTCCGTGCGTACGTTCTGCGGGCGCCGCGGCACGCCGTTCGACCGCCCGCCGGGAGTCCAGAGCGTCTCGGAGAAGCGGACCTCCACGTCCTCCGCCGGCCGGCCGTCACACCACGCGACGGACCCCGTCATGGGGTGCGTGGGCTGCAACGCGACCTCGAGCCCGTCCGCGCCCCGCTCTTCGTCGTGAAGCTGCGACGCGAACCACAGACCGGACGTCAGCTCCGTGTCTTGATCCCGCCGCGCCGACGCGACGAACACCGCCCTGCGTGACAGCAGCAGGTCGCACCGGCCGGACGCATCGGCCGTCGCAACGGTCGCCGGAGGCTGCCGCATCGGTCGAGGATCAGGCCACTCGCTCCGATTCCGGTCCGATCGACTCCTGGCGAGGCCCTCGACGGAGTCGAAGCCCGCGTCGGCGGCCGTGGGCCATACCTCGACGCGCGCGCCGTCGACGGGCTTGCCGTCCATCGTGATCCGGATGCGCAGGAGTCCTTCGTCGTCGGCTGCGGCTGGGTTCGCCGTGCGACGCGCGTCCGTTGAGGTGGCATCCGGCAGTGGCGCCGGCTCGGATGGTCGCAGCAGCGAGACCCGGGGGGATTCCACCGTCAACGCGGCGGTCTCGTCGGCCCCCGTGGTCGGGCGCGCGGGCGTGAGCCTCGCGCTCGACCGATCGGGCGGCGTCTCCGGCCGCAGGACGTTGCTCGCCAGCCACGCCGCCGCGAGGAGGCCCACGAGCGTGAGCGATCTCAGGATCCACGTTCGAGTCGAGGTCCTGGCCATCGTCTGGTCGCGAACGCCTCGTCGCGGCATGTCGTGCTGCCAGCCGCGGGTGCGCCCGACGCGCGCCCGCCGCGCTCCTGCGTCATGCGTTGGACGGCGACTCCACCGGACAGCGTCCCGGCGGTGTCGGTCGGCTCAGAGCAGCGACCGCTCCACCCAGGCCGTCAGCCCGTCGAACATCAGCCCGAACCAGACCACCGCGGCGGCCAGGGCCACGATGGAGACGTGCGCGATGGCGGGCATGGCGCCGCGGGCCTTCAGGCCGGCGACGAACTCGGTGTCGCCGCGCAGGAAGAGGGCACGCGCGATCTTGAAGTAGTAGAAGAGCGCCACGATGGCGTTGAGGGCGGCGACGACGGCGAGCCAGGCGAGGCCGCTGTCGAGGGTGGCGCGGAAGAGCATCCACTTGCCCACGAAGCCGGCGGTGGGCGGCACGCCGGTGAGCGAGATGAGGAAGAGCACCAGCGCGCCGGAGATCCACGGCGCGGACCAGCCGAGGCCGCGGTAGTCGTCGGTGGTCTCGGCGCCGAAGCGGTTGGCGAGGGCCATCACGCAGCCGAAGGCGCCCAGCGTCGCGAGGTAGTAGGTGACCAGGTAGAAGAGCAGCGACTCGATGCCGATGGCGCGGTGGCGGGCGCCGGCGTCGCTGGTCATGACCGCGAGGCCCATGAGCAGGTAGCCGGCGTGCGAGATCGAGGAGTAGGCCAGCAGGCGCTTCACGTTGCGCTGCAGCACCGCGGTGACGTTGCCGTAGGTCATCGTGACCGCGGACAGCACGGCGATGATCCACGAGACGCGCCCCATCCAGTCCACGTTCGGCGTGCCGTGCGCGCCGCGTAGGAAGACGATGTCCACGAAGCGGATCAGCAGGCCGAAGCCGGCGGCCTTGCTGGCCACGGCGAGCAGCGTGGTCACGGGCGTGGGCGAGCCCTCGTAGACGTCGGGCGCCCAGAAGTGGAACGGGAAGGCCGAGATCTTGAAGCCGAAGCCGGCGAAGACCATCAGCACGGAGAGCGCGACGCCGGTCTGGCGCAGCGGGTCGCCGCTGAGCCAGGCCGAGTCGATGGCCGACGGCAGGTCCCGCATCCACAGGCTGCCGGAGAGGCCGTAGAGCAGGCTGAAGCCGAAGAGCATCAGCCCCGACGCGAGCGCGCCGTAGACCAGGTACTTCAGCGCGGCCTCGGAGGAGCGGCGCTCCTTCTTCTGCCAGCCCGCGAGCAGGTAGCTGGGCAGCGAGAGCATCTCCATGGCCAGCACCAGCATCAGCAGGTGGTCGGTGGCCACGAGCAGGCAGCCGCCGAGCGCCACGCCGAGCATCATCGGGTGGAACTCGCCGCGCGAGCGGTCGTCGAGCTCGCGGAAGACGATGCCGTGCAGGATCACGAGGCCGGTGGCGGCGATGATCAGCACGCGGAAGAAGGCCGCGTGCGCATCCAGGGACAGCAGGCCGAAGGCGCGGTGCGCGGCGTGCGCGGCGCCGGGCGCGAGCATCGCGCCCTGCGGCTCGGGGCCGGCCGCCGCGAGGCCCATGGCCGCCCCGGCCGGTCCGCTGAGCAGCGCGTTGAGCGCGCCCACGATGCCCAGCAGCGCCAGCGGCCCGGTGAGCGAGCGCGCGCGCCGGCCCAGCGCCAGGTCCACGGCCAGCACGAGCAGGATCGCGCCCGTGAGCCAGAGCTCGGGCATGAGGGCCTGCAGGTCGGCGGCCATCAGCACGTTCATGCGAAGAGCTGCCTCAGGTTCTCGAGGGTCGGGCCCATCCAGTTGAGCAGCAGCGAGGGCATCACGCCCAGCAGCACGCACAGGAAGGCCAGCGGCGCCATGGTGAAGATCTCGCGGCCCGACGCGTCGGGGAAGGCGCGGTACTTCTCGTTGAGCGGCCCGAGGAAGACGCGCTGCAGGGTCCAGAGCAGGAAGGCCGCCGTGACCACGATGCCGATGACCGCCAGGCTCGCGTACACCGGCCGCACCTGCCACGTGCCGATCAGCACCAGCACCTCGCTCACGAAGCCCGACATGCTGGGCAGCCCGAGCGCCGCGAAGAAGCCGAGCGTGGTGATGCCGGTGTAGACCGGCGCCACCGAGGCCAGGCCGCCGAAGCCCTCGATGTCGCGGTGGCGGGCGCGGTCATAGGCCACGCCCACGATGAGGAAGAGCAGGGCCGAGCTGGTGCCGTGCGTGAACATCTGCATCGCGGCGCCGTTGAGGCCCTGGCTCGTGAAGCTCGCGGCGCCGAGGAGCACGTAGCCCATGTGGCTCACCGACGAGTAGGCCACGAGGCGCTTGAAGTCCGTCTGCGCCATGGCCACGAACGCGCCGTAGACGATCGC
>Ga0126377_10003455_pt1 | contig 11188 bp, 12 predicted proteins | sample PanSoiMetPlot_22_FD_92647 | JGI IMG/M metagenome (GOLD analysis project Ga0126377, IMG submission 92647) | Tropical forest soil microbial communities from Panama - MetaG Plot_22 | ecosystem: Environmental > Terrestrial > Soil > Tropical forest > Bulk soil | place: Panama | collected 2016-02-17
CGACATCGATTTATGGATTACACGACGCAGCGATCATGCGAACGGCGTCGACACGCAGTTCCTGATGATCGGGCGTCGCTGACGACGAGCTCTTGGCATTGGTGTCCTCGAGGCGTCCAGTGATTTCCACCTGATGATTGAGGTGCTGGCGTAATTCGCTCGCTTTCCCGTCGAGCGTGAACGCCGTCGCGCTCGGCGACGTGACCGGAGGTGCGGAGGCATCGCTCCGCGGCTGGTCGCGTGCTGCGCGGTCATTGGGCGCCGCTGCCGAAGCCGCCCCCGCAGTCGGAGCGACGTTCGCATTCGTCAGCATGAATCGATCGACGTCCTTCTTGTCGTTTGGACCGAGACCCTGCTCAGCGGACTGCACACAGCCGGTGACAGTTACTGTGTTCGCGCTCCGCTCGGCGCCAGTCCGTGCATTGCAGCCAGCAAAAGCCACCGCGAGCGCAGCCACTGCAATCGGGATGTTGTGCTTCATGTGCTTTCCTCCTGGGGGCTTTCGCCTGGGAAGTGCAAGCCGTACTCCTGATCGGTGAGGCATGCTCGACGATTGCGTTAAGCTGCCTGCGGGCCGCCATTACACGATTTACGGGTCTCAGAGACGGCTCTATCGAAGCGACGAGTCGGCATTTGATACACCGTCACCTTTCGTCCCCTCGTTCTGCTCGCCCTAACGCTGAGCACACCGCGGGCGACGGCGGAGTTCGTCACAAACCGGCTCCGCCAATCGTTGTTGGGTTGTGAGCGGCGATACAGAAGCAGCCGCGGCGGCAGATGCTCCCGCGCAGACATTCGATTTCGACGACGTGTTCCGCACGCATTACCGGCGTATCGCGCGTGTGATCGTCCGTGTGATTCAGGATCCGTCGCGCGCCGAGGAGCTGGCCGTGGAGGTGTTCTGGAAGCTGTGGCGACATCCACGCGCCCAGGGGCCGCAGTGCAGCGGCTGGCTGTATCGAACCGCCGTCAGGACCGCTGTCGATGAACTTCGGACGCGTGCGAGACGCGAGAAGTACGAACGCTGGCTCGGCATCGACCGGCACGTCGACGATCCGGAACGGTCGCGAGAGACCGCCGAAGACCGGACGAGGATCCGCACGGTTCTCGCGGCCCTCCGATCGCAGGACGCGCAGCTCGTCGCCCTCCGTGCCGAGGGGCTCTCCTACGAGGAGCTGGCCCAGGCGCTGAATCTGAAATCGACGTCGATCGGCACGATGCTGCGCCGGGCACAGGAATCATTCCGACAGGAGTACATCAAACGTTATGGCGACGCATGAACAGATCGAACAGTGGGTGAACCGGCGCATGATCACCGCTGACCCCTCAGCGACGTGGCCCGACCTCGCGGCCGGATGGACAGATCTCGAGCGGCGGATCGCAACGCGACCGCGTGGCCGGTTGATATGGGCGGCATGCGCAGTGGCTGCATGTGTAGCGATGCTGGCGCAGCCGGCGCCTCGAGCAGTGGCGCAGCGTTATTGGGATCAAGTGGTGCTCGGGAGGATCCAGGTACTGATCGCGGACTACGACGGGGCTGCTGTGAGCGTCTTTTCGCCTGAGATGCAACACCCTCCCGAAGCACGCGCCGTCCCTTCGCGAGAGGCCGCCAGCAACGCCGCAGGCTTTTCGCCGCGCGTGCCAACGGGCGACGTGTTCACCGCGCCGCCGACCTACTCGGTCACCGATGTTGCCTCGGCGACGCTGCGGCTGCGCACGCCGGCAATCCGCTACCTCGCCGCTCAGTCTGGCGCGTCGGCGAGCGAGGTGCCCGATAGCTGGAACGGAGTCGTGCTCGAGGTCCGCGTCGGCCCGGTGATCATCGCCGACTACGATGGGACGCTGCTGCTCCAGAGCCTTCCTTTCCAGTTGATCAAGCCGGTGGATTTCGATCTCGCGCTCTTTTATCGCCTCGCGTTTCGATCGCTCGGCATGAGTGAGCGCGACGCCGGCCTCCTCGGTGGCGATCTCGGGTTGAGCCCCGCGCTGCTGATGTTCATGCCCAAGGAAGATCGGGAACTGCTGCACGAGTTCAAGACGAGAACCGGAACGGGAATGATGATCGCGGAAGTGTATGGGCCAGGAAAGACCGTGGCGATATGGAGCGGCCGCGATCGAGTCTATGCCCTGTTCGGACCGGTGAGCAGGGACTTTGTGATCAGCGTCGCGAACGCGATCGAGTAGTCGATCGGTCCGCCTGAAGGCGGACACTACGTACAAGAAGAGGGCCGCAATGATCGCGGCCCCGATAATCGATCTCTTGCTCCCTACTTGCAGGATTCAGCGACAACCTTCACGGATTCCACCTGCATGACCGGCGGACGCAACACCTTCGGATTGGCGGCAGCACCTTCGTCAGCCGGAGGCGCACCCGGCTCGCGCACCGGGCCCGTCACTTCCACTTTCTTGTTGACGTTGCTTGCGATCTCGGATGGCGTCGAACCGAGCAGCACATAAAGCTGGGCGGAGCCTCCTTCGGCCTTTTCCAGGACGTACGCGGTTGCACCATCCGTGGTCTTCGCCTCCGCGACGCAACCGGTGAGCGTTGCCTTCGATGCTTCCTTGGGTGCCTCCTCCTTCGGCGGTGGCGGTGACGCTGGCGGCTGTTGTTGTGCGACGACGCTCACGGTGCCCGCGAGCGCGCATGTAACTACGGTCGACGTGACATATCGCAGCATCATTACTCCCTCTCTCGGGGGAACGGACGGGGTGCCACAACGACGCACCCGGTTGGGTCGCAGGATGAGCACGTTTCCTGCCAGGGCGGCGAAGCCACGAATTTCGCAACGATCCGCGGAAGAGATCGCTTTACAGCCCAGGTGCGGGGATGAAAAGTCTGCTCGTCGTTTCTGAGGCGTGTTGAATACAGGAGAGCTGCCCTGTCACGACAGCTCATCGACGAGCGAAATGTGATGCGAGACGCTCGAGCGCCTTTTCGAAGTCGCCTTCGCTCACTGACCCGTACGAGAGGCGCAGGCACCCCTCGCCGCTGCGACCGAACGCCGCACCAGGAATCGTGACGACGTGCGCGTCTTCGAGGAGGCGTGTGGCCAGCGCGGTCGAATCGGTGCATCCGTGGACCCGCACGAACGCGAAGAATCCACCGGCGACAGGCGACCATTCCAGTTCCAACACGTCCGCCAGCCGCTCGGCGACGAGCTGCCGGCGGCGCCTGAACTCCCCATGAAATTGCCGTGCGTAGTCCCAGTCCTCGGTCACGGCTGCTTCAACAGCGATCTGTGAAATCGTCGGGGCACAAATAATCATCGCGTCCTGAATCTTCGTGGCCTGCTCGCAGACTTCGCGGTCGGCCAGCAGGAAGCCGACCCGCCATCCCATCATCGCGAACGATTTCGAGAACGTGCCGATCACGACGACGCTGCGACGCCAGTCGTTGACCGACGCGGCGCTCCAGTGCGCGCCGTCGTACACGAACTGCATGTACGTCTCGTCGCTGATCACCCAGATGCCGCGGGACGCCAGCTCGCTCACGATACGCGCGCCGTCGGCGCGCGCGATCGTTGCGCCGGTCGGGTTGCTCGGCGTGCACAACACCACGGCACGCGTGCGCGGCGTCAGCGCTCGCGCCACGTCGTCCCACGTCACCTCGTAGGCCTTCTGATCGCCGAGAGGCGCTTCGACCGCGATCGCTCCGGAGGCTTGCACCTGCATGAAGTGATTCGTGAAGTACGGCGCCGGCAGCACGACTTCATCACCCGGGTTCACCACTGTGGTCAGTGCCGTGGCGAATGCGTGATTGGCGCCTGCGGTAATCACCAGATCCCCGGCCTCGCAGTCGGCCCCCGTCTCCTGGTGCAATCGCTCGGCGAGCGCGCGTCGCAACGAAGGCCTTCCGGGATCAGTCGAGTAGAGGTGCACGTGTGGCGACGACAGCGCGGCTATGGCGGCACGGACGGCCGATGGCGGCGGCGGAAAGTACGGCAAGGCCTGCCCGAGCGAAATGACGTCGCGCCCCTGCGCACGCAACTCCCCGGCGCGGAGGTTCAAGGGATCGAAGGGCGGCAGCTCGATGTCGAGCACTCGTTGTGGAATCCTCACCATTGACACCATATGCCTGATCTACACTCACGTCCTCATGGCTGGCGTCCACATGACCGAACACGCCGACTACGGCTACGACGCGCCTTACGCCCTCGTCATCTTTGCCATCATCGGCGTCGCCAGCGCGATCGGGGCGATCGTGGCATGGCGCGAGGGCGATCGCCATCTCACAGCGCTGATGTCGTTCTACGGGCTGTTCTTTCTGGGAAACGCGCTCAGCTTCTCCTATGCGACGCGGCGCGGGAAGTTCGTGGTGTGGAACAGCATCCTCGACGGGCTGCACCTGCGTGGCGACGAATGCGTGCTCGACATGGGCTGCGGTCGCGGCGCCGTGCTCGTCGCCGTTGCCAAGCGTTTGCGGTCGGGCCGTGCGACCGGCATCGATCTGTGGAGCACGCGCGATCAGTCGGGCAACGCCCGCGACGTGACGCGACGCAACGCTGCGATCGAAGGCGTGATCGATCGCGTCGCGATCGAAACCGGCGACATGCGTGCGCTACCCTTTGCCGACGGATCCTTCGACCTCGTCGTCTCGAGTCTGGCGATTCATAACATTCGTGCAAAAGCCGACCGCGCCAAGGCGGTCTCGGAAGCGTGGCGCGTGCTGAAACCCGGCGGCCGCCTCGTGATCGCCGACATCCGCACCACGGCGCTGTACGCGCGGACGATCGAGGCGCTCGGCGCCAACACGACGAGGCGACGTCTCGGATGGCGATTCTGGTACGGCAACCCGATCGCGGCGACGAGCCTGGTCACCGCGTCGAAGCCGCGCAGTGTCTAAGAAGAAGGACCCGTAACGATCAGGAATCGCGCACGTCAGCCAGCGTCTTCAGGCAGTCGCAGATGTGTGGATCCAGTTGCGTGAACTGCACCGAGAATCCAATGCCCGGCGTCGCATGGATGACGGTTCCTTGAAGGAGAAGCGTCTCGGTAGACACATTGATCGTGAGGTCGCCGATCTCGGTGCCTTCTGCCGGTACCGAGAACCGGCTCTCGATATAGCACCCGAAGGCGTTGAGACTGCTGATGCGGGCGTGTTCCTCTCCCCACGCACTCGACCAGGTGCAGTCGAAATACCGGACGATTCGTGGTTGCCGCCGACGATCCCGAGTCCCCAAACCCAAGGCTCCGCCCCATCGTAGAAGCATTGCTTCTCTCCTGGCGGGTGGAGGCCCGTCGCGACACCTGGCAAGATCGACGCCAAGGCTGGCCTGCGTGAACCGCTCGATTCCGCGCAGGCCGTCCTGAACAGAGAATGAAATCAACCCCAAGTTTCGACGCGGGGTCTCACGATTGTAAGGACACGTGGCGCCCCCGCGCCGAGCGTCGTGCGCGCAGCTTACTTGTCCGTCACGCGGATGTCGACACGCCGATTGCGCTGCCGACCTTCCGGCGTGCCGTTGTCTGCGATCGGGTGCGCGCTTCCGAAACCCTCCGCGGACAGGCGGGACGGATCAACGCCCAGGCTGGTAATCTGGGTCATCGCCGCACTCGCGCGATCCTGAGAAAGCTTCACGTTACGGGAGTCGTCCCCGGTGTTGTCGGTGTAGCCGCCGATCGCCAGTTTCACATTGGGATACGCCTTCATGATGTTGGCGATATTCTGGAGTTGCTCCGATGATCGCGGCAGCAGCGTGGCCGAATCGGGCTCGAATTCGATGCGATCGAAACTGAACCAGGTCTCCTTGCTTGGAACCTGGTTCGTGTCTTCGATGTACTCGACCAGCTTCCGCTCGACGCCCTCCGCTGGAACGCGAAGTGTCACGTTGTTCGGAAGGGTTTTCTCGATGAATGCGCCGAGGCCGGCCGCGCCTCCTGGCGGAATGACCCGGGGAACGTCAGGAGCAGGCCGCGTGACGTTCGGGCCTGGGGCGGCCGGAACGGGCCGTGTCTCGACCGCGGCCTGGCGAGGCTCGTTCCGCCGCGTCAGAAGGAACAACAGGAGCGGAACCAGGACCAGCAGCGGCAGGGCCCACAGCCACGACCTGCGACGCGGCGGCGCCTGATACGTGCCGGTAACCGCCGCCGGACGTCTCGGCTCGGATTCGTACGCCCGGACGTAATGCCCACCTTCACGTTCAGATGTTGTCACGTGCCGTGCGCCGGGCTCCCCGAGAAGACTACTAAGGCCTGATGGTGCATCCTGCAGGAACTGACGTTGGTCCCCCAGGAGACTCATCAGACTCGACGCATTTCCGCCCGTGTTCAGCACCCTCTTGCCAATCTGTCCCAGCACCAGTGGCAGCGCGAGGCCGAGTAATGACGAGGAAGATGACCGATTGATGCCGGAAAGGGATGTCACCCAATCCGTGATACCGCCGACGCGGCCTCCAAAGAGTGAGTCCAAAAGGCCCCGGCCCGTACTCATCAGACTGTTGACACCGCCAGGTGCCCGGACCGCGCTCGCGATGTCAGCAGCCGGCCCGGTGTCGAGCCTGTTTCCCTTTATTACGTTGAGAAGCGAGTTTGCCTGATCGGTGCTCGATGTGGTGTTGGCCAACCCACCGATCAGCGCCGGAATCACGCCGCCAAGTGCCGTCTGCGTCCTATCGGGCGTCTCGCCGATAGCCGAGGCGACGCTGCTCAGCGTGTCGCCCCGGAATTCATTCATCATCTGGGCGATCAGATTGGTAGCCATCGCGGTTCACCTCCTGCTGCAAACGCTCGCAGCCATCGGTGCACGTTCGATGCCTCCATCCAAGCGCAGCTAGCGTCCAAAGCGGATCGTCCAAATGACGATCGTTCGGGAACGATGGGCAGCAGCGGAGCCGGGTGTCGGGCCGCGGAATACCGCGGGCACCGCCCATTTCGGCGGCAACGAGACTGGGCCACAGCAGCTATCGGTCCGCAGGCACGGGACGTGCTTCTCCCCTGCGCCCGGCCAATCCCGAAAGGTGCGCGATGGACCTTGATAGAAACGTGTCTCGAGAGTCGGCTCCACCAACGGACGTGCTCTTCGTCGACGACGATCCCGACTTGCGAAGAGCCGTACACACGATGCTCCACCTGGCGGGGTATGAAGTCCGGTGTGCCGAACACGGCAAGGCCGCGCTCGAGGCTGTCATCGAAAAGATGCCTGCGGTCATTCTGCTCGACATGCTGATGCCGGTGATGAATGGCTGGGAATGTGCGGCGGAGCTGCGCGCGCGCTTTGGGCGCAACGTGCCGATCGTCGTCGTCACCGCCGCGGAGCACGCGCACGCCCGTGCCACGCAAATCGGCGGCGTCGCTGACGTGCTGCAGAAGCCGTTCGACATGGACGATCTGCTGCGCGTCGTGTCGCGCTACGTTCCGGGAAAGGCGTCGGTGGAACGCTGAAGCGTTGGCCGTTCGACGGACCGCACACTGCTGCTCACACGCAGCGCCGTGAGCAGTGCAGCCGCCTGCAACACCGCTATCGCGACGAGGGGCTGACGAAAATGACCGGCGTCGAGAACAGGACCGAACACGAGCGGCGATAGCGCCTGCCCGGTGTCCAAACCGGAATAGACGAACCCGTACACACGACCGAACGAGCTGCGACCGAAACGGCTCGTAGCCGCACGACGCACCAACAGGTCGCGGCCTGGCCCGGAGAAACCGACGCCGAATCCGATGCTGACCATGAGCGGCCATAGCGCGACTCGTGGCATCTGGCCCGACGCGAGCACGGCGGCCATGACCGCGGCAAATCCAAGTGCCGGCGCCACCATCCGATCGGCACGTTCCCTCAAAAAGCCGGCGGCCAGCATTCCGGTGCCGCTGCCCACGAGATACGCCGTCAGCCCGCTGCTTGCGACGACGAGCGACACGCCGTAGACGTGGCTCAGAATCGCCGGAGCGTAGTTCTGCAGGATGCCGAACGCCATCGTCGTCAAAAGGAAGAAGGCGAACGACAGCCACACCGCTCCAGAGGCGAGAAAGGCAAACTGTCCGGCACGGTCGTGGACGTCGTCGCTCGCGGCACGCGACGTCATCACGTCAGCTGCGTCTGTGAGTACACGGCGACGCAGACACAGTATGGTGAAGACCGTCGCACCAATCGCAGCCGCACCGAATCCCGCGGCGTGCCAACCGAGCACCGTGGTGACGCCTGCCATGAAGAGAGGCGCGATGGCCCAGCCCACGTTGCCAGAGACGCCGTGAATCGAAAAGGCGTGTCCCAATCGCGGCTGACTCACCCGCTGATTGAGGAGCGTGAAATCCGAAGGGTGGAAAATGCTGTTGCCGAGGCCGGCGAATGTCGCGCTCAGCATCAACCAGTGATAGCTGGTTGCCAACGCCAGCACGACACCGGAGAGCGCGAGCATCCCGACGCCGAAGCAGAGGACTCGCCAGCCACCAACGCGATCGACGACAAAGCCCGCGAGCGCCTGTCCGATGCCGCTGATGACGAAGAAGGTCGTCGTGAGCAGCCCCACGTCCGTGAAAGTGAGAGAGAAATCCTTCATCAGCCACGGAAACAGCGGCGGCAGCATCAGATGGAAGAAATGCGATGTACCGTGCGCGAGCCCGACGAGCGCGATCACCTCGCGGTCACGGGGCGCGTCACGATATCCGGCTGAAGCTGGCATACGAGGTACGCCTCTTCGACCAACTCGAAGAGGCGCCAGGAAGGGTGTGGCTCCTAGGCTTTCGCGAACACCATGCCGAAACCTTGCACACGCGGATTCGCGCCGAGCAAGCGCACACCGTTCATCAACCCGTGCGGCGTCGATGATACGACGGGCACCTTGATTTCCTTCTCGAGCGGAACGATCAGATCGAGCGTGTGAAGCGCACCGCATGACACCACGAGCGCATCGGCCTTGTTCGACATCGCGTAGACATCGGCACCCAGCTTGAACAGGATGTCCTGTGTCACCGCGCCTTCGGGAATGCGTTCGTAGCCAAGCCCTTTGACCGCGGTCACGGTGAAGCCGTGCTCTTCGAGAAAGACCCTCAGTCGCGCGGTCACAGCGTCAGTGTAGGCGGTCGCGACGGCGACACGGCGCGCGTTCGCCGTCTTGAGTCCGTCGATGAGCCCGTTGCTCTGCGTCGTCGCGGGGACGCCTGTGGCCTTCGTGACTTTCTGGGTCAGCTCCTCGTTGAACTTCGCGCCCTTGTAGAACGTCAGCGACGAGCCGAACACCGAGATGACCTTCGCGCCCTGCTTGGCGAGCTCCTGCGCCGCGGGAATGATGCGCGGCACCGCCTCCTCATAGCCCTCGACCGTCATTCCACCCGGGAGGCCGACACCGTTGCCAAGAAACCCGACTCCCTTCGGATAGAGCCGTTTGGCATCGGGCGGAATCGGGTAGTTGAGGGGTGGGAAAATCAATCCCAAGGACGGATCGGCCGCCCTGGCCTCCCGGAGATCGAATGCGCCCAGGGCAGCGGCAACACCGCCCATCCTGATGACGTCACGACGTGTCATGACCATGGGCGAATCATAACGGGTTCAGCCCTGAAAGCACATCGCGAATATAGGTCACGAAGGCAGTCCCTACCTCAGGAGGTGCTCCTTCCACCAACCGGCGCTAGAATCGCGCGGAAAGGATTGCTTCATCACCGATTTGATCTCCGTGCGCAGGCTCACTGCAGCCTTTCACGTGAAACAGCGCCGGGAACGGAACAGGAACGCAGGTAATGCGCTGGTGGTATCGAACCCCGAACGAGATCACGACGTGCCCAGCCTGCGGCAGCAGCCGCCTGCGCGCGCTCCATGCAGTGGCCAGCCGGAAGCGTCGCCGCGCCAGCCCCGACCACCGTCTGCGCCTCGTGAGTGGTTGTGACGTCTGTGGACTAATCTTCGTGAATCCCCCACCGACCGACGCAGACCTGGCGGCGTACTATGCCCCGGATGGCGGGTGGAACCAGCGCGAGCAAGCGCCCTGGTCAGGTGACAAGGCTCCAACAGACGCGCGCAGCGTTCCCAGCAGCGTGACGTCCGACTCCGCTCTTGTGGAACTGGCCGTCTGGTGGGCCGCTCGACGCATGGGCACGGTGTCCGGCCTGCCTGCGCTGGATTACGGATGTGGACGAGGACGAGGCCTCAAGGCTCTTGCAGAGTACGGCCTTCATCCGGTCGGACTTGACCCGGCCACGGCACCGCAGATTCGGCATTACCCGATGATCGACACGTTACCGGAGGCACCGACCTATGGGTTGATCGTGGCCAAGCATGTACTGGAGCACCTGACGAACCCACTGGCGATCCTCACGGCGTGTCGACGCGCGCTCCGCCCGAATGGCATCCTCGCGATCGGCGTGCCCACACTCGACGGACTGCCACAGCACGGGAAACTAAGCTACTGCTTGAACGAGAATCACCATGTCGTGGCGTTCACCCGTCGGTCACTGTCGCAGTTGTTAGCGCGCGCGGGGTTAGAGATGTTGGCGTATACGAGACGGATCCCGCACCGCTGTTGCGCGATCGCGACGCCTGCGACGTCAGAAGAGGCGACCGCACCCCTTCGCGACGCCGCAGCCGCGTTGCGCGCCTATCGACGTGTGGAGGCGGGTTGGTGGGCGGGGATCGTGCCCGTGCGCATGTGGGCAGCGTGGGACAATGCGCGCCGACTGGCCGCCCCCGTGGAGTGAGACACCCACCGCCATCGACCGGGGTGATCGACGTTCCCAGCGACAGGCTCTCACCCGCGAGAGTCGAACCAGGTGCCCCTCCAACGCAAACACCTGCACGGCTCGAGACTCGTCGTCGAGACGAAGACCGGCCCGCATGCGATCGACCTGAGAGGCCCGACGATCCTCCAGGGCGGCGCGCTCGTCGTCATGAAGCGTCGACTACACTGTTGAAAAGGGCCAGCCACATCGGCTCGAGACGCTGGCGGGTGAATGTCCGCTTTCGGGCGGACCTCCGCCGATTGCAGGATGAGCTGGAACCGGCGCCGCCTCGGATTCGTTGATCCTTGTAGTGACCCGCGGTGCGCGTATGCTGTGTACAGACGTGCTCACAACGAACGCGTCAGCACTTCGCGATGGTCGCGATGCCCATGTTTCTCAGACGGATCGCCGGTCTACTGCTTCTGACGCTTGCCATCCTTGTTCCGGGGTGTCAGGCGGTGTTGCAGATCGGCTCCTCCAGCGACGCGCCCCAACGGCTCAGCCCGGGCTCGTCCCAGCATGCACAGTAAGAGCAACGGAGTCG
>Ga0126377_10003456_pt1 | contig 11187 bp, 8 predicted proteins | sample PanSoiMetPlot_22_FD_92647 | JGI IMG/M metagenome (GOLD analysis project Ga0126377, IMG submission 92647) | Tropical forest soil microbial communities from Panama - MetaG Plot_22 | ecosystem: Environmental > Terrestrial > Soil > Tropical forest > Bulk soil | place: Panama | collected 2016-02-17
AAATTCGCGTGGCGGAATTTTAGCAATGTTGGCCCAGGTGGTGGCGGTCGGACTTTTGTTAGCGAGCCTCAAAGAGCCGGGTATCGGAATGCTCAACTCGATGAGTTTGCGGCTGGGGCTGGTGGCGGTCCTGGGCGCTGTTGTTTTGCTCGGGGTGTTCTGGATCGGCGGCGACGCGCTTGTCGGATCGTTAGATTCTGCGAGTAGCGAGATCAGGGTGAATGCTGACGGGTTGAGACAGGGCGTCACCAGAAATGAGATCTGGCGAGCCACCGGTAAGATGTTTCAGGCGCATCCAATGCTGGGTGTTGGTCTAGGCGGTTACTGGGTCGCGATCACAACCTATCACGACGCTTCAGGCACGATGACTCCGCAGGAGGCCCACAATGATTATCTGGAGTTGCTTTCCAGCGGTGGCCTGGTCGGTTTTGCCCTGGGTGTCTGGTTCGTGGTGGCGGTAGTTCGTCGGGCGCTAAAGAACCTTCGGTCCAGCAATCGCTTTTGCCGGGCTGTTTGTTTTGGAGCGGTGATTGGTCTTTGCGGAGTTGCGATGCACAGCCTGGTCGATTTTGGCCTACACATGATGGTTAATGCTTTGCTGTTCATGACGCTGGTTATGATGGCTACGGCAAGGATCGAAAGGGAGAGCAGTTAGTTTGCAGGAAATGTTACGCAAGACCGTTGTCTTATTACTGGCGGGCGTCCTATTGCTGGTCTCGTCCCCAGTCTTGTCGTTGCCGTGGTTGGGTCCGCGCGTACTGCCGGAGCCGTTCGTTCCGCAAGACATAGCCGGCGCGTTTCAAGGACAGGACATCATGGGTGGCGCGGCCATTATCTTTAAGCGGCCCACCCGAGTGCGAGATCTGGTTGGCGGCGCGGCAATGTTGGTAGTCAAGCGGCCCCGGTCGTCGATCAACCGACAAATTGAACTGGCGCGTAACAATCCACGTCGTCCGGCAAGACCCGGAGAGACGGTAGCTCCTGCAGTTTCTAACAGTGATAAAGCGGAAGATCTCAAGACCCAGGGCAACACTTATTACGACGGCGGGCAGTACGCACAGGCGGTGGAAGCTTATCAAAACGCGCTCAAGCTTACGCCGGATGATTCCGTCGCTTACAACAATCTCGGGGCGGCGTATGTTGGACTCAACAAGAACGCCGAAGCTGCTCAAGCTTTCAAAAAAGCGCTAACTCTAAAAGCAAACGACGCTGATGCCTACTTCAATCTCGGTGTGGCCTATAGTGCCACTGAGCAATTTGAGGAGGCGCTTGCTGCCTTCAAACAAGCGGTGCAACTCAAACCGGACTGGCCGGAGGCTCACAACGGGCTGGGCGACACCTATCTAAGCCTGGGTCGATTTCCGGAGGCAGCCGCGTCGTACGAAGAAACCATAAAATTAAAACCGGATAACGCCGACGCCCTCAGTAGCCTCGGTTATGCCTACGACCGGGTGGGGAATTCCGCGAAATCTATCGATGCTCTGCAACGAGCAGTCAAACTAAAACCCGACGACGCGGTTGCGTACAATAACCTCGGTGCCAGTTTCTACAAAGCGGGACGCTACCAGGAAGCTATCAATGCTTTTAGTAATGCAGTGCGGCTGAGTCCCGGTGATCCGGACGCCTTGAATAATCTCGGTGCTGCGTATTACATCAGTGAGCAATATCCGCAAGCGCTCGATAACTTCCTGAAAGCAACTGCCGTCAAGCCTGACTCGGCTGATGCACATTACAATCTTGGCAACGCGTACTACATGACCAACCGCTATCGGGAGGCGACCGCGGCTTATCAACGAGCGCTGCAGATCAAACCAGACTACGTTGAGGCGCGCACCAATCTCGGTAGTTTACTTATTACGCTGGGTGAACCAGGGAACGCGATTCCGGAACTGCAAGAGGCAATTCGCCTGCGACCGAATAATCCCATTTCTCACAACAACCTTGGGTTCGCGTACGTGAAGTTAGGAGAAACTCTTGATCGTACGGCGGCGACCGAGCTCTTTCGTAAGGCCGTTGACGCTTACAAGGAAGCAATTCGGTTGAGTCCTGAGTACACCAAGGCGCTGAACAACCTGGGTTCGGTGCAGAACAAGCTGGGCCAATATCCCGAAGCCATCCAGTCGTTGCAACAAGCAACTCGACTCAAACCAGATTTTCCCGAAGCGCACTACAACCTGGGCACGGCGCTCTATAACAGCGGTCAATTCAATGAAGCCGCCCGCTCATTGCAACAGGCGGTCACGCTGAAACCGGATTTCGTCGATGCTCTGAATAGCCTGGGTTCGGCCCTGTACAAAGCGCAGCAGTTCGATGCAGCTATCGAGGCTTATAAGAAGACCCTAACCTTAAGGCCTGACAACGCGGAGACCAATAACAACCTGGGAACGGTATACATTCGGACCAAGCGGTACAAGGAAGCGGCTGACAGTTTTCGCGCGGCGGTGCGGATCAAGCCAGGCTACTCGGAGGCCCACTTCAATCTGGCGGTCGCGTACGTAGCCTTGGGAGACAAGAAGAACGCGCAGGACGAGTACAACAAGCTCAAGGCGCTGGACTCTCATTTGGCTGACGACTTCGCCCAGCGCTTTCTCAAGAAATAGCTGGGACCCGAGCGGCCGGAGAGCGCAGGCGGCCTGTTTGCTCGGCGTAGTCAAGAGGCGATACATAGGCAGCCGGGCCACCTGGGCACCCCGAAAAATTGATTGACCGTGAGTGTTAGAGGGCAGTAGACTGAATTTTGACACCACCTCTGTGGTGTCGCGCTTTGTTGGAGGCATGACTCTTCATGGATATGCGACGACGTACAGGGCTGAAAGCAATCCTGGTCCTACTGGCAGTTACAGTGGCCCAGATCGGCGTTCAGATAGGATTCGCTGAGCCTAACCCCCCGGCTCCCCCAATACCGGTGCCCCAGCAATTGGTGGCCCGGTTGATCACCAAGAACAACCAACCGATCTCCGTCAACGGCAACAACGCTGCTACCGGAGCATCGATCGTGACCGGGGCGACAATCGAGACCGGCAACGACCAGGCCGCCACTGTGAATCTTGGAAGTTTAGGAACACTCGATATTGCACCCAACACCAGGTTGGTGCTCACGTTTGATCAAAATGGCAACGTGAAGGTCACCGTGATTCGCGGTTGCGCAATTCTTAAGACCAAGAAGAACACCACGGGTGAGGTAGCAACGGAACAGGGCACGGCCGCCAAGACGGATTCAAAGAAAGACGGAGCGCTCGATATCTGCTTCCCGCCAGGAGCTTCAGGACCGGTGGTTAACCAGGGCGCCGCCGCAGCCGCGGGCGCGGGAGCACAAGGTGCTGTCGCTGGAGTCGCAACGACCAGTATCGTGCCGCCGACGATTGCTATCGTCACCGCCGGTACTGCGGTGGCGTTAACTCCCCTGGTCCAGAACAATGAACCACCGGGTGGTCAAGTTTCTAATCCCAGTCCTTCAGTGCCGTAGTCGTGAAACCTGTGTTCTGTGAGACGTGCCCTTCCCTCCAAAAGGGGGAAGGGCACGCTTCTTTTTGCGCCCGGAACTGGACGCAATCGCTTCGCAAAATCTAAAAGTGATGCCACGGCCTTGTGCCGTGGTAAGTCACGTTCGCCGCTAAAAATGATGGTGCGGCTACAACAGATGCCACGGCCTTGTGCCGTGGTAAGTCACGTTCGCCGCTAAAAATGGTGGCGCGGCTACAACAGTACGGCCTTGTGTCGTGGAGTTTCACGCTTTGAACTTCTGCTTGGTACTTCCGCGTGTGAGAACGGCAAACGTGAATCTCCACGGCGCAAGGCCATGGCATCAACAAAGTTGATCTTGATCGAATGTTATTAGCGGCAAGCGTGAATGATCACGGCACAAGGCCGGGGCATCAATTGCAACCTGAGCATGCCTGACGACCACAAATCATTGAGCTTTCCCGTTCGCCTCGTAGTTGCGATCATTGGCATCGCGTTTTGCGGCCTGATGATCCGCACCGCTGCGCGGATGGGCTCAGCACGACTGCTCGAGCGTTACGCAGTGATGACCAACTCAATCGCAGCCGCCAATCAGTCAACTATCACCGCGCCCTCCGATGCTGATGCGCAGCTGACCCGAGCAACACTCCTTAATAATTCCCGGTTGACTGCTGAGGCCAGGGATGCACAAGAACACGCTGTGAGACTGAGACCGGCGGACTACTCGCTGTGGTTAGGCCTCGGGGTCCTGCGAGACGATGCCGGTGATACTGACGCGGCGCTGGCCGCTTTTAACGAAGCAGTTCGTTTCGCACCTTATTATGCCCAGACTCACTGGCAGCGGGGCAATTTACTCTTGCGCCTGGGCCGTTATGACGAAGCTTTTGCAGATCTACGTTCGGCTGCAAATAGCAACCGCAGCTTCCTTCCGATCGTTATTGACCTGGCGTGGGGCGTTTCCCGCGGGGATGCAAAGTTGGCAGAGCAACTCATCGGTCCAACAGACGACAAGACAAGAATACAGTTCGCGCGTTTTCTTGCACGTGCTGGCAAGGGTCGGGAAGCACTGGACCAATTTCACGCCGGGGAAAAATCAATTTCCGAAAACGAGCGCCGCGACCTCGTGCGTCAACTCATCGATGCCCGGGCGTACCAGGAAGCTTTCGAGATCTGGAAAGGTTCGCTGAACCTCAACCTCGAAAGGCAACCAGCAGTATTCGATGGCGGCTTCGAGGGACAGCTTGCTTATGATGAGGTAGGATTTGGTTGGCGCATCAATCGTAATCAGGAGAAGATGGTGTTATCACAGGATGCGATCGAGCACCAGGGTGGATCAAAGAGCCTACGGATTGTCTTTGAAGGGAATTCGACCCCCACAACTCCGTTACTTGCGCAAACACTGCTCGTTAAGCCGCAAAAGGCGTATAAGATCAACTTTGCCGTCATGACCAAGGAAGTAGTGAGCGGCGGGTTACCACTGGTGAACGTGAGTGACGCAGCCAGCGGCCAGTTACTCGGCAAGTCAAGTAACTTCCCCCAGGCCTCGAGTCCGTGGCAGACGATCAGTTTTGAGTTCAGCACTCTGCCTACATCAACTGCTATTATCTTGAACGTTGAACGAACCGGTTGTAGCTCCTCTCCCTGTCCGATTTTTGGTGTGGTTTGGCTGGATAGCTTTTCCGTTGAAGAAGTACCAGCCAGGGCACAATGATCTCGCATGAAAGCTGACGCTATTATCCTCAGCGTTGAAACTGCCACCCTTAGAGGCAGCGTCTCGATCAGCAAGGGCAATTCTATCCTGGGTCAATTGGCGGGCGAGGCGCAGGTGTCTCATTCCAACACGCTGCTGGCTGATATCAATCGGATACTGACGCAAACAGGTCTACAGCTCGACCAGGCGGATGTCTTTGCAGTCGCTACTGGGCCAGGCAGCTTCACCGGGCTACGTATCGGTATCGCTACGGTTAAAGCACTCTCAGCCACACTAGGACGTCCGTGCGCCGGAATTCCGACGCTCGAAGCAATTGCGCATGCGGCCGGTGCGTCAACAAGATCAGTGGCGCTGATGCCGGCTGGTCGCGGGGAAGTGTTTGCGCAAATGTTTTCGGTGTCACTTGAGGGAACTGTGACCGCCTTGGATTCGCCGTCGCACATCACTCCCGATTCGATGATCGACAAGTATGGCGACCTGGAGGGCATTTGTTGGTGCGGTGACGGCGCGCTGATTTACCGCGAACGAATTGAGGAGCGAGCTCGACAACGAGGATTCGGGGTGAGTGACGGCCAGATTGGGAAAAAACACCCTTCTTCGTGGAGATTTGCCCAGCCGGAACCATACCTGGCATCGCACATTGGGGCCCTGGCGTTGGCGAAGGTTGCGACGGCACAACTCGAGACTCCCGGGACCCTGGCGGCGGTCTATGTGCGACCCTCAGATGCAGAATTGAAAGCAAAATGACTGAGTTTGACGCGCAGGTAGCACAAGCGGGCGATATTGTGATCAGCCGAATGTCGGAACACGATCTACTGGAGGTCGTGAACATTGAAGAGAATTCAGGCCTAAGCAGGTGGGGCTGGGCGGCCTACTACGCGGAATTACAAGGAACAAACAGGAATTTGATGCTTGTGGCCCGTCCGGGCCGGGTTGGCACAGGAGATGCAGAACAAGTAATCGGATATATCGTGGCCCGGGTCACAGCGGATGAACTACATATCAATAACGTCGCTGTCAGAGAACTATATCGCCGGAAAGGAATCGGCTGCGCCTTGCTTAGTTGTATTGTCGAGGAAGGGAAGCGGTCCGGGGCAACGACCGCGTTTTTGGAGGTACGCAGCGGAAACTCAGCCGCGCAAGCACTTTATGAAAAGGTAGGTTTTGAGGCCATTGCTACCCGGGCAAACTATTACTCAGAACCGCGGGAGGATGCGGTTGTAATGAAACTGGATTTGAGGTAAATACATGCTTGATTTGACCTCATTGTTGGGCTAACATTTTTCCTAACCCACAACCCTGAGGGAGGTTCGGATGAGTGACCTCCATTTGACAATCTTGCCACTCCAACAGTCTGAAAGGAGACATGCCGAGATGGACATCGCAACGACGGATAGCCTTAAAGAAGAGTTGATAAATCGTGACCCAGAATTCCGTGAACTAGCCCGCGAACATCATAAATACGAAGAACGACTAAGCGAGTTGTCAGCTCTTTCCTATCCGAATGACGAAGAACAGTTGGAGGAGATCACCCTTAAGAAGAAGAAATTGGCCCTGAAAGATCAGATGTATTCAATGATGGTGCAATACCAGAAAACACAGAGCCTTAGTCATTAATCCAAACGGAGACAGGTTTCTCCGAACACTAAAACTGAACGGGGACGTGGAATCAAAGTTCACGTCCCTTTTTGTTAAGGGCGCAGGCGCCAACGCTTGCATCCTAGTCAGGTTTAAATCTTAAGCATTGAGCATAGTTCGCGAAGGCATTCCCTATATCGTCATCCCGGCAAGTCTCGCCCTGCTGGCAGCAGTCTTCGGCTTTTGGATTGTCTTTTTGTTCTTTCTTATCGTTACCCTTTTCATGGCCTTCTTTTTTCGCAATCCGGAAAGAACCCCACCGTCAGAAATCAATGTGGTGGTGGCCCCGGCCGACGGGAAGGTGACCCGCATCGAATCACTTACCGCAGGCGACGCAGGCTCAGAAACAGTCGTGAGCATTTTTCTTTCTCCGTTAGACGTCCACATAAATCGTTCGCCGATAGCCGGCACGATAAGTGCCATGTCCTACAAGCCTGGACGGTTCATGATGGCCACGAATGAGAAGGCCAGCCAGGAAAATGAACAGAACGTGTTGACGCTTGAAGGAGGCCAGATTACGGTTGTTTGCAAACAAATCGCCGGGATCCTGGCGCGAAGGGTGGTCTGTTGGAAAAAGAAGGGGGATAATCTCGCGTTAGGGGAACGCTTTGGGATGATCAAATTCAGTTCGCGCACTGATCTTGTGTTGCCGGCAAATGTAAAGGTGATGGTGGCGGAAGGCGATCGAGTGCAGGGCGGGACCACCATAATCGGAAAGATCGAATGAGCACACCTCTCGTTCAAGCCGACGAAGCTCCCAATCCGCCACGTCGTGGGTTGCGGAAGGGTGTCTATCTGGTGCCTTCTGCCTTCACGGCCGCGAACATTGGCATGGGCTTCTTCGCCGTGATGGCCAGCCTGCGTGGCTTCCAGTGGTTAGCCGGTGCCGAACCGAATTTTGCTGCGGCCCAGGCCCACTTTGACAACGCGGCCATGGCCATCGGCGGCGCCGTCTTCTTCGACATGCTCGACGGGCGCATTGCCCGTATGACCAAGACGACCACTGAAATTGGTATTCAACTGGATTCGATTGCTGATGTGGTGAGCTTTGGACTGGCGCCAGCACTGCTGGCGTACGTCTGGGGCTACGGCGCCAGTTTGGCGGAAGGAAGCAATTTACATCGCCTAGCCTGGTTCATTTCTTTCATGTACCTGATGTGTGGCGCGTTCAGACTGGCGCGGTTCAACGTGCAGTCGTCCCGACCACGCATCCTCGCGGAAGGCACAATCAAAGTTGATAAGAAGAGTTTTGTCGGTTTACCCATTCCCGTCGCCGGCGGATTGATCGCCGCCATCGTTCATTTCACACCGGCTCCTCTCGTTACCCTTGGTCCGGATCGAGCGCGAATCTACTCCGTACTGTTAATGCTCCTCGTCGGTACGTTGAGCGTGATGATGGTTAGTACGCTGCGGTTTTCCAGCTTCAAGACGGTTGGCACCGGCAGCCGTAGTATGCGCACCATCATCCTCGTGTTAGCTGTCCTAATGTTAATCTTGCTCTATTCGCAGTATGTGCTGCTGGGAATAGTGCTGGCCTACATCTTCCACGGACTGCTGTCGCGAGTGGTTGGTATGATTTGGCGTCGCGGTGAGTCCGCGGACACCAAGATTGAAGCGAACCCCGTGAGTCGTTCGGGGGATTAGGGCGCAAGCAGCGCCACCTTGCCTTCCTCCCTTGGATCAAGCCCTCCCTCAACATAATACGTACGTCTTTTCACGTCTAAATAGGTGACGTGGGACCCACACCCACCGCCTGCGTCGTACGCAAAAGGAGCGCGATATGCAACAGCGGGTCGATTTCCGAACCAGCAACATCACTTCCTCAGAAAAAAACCTCTTTTCACGCTTGGCCTGTGCATTTGTGTTTATCTCATTCTTGACGGTAGGTGTGTCGGCGCAAACTTTTCGCGGCACAATCCTGGGCACAGTCACCGATCCGAACGGCGCCGTCGTTTCAGGCGCGAAGGTTACTGTCAAGAATACTGGCACTGCGCTTGAACGTTCTACTACCACTGATGATGCGGGTAACTACACTGTCGCCGAGTTGCCGATCGGTCCTTACGAGGTACGGGTCGAACAGTCGGGCTTTGTTCCGGGACTGGTCTCCAACGTTACTGTCGAAGTAGCCAGTGATCGTCGGGTTGATGTGAAATTAAGCGTTGCCGGCGCCGACACCGTCGTGACGGTAGCCGCAAACGTGCAGGTTGAGACCACCACCAATACGCTCGGGGGCACGATCACGACACAGGAGGCCGAGACTTTACCGATCAACGGCCGCGACTTCACGAAATTCCTGGTAATGGTTCCGGGCGCCACCGGCGATCCTTCGGGGGCCACGGATTCTCCCGGCTCATTCGGGCTCTTTAGCGCCAATGGCAACCGCGGTCGCGCGAACAACTATCTGCTCGACGGCACCGATATGAACGACGGCTACCGCAACCTGCCGGCGATCAACGAAGCTGGTGTTTTCGGCACTCCCGCGACGATCCTGCCAATTGAAGCCATTTCGGAGGCCGCGATCCTTTCAAACTTCGAAGCAGAGTATGGCCGCAACTCCGGCGCTATCGTTAACCTCGTCACCAAGTCGGGAACAAACGATTTTCATGGTTCGTTGTTCGAGTTTTTCCGGAACAACGCGCTTGACGCGCGCAACTTCTTTAACCCCAAACCTGACCCGCAAACGGCGTTTAGAAACAATCAATTTGGCGGTTCTGTTGGTGGTCCAATAATACGCAACCGCACCTTTTTTTACTTTGCTTACGAAGGTCAACGAGAACGAGTCGGTCTGAACTCAACCGCTCGGGTTCCTGACCCGCGCGAGATTGCCGCTCTTGGTGGGCCAACCAATCCAGTTATCACTCGTTTACTCGCCCGCAATCCCTGGCCTGCTCCTAATCGACCGCTGCCTCCTTTCGATAACAGCGGTCAACCGAATCTCTTCGTTACCACGCCGGCGTCAAATGACGTTGATAGCCTGATCGCCAAGGTCGATCATTCCTTTAACAAGGACAATCAACTTACTGGTCGCTATTTCTACGGCACCAGCGATCAGTCGTTCCCGCTTGCGATCCTCGCGGGCAACATTCTTCCGGGTTACAACACGGTTACCCCAACCACGGTCCATCTGGTGTCGATCTCCTACCTGAAGATTCTTTCGCCGACCAAAGTCAACGAACTGCGGTTTGGTTTCAACCGCTTCAAACAGGGATTCTTTCCCCAGGACAGCGATTTCGATCCGCGCACGATTGGACTCGACACCGGTATCGCCAGCGACCAGGACTTTGGCCTGCCGCAAATTCGCATTCGCGATAACCTGGGAATAGCGAACGTTGGGGCCACGCTCTCAGTTCCGCGTGCGCGTACCGATATCAACTACCAGGTGATCGATAACTTTTCCTGGAAGCTTGCGCGACACGACCTGAAGTTTGGTTACGAATTTCGCCGCACCACCGTCGATCAGTTTTTCGATGCAGGCTATCGTGGTCGTTTGGACTTCGCTTCGCTCGCCGATTTTCTCTCCGGCACGCTGAGCGGGGGACGAGCCGCGCGGGGGAACTCCACCCGCTTTACGTTCCAGAACTCAAATGCCGGTTATGTCCAGGACACGTTTCGCGAGAGCCCCCAGCTTACGCTCAACCTGGGGCTTCGTTGGGACTATTTCGGGGTCTTCGGCGAGAAAAATAATTTGCTGAGCAACTTTAGTCCGACCACTGGTTTGGTACAGGTGGGGTCAGCAGGACTACCTCGTCTTTATGGTCGTGACTGGAATAATTTTTCGCCTCGTTTGGGACTGGCCTGGAATATCCGCGGCAACGGCAAGACTGTTGTGCGCGCGGGCTGGGGCTTGTTCTATGACGCATTCTCGCAAGACTTTTTCGCCGGCCAGCTACCTTTCAATACCTTCAATCCCGGACCAGCTTTCAATCCCATTGGTCCGGCGCCGATCCTCTTTTCGTTTTCGACCGTTCCCACGATCCAAAACGGCGTCCCAATCTTTACAGACTTTCTCGACTCCGATGTATTCGCAGTCGATCCCAATCTGCGCACGCCGTACGTGCAAAACTACAACCTCAATATTCAACGTGAATTGTTTAGAAATGGTGTGTTGGAAGTGGGCTACGTCGGCTCGCACGGTACCAAGCTGTTTCGCTACCGGGATATCAACCAACCTGTGAACCCGAGCGTCTCTTCAGCCCGACCATTTGACAATGGACCGTTCGCTCCGTCCGGGGGCACTTTCTTCTACGTGAACCAACTTGAGACAACCGCAGTCTCAAATTACAACGCCCTGCAAGCCACTTTCTCTGTGCGTGATCGGCGAGGCTTCTCCAGCCAGGTCAACTACACCTGGTCCCACTCGATCGACAACGCTTCGG
>Ga0126377_10003457_pt1 | contig 11186 bp, 8 predicted proteins | sample PanSoiMetPlot_22_FD_92647 | JGI IMG/M metagenome (GOLD analysis project Ga0126377, IMG submission 92647) | Tropical forest soil microbial communities from Panama - MetaG Plot_22 | ecosystem: Environmental > Terrestrial > Soil > Tropical forest > Bulk soil | place: Panama | collected 2016-02-17
CCGCAGCGACGAAGATGCCGCCGTTCATGGGCAGCATCGCGTGCCCTTCGCCCCTGAATGCCCGGCTGTCGACGGCGCCGCCGACGATGTCGGTCCCGTTCCGCCGGAGCTGGCAGTCCGTCTGATCGTCGGCAACCGATGTGAAGGCGTTGCCGTAGAACATGTGCACGTTGGCCTGGATCGCCCAGCTTCCGGCCGGCAGCGTATGGCGGGCGACGAGCGTGTAATCACCCGTGCCGATCGCACGATTCGCCGTGAACTCGAATGTCGCGGATGATGCGCCCGCTGGTCCCGGAGGGCCGGCTGGCCCGGTGGGTCCCTGCGGTCCCATTGCGCCTGCAAATCCCATCGGGCCCTGGGTCCCGGCCGGTCCTGCGGGACCTTGCTGATTCCACGAAAGGCTCGTCTCGCCGGGGAAGCAGTGTTCCGGCCGCGCGCCTTCCGTCTCGATGACCCGAAGAATCCCCGTGAATCGCCCGTAACAGCCGTGGATGACGTTCCCTGTGTCGGGGATGCTGGCGAGAGCAACGGCCCCGCCAAGAGCGACCACCACGCCGACTGCCGGCAACAGCCACCGACCGCGCCTGACATTCATGAAAACCATCGTTTCCTCCTGTTCGCGTCGCGTTGTCGTGACACGACCGCGGTTGGCGCGATCGCCGTCTGCGATTAGTGGCAAGGAGGGTGGAAACGTATGGGCCGCGCGAAGGAAACGGATCGAGAGGGCGTCTAGCGGGTGACGCGGAACAGCAGCTGGCTGACCTCGTCGAGCCCACCGCCCGGCATCTCGCCGCTCAGCGTGAGCACGTAGTCGCCCGCGACGATCCCCACGGCGGGCACACTGACCGAAAGGCGCGCGCCGACGCCCGACCGCCTCGGAGCCAGGTGTGACCGGCTGAAGACCACAGGCGCTGCGACTGGATTCAGCGAAACCTGATACGTCGCATACTCCGCTTCGTTCATCGCGAGCTGAATGCCAAGCTCGCGCGTGCCCGCGGGGATGGCGACCGTCGGCGCGTCTCCGGGCGGGGCGGTGCGCGCGGACGGAACGGTCAACAGCAGCGACACGAGAGCAGGGCCGGCGTTCGGCGGCGGATTCGGTTCGGTCCTGCCCGCCTTCAGCCGGTCGAGCTCGGTCGTCAGCGCACGCGTTTCAGCCTGGGCGGCGGACAACTGGTCCTGCAGCTCGCGCGCGCGTTGCTCATTCAGCGATCGCGCGTGTTCGGTGCGCGCGAGCTCGCGCTGCAGTCGACTGGACTGGATCAGGAACCAGCCGGTCGCGAGCAGCAGGATCGTCGCCGCGGATGCCAGGGCAACGTTGAACGCCGGGTGCGCGCCGAACCACGCGATCGCGTTCCACCACGACCGCGCCCCGGCGCCTGGAGACGCTCCCGGGTGGCGCTCGTCGATCTTCGTTGCCAGCGCGTTGGCGAATGCGACACGCTCCCGGCGCTTCGGATGAGAGAGGTAGTGCTCTTCGAACCGCTGGCGGACGGGCGGCGGCAGCCGCCGCCGGACGTAGTCGTCGACGAGCGTAGTCTCCGACTGGAGCAGCTGCGCGAAGACTTCCGGATCGCTCATGTATTCGCGCTCGAACGCGGTCATTTCGGCTTCGGACAGTTCGCCGAGCAGGTAGCGCCTCTCGCGCGCACTCGCGGTCATGTCCTGCTTACCAGTGTCAATTGTCGGCCTTTCATATCGCCTGCGGCCGGCTGACGCAATCCGACACGCAGCGTTCGAGTCGATCACGGACCCGCTGAGCACGGTTTGCGAGTGTCTCGCGAGGTACGCCAAGGCGCGCCGCGAACGCTTTCCGGCGGTCGATGCGCCTGCGCCCTTCGTCGCTGTAGTACTCGAGGATGAGCTCGCGGCTCTCTTGTGGAAGCGCCCGGAGGCACGTCTCCAGGCACTCGAGGCGCCGCTCGAGGTCCGTTGTCTCGTCCTGCGCTGTCGGCGTCCACGACGCGACCATCTCGACGGGAATCGATTTCGTGTGATGGCCTTTCAACGCTTCCAGGCAGACGAGTCGCGCCACTTCGTAACAGTAGCCGCCGATGTTCGAAACCTCCAGGCCCGCGCCGAGCTTGCGCGATACGCGATCGAACGTCTCGTCCACGTGATCCTCGGGAAAAGGCGCGCCGCGCCACTCGAAGAATCTCGTCAGCGCGTGACGCAGCGTCTCGTATCTCTCGCCCGCACGATCGCGGTCCCCGTCCAGGGCCTCCAGCAGCCTGCCGAAGGCGTCAGCCGTCACTTCGCGACGCATGGACGGTTGCTAGGGTGGATCCAGCGTTGCCCACTGGCCCGAGAGCAGGAAGCTGGCCCAGTAATAAGGATGCGCGCGCGCTGGCGACCGAAGCATCCGCTGCTGCACGCGACGGAGCGCGTCGCCCCGTCCGCTGCCGCGCAGCAGCTCGGTGTAGTAGTCGAGCACGAGGTCGCGCGTGCCGGTGTCCGATACCGGCCAGAGGCTGACGAGCTGACTCTCGGATCCCGCCAGCACGAGTGCGCGCTTCAGGCTGTACACACCGTCGCCGCTCTTGACGTCGCCGACGCCCGTGTCGCAGGCCGACAGGACGACCAGTCTCGTCCCCCACAAGTCGAGGCCCGCGGCCTCGAGCGCGGTCAGGATTCCGTCGGCGGTGCGGCTGCCGCCTGCGTTGGCGCCGGTCAGCGCCAGGCCGGATCGCAGCAGCGGATTGTCGACCTGCGCGCCGGCGATTTTCGCCAGTCGCGTGCGATCCGTGTTCGAGCGGTCGGGTGCATCCGCCGCGCTGGTGCCATCCGGCAGGAAAAACCCGTGCGTCGCGACGTGCAGCAAGCGCGGTCCGGCCAGCTGCATCAATGCGGACTTCGTCGCGCTCTCGCGGGTGAAGAATGCGGCCTGCGGTAGAAGCGCCCGCAGCGCCGCGACTTCCGCGCGTACGCCAGGCAGCGGACCGAAGAAGATTTGCGAGTAGTCGATCGCGGGCGTGGCTCGCGCCGCCGTGTCCGGCGCGACGAGGGCTGGGCTGCCGAACGCCGGATCGGCCACCACGACAGGCGCGCTGCGGCTGGGCCTCGGCACCTGCAGCCGCAGCAGATCGCGGCCGCTGGTGAGATACGTAATTTCGTACCGCTCGACGAGGTACTGCCCGTGTTCGTCGACCAGTGCCGCAAACGGAATGAGGTGCAGCGGGCCATCGGGACTGATGAACAGTCGACGACTCGCGCCAATGCGTGAACGCACCGGTCGCATGACGGTTTCGTCGACGGCACGCGCCAGATCGCGCACGTCCCCGCGCCGTGGATCGCGCAGCGCTCGCCGCCAGTCGTCACTCAACCGCTCCAGCCTCGGCGCCTCCCCGAGGTCGACCCATTCCGTCTCGCCGCTCGCGAACAACACGTAGGCCGAATATCTCGGCGGGGCCTGCGGCTCCGCTTTCGGCTGATAGTGCGCGAACTCCACGAGGGCCGCGTCGGCGGGCAGGACGGACTGCACGGCTTCGAGCGTGACGGGGCGGGATTCCGATCGAAACGCCGCGCTCCGCGTGCTGATCTCGGCCTCGGTGCGTTCCACGCGGGCGGACAGCTCCTCCAGCCGCGCGCGATACGTGCCGGCATCGTCTCGATCGGGGCCACGGAGCGTCAGGCTGGCCAGCTGCGCACGCGACTCGACGAGCGTCGTGAAGAGAGCCCGATGCTCGGCGTCCGTGCGATCGCGCAGAAGGCTGATCGTATCGGCAGCGGCGTCGAGCCCTCGGCCTTTCCGCCGCAGGATGGTCGTCAGCGCGAGGCGGCGTGCCGCGGGATTCCCGGGCGCCGACTGACTGTGAAAGGCAAGGATGTTGTCGAGATCGTCGGCGAAGACCGACAGGTAGCTCAGCTTCTGGCGGTCCGATCCGAGCGGCAGATTGTGTTCGATGTTCCGCTCGCGCCCGTCGCTGTAGCGCGTCCAGTACTCGAGTGCCCGCGCCGCATCGCCTTTCGCCTGGTAGAGCGCGGCGAGCCGGCCGGTGAGCGCCGTCACGGTCGGATGGTCCGGGCCGAGTGCCTTGGCGGAGATGGCCGCCGCTCGCTGATAGAGCGGCTCGGCTCGATCGAACTGCCTGCGGTTGTCGTAGAACCGCGCGAGCGTCGAGATCGGCGCGGACACCTTGAAATTGTCCGGTCCCAGCGCCCGTTCGAGGATCGCCCGCGACCGATCGAGCATGGCTTCGATGTCTTCGTCGCGGCCGGTTCCGCTGACGACGTGAAAGTTCGCGAGATTGTTCAGCGCCTCGCCGACTTCGGAGTGCTCGGGCCCCATCGCTTTCTCGCGGATTGCGAGCGCCCGCTCGAACAGCGGACCGGCCTTGGCGTACTCCTTCTGGTCCTCGTACAGCCTCGCAAGATTGTTCAGATCGACGCCCACGAAGACGTGGTCGGGTCCGCGTGTGGCTTCCTCGATTGCGAGCGCCCGCAGGTGCAGGCGTTCCGCGGCGGCATAGTCGCCCTTGTTTTCGTAGACGATGGCCAGGTTGTTCGACGTGGCGGCGATATCGGGGTGATTCGGACCCTGCGTTTTCTCGTAAATCTCGAGTGCGCGCACGAAGCACGGCTCGGCCTGCGCGTAGTCGCCGACTTTCACGTAATCCAGTCCCAGGTTGTTGAGCGACAGTCCGACAGCGGCGTCCGATGGTCCGAACATGCGCTCGCGGACGGCGAGTACCTGCCTGTCGACGTCGATGGCTTTCTCGAACTCGCCCCTGTTGTGATACAGGATCGCCAGATCGTTCAGCGTCATCGCCACATCGCGATGCGATTCGCCGAAGATGCGGCGCTGAATCGCCAGCGCCCTCTGGTATGTCGCCTCGGCCTTCACGAAGTCCTGACGCGTCTGATAGAGCCACGCCAGGTTGTAGAGCGAGCGCGCCACGTCCTGATGATCGGCGCCGAGCGTCGCCTCACGGATCGAGAGCGCGCGAAGATTGGCCGGCTCGGCCTCCTTGAAGTTGCCCTTGTTCTCGTAGACGTTCGCGACGACGTGAAGCGAATCCGCGACGAGGCGGGCGTTGGGTCCGAGGACGGATTCCCGAAGCTCGAGCGACTGCCGCGCCAGCGGCAGCGCGTCGTCATACCTGCCCTGGGTATTCAACGTGGCCGCTCGCGCAGACAGCAGACGCGCGGCTTCCAGGCGCCGTTCGTCATCGGTCGGTGGACGTGGCGCGGTCAGCGTCACGACATAGCGGCCGGGCGCTGCGTGCTTTGCGGCGGGCGCGATCCGGATCTCGTAATTCCCGGGATCAGTTGCGATGAAGCTGAGGATTCGCGACTCGCGCGGTCCGGTCGAATTGGAGGTCTGCAGCCGCTCGCCGGCGTCAGGACCGACGACGCGAACGGCGAGCTCGATGCCCTGCTGATCGAGGTGCAGCTCGACGAATTGATCGGAAGGAAACGCGACGCGGAAGACCTGCCCTTCGTCGCCAGACAGTTCCCGCGCCACGGGCAGGCCTGGCTCGAGCGTCGTCGCCGTCTCATTCTGTCGGCCGAAACGCGGGGATGTTACACGTGTAAATCCCGAAAGCGAACCTGGAGACAGAACGAGCGCCGCCGAAACGACCAGCGCAGCGGTCACAATTCTGCTGCCGCTCATGGTGCTTGAGAGTGGAGGATTATACAGGCCGGAGCGGACAACGGTACCGGCGGGCCGCGATGCCGAGATCCTTCCGCGTCAAGGTTGGGCTTTTGCGGCGAGCGTGCTCAGGGCCTTCCCCAGTACCCGGTTGAACGCGGGGAACGGGTGGATGACGTCGGCCAGCGTGTTCAGCGGAGTGGCCATCTTGACCGCCAGCACCAGCTCGCCCACGATCTCGCCCGCGCGCGGCGTGACGAGCGTGGCGCCGATCAGCACACCGCGCCTGCGATCGGCGACGAGCTTGAGCGCACCGGTGTGAAAGTCGTGAATGGAGCCTCGCGCGGCGTCCGCCGGGTCGATGCTCGTGACGACGACGTCGACGCCTCGCGCTCGCGCGGCAGCTTCGGAGACTCCAACCGACGCGACCTCGGGATCCGTGAACGTGACGCGAGGGACGGCGGTGTGATCGGCCTTTGCGTCGATGCCTCGCAGCCGGCACGACACCACGTGCCCGTGATAGTGGGCGAGGTGAGTGAAGCCGCCGAGTCCCGTGACATCACCAGCACCGAAAACGCCAGGCTGTACTTCAAGCGTCGCCGGGTCGACTTTCAACCAGCCGCGGTCCGTTTGTGGAAGCCCGGCTGCCTGCCAGCTGTCCACGTTCGGGCGGCGGCCAGTCGCCACCAGCAATCGGTCGGCGGAAATCGCAGCGCCGGATTGGAGGTGAACGACGATCGCGGACTCTTTCGACGGGGAACTGCCGGATTGCTTCTCGACTCCGACGCACGCGTCGCCGACGCGCAGCGTGATGCCATCCGCCTCGAGGTGCGGCCGCAGCGCGGCGCCCGCTTCCGGTTCTTCGAGGCCGAGAAAGGTCGCTCCGGCTTCGATGATGGTGACCCTGGAGCCGAGGCGCGCGAACGCCTGCCCCATCTCGACGCCAATTGCGCCACCGCCGAGGATCGCCAGCGACGAGGGCAGCTCCTTCGGAAGGGTGGCCTGGCGATTGGTCCAGAAGTCGACGTTGCGAAGACCCGGAATGTCGGGGATTGCCGCCGTGCTGCCGTTCGCGATCACAACGGCACGGTGCGCGACGAGACGTTCGCTGCCAACTTCGACGGTGCGCGAGTCGATCAGTTTTCCCTGGCCGCGAAACAGTCTCGCGCCCGTCGCCTCCATGGCAGCGGCGGGCCGGCTGTCGTCGAGATCGCGTGCCATCCACAGCACGCGCCTCGAGACCTTTGCAAAGTCGACGGCCCAATCGACGCGGGAGGCGGCGAGGTGACGAGCGCGATCGGCTTCGCTCAGCGTCTCGCCCGATCGAAGCAACGTCTTCGAAGGCATGCAGCCCCAGTACGCGCACTCGCCTCCGACGAGCTCTCGCTCCACCACCGCGAGCGTGAGGCCGCTGTCCTGAAGACCGGCGGCAATCGCCTCGCCGGCGACCCCTCCACCGAGACAGACGACGTCGAACTGCTGGGACAATCTCGTGACCTCTGCACCACGCCATCGAAGATGGCGCTGCTCAATCGTAGGCTAACATCGACGCCGCAGTGGAGGACGCAGTGAACGGAAGCCCGCAACTGATCCGCAAGGCCTTTCGAATGCGAGTCCACCCCGGCCACGAAGCGGAATACGAGCGCCGCCATCGCCCGATCTGGGACGAGCTGGCGGACGTGCTGCGGTCGCACGGAGTGAGCCGTTACTCGATCTTTCTCGATCCAGCGACGCAGGACCTCTTCGCGTACGCCGAAATCGAGGACGAAGAGCGCTGGGCAGCGATCGCCAGCACCGATGTGTGCCGCCGATGGTGGCGCTACATGAGCGAGATCATGCCGTCGGCCGCCGACCACTCGCCGCTGTCGAGCGAACTGAAGGAAGTGTTCCAGCTGTAGTTTCGATGCCTCACGTCATCGTCACCGGCGGGCCCGGTGCGGGCAAGACGACGCTCCTGGCTCAACTTGCGGCCATGGGGTACGCAACCGTCGAGGAATCCGCGCGCGCCATCATCGCGGAGCGGCTTGCGCGCGGCGCCAGTCCACGCCCCGATCCTGCTGCGTTCGCGCAGGAGATCCTGCGCCGTGATGCGCAGAAGTACATCGAACGGCCTCGCACGTCCGAGTGGGTCTTCTTTGACCGCGGCCTGATCGAAGCGCTCGGCATGCTTCAGGATGTTTCGCCGATGCCGTCCGCCGAGCTCGCGTCGATGCTCGTGACCTATCCGTTCCATTCCACGGTGTTCGTGCTGCCGCCCTGGGAGGCGATCTACGCGACGGATGCAGAACGCGACCAGTCGTTTGCCGACGCCGTCGAGGTACACGCGAGGGTCGTACGGTGGTACCGTTCGTGCGGGTATGCGCTCGACGAAGTACCGTGCCTGCCGGTTCAGCAGCGTGCTGAGCATGTCCTGCGCGTTCTGGCCGCCGGAGACTTCATCAGGGGTGCGGGAAGCCGGGAACGGTTCTAGAATGCAGCCGTTGCCTGATCGCTGCCCGTGTGCGAGTCGTGTGACGATCCGGAACAGGCGTCTCGCGTTCGCCGCGCTGCTTCTGGCCTTGATTCCTGCGTCCGCGCGAGCGCAGGCGCCCGCCAAACGTGTGCTCGTCGTGTATTCACACGAGCGCGAGATGGTCATGTACGCCGGCTTCGATCGCGCCCTGCGCGCTCGTTTCCAGGCGGACGCCGCGCGGCCGGTCGAGTTCTACACGGAGTACCTGGATCTGATGCGGTTCGCCGAACCGATCCAGCGGCAGAAGACCGTCGATTATTTCCGGGTCAAGTATTCCGGGCCGCGCATCGATCTCATCGTGACGGTCAGTTCGCTGGCGTTCGATTTCATCCTCGAGCACGGCGATGCCATCTTCCCGGGCATTCCCATCGTCTTCGCGTCAGTGAATGCATCACGGCTGACGCAGGCGACGTTGAGAGAGAACATCACTGGTGTCGCCGTCAAGCGCGATATTCGACAGACCGTTGACTTGCTCCTGGCGATTCAACCCGACACACGGCAGATCGTCGTGCCGGCCGGATCGTCGCCGACCGAAAAAGCCTGGACGCTGGAAACCCGGGAGTTGTTCCGGCCTTACGAAAGCCGTGTGCGCATCGAGTTCCTCTCGGGTCTGTCCATGGACGCGATGCTGCGCACGCTCGGCGCGCTCCCCGCGCATTCGGCGGTCCTGTTCACTCCGATTTTCTACTACGACGCGGCCGGCCAGTATTTTCTGCCCGACGAAGCGCTGGCGAGCATCGCGGCGCGATCGGCGGCGCCCGTGTACGGGACTGACGAAGCGTTCCTCGGGTGGGGCATCGTCGGCGGGGTGCTCTACGATCTCGCGCCCGTTGGCGATGCGGCCGGCCGGCTCGGCGAGCGGGTGCTGAAAGGCGATGCCCCTGCGAGCATCCCTGTCGAGACGATCGATTCGAACTCCGCGATGTTCGACGCCCGCCAGCTCGAACGCTTTCAGATTTCGAAGGCTCGCCTGCCGGCGGGAAGCGTGATCCGATTCGACGAGCCCGGTACCTGGGAGCGGCACAAGTTCGTCATCGTCGGCGCGGTGTCGCTGGTGATCTTCGAGGCCGCGCTCATCGGCGGGCTGATTGCCGCCAGCGCGCGGCGACGGCGTGCCGAAGCCTCGCTTCGCGCGAGCCACGTGCAGGTCCGCGAGCTGGCAGGCCGCCTGATCACCGCGCAAGAGCAGGAGCGCGCGCGGATCGCCCGCGAGCTGCACGACGACGTCTGTCAGAGGATGGCGCTGCTCGGAATCGAGCTGACGCGTCTGCGCGACATGCTGCCGCACGGCGCCGTCGACGCAAAGGATCAGGTCAGAGGCCTGGACAGCGCCGTCGCCACCCTCGCAAAGGACGTCCAGGGTATTTCCCATCAGCTCCATTCCTCCAAGCTCGAGTACTTCGGTCTCGCGGTGGCGGCCGACTACTTCTGCAAGGAGGTGTCGAGCAACAACCTCGTTCCGATCGAGTACATCCACGAGGGCGTGCCTGCGAATCTCGACCAGGACGTGGCGATCAGCCTGTTCCGGGTTCTCCAGGAAGCCTTGTCGAACGTGGCGAAGCATTCAGGCGCGCGGCACTGCTGCGTGACGCTGCGTGGCGATGGTGACGAGATCAAGCTGCACGTCATCGACGACGGCCGCGGCTTCGACGCGCAGAGCGCGCTGCGCGGCCATGGCCTTGGCCTGGTCAGCATGCGGGAGCGTCTGCGGCTCGTGAACGGCGATGTGTTCGTCGATTCCGAGCCGGGCGCGGGAACGACGGTTCGCGCCAGCGCGCCGATGCGGACGGCTCCTGCCGAAGCGACACGTTCCGAATCAGTCGCGTAGCGTGCGGCGCGTCGTAGCGCTAGCAGGCGGGATTCGTCCGGAACGCGCGCGGGCTGACGCCAAATTCCGCTCGAAACGCCCGGTTGAAGTTCGACACGTCCCCGAAACCCGAGTCGAACGCGATGTCGAGGACGCTCGCGCGGTCGGACGCGAGACGCGCGGCCGCATGCCGCAGGCGCGCGCGCAGGATGTATTGATGTGGCGTGACGCCAGTCAGGGTTTCGAACACGCGGAGGAAATGGTATCGGCTGAGCCCCGCTTCCTCCGCCAGCCGCCGCAGCGTCAGCGGCGTGCCTGGACCGCGTTCGACCAGGCGGACAGCCCGGGTGACGCGCGCGATGGCGGCCGGCGTGATGCTCGTGTGAATTGCCCCGTCGCAGTCCAGTCGAGCCGACTGCACGGCGAGCCTGACGCCGATCTCTTCCCATTCGATGGCGGAGGATCCCTCGAGCGCGGCGCACGCGCGCGCGACGACAGGAGAAAGTGCACGATGCACTGGCAGGCGCAGCGATCGGAACCGCGGTGTCGCGTGGCGCACAGCCTCCGAAGTGAGCGTCTCGAAATACTCGGCCGTGTAACGAAACGACAGGCACCGATCGCCCGCGCCGTGCTCGTGGCCGCACTCGAACGGTTGGCCGGGATGGCCGAGCAGCAGCGATCCTGGCGTCATGAGCTCCGAGCTGGTGCGTGAAGCTGACGCTCGGTATTGAAAGCTGCCCGCGGTCACGATCGCGATACTGACCCGCGAGTGCTGCTCTTCGTAGGCACGGTCCTGCGGACCTGACGAGCAGACGACGTCCTCGACAATCCAGCCGTCGCCCCGGGCGAGCACGCGCCCCTCGAGGCGTCCGGGGCCGCCCTCGACAGCGCGCTGCGCCAGCGCGCGTTCCACATCGGCCGCAATTTTTACCAAGAATCGGGCTCCGTCCCCACGATACATCTTGTAGCACAAGGGAGAAAACACGCGATGACTGCTATCGGACAGCGCGTCGACTTTCACTCCGTCCTGGCCGCGCCTGCTCGCTCAGCCGAGATTCCGGAATCGGCCGACCTGTATGGCTGGCTGTGCGGAAGCTGGGACCTCGAGGTCATCCACTATCGCGGACTGAACGTCTCGTCGAGCGGCCTCAGGGCCGAGGTACATGCCGGGTTCGTCCTCGAGGGACGGGCGGTCCAGGATGTCTGGATCATGCCCCCTCGCGCAGAACGTTCCGCTGCGATGGACATGACGATGAACATGTACGGCACCACGC
>Ga0126377_10003458_pt1 | contig 11186 bp, 10 predicted proteins | sample PanSoiMetPlot_22_FD_92647 | JGI IMG/M metagenome (GOLD analysis project Ga0126377, IMG submission 92647) | Tropical forest soil microbial communities from Panama - MetaG Plot_22 | ecosystem: Environmental > Terrestrial > Soil > Tropical forest > Bulk soil | place: Panama | collected 2016-02-17
GCGTTCGGTCTGGCGCTCCTGCCCCAGCTCAAGGTGAACCTGCTTGGCGCGGCGTTGATCATCGCCTTCGGATTCTTCTTCACGACCGTGTCGTCCCGCATCTGCGGCCAAATCGGCTCGTCGGCGAACCCGGTCTCGGGAATGACGATCGCGGCGCTGATCGGCACCTGCATCATCTTCCTGCTGCTGCATTGGACCGGGATCGATCACCGTGTCCAGGCCATCTCTGTCGCCGCGGTGATCGCCGTGGCCGCGGCGAACGGCGGCAATACCTCGCAGGACCTGAAGACCGGATTCCTGATCGGCTCCACCCCGCGCCGCCAGCAGATTGCGATCCTCGTCGGGTCGGTGGCCTCCGCCCTGGCCGTCGGCTGGACGCTCACCCTGCTCAACAAGTCCTACGAGTACGCCGTCCCCGAGCGTCATGCGGGCTTCGTCGTGCCGTCGGCAGGTGAGAGCAAGGACGTGGTGGGACTGAACGAGACGAAGTCCGGCTTCCGCATCGCCGGGGGCGACTCCGTGGACGCGAGCCCCTACCAGGTGGTCCGCGTGTTCGTCGAGACAAACGGCGTGCCGCCCGGCAAGTACCTGATGGATGTGGACACGCGCGAGATTCGCTACGTGGTCGACCCCGGCATCGGCGGGCGCATCCGTGAGTACCAGGGACGCACCCTCACCCGGCTCGATTCCCCCAAGGCGACCCTGATGGCGCTGATCACGGACGGCATCCTCACGCAGCGCCTGCCGTGGGGGCTCATCCTCACCGGGGTGTTCCTCGCGATCGCCATCGAGCTGACGGGCGTCCAGTCACTCCCGGTCACCGTCGGCGTGTACCTGCCGATCTCGACCTCCGCCGGCATGTTCGCCGGCGGAATCGTGCGCTGGCTCGTTGCGCGCCGCAGCCGCTCAGAGGAAGGCTCGCTCGCCGAGGTCGAGTCCGGTCCGGGCGTCCTGTTCTCGAGCGGACTGATCGCGGGCGGTGCGATCGCGGGGATCGCCGTCGCCGCCATTGCGGGTGCGAAGGGCAGCGCCGACTGGCTGGCGGAGGCGGTCGGACTCTATCATCACCTCGGCGCCCTGGCGACCTCGAGTATCGTGTCGCTGCTGCTGTTCGCCGCCCTGGGCGTGCTGCTCTTCAGAGTCGGCCTCAGACGGACCTGAACACCGATGCGCGTCGTCTCGCTGCTGCCGGCCGCGACTGAGATCGTCGCGGCGATCGGCGGAGCGGGGCTGCTGGTAGGTGTGTCACACGAGTGCGACTACCCGCCGGCGGTGCGAGACCTGCCACGCGTCACCCGGTCCCGGGTCGACTCGCAGCTCCCCGCCCGCGAGATCGATCGCCAGATGGCCGAGGCGAAGCGCACCGGGACCTCGCCGATCGAGGTGGATTTCGCCACTCTCTCCCGCCTCCGTCCCGACGTGCTGATCGGGCAGTCGGTCTGCGACGTGTGCGCTGTGGGGGAGGGCGAGCTGGCGCGCGTGGTGCCGGACTTACACCCGACGCCCTGGGTAGTTACCCTCCACCCGCACTCGCTGGACGATGTACTGGCGGACATTCTCCAGCTCGGCGAGACGCTCGCGCTCCAGGAAGAGGCACAGGAGCTGGTCGCGGGCCTGCGCCACCGCGTGCGGCGGCTTTCCGCGCAACCGGCCCCCGCGGCACGGCCACGAGTGCTGGTACTCGAGTGGCTGGATCCGCCGTACGTGGCGGGGCACTGGGTCCCGGAGCTGGTCGCCCTGGCGGGCGGCGAAGACGTCGGCAACACTCCTGCCGCGCCATCGGTGGCCCGCTCGTGGAAAGACCTCGCGCAGTCCGCGCCGGATGTGGTGGTGATCGCCCTCTGCGGGTTCGACGAGGCGCGGGCCCGGCGGGAGCATGCGGGTGTCGCCGATCCCGATGCCCGCGCGGTGTTGAGCAGGCGGCAGGAATTCATCGACGGGAACGCATACACTTCGCGTCCCGGGCCGCGCCTCGTGGATGCCGCCGAGCATCTCGCCCGGCTGTTTCACCGCTAACGCTACGGAGACCATTCCGGACACCATGACCAAGAGCAACGTGGAGTTCTTGAAGCGGCTACTCGACACGCCCGGACCGTCGGGTTTCGAAGCGGCGCCTGCACGCGTCTGGCGCGACGAGGTCGGCAAGTTCGCCGACGCCGTCAGCGCCGACGTGCACGGCAACTCCGTGGCCGTGGTGAACGCGAAAGGGTCGCCACGACTCATGCTGGCCGGGCACATCGACGAGATCGGTCTCCAGATCACCCACATCGATGACGAGGGATACCTCTACTTCGCCGGGATCGGGGGCTGGGACTCGCAAGTGCTCGTGGGGCAGCGCGTGGTGCTGGTGGGGCGGAACGGTCCCGTGCGGGGCGTGATCGGCAAGCAGGCGATTCACCTGATGAAGCGCGAGGATATGGACAAGGTCTCGAAGATCTCGGACCTGTGGATCGACATCGGAGTCGCAAACAAGGCGGAGGCGCTCGAGCGCGTGCGCGTCGGCGACGCCGCCGTCTTGGACGTCACCGTGCAGGAGTTCCCGAACGGGCGCGTCGTCTCCCGCAGCATCGACAACCGCATCGGCGCCTACGTCGTCGCCGAAGCGCTCCGCCTGCTCGCCGCCGATCGTCCCAAGCATGCGGGCGCCTTCGCGGTCGCCACGACGCGCGAGGAAATCGCGTGGGCAGGGGGCGGCGCGCGCACCAGCGCCGTCGGTATTGACCCGCAGGTCGCCCTCGTCGTGGACGTCACGCACGCCACCGATTACCCCGGCGCCGACAAGAAGCGGGCGGGAGAACACAAGCTCGGCGGAGGCCCCGTTCTCTCCCGGGGCTCGGCCGTCAGCCCCGTCGTCTTCGAGATGCTGGCACAGTGCGCGGAGGCGGAGCAAATCGCCTTCAGCGTCCAGGCCGCGCCGCATGACACCGGGACCGACGCCGATGCGATCTACAATGCGCAGCGCGGCATCCCCACCGGGCTGGTGAGCGTCCCGAACCGCTACATGCACAGTCCCAATGAGATGGTGGTCGTCGAAGACCTGCAGCGGGCCGCCCGCCTGTGCGCCGCCTTCGCCCGCCGCCTCACCCCCGACACGAGCTTCATTCCGAGCTGAGGAGAATGACACATGCGTAGAGCAATTCTCGTCCCCGTCGCTGCGCTTGCGTTGACCCTGGCGGCGCAGCCGTTCGCGGCCCAGGCTCCAGCCGCCAAGCCGGCAGCGAAACCCGCGGCGAAGCCCGCCGCCGATCCGGTGGCGCGAGGGAAGTACCTCGTGGTGTTCGGTGGTTGCAGCGACTGTCACACGCCGAAGGTTCTCTTGCCCAACGGCATCGGGCTCGATTCCTCGCGCCTCTTGTCCGGGCATCCCGCGACCGCCCCGGTGGCGCCGCCGCCGGTGGGAATGCTCAGCCCGCAGGGCTGGATCGCGGCGACCAACGTGCATCTCACAGCCTGGGTGGGACCCTGGGGCGTGACCTTCGCCGCGAACCTCACGCCCGACGCGACCGGGCTCGGCTCGTGGACCGACAGCGTATTCATCCGGGCGATGCGGACGGGAAAACACATGGGTGTCGGCCGCGACATTCTGCCGCCCATGCCGTGGACGAGCATGGCCTCCCTGACGGACGAGGACCTGAAGGCGATTTTCGCATTCTTGAAGTCGCTCAAGCCGGTGAACAACGTCGTTCCGGCCGCGATGACGCCGTCGTTGCGCTAGGGTTACTTCTTGGGGCGGTGCTTCCGCTTGAGCTCGGCAACGGCAGCCAGGGCGGCCGCCTGCACGTCCGCGTCGCTATCGTCGCCCAGGCCGTCGAGCGTGCCGTAAGCGGCGGGAGTCCCCGCCAGTCGCAGCGCCTCGACGGCGGCGAGGCGTAAGGCGCTCGGCTTGCGACCAAACAGGCGTCCCGGTTGCGCCATCCGGATCAGCGCCTGCACCGCGTCCGAGGTCCCGATCCGTCCCAGCGCGAACAGCAGCTCGCGCTGCACCGACTCCTCGGCCTCCTCTTCCAACGCCACCACGAGCGGCATCGCGAGGGCGCTCGAGCGCCGCCCCCCTACCCCGAGCGCGGCCTGAATCCGCACGTCAGCCGACTTGTCGCGCAGCGCGCGCCGCATCGGTTCCGCGGTGGCCCCGGTGCCGATCTTGGCGAGCGCGAGCGCCGCCGCTTTCCGCACCCGCTCGTCCTCGTGCCCGAGGTGCTTCGCCAGCGCCGGCACCGCCTCCTCGAGACCCATCTCGCCGGCCAGCTCGGCGACATTGCGTACGACGTACCACTCGTGATGACCCAGCATCTTGACCAGTTGCTCGCTGCCCTCGCTCATCTGGCGCAGCACATCGAACGCGGTGCGCCGCTCTTCCATGACGGACGCGCTCACGAGCAGCTCGAGCAACACCTCGACCCCTTCCTCGCCACCGCGCCGGAGCACGACGGTCGCTTCCTCGCGGTGGCCCGGGACCTGGAGGAGGCGGGCGAACTCCTGTAGCAACTGTTTCGTATACATCCGCCGCAGCGCGATCACGTAAGCTCGGTGGACGGCTCCTTCCTTCAGCGCCTGCTCCTGCCGTACGAGTCCGGCCGCGACGTGCAGCGCATCCTCGATGCGATTGGTGCGTTCCGAGTCCTCGATGTACTTGCACAGCTCCGTGAGGTGCGCGGCGAGGTTCGGGACATCGGGGTTGCGCTCGAGCTCCTTGAGCAGCTCGCGCGGAGGAAGCGCCTTCACGGCCTCCTTTGGTGGAGGGGGTGGGGGTGGCGCTGGAGGTTGAGGAGGAGGCGGCGGCGCTGGCACCGCGGCTGCCGGCGCTGGCTCAGTCGGCTCGACGGGTGCGTGTCCCGGCAGCGCCGCTTCGGACGGGATCTCGGCATCATGAGTGATGGTCACACCGGTGACCGCGCCGGACGCGATGTCGGACATCGGATCGCCCCGGAGAATGCCGTCCGTGCCGAGCCGTTCGCTGTCCGACACGGCGGGTGCGTCGAGGTCCAGCTCCACCCCTGCCAGTGTGGCCGTGATGCTCGCGACCCCAGCGACGGTGAGTCGCGTGGGAAGGTCATCGACCCGTGGTTGGCCGGCGAGGATGCGCAGCAGCTCGAACACGTCGACTGGGGGCGCCTGCCGCGGCACAAGAATCTCCGCGACGTTGTGCGCGCCGAGCCGCTGCAGGAGCAGTGCGGACGGCGGTCCGTCGACGCGCGCGCCGTTCACCAGCAGCTTACCGTTCTGATCGCGCAGGTGCAGCACTTCGTCGTGCAGCAAGCCGATCAGGATCCGGAATTCGGTCTTTTGTTCCTCTCTGGCCGTCGCGTCGCGGAACAACTCGACGCAGCGGGCAAACCGGGCGGCCAGGATGTCCGGGGCGGGCATGGGACCAGAATTTATGCAACAACCGACTTCCGGGAACGGGCGGATTGGGTAGATATTCCGGCATGATCGCAGTCACCCTACTCATCGCAAGCCTTGCGGCGCAGGACACCCTCCCTCCGGCGGCCCGCCGGATGCTCGCCGACGTGCGCTATCTGGCCGACGACGCCCGGGAGGGCCGCGGGATCGGCACACGCGGGATCGAGGACGCCGCCCGCTACATCGCCGACGCCTTTAAGCGCGCCGGCCTCGCGCCCCCGGGGACGGACAAGTCGTACTTCCAGTCCTTCACCCTCTCCGCCGACGCCCCGGCGGTGATGCACACCGACCTTGGGGGGAAGGAGACGCGGAACGTCGTCGGCTTCATCAAGGGCCACAATCCGGCCCTCCGCGGCGAGGTGGTGATCGTCGGCGCGCATTACGACCACCTCGGGTTCGGTGGGTTCGGGGCCATGGACCCCGACAGCAGCGGCAAGGTGCACAATGGCGCGGACGACAATGCGTCCGGTGTGGCCGGGGTCATCGAAGTCGCCCGCCTGCTGCGGGACCGCAAACCAGCCCGGACCGTCGTGTTCATCGCGTTCTCCGGCGAGGAGCTGGGCGATCTGGGGTCGGCGTACTTCGTCAAGCATCCGCTCGTGGAGCCGGTGGACTCGATCTACGCGTACGTCAACATGGACATGATCGGACGGCTGCGGAACGACAAGCTCCTCGCGCTCGGTGCCCTGAGCGCCGCCGAGTTCAAGAGTCTACTCGATTCCCTGAATCAGGCCCCCGGCGCCCGGTTCGACTTGCGAGCCCAGGACGATGGCTGGGGACCGAGCGATCAGGCGTCGTTCTTTGCAGTCAAGCGACCGGTGCTTCACTTCTTCACCGACCTGCACGAGGACTACCATCGTTCGACGGACGACTGGCAGAAGATCAACGCCGTCGGCCTCGCGCGCGTGGCGGCGTTCGTTTCGCAGGTGACGTTGACGCTCGCCAATCGGGCCGTGCCGCTCACATTCGTGGACGCCGCGCCGCCCCAGATGGCCTCGGGTGGCGGCGGGTACGGCGCCTACCTGGGAACGATTCCGGACATGTCAGGCTCGCCTGGCGGCGTGTTGCTCGCGGGCGTCCGCAAGGACAGCCCTGCCGAGCGCGCGGGTTTGAAGGGCGGCGATATCATCACGGCGATCGGAGACAAGACGGTCGCGAATTTGATGGACATGACCGATGCGCTCCGCAGTCACCAGCCCGGGGATACGGTCAAGGTCGCCGTCAAGCGCGGCGACCAGACCGTGCAGCTCACCGCTGTGCTGGGCAAACGGGGGTCGTGAGCAAGGAGGGCGCGCTCGACGCCGTCGGTCTGGTGCGGGCGTTGCGGGCGGCCCACCTCCATGACGCCCCGCGTGACAAGCTGCTCGCGCTCGCCTGCGAGCGGATCAGGGCCTGGGGATCTCCCTTTACATCCGTCTACGCGTACATGCTCCACGGCGACACGCTGGTGCTCGAGGCGTATGCCGGGCGAGAGACCGAGCACACCCGCATTCCAGTAGGGAAAGGCGTGTGCGGTACGGCGGTCGCGACTGGGGAAGATCAGAACGTTCCCGACGTGAGCGCCGTGGGCAACTATCTCGCGTGTAACCTGGAGACGCGCTCGGAGCTGGTTGTGCTGATTCGCCGCGGGGCGACGATACTCGGGCAGTTAGACATCGATTCGGATGTGCCTGCCGGCTTCACCGATGCTCGTCAGGGTGCGGTGAAGCAGGTAGCGGACGCGTTAGCGGTGCTGCTGTAGCGCTCCTCCCTACGTGACTCGGGCCGGTCGTTGCGTGACCGGTACCCGACCCCCTCGTCCTAGTTTGCCTCCCGCGTGCTGCCGGAGACGCCGGCGCCGCTTCACGACTCGCAAGGAGGCACGTATGTCGATCAAGCATCTGCTCTTCGCCGCCGGGCTGGCCACCGTGGCCGCCTGCGCCAACCCGGGTCCCTTCGCCGATTGCTCGCCCGAGCCGGGGACCGATCAAGAGGAAACCGTGTGCTCGCAGAACTACCACCCTGACGGGACGGGGAGCGGCCTGCCGCAGGTGGTCGCGGACGAGGACGAGTAAGGCGTCCCGCGACCGAGCCAAGGGTGGAGCACCAGCGCACTCCACCCTTGGCTAGGCGGTCGGTTGATCGAGCCGCCCGCGCAGCACGTCGACGCGAGGACCCCCGCCCGCCGCTTCCGCAGCGCGAAGTGCCCGACGAGCGGTGCGCAGACTTCCAGCCTCGATGGCGGCTTCCGCTACCTCCAGCGCGCCTTCGAGCGCCCCCGCACCGGGATCAACCGCGGCCCACAGCTCAGCTCGCAGCACGCGCGCCTCAAGATCCGTACGGGCGGCCAACACGGCGATGGCGCGTTGGCGCAAGCTTTTCCGCTGTCCCGACGTGAGGCACTCGCCACGCACGACCTCGCCGATGAGCGGCGCGGTGAATGCGTAGCGCTCCCCATCGAACACAATCAGGTGACGGCGTTCCGCCGCCGCCAACCGGTCCTCGATCCCCTGAACGGGCACCTCCGCGAGCGTAGCGATGAGATCGAGGTCGAGCGCCAATCCTCCGATGCTCGCCACGCTCAACACCCGCCGGCTCTCCTGGTCGAGCTCGGCCACACGCGCCGCGATTGCCAACCGCGCGAGATTGGGCACGGAGAATGGGAGTGGAGTGTCGATGGTGGCGCCCTGTTTGGGCCAAGCAAAGAAGTCCTCCCGCATGGTCGCAAGCCGTCGTAACCCTTCGAGCAGCGTCACGATGAAGAACGGGTTGCCACCGGTCTCCACCGTCAAACGCCGCGACAGGCGCTCGCGCTCAGAATCGTCCTTGCACCACGGCGCCATGGCGCCGACCAGCACATTGACGTCTTCCAGGCCGAGCGGGGCGAGTCCTACCGTCATCCCGCGCAACCCCCGGCCAACCTCGCTCCGTAAGCGCAGTAGTTCCCCGCGGACGGTCTCTGCCCCCTCGGCAGCGGCGACGGCGAGGAGGATTGGAGTCGCCTCAACCTGCAAGAGTGCGGCGCGCAGCGCCTCCAAGGATGCGCCATCGCACAGCTGCGCATCATCGATTACCAGACCCACCGGACTCTCCTCAGCAATCGCACGGAGGGCCGCAGCCAGGGCACCAGCGACCTGTGCGGCGTCGCGCGGCTCGACCGGCTGCGCCCGCTCGCGCAGCTCGGGCGCGAGCCACGCCAGGAGTCCGAGCGATGCGGCGTCAGCGGCCACGAGCCCGGGGGCTGCGCCAAGGCCGGACCGCAATAACAGTCGCAAGGTGCTCCATGGCGCGTCGTGGTCCGAGGGAAGCGGTCGTGCAAACGCCACGACAGCGCCCTCGAGCGTCAGCCGCCGTGTGCATTCACCGAGGAGACGGGTCGCGCCCATCCCCGGCGCCGCGGTGATCATCAGTGTCCGCGGCCCACCGGCGAGTCCGGCCCGGAGGAGCTCGAACGCCTCCTGGTGAATTTGATCGCGGCCCACGAGCGGCGACTCGGCGATGGCGGCTTCCGGCGCCAGGGGACGCGTTCGCTGGTGACGGATGCGCTCGCTCAATGCCACCAGGGCGCGGCTGGGAGCTTCTTTGACGACCTCAGCCAGGCGCGTGGCGAACGCATGATAGGCCGCAAGCGCACCGGCGGAGTCTCCCTGCAGCGCAGCGGCTCGCATGAGCACGCGCACCGCTAGCTCCGTGTGCGGTTCGAGCGCGAGCGCGCGCTGCGCCGCGTCGCTGGCATCGACGAATCGAGATGCAGTGAGGAGCTTCTCGCCGTGAGCGACGAGAACCGCCACGGCGCGGGCGCGGCGGCGAGAGCGCTCAACAGTCACCCACTCCTCGAATGCGGGGGCCTCATCGAGCAGAAAGCCTTCGAGAAAATCACCGCGCAACAGGGCAACGGCACCGCTCGGGTCGCTTTCTGCCAATGAGTTGAACTGCAGAGCATCGACATCCAATCCCGCGTCGTTCAGCGTGACTGACGTTTCGTGGGACTGCAGCCGATCCGCACCGAGGAATTGCCGCAGGCGGTACACCGACTGCTTGAGGGCAGCGCGCGCGTCCTTCTCGGGTTTCTCCGGCCAGAGGAGCCCGACCAGGTGGTCCCGCGTCCGGGTCCGCTCGGGGGAGAGAGCGAGATAGATCAGCAGAGCGAGATGCCGCTGCCACGTCACTTCCCGCGGAGGTTCGCGGCCATCGAGCGAAGCTCCAGGGGATCCGAGACAACGCAGCTCGAGGCGCGGCAGGTCGGCCATGGGAGACATTGTGTCGCTCTTAACGTCCGCGGGCCAGTGGGGAGGTACCAGGACGTCGCCTCCCCACTGTGACGGCATGCTACTCATCGTTTGCGATGATGACGGGCTGGCTTCCAAAGTCGAGCGGCGTCTGGCTTTCCGCGGCGCAGAACTGGTCCTGCGTCTGGTCATCGTAGGAGCACAAGGACGTGGGGCCCCACGTGCTGCACGCGGCCATGCTGAAGACCGCTCCGAGAACCACCAATCTCTTGATCGACATATGACCTCCTCGTTGGGGTTGGCGAGCGCCGGCCGTTCCGGTAGCTCGCGCCGCCAAGCTAGGAGGAGCCCGTCGCGTGCCAGTCACGTGGACGTGACGTCGCGTCACGTGATGCAAGCGGGTACAGCAAATGAAAAAGCGGGGAAGGAATCTCCCCGCCTTTCGATGGAGGACCATGTCCGTCGCCGCTCTTACCGGCTGGTGGCAAGCGTTACCGGAGTCCGCCGATCCGGCCGGTCGCGAGAGGAAGTCGTGGCCGTCGATCGACGCGTGCGATAGAGCCGTCGACCACCCCACGCGAGCAAGCCGAGTATGGTCAGCCCTCCGACCAAGGGAAGCGCGGCCTTGCCCGCCTCCCATTCCTCCGCTGTGGACCGCCACAGCTCGGGATGCTGGCGCCGCTCCCACAGGTTTCGCGTCGGTTTGTTGGTCGGCCGAAACAGGTAGGCCAGGCCCTTTACTCCATCTGAGACCCGAACCCCAACGCCTGTGTGCAGAAGATTCGACCACTGCTGCTGGACGAAAGAGTCGGTGTGAGGCGTAATGACCTGCGCGCTTGCGGTCGGCTGAGGCCGGCCCAACGCCAGAATGAGTGTCAGGAACCCAGTCATGATGAGGAAGCTTCGGTCCATCGGCATGTCGACCTCCTTGAGTAGGTGCGCCACGAGACACGGTGATCGTGTACGGGCGCATGCTACGAGGAGGCGGTCGGGTGCCGGTCACGTACGTCGAGCGAACAGTCACGTCTAAACAGCCTGGCATGGAAACGGTTGGTGGACATGATGTTAGCGCGATGTATTTGCCCAACGGTGGTGCAGCGCGTCCTGGAAGGGTGCCCCACTTTGCAACGTTGCGAGATGGCGGATACGTTTGCCGCCCCTAGGGAAAACCAGTGTCCGATCCGCTGGAGGGCCTCCGTGCGGCCCTGGCCGAGCGCTACATCATCGACCGCGAAATCGGCCATGGGGGCAATGCAACTGTCTATCTCGCGCGGGACGCCAATCTCCGGCGATCGGTCGCCATCAAAGTCCTTACGCCCGAGCTGGCCCTCGCTGTCCGCACCGAACGCTTCCTGCGCGAGATCCACATCGCCGGCGGCCTGCAGCATCCGAACATCCTTCCTGTGCACGACTCTGGAGAGGCCGGCGGCTTTCTCTACTATGTCATGCCTTATGTCTCTGGCGAGACGTTGCGGGACCGACTGGCGCGGGATAAGCGGTTGCCGCTCGATGATGCCGTCCGGATCACACAAGAGGTAGCAAGCGCGCTGGGCTACGCCCATGCAGCAGGTGTCATCC
>Ga0126377_10003459_pt1 | contig 11183 bp, 7 predicted proteins | sample PanSoiMetPlot_22_FD_92647 | JGI IMG/M metagenome (GOLD analysis project Ga0126377, IMG submission 92647) | Tropical forest soil microbial communities from Panama - MetaG Plot_22 | ecosystem: Environmental > Terrestrial > Soil > Tropical forest > Bulk soil | place: Panama | collected 2016-02-17
CGTTCACCGCATTATGCAGGGCACGCACGCGACGCCCGGCGGCCTCCACGACCAGCAACTGATCGCCCGGACGTGCCGCATCGATGATGCTGTGTGCCTGCGTCACGGCACGACGCCAGCGATCGCCATACTGCATCGAAAGCGATGTATCGAGCACGATCGCATGCAGGCGACCGGCGGGACTCACGACGGGCACCGCACGTCGCGGCAGCAACGGACCTGCAAAGGCCAGCGCCAGCGCGATCAACAGCGCAATGCGCAGCGCCAGCAACAGCCAGTAACGCAGCGTGCGCTGTGCGGTGCGCTGCACCTCGCTGTTCTCCAGCAGCATGAGCGAGGCAAACGGATATCGCTGCGGATTCGCACGCGCCACCCGATGCAGCCACAGCGGTAACGCGATGGCCAGCAGACCGGCAAGGATGGCGGGTGCGAGGAACATGCCTCAGTTCCTGCGCTGCCGGAACAGAAGGTAGCGACGCAGCCCTTCGTTCAGGGGCTGGTCGGTTGGCAGCAGCACGTGATGCGCGCCTGCGCCGGCCGCTGCCGCGCGCAACGCATCGAGGTGTTCCTGCAGACGTTTGCGATAGCGCTGGCGCAGGAATTCCGGCGACACGTTCACGCTGGCGCGGGTCTCGATATCTTCGAGCACCACGGATTCCTCCCAGTAGGGGGCGATCTCCTTCGGATCCAGCAACTGGAACACCACGACATCATGTCCCTGGCTCGAGAGCGGCCGGATCGCACGCGTGAGCACAGCGGGATCGCAATACAGATCGGAGATCAGGGCAACCAGGCTGCGTCGCACCAGGTGCTCACGGAAACCACGGAAACTTGTGTCGAGGTCAGTGCCGCCGCCGGGCGTGACGCGCTCGATCGCGTGGATCACGCCCTGCAGGCTGCCGCTGCGGCTCGCGGGCGGTCGTACTTCGCGCAACTGCTCATCGAACACGATCAGGCCCACCGGATCGTGTTGCCGCGATCCCAGGTATGCGAGCGCCGCGGCGAGAAATTTCGCGTACTGCAATTTGCTCACGCCCGCAGTGCTGGTCGACGCGTAGCCCATCGAGGCGCTCGCATCGATCAGGATCATCAGGCGTGTGTTGGTTTCGCCGGCGTAACGGCGGATGTAGGTACGGTCAGTGCGTGCGTAGACATTCCAGTCGACGAACCGGGGATCGTCGCCCTCGACATAGGCACGGTACTCACGGAATTCCTGACTGAAACCGAAATGCGGCGAGCGATGCAGCCCCGTCAGAAAGCCATGCACTGCCGTGCGCGCGACGAGCTCGAGATTGGCGAGACTCGCGAGCGTGGTCGGCGGCAGGAGTTGTGCGCTCATGGGAGAGGGCTCATCGCTCCACCACATCCTTCAGCACATCATCGACACTGACGCCGTCCGACTCCGCCTGGTAGTTCGTCAGAACACGATGACGCAGGACGGGCAGCATGAGCGAGCGCAGATCCTCCGGCGTTACGTGGTAACGACCTTGCGTGAGCGCGCGTGCCTTGGCCGCAAGGCACAGGAACTGCGTGGCGCGAACGCTGGCGCCGTAGCGCACGTAGCGGCGCACACGCTCCGGTGCAATGGCCTCGCCGGGGCGAGTGGCGCGAATCAGGTCCACCGCATAGCGCTGCATCTCGTCCGACACCGGAACTTGTCGCACCAGCCACTGGAATTCCATGATCTCCGCCGCGCTGGTGCAGGCTTCGATCGTCGGCAACTCCATGTGCATGGTGTTGCGTTCGACCACTTCGACTTCGTCCTCGGCGCTGAGATAGTCGAGCAGCACATTGAAAACGAAACGGTCGAGCTGCGCTTCGGGCAGCGGATAGGTGCCTTCCAGCTCGATCGGGTTCTGGGTCGCGAGCACCAGGAACGGCGGCGCGAGCTTGTGCGTGGTGCCGCGCACCGTGACCGAATGCTCCTGCATGGCTTCGAGCAACGCAGCCTGCGTCTTCGGCGGCGTGCGATTGATCTCATCCGCCAGCAGGACGTGCGTGAAGATGGGGCCCGGCACGAAAGTCCAGCGACGATGCCCCGTGGTGATGTCTTCCTCGATGATGTCCGTGCCGGTGATGTCGGTGGGCATCAGGTCCGGCGTGAACTGCACACGCTTGAAAGTCAGGCCGAGTGCATTCGCCAGCGTGCGTACCAGCAGCGTCTTCGCAGTGCCCGGCATGCCGGTGATCAGGCAGTGACCGCCGATCAGCAGCGTCAGCAGCAAGTGCTCGACCACGTCTTCCTGGCCGACGATGACGCGACGCACCTGCGTACGAATCGCGTTCAGTTGCTGGTGAAAGCGGGTGACCAGCGCCTCGGTTTCCGCAGGCACGGTTTCCGCCGCGACGAAAGGTTCGTTCATGGGTCGGCTCATTCCCGGCGCTCCTCGATCATCTGCAACAGCAGGGCCTGTGCAGGTTTGTAGTGGGGTGCGGTTTCCAGTGCATCGAGCAAGTGACGGCGGCTTGCCGCCGCATCGCCTGCCGCACGCAACGCGCGCGCCATGCCAAAGTGCGCTGCGGCCGCGTCATGACTATTGAGCGCGAGCAGCACCTGGAATTCGCGCACGGCGTCCTCTGCACGACCGACGGTGAGCAGCTGCTCGCCGAGGGCCTGGTGCTGCGTGGCGTTGAGCGGATCAGCGTAGTTGACGCTGGTGAGCACTTCGACTGCGTCGCGTGGTCGATCGGCGGCCTGCAGCCAGTCCGCGAGCTGGCGCATTGCCGACGGATCCCAACCGCCGGCGCCGCGGTACTGCTGGAGCGTTTCGATGGACTCGCTGCGCTGGCCTGACTGGTCGAGCGCCCGCGCGAGCAGCAGGTAGGGACTGTCGGGTCCGAGCGCCTCCGGATAGATGGCGATCGCGCGGCGTGCAGCTTCGATCGTGGTCGGCCACTGCTGTGCCTCGACAGCCTTGCGCGCTGCACTGGACGTCTGCCGCCACTCGCCATAACTGGCGAGCACGTTGGCATAGCGCTGCCGGACAAATGCCTGGAACTGCTTGTCGAACTCGGCGGCCGGCATGTGGAAGTTGGCCTCGATCGCTGCGCTGGTCGACACGTCGCGCGAAAACTGCCGCACCAGCGCGGGCAACTGCTCGAATCCCCAGCGCTGTTCGATGAACAGGCACACGAGCCCAGCCTGCATGTACGAGACCTGCACCTGGTTCGGATACTGAGGACGAATGAAACCCGCATCGAGTTCCGACACTGGCAGAAACCGATCGTCGCGCAACGCTGTAATGACATCGGGCGTGACCGCGACACCGGGTGTCGGACCGGTGCGCCATTCCTCGAAGACGGAGACACCTTCGCTCAGCCAGCGTGGGACGCGATTGTCGGTCATCGACAGCGTGAACACGTGCGCCATCTCGTGCCACAGCGTCGTGCCCCAGTGAAAGTCGCCACTCGCGCGTCCCGACGGGCTGTCCATGACCACCAGCGATCCGAAGGTGACGCCGAGCAGACCGATGCCGGGCAGCGCTGCGACACGCACAGCGAAATCATCGTGATCAGGATACAGCTCGACAGTAATCGGTCCGCGTGGCCGGTGACCGTAGCGTTGCGCAAAGGTCAGGATGGCGTCGCGGCTCAGTTCCTGAACATACGGACGCAATGCTGCGCCTTCCTTGCGATTGAGCCGCAGCAGCACATCGACGTTGCTGGCTTCGACACCGCTGGTGGCGGGCAGGGTCAGCGTCGATTCTGATACTTCGACTTCATCGACGCGGTCGAGCAGCCGCAACGTATTTACCGTTGTCGGGCTGTAGGGATCACCGTTGTACGCGAGCTGCAGATGCTGGCGTGCTTCGTTGATCTCACCGTCGCGCAACAGGTTGGCGCCAAGGTCCGCGTGCGCGGACCACAGGTCGGGCTGCACCTCGATGGCCTGGCGCAACAGCGGCGTCGCCTCGTGATAGCGACGGCGCATCACTTCAGAGTGCGCGAGATCCTCGAAGACGCTGCCGTAGTGCGGATTGTAGGCCAGCGCCCGCGTCACCCATGGGTTCTTGTTCATGCTCGCACTGTCACGACCACGGACGAGATCGAGCACCGCGCGTCCTGCGTACACTTCGAGCGGCGGCTGCTTCTGCGCCTCCGCAAACTTCGCGGCGCGATCGAGCGCATCGTGAGCTTCATCGAGCCGCCCTTCTTCGAGCGCCATGCGCGCGACCAGCAGGTGAGCTTCAGTGAGCTCGTCGTTGTCCTTCAGGACCGCATCGAGCTGCGCCTGCGCTTCGCCGGAGAATTGCTCGGCATAGACATGCGCCAGGCCGAGCCGCGCATACTGATCGTTCGGCGACAATTCCAGCGCTTCGCGGAACAGACGTTCAGCCTCGCCGTACTGGTGCGTTTCGAGGAACAGCCGGCCCCATCGTGAACGCCCGTACGTCTGGCGCTGACTGCTGCCCACGGCGTCGCGGAAGCGGCGATTCGCACGCTGCAGATCGCCACTGCGCCAGGCCGCTTCCGCCTGCAGGATGGCGTCGGGCGTCCCGGCGAGAATGCGCGAGTAGCAAGCCTTCGCCTCGACCGTGCGGCCGTGATAGTAGTGAGCGTCGCACTCTTTCAACTCAGCCGGTCGGCGCGGATCGTAGTCGATCGACTGTCCCTGGGCCGCAGTGCCCATGAATGCAAGACACCCAAGGAACACACTGCCGAAGCTCGCGATGCGACGCGTCGACTTCCCCTCACCCTGCCCTCTCCCCATGGGAGAGGGAATGAAGCAAACAGTCTCACCTCTCCCCGCGGCGGAGGGACCGAAGCACTCAGCCTCATCACCTCTCCCCTTGCGGGAGAGGTCGCGCACAGCGCGGGTGAGGGGTTCCGGCCTGACCATCGGCATGGCCGACTGAAGTCGGCCCCACAAACGGAAACGCGCGCAGCTCAAATCGCGCTCCTCTTCACCTCTCCCCTTGCGGGAGAGGTCGCGCGCAGCGCGGGTGAGGGGTTCTGGCCTGATTACCGGCATGGCCGACTGAAGTCGGCCCCACAAATGGAAACGAGCGCAGGGCGGCGAGCCGACCGTTCTGGCCCGCAGCCCGTAGCTCATAGCCCATAGCCCTCTTCTCATCGCATCACCGGTTGCTGCGCATCGATCTGCCGCTGCAGCAAGGCGAGTTTCACCAGCACGCCTTCAAGCTGGTCGTAGTACGTGTCCGTGTCGAGCATCCCCTTGCGTTCCCGGACGGCATCGAGCTCGCGTTCGATGCGCACCCGCTGCGCGTACATCTCGTTCAGGGCCGGGTCGGTCGTCACGCGCGCTGCGGCGCCCAGGCGCGCGACTTCGACATGATCGGCGCCCGATCCTTCGAGACGCGCATGCTCGGTCGCCAGCAATGCATCGGACTTGAAGGAATCGGTCACCTTGCGCGACGCGTAGTCGAACGCCTCGGCCGCGGTGACGATGTCGTCCTTGTTCCGATCCGCTTCGGAGCGAGTGAGCGCATCGATCCAATGCTGCGCGAATCGTGTCGCCGTGCGTTCGCCGCCGCTGCGGGTCGCAGTCACGACGATGCGGTTGTCGCGCTTCCAGCCGTCCACCGCAGCACCACTCGCACTGGTGGCATTGACGATGAGCTGTTGCCGGACATGGAGCTGATCGAACAGGCTCTGCAGTTCCGCCGCTGTCAGATCAGGCCCTGGCAGATTGAAGCGATACTGCTCGCCATCGAAACTGCCGTGACCGATCAGCGTGATGATCACCTGGTCGTCCGGCCCGGCCTTCGCGGCCAACGCACGCAACGTGCGGCGCACCGACTCGCGATCCGCATCCGCACCCGCGAGCAACCACGTATTTGTATCCTCACCGCTCAGGCTGTGTGCCGCGGTCGCGAGCTGCTGTGCCTGTTCGCGGAAACGTTGCTCGTAGTCGGCCTCGCCACCGAGACCGCTGATGATCAGAGAATAGGTAGCGGCATGACTGGACGTCGCGGCGAGGCAGGCGATGACGGTCAACCACCAGGGTGTGACCGGCGGCTGCTGGGTGCTGGGCGCTGGGCCTTGGCCAGAGAGAGTGGTTCGCTCTTCTCTTGCCAGCAGCCCAGAGCCCAGCGCCCGACAGCCCTTCTTCACAAGCGCCCCCATTTCAACCGCAGCAGCCATTCCGCGAGTTTCAGGGCGAGCAACGTCAGGAACACGATAGGCAGATTCCACAGATCCAGCGTCTGCCGTTCGACGATACCGGCCTTCGAATACGGGATTGCCGCAGCGAGCTGGTCGAGATCGTCGAGGGTCCAGTAGCGACCGCCGGTGACCGCAGCGATCCGCTCCAGCACGGCGCGGTTCTGTCGCAGGTTGTAGTGCTCCAACGCGCCATCGTCGCGCCGCACGTAGGTGGTCGCCGATTCGACTTCGCCAGTGGGCGTGTGCGCAGTCATGTCGATCCGGTAGAGCCCCGTCGAGGGTGCATCGAGACTGGCTACATAACGTCCGTTGCCCCCGTCCGCCAGACGCATCGGCACGACGTACGAGGCATCGCGTTCGGGCGCAACCAGGAGTTCGACCCGCGCATCGTTGATCGGTTCGAAGTTCGCATCGCGCAGCTGCGCCTCGAGACGCACCTGCCGCTCATCCTCGTAAACAGTTCGCTCGCTGGTCAGCGCTGCACGCGCCGGCGCGGTATCGGCCAGCGCATGCGCGAGCTGCCGCCAGAATAATTCGTGCCGCTGATCCGCAGGGTCGGCGCGCATCTGCCAGCGCAGCGTGGTAGAGGTACCCAGGAGATACGTAGCGCCCTGGCCGAACCGCTGCCAGACCAGGAGCGGGGCGGGCCGATCCGCACTGGTTTCCAGCAACACGACGGCGCCGGGCTTGAGGCGACCGAGGGGTTGAGAATCCGCGAGCGCGGGCAACGTGCGCCACAACTCCAGGTTGCGCTTCTGGTCGCCGTCGAAACGGATGATCGGCGATTCCATGGCATAGATTGCCGGGCGGACGACGGTCGCCCGCTGCACACCCTGTCCCTGCCTGGGCGGCAGTTGCGTAGGCAACGCCTGCGACAAGGCCACATGTTCCCAGCCGCCGGCCGACAGCCCATTGTGGCCCGCGAGCAGCAGCACGCTGCCGCCGCGCTTGTCGACAAATTGCCGTAACGACTGGTGCTGCTGCACGGACAGATTGGCCGCATCGAAACTGCCAACGATCACTGCGTCGTAGGCAAACAGCTCGGCAGCGGAAGTCGGGAAGCCATCCGGAAGCTCGGCACCGGAGCTCACGCCCTGGCGGAAATACTTGTTCGGTGTGGTCCGCACGACGCTCGTGAGCCACAGTGACCGCTCGGTCTCCAGCGCGCGCCGCAGGAACTTGTACTCCCAGCGCGGCTCGCCTTCGATGTAGAGAATCCGCCGCCGGGTGGCAGGCACATGCAGCACTTCAGCACGGCTGTTGTTGATCCGATCGCGCTCGCCTTCGAGCGGATCCAGCGTGAATCGCAGGTCGTGGGTCCCGGAATCGCCGGCAGGAACTTCGATGCCGTAGCTCGTGAGGTCGCTGCCCGCCGGCAATGACAGTTCGCGCGCCGCGAGCAGGCGCTCGCCGTCATACACACGTAGTCGCGTCGTCGCTGCGGCATCGTGCCGAATCTGCACAGAGGCAGTGACGGTGGCACCCTCGGGCGCCAGCTGCGGTACCCGAACCTGTTCGAGTTCCAGGTCCTGAGGAATCAGTTCGGCGCCGACACCCACGGTGTGAATCGGCACGCCATAGGAAGCGATTTCAGCCAGACGTTCTTCACTCAGCGTCTCGCCATTTTCGGCACCGTCGCTGACGAGCACGATCCCCGCGAGCGGCACGCTGCCCGCCGTCTGGAGCAGCTGCAACAACGCATCGCCTACGTGCGTCTGCGATCCGGGAGGTGGAACAGCGGCCAGCGTCGGCAGGGATTCGGTGCGACCGGCAAAGCTGAACAGCCGCACTTCGAACGTCTTCTGCAGCGCCGCCAGGGTATCGGGCTCGAGTGCGGCCACGGCACGTTGCAGCCGTGACTGGGGCCGCGTGGCGTCCGTCGGGCCATCGTCGTAGGCCATGCTCGCGGATGTGTCGAGCGCGACCGCCAGTACGTTTTCGCGGTCCCGCACCCGTTCCACGTGCAACACCGGACGCCAGACCAGGCACAACAGCAACGACACCAGTGCAATCTGCAGCGTGGCCAGCAGCGCGAGCTTCGCTCCGCCCAGCATGCGCCGGCGACTCAGGGTGATAATGACTACGGCAGCCGCGACCGCGATGCAGGCAAATAGCATCCAGCGCGGCCAGGCACTCGCATAAGCAAAAGTGCCGGTGCGCCAGGCCCACAGTGGATGGGTGAACAGCAGCTCGAACACGGCCTACTAATATGTGAACCCCGCAATTCAGACAAGCGCGGAAAGCGCGAAGTTCGGACGAAGTAGGCGGTTGGCGGATAGCGGTTTGCGAATGACCGGGATCTGCTCCGTTCGATTCCTTATATATTCCCTGCGGGGTCGCGTTCGGTCTCCCCACCTCTCCCTTGCGGGGAGAGGGCGCGTTCCGTCTCCCACCTCTTCCTTGCGGGAGAAGTCGCGTTTCGGTCTTCCCACCTCTCCCCTTGCGGGAGAGGTCGCGCGCACAGCGCGGGTGAGGGGTTCTGGCCTGACCATCGGCATGGCCGACTGAAGTCGGCCCCACAAACGGAAACGCGCACAGCTCAAATCGCGCTCCTCCCCACCTCTCCCCTTGCGGGAGAGGTCGCGCACAGCGCGGGTGAGGGGATCGGCCTGACCATCGGCATGGCCGACTGAAGTCGGCCCCACAAATGAAAACGCGCGCAGCTCAAATCGCGCTCCTCCTCACCTCTCCCCTTGCGGGAGAGGTCGCGCACAGCGCGGGTGAGGGGGATCGGCCACTGCAATAGCCGCTTGAGGTCGACCCCACGGACAAAGCTGGTGCAGCTCGCCCCTTTCGACTTCCCCTCACCCTGCCCTCTCCCCACGGGAGAGGGAACGAAGCATCCATCTGCTATCCGACTAACCGCTAACCGCTTCCTTCCCTCCCGGAACCCGATACGCGCTCATGCGTACTGAGTTGATGCACGGGCCTGCGCCATCATGCCGATCAAGGGGTTGTCGCAGCCGCCGGCTGCCAGGCAGCCCTGCAATTCGTCTCATATCCGTGACAATGAGAGTGACACCATGACCGCCAGCAGCGCCGGCCTGCACGAAGACGCACAGCAGCTCAAGCCGCAGACCATCGACCGGCACCGCGCGGTAGCCTCCCTGATGGAGGAACTGGAAGCCATCGACTGGTACGACCAGCGCATCGATGCTGCGGGTGATGCGGAGCTGCGCGCGTTACTGGCGCATAACCGCGACGAGGAGAAGGAACACGCCGCCATGATGCTCGAATGGCTGCGACGACATGACGCGAAGCTCGACGAACATCTGCGTACGTACCTGTTCACGCAAAAGTCGCTGCTCGATATCGAACACGAAGCCGAACAGGGCACGGCAACAGCCGACGACGGCTGTCTCAACATCGGCAGCCTGCGCAAGTAGCGGAGAGTACTCATGAACGATCTGCTGCGCGGCCTGGCGCCCGTTTCTGACGCGGCGTGGAAAGAAATCGATGCGGAAGCCACGCGCACCCTCAAGGTGTTGCTGGCCGCACGTCAGCTGGTCGACTTCAGGGGTCCGCTCGGCTGGGACGCGTCAGCCGTGTCGCTCGGCCGCGCCGAGAAACTGTCGCCGCCGCTGCAGGAAGGCGTGGCATCGCGCATTCGCATCGTGCAGCCGCTGGTGGAAATCCGCATTCCGTTCGAGATGCAGCGCGAAGAACTGGAAGCCATCGATCGCGGCGCCTCCGACCCGGACCTCGACGCAGTCCGCAACGCGGCGCGTGCAGCAGCCGTTGCCGAGGATCGCGCGATTTTCCAGGGTTACGCCGCGGCCGGCATCGAAGGCATCTTCCAGGCCTCAGCCCCGCAGAGTCTGATCATTCCCGAGTCCTTCGAAGGCTATCCGGACATCGTTGCCGAAGCGACGCACCGTCTGCGCAGCGAAGGTGTGAACGGACCCTACGGCATCGCGCTCGGGCCGCGCTGCTACACCGGGCTCACCCGCAGCACTTCGCGTGGCTATCCGATCATCGATCATGTACGCGAATTGCTGGACGGCCCGATCGTCTGGGCGCCGGCCGCCGATGGCGCTGTCGTCATGAGCCTGCGCGGCGGTGATTTCGAACTTTCCGTCGGCCAGGATTTTTCCATCGGCTATCTCGACCACACCGGCACATCGGTACTGCTGTACCTGCAGGAAAGCTTTGCCTTCCGCGTGCTCACGCCAGAAGCGGCCGTGCCACTGACCTACGCGAAGCCTGCTGTCGGGTGATCTTCGCTCAGCCGGAGCGAATACTCAGCGCAACACGTTCAGGAAGAACGTGATGACCATGGCGTTGGTGAAGTCCATGAAGAAGGCGCCCACCAGCGGCGCCACAAGAAACGCGCGCGGTGCCGGGCCGAATTTCTCCACCAGTGAACGCATGACAGCCATCGCGTTGGCGGTGGTGCCGAGCATGAATCCCGCGAAGCCGCCGCACATGACCGCCGAGTCGTAGTCGCGCCCCAGCCATTGATACAAGGGCCAGAACACGACGAGCGAGACCAGCAACAACTGGATCGCGATGTTGACCAGCAACGGCAACGCGAGGCTCGCGAGTTCCAGCAGGTTCAGCGTCATCATGGCCATGACCAGGAACAGCGACAACGTGACCGCACCCGCTACGTCGATGGCGGCGTGAGGCAGCTTCAGCCAATCCGTCAGATCATCGAGATTGCGCAGCACGGACGCGGCGAGCATCGCTCCGATGTAGGCCGGTAACGTGATGCCGGAGCGCTCGATGATGGTGCTGATCCACGATCCCAGCCACATTGCCACCAGGATCGCTGCGATCGCCTTGAGCACTGCGATGATGCGGGCTTCCTCGCTCGGTTGCGGAGTTGCAGTTGTAGTGATGGTCTGCCCTGTTGTCTGTGCGGCGTCCACCGGCAGTCGTGGGCGATGCCGCTCGATCAGCACCGTCGCCAGCGGCGCACCGACGAGTCCGCCGAGAACGATTCCCGCCATGGCAGTCGCCATCGCGACCGACGCGGCACCCGCAACACCAGCCTGTTCGAAGAGCGGTGCGAACGCGAGTCCTGTTGCGCGTCCGCCGGTCAGCGTGACCGAGCC
>Ga0126377_10003460_pt1 | contig 11182 bp, 18 predicted proteins | sample PanSoiMetPlot_22_FD_92647 | JGI IMG/M metagenome (GOLD analysis project Ga0126377, IMG submission 92647) | Tropical forest soil microbial communities from Panama - MetaG Plot_22 | ecosystem: Environmental > Terrestrial > Soil > Tropical forest > Bulk soil | place: Panama | collected 2016-02-17
CTCCCGGTGCACGCGTCCCGTCCGTAGCTGGAACGTGAGCGAGGACGGGCGCAGCAGCGGGAGCCGCTTCAACCAGAAACACGTCGCCTTGGTTTCCGGGTGGCCAAACCACCATGGCTGCACGACCTGGCTCGGCGGCCCGATGATGCCCGGGAGGATGCCGCGCGGATTCTCGAGCGCGATGCGCGGCACCGGGGCCGCGAGGAGCCACCGCACAAAGGCAATCGCCTCGGCTTGCTCCCGTTCCCGGCCGATCCACCACCGCGCCCCGCTCAGGGCGAGATACCGGCACGGCGGGAAGGCCACGAGGAGGTCGACCGTCTCGAGCGGCACGGCGCGGATATCGCCCTCGACGTGTGGCCCGGGGCGTTCGCTGGGCAAGAGGTCGCACGACCAAGCGTCGTGACCGCGCGCCCGGAACGCATCGCGGACGCGCCCGGAAAACTCGCACGCCACCATGACCCGCACGCCGCCGCCCCTCCTCGATAGGGTCTAGTTCCGAGCCGTATCGGCCGGAATCCTGCAACCACTCTGCAACCACGAGGACGCCGAGCGCCGCGGCTCGGCACCGGCCCGCACCCGGCGCCGGTCGGCCGGCATGAATCTTTCCGGGGGGTTACCGACCCGCGCCCGGCGGGCCGCCCGAGCCGGTCGGGGCCCGCACTCACTCTTAATCAGCGGGTCGCAGGTTCGATCCCTGCGCGGCCCATGAACAAAATCAATGGGTTGGCTCATGCCCGCCGCCGCTTTCGGCCCGGTGTAGCGTTTCCTGCAACCACTTTGCAACCACGAGCCTCGGCCGCGGTTGCCGGGGCCGCGTCAAGGTATGAAAAATCGTCCGATACCGGCGGTATCCCCTTTTTCCCATTTTCGTCACGTTGACACGGCGCCGCGTCGAGGACGTCGACCCCGGCCCGGTCCTCGAGCGGCAACCCGCTCCCGTAGAGGTCGACGGTCGTCGCAACCGAGGCGTGCCCGAGTTGCCGTTGCACGTAGACGGGCGACTTGCCGGCGGCAATGAGTTGGCTTGCGACCGTGTGCCGCAAGTCATGCGGCCCAAGGCCGCGCCCCAACTCGGCCCCCCCCGCAAGCCGAGCTAGGGCGCGCCGGACGTTCCGGCCGTCGAGCATCGTCCCGGCCTCGGACGGAAAGAGCCACCGGACGACCGGCGCCCCGTCCTCGAGCCGGACCACCTTCGCGAGCGCCGCCGTATGCGCGTCGAGGACGGCGGCCAACTGCGCCGACACGTCGACCACCCGGGCCCCGTGCTTGGGCGTTTCCTCGCGCCGGTGTTTGGCATTCCACGCCCGCTCCACCCGGAGCGTCCGGGCCGCCGCGTTGTAGTCCTCGAGGCGGAGCATGATCGCTTCCCCAATCCGCAACCCGGCCCGGGCGAGCAAGAGCACGAGCGGATACCAGGCAGGCTCCGCCGTGCGGCACCACTCGAGGAGCCGGGCAGTCTGCTCGCGGTCGAGCGCGCGGCGCCGGATGGCGGCTTGGCGGGCCAGCTTGGACGGGTGCAGGTGCAGCACCTTGCCGAGCCGGGCGGCGGGGTTGTCGGCGCGTAAACCGTCCTCAATCGCGGCGTTCAGCATGGCGCGCAATGCCGCATAAATCGCGTAGATCGACCCGGCGGCGAGCGGCCGCGGCGGGCGGTTGCGGGCCGGGTCGCCCACCCCCCGCTTGCGGCATTGGGTCAGAAAGGCGCGGAGCTCGGGCCGCGTGAGCTCGGCCACGGGCCGGGCCCCGAGCCGGGGCCGAATGTAGAGCGCAAACTGTGCGGCATAGGACGCATGCGAGCGCGCCTTGACGCTGGCCTCGACGGCGTCGAGCCAGTGCGCCCCGTACACGGCCACCGTGCTTGCCGGGTCGACGAGCGGCACGAGGCCGCGGGCGGCGCGGAGCCGGGGCCCGTGTTTCTCAAGCCAGTCGGTCGCCTCCCGATGCGTCGCAAAGGCCGGGTATTTCTGGCGGCCGTCGGCGTCGCGGTACTTGACGTAAAAGGGTTTCTTACAGGGGCGGCCCCACTTGCTAACCCTCATGAGCCGCGACCTTTCGGGCGCGGATCGCCTTGCGGGTCGGCCCATGCACCCTGGCCAGGAGCCCAAGGCTCGTTTCGGCGAGCGGCGTCACGCCCCGCGCGCCTTGTTCCCAGCGGGCGACGGTCGTCACGGTCACGTTGAGGGCCGCCGCGAGTTGGCGTTGCGTCCAGCCGAGTCGGCGGCGGAGGGCGATCACGTCGTGTCGAGTCATGGGGCGGGATATACCGTTGGTCCTTGCCGTTGGCAACGCTCGGGTAGAGCTCCCGGCGCCGAATTTTGATCCGCCCCTTGGGTGGCCGCGGCAACGCGAGGACCTCGCCGCGCTCCACCATCGCGTACAGCGTATCGAGCGAAACTTTGCGCTCCCCGGCGGCCTCCTCGGCCGTCAAAATCTCGTCGGGGTCGAGGGCCGCCGCCACGACGACCGGGGCGGGCGGGGCCAGGGCCGCGCACCGATCGGACCACACGCGGTCGTCACAGAGCTCGCGGAGCGAGAGGACCTGTGGCCGGGGGAGCTCCTCGACGACGAGGGCGAGGTCCTCGAGCGAGCACGCGACCAAGGCGGCGACGAGCCCGAGCGGCGTCATGCCAACCTCCACCCGACGGTGGAGTACCGCGGAGGATGCACCCGCAAACCAGCCATTCGCCCCCGAGTCTCGTGCGTGTCAGCGTGCAACCGGACGCGCCCGCGCCGGCCGCCGCGACCTCCGCCCCATCCCCAGACTCGGACCCGCCCCCCGTGGCGATCTACTGAACGTGCAATGAAAGGCCGCGCCTTGTACTCCCGGTTGCTTTTCGGTGTCAAGGGGGCTACGCCAACGCGTGCTACAAACGGCCGTACGCCGCTATATGACACAGCGTATTGCACCACAGAAATCCATGCGTTACGCCGCACGGCGTATGGGTCGCCCACCCGCACCTCGGACCTACATCACCCGCCACTGTCGCTTCCCGCGGAAGATTGATTTGGCGCTCCGCCAAGCCGCGACGGAAGAACGGCGGCGCTTTGCCGACCTCTTGATTGTGATCGTCGAGGACTGGCTTGAGGCGCGCGCGCGGGCCGCGCTCGAGCGCGCCGCGCCGCTACCGCCGGCCAGGCGCCGCCCGCAAGCCCGCAAGCCGCCGGGCAAGCCGTAGCTGCGCCTCGGGCGCGTCGGGGTGCACGAGCGCGGCCCACATGAGGACGGCGCGCGCGTCGGGCACGGTGCCGGCCCGCCGCCAGCGCTTGAGCGTCGGCTCGCTCACCCCGAGCGCCTCGAGCACGGCCGACGGGCCGCCCGTGGCTTGTATCGTGCGATAGACCAGATTGACGGGCGTGCGGGGCCGGTTGCGGCCATTCTTGCGGCGCCGGGGCATGGGGCCTATGTACCGTGCACTACGGGTCGAAAGCAATACGGGTCACTCTTGACACGTAGCGGGGCCGGGCGTATGGTCTAGCCAGATGCTAACTGGCGCGACACAGCAGCACGGGCGGGCGGCCGCGGATCGCCCCGTACACGCGAAACCCCTTGGCGCTCGGGAGCGGCGGCTGGCACGCGAGGGTTGCCCGGAGCCGCGCCCGCACGGCGTCGGCGTCGAGCGCGAGCACGTCGCACACGGGCCGGAACGCGAGCGGCCACCGCTCCTCGTCGCTCATGAGCCACCGCCACGCGGTGGCATAGTACTTGGTCGTGGCGGGATAGCGCCGCAAATCGTCGAGGACCGCCGTGAATACCGCTAGGATCAATCGCCGCTCGGGCACGAGCTCGCGGCGCCGCGCGCGGAACGCGTCGAGCATGGCGACGGCGTCGGTCGGATCCGGGCCGGCTTCCGGCAAGCCCAAGCGGGAGCGGCCGCCGGAGCGCAACGCCGCGGCTTGCACTCGCAACCCCTCCACCGCAAAGAATGGCACCGTAACTGCCGGATATCACACGGCGCCCACCGAGGAGAAGCCAGCTATGGAATCCAATAGCGTTACACTTCCCGCCGAGGCTGCGCCGGCCGTCGCCCCGCCCGCGCCCGACGCGCTCGCCGCCGGGCTCGCCCTCGGCGACCCGGTCGCGCTCGCCGCCCGCCTCGAGACGTACACCAAGGCGCGCGAGATTTTCCTCGACTGGCTCTTTAATCGGCTCGTGCCTGGCAATGACTACATGCTGATTCACCGCAAGGTCGGGCCGCGCGGCAACAAGACGGAGTGTCCCAACGCCGGCGACGCCAAGAGCCCCGCATGCCCGACGTGCAAGGGCCGCGCGACCTTGTGCAAGCCAGGCACCGAGAAGATTTGCGGCCTCCTCCAATTGCGGCCGTGCTTCCGGCGTGACGTCGAGACGTGGGAAATGATGGGCGCCGAGCCCGGGCTCCTCACGTTTGTTTGCGAGCTCGTCACGCCCGCCGGCGTCGTCGTCGGCGAGGGCCGCGGCGCCCGCCACCGCGACGCCGATTTCGGCGACGTCAACAAGAGCGTCAAGATGGGGCAAAAGTCGGCGCAAACCGACGCCGTGCTCCGCGTGTTTGGCCTCTCGGAGATTTTCACGCAGGACCTCGAAGATATGCCCGGGTGGGCCCGCGAGGGCGAGGAGGCGCCCGCCAGTTTCGAGCAACCCAAGCGGCAAGCCGCCGAGCCCGCAGCGACGTCGCGCGCGCCCCAGCAGGGCGACCTGGCCGACGCGCTCCGCCGGTCGCTCGCCGACACGGCCGCCAAAAAGGCCGCCGCCGAGAGCCCGCGCCCCGCGAGCGCGCCAGCCGATGAGGCCCGGCCCGACGATGCCTTGAGCAAGGCCCGGGTCGGCCGCCTCATGGCCTTGCTCCACGAGGCCGTCGAGCGCGGCGGGGTGCCCGACGACGCGCACGAGGAGATTTTCAACCGCGCGCTCGATTGGCTCCGCGGCTGGGTGGCGACGACGCAAGGCCGCCGCCACTTGGCGCACGCCTCCTACCGCAAGTATGATGAGCTCTGTGAGCAAGTCGGCCCTGCCGTCGACGCCGCCTTGCAGGGCGAGCGCCGCCCCGCGCCGCGCCTGGTCCGCCGCTCCTACTCGCCACCGCGCCGCCGCTCGTAATGGCGCTCAACCCGACCGATGCCGCCGCGGGGGCGCCCCGCGTCCTCGAGTTTGACCCGGCGAGCCATGAGTATTGGGTCGACGGCGTACTGATCACGAGCGTGACGCAGTACCTCGACGCCGCCGGCATGACGCCGGACTATTCGGTCGTGCAACCGCACGTCCTCCAGCACGCCCGCGAGCGCGGGATCCACATTGACGCGTGTTGCGACCTCCTCGACGCCGACGACCTCGACTGGCGGAGCGTGCATCCCGAGGCGCTCCCCTATGTCGAGGCGTGGATGGCGTTTCGGGACTACGAGGGCTACACGCCACTGGCCGGGCAAGTGCCGCTCTACCATCCCGTCTACGGCTACGCCGGCACGGCCGATTCCGTCGGCGTGCTCCCGGGCGCTCGGCCGACGATCGTCGAGCGCAAGGCGACCACGCGCATGGCGCCGACCTATGCGCTCCAAACGGCCGGCTACGCGGTCGATGGGATGCTCTACGCGCCCCCCGGCGGCGGCGTGCTTCGCCCCGTGCCGTGGCGGACGCCGGCCCGCCTCGGCGTCCAGCTACGGCGCGACGGCAAGTATACGCTCGTGCCCTACGAGGATCCGGCCGACTTGGACGCCTTCCTTGGCGTCGTGGCGCTCGGGCGGTGGCGGGCCGCCCGCCGTGCCTTGCAACCCCTCCGGCGGGCGCGGTAGCGTAACAACCATGGCGCTCATGCTCTCCGAGGTGTACGACGCCCTCCGCGCCGCGCAGGTGCCCGACCCCGTCGCCCGCGATGCCGCGCACGCGCTCGGCGAGATGACCGCCGAGGTGCGGCTCCTCAAATGGATGGTCGGCACGTTTGGCGTCGTGCTTGTCGGCATGATCGCCGGGATCTACGTCGTCCTGTTCAACGTTGTCGGGCGGTTACCGCGGTAGCCGCCACGTTCCTGCGGGGCGTGCCAAAAACCGCGCCTTACGGCTGGACTCTTTCGTCGCGTTGGGACTATGCTCCCTCGCCACGGCGGAAGGGAGGGCGTCCGACGTGAAATTCAATCACGGCATCCTGCGGAGCCTGCTGAACAACCAGGCCATGAGTTGGCGGGTCGCCATCACGGAGCTCGTCGACAACGCCTTGGACGCGCAGGCGCGGACCATCACCGTGCGCTGGCACAAGCGCACCTTCACGGTCGAAGACGATGGCGTCGGCATCAGTCCGAGCGGCTTCGAGGATCTCTACACGCTCGGGACGGACATTCGGCCCGTGCATCAGAAGACCATCGGCCGCTACGGCATCGGCTTCAAGGAAGCGGCGGGCTGGCTGTGGGGCCTCGCGCGGATCCAATCACGCCACAAGGGCGAACTCCGGCGGTTGTTCATCGATTGGGAGGCGGAGGCGCATCGCGGACAGGAGCACGATGAGGACGCCCCCATGGTCACCCTGACGCGGCGTCCGACGCGCGACCCGTCCTTCACCCGCATCGACTGCCGCGAGATCCGCCGCGACATGCCTGACCGCGACCAGTTCGGGAGTCTGTGCGCGCATCTCGCGCACGTCTATCGCCCGGCGTTGGCGACCGGCGTGCAGATCACGCTCGGGCGCGGCAAGGAGACGACGACGATCCGTGAAACGCCCTGGCCGGCAGCCGCCGCCAATACGCCAGCCATCGACGGCTCCTGCAGCGTCGCCGGGCGTCCGATCCACGTGCGTGCCTACGTGACGGCGGAGGATCAACGACAGGCCGGCATCCACCTCGCGATTGTCGGACGGCACATGGATACGCTCACGACCAATTTTCAGAGTCGCCGCATCTATGGCTGGGCAACGCTCGGCGAGGAATGGGAGGTCTCCAAGAACAAGACGGAGATCAGCGACCCGCTCCGCGATCAGCTCATGGCCGCGCTCGAGGCGTTCTGTCGCCCCGTGCTCGAAGCCGCGGAACGCGAGGCGCAAACGGTCGTGTTGAACGAGCTCATGCTGCGCGTCGAGAATCAGTTGAACGACGGGATCCGGGGTTTGATGCGCTTGCCGTCCGACCAGCCGGGCGACGAGATCTTCGTTGCGCCGCCGCCGTCCCCGCCGCCGGACTCAGCGGAGCCACCGTCCCCACCGAAGCCACCGGGCCCGCCCCGCCCACCACATCCGCCGACGCCCCATGGCTTGGAGCCGCACGACGAACCGGCGCCGCGGATTGTCATCAACCTCGTCACGCTGGAGCCGACGATCCTCACGCAAGTGAAGCAGGGCACGCACAGTTGGGTCGTCGAGATCAACAAGGAGCATCCCTATACGCCCGGCTACCTGCAGGAACGCTGCCTCGGCGCGCGCGGCGCGGATCCGATGCGCCTGGTCGGGACGGCCATTCACGCGCTCGCGGCGGAGGCTGCAGTCAACGATGAGCTCGCCGCCGCCATGCCGTGGCTAAAGGATCGAGCGCAGGCGGATCGCTACACGCTCGCGAGTGCGCGGCTCTGGGATGGCTTCCTGCGCCATCGCGTCCCGGGAGGCGAGCTCGAATGAAAATCGTTGGCATGGACGTGCCGCCGCCTGATCAGCGCGTGCTTAGTTGGGAGAAGCACACCGGGATGCTGCTTCACGAGGCGGCGTTGCTCTTCCCGGATCTCCCGGCAGAAGCGTACTGCAACCTCAAGAACAACATCGAAGCGCATGGGCTCCTCGAGCCGATCTGGGTGACTCGCAAGGGCTGGCTGCTCGACGGCCGCCACCGCAAGCGGATTTGCAACGAGCTCGAGATCGACTGTCCCGAGCGCGTCTATGAGGGCAAAGATCCGTTCGGCTTCGTCGCGTCGCTCAATCTGCATCGGCGCCACTTGACGACCCGCGAACGGGCGGAGATCGCGGCGGAGCTCGCGACGCGGAAAAGTGGTTATCGAGATTTTCAAGCCAAGAAGCCAGGTGGACAAAATTGTCCACCTGATCGGGCCCAGTCGTTGACGAATGCGCAAGCAGCCACATTAATGCGCGTGAGCCCTCAGAGTGTGAAGAACGCCAAGGCCCGCAAGGCGGGCACGCTCTCCGTGGTGAAGACCCCGGCCGATTGGAAGCAGCTCTTGACCGTGGCCCTGCGGGCCGCCCTCTCGTCGGAGGTGACGCTCAAAGAGATTCGCGCACACATTCGGCGCGTCCTCGATGACTGACAGGGAAAGGTGATCGGTATGGTTCCACTGACGCTGGCCCTGTGGTTCGCATTTTGCGTCGTCGCGCCGGTGACGGCCGCCGCGACGCACTATTGGTGCACGCATCGACGCCGCCCCCGCATCGTCTTCTCGAGCGGCGCGGCCCTGCTCGACGCCCGCACCACGGCGGTCTTACGAGCCCTGGATGACCTGCCGCTCGGCCAAGCCCACGCGGTCCTCTGGAGCATCATGCGGCTGATCGACGCGACGAGCGAGGTGAGCACGCTCTGGCCCGATGCCGCCGACATGACGGCGGGCGCGGCCGTTGCCCGGGCCGCGGCGCGCGCCCCGAGCCCGCCGCCGCGGCCGCGGCTGGTGCCGCCGGCATGAGCACCGGGGTGACGCCGCCCATCTGCTGCCACTGCGGGCGCCTGATGGTCTTCAGCTCCGCGATGATGACGTACCGCACGACGGAGGCCGGGACGTGGGATGAATCGTGGCGGTGTCCCGAGGGCCGCTGGAGCATGACCCGCACGGTCCCCGCGCCCCCCGGCTACGGCGAGCCGGCTGCGGTTACGGCTCGTCGGCCGCGCGGCGGAGCCGCTCCAAAGCATCGTCGTGGAGGGTCTCGAGCACGTCGACGGGTAACGCCTCGGTGACGTCAAGCGCGCCGAGGCGGACGCACAACCCGACCCAATCGGGTTCTGGTGGCGCCCACGGGCCGGCACCCGCGCCGCGCACGGCCTCGAGGACCTCGACCGTGAGCGCGAGGTCGAGCTCGACGGTATAGGTCACGCCGGCGGCGGCGCCTGGATGATCCCGAGGACCGTCAAGACATGCTCGAGCGTCGGCGTCACAAAGGCCGCCGAGCCCGACACGACGACCTCGAGGCCGTCGCCCCGTTTGACGTGCACCGCGCAGGGGGTGGGGTCGGCGTGGGCCGGGGTGGACTCGTGGCGTGCGGCCATCGGAACCTCCTCGGGGCGGGCCGTATAGCAGAGCGCCCGGGCCGTGCCTATGAGGCGGCGGAGCTCGCGCAGTTGGCCGTCGAGCGCCTCAATCGCCGACATAGCGGGCGGCCTCGAGCGTGCGCACGAGGGCGCTTAGGTACTCTTGCAGGATGGCGCGGCGGGCTTGGCTCGGGCGGCGGTCGTCGAGTCGGCGGAGGTAGGCTTGCAGATGGTTGACCGCCCACGCGGCGTGCTCCGCCTCTTGGCGCTTCTCCGCGTACCACTCGCCCGGGTCGTTCGCCACGTTAGCCGAGTTGATCGTGCACGAGGTCGCGGAAGAAGCCTGGGCCGGCCGAACTCACCGCCGTCAACCGCCCGCCGCCCTCGATCGTCGGCCGTAACGCCACCCATGTCTCGAACGCATGATCCCAGAAAGCTACTTCGTCAGCTAATACCGATGTGAACGTGTGCTGGCGCGCTTGCTCCTCGCCCTCGCCGAGCGCCACGATTTCCGAGCCGTTCGGAAACCGCAGAAACCCAATCGAGTACTCGACCTCGCACACCGGAAACGTGGCCGGCAGGTGCTCGTGAATGAATTTCGCCCGCCGCACGAGCTCCGCCGAGCCCTCGGTTTCCGTCTTGCCGAGTTTCCGGGCCATGAACGCGACCTTGGATTGCGGCGCGAAGCGCGCGAGCCAGTAATTGGCCGCCACAAAGAGCCAGGTCACGACCATGCGGCGGCTCTTGGGGATGGCCAAGAGCGGGTACTCCTGCCACCGCCGCACCAAGAGCTCGGCATACCCGTGATTCGGGTAGCGGCGCACGCGCCCGGTGACCTCGTCGCGCGTCCAGACGCAATCGCGAATGAACGCCCACGGGTCGCCGTCCCGGCCGTACGTCGCGAGCGTCTTGCGCTGCTCGAGGAGCAAGCGCGCCGCGGCGCGGAGCGCCAAGGGATGGTCGGGGCCGAGGACGCGGCCCGCGCCGGCGCCGGGCTCGCTCATGCGTCGTCAAACGCCCGGTGGCAGCGATGCTGGCGCCACGCCTCGCGCACCGCCGGGGTCACCGCCGGGGTGTCGGGGGCATCCCGCTCCAGGTCGAGCACCCGCGTCGCGACCACGAGCCCGCAGCGCTCGCACCGCAGCCGAATGATCCACAGATGCCGCGGGGCGTGTTCCGCGGTAAAGCGCGGCACGCCCGTCGTGCTCATGGCTCGCCCTCGGGCCCGGGCAACATCCCCACCACGCCCGCCAGCCGCTCGGGCCACTCGCCCCGCGCGCTAAAGGCCTCCAACTCCTGGTCCGACAACTGCTCGAGCACATGCAGGTGCAAGTGGGCCTTCCGCTCGACCTTGTCGCCGCTGGTCGTGAGCACGAGATCCGCGGCCCGAATCGCATCGGCGTCCCGCTTGGCCCGCCCGACCCGCGCCCCGGTCGCCTTGTCCTTCCGCCCCCCGGCCAACTCCGCGACGTGCTCCATCACTGCGGGCGCCGCGGCCTTGGCCTGCGCCATCACCCCGTACTCGCCCCGCAAGACGCGCTCGACCTGCGCGTCCCGCACCAAGGCGACAATCCGCTGCACCGCCGGATGCTTGAGGGCGTTCCGCGCCGCCTGCGTCGTCGTGTAGCCAATCGCCCGCGCAATGGCGTCGGCGTTGTACCCGCCCAGATACAGCATGGCGACCGACCACAAGCGCGCCGAGGTCGACCGCCGCAACTCCTCGAGCGACATGGCGGTGCACGCCTCGAGCCACGCCCGGGCGCGGCGGTTCCGCTCCTCCCGCGTCCGCTTGAACGCCGCCTGCATCGCCGCTACCCGCTCGACCAACACCTCGGGCGGCGCCCCACGATGGTCCTGCGTCCCCGGCCCGGTCCGGTCACTCATGCCGCCCCGCCCGGTAGCACACGCCGGCCCTGCGCGGCTAGCCGGTGGATCCCAGCCGGGGGATGGTGCCTATCTGGTGGGCATCCGGCGGGGCTTGGCGGGGCCGTCCTTTGCCGGCCCGGGCCGGGCGGGCCAGCCGCTCGCTGCGCTCGCTCCC
>Ga0126377_10003461_pt1 | contig 11181 bp, 7 predicted proteins | sample PanSoiMetPlot_22_FD_92647 | JGI IMG/M metagenome (GOLD analysis project Ga0126377, IMG submission 92647) | Tropical forest soil microbial communities from Panama - MetaG Plot_22 | ecosystem: Environmental > Terrestrial > Soil > Tropical forest > Bulk soil | place: Panama | collected 2016-02-17
CCCCAAGCGTTTTCCACCTGGTCGCAATGGGCCAAATACATCCACAACTTCGCGAGCTTTCCCTTCATGATCGGCGTCGTGCTGATCTTCTTCATGTGGGTTGCCGGAAACCTCCCCAACCGCGTCGATGTCGAATGGCTCAAGCGCGGCGGTGGCATCGCGGGCCGCGACCACCCGCCGGCCTACCGTTTCAATGCCGGGCAGAAGGCGATCTTCTGGTTCGTCACGGTGGCCGGCGTTGCGATCGCGGCGAGCGGACTGCTGCTGATGTTCCCGTTCTACGGAACGAACATCAACACGATGCAGGACGCGCAGATCGCCCATGGCGTCATCGCCATGCTGTTCGTCGCGGTCATCCTGGCACACATCTACATCGGCACGATCGGCATGGAAGGGGCCTTCGAGGCCATGGGTGAGGGCACCGTCGACGTCAATTGGGCGAGGGAGCATCACGAGCTGTGGCTGACCGAGGAGCACGCCGCGACCGGCCCGGCGGAGCGGCACCCGCAGCCGTCGTCCGCAGTGGCGGCCGAATAGCAGCGCGCCTTGGCGTGCCAAGGGACAGGCACCTCCACGGCTTCCAGCGCTGACAAAACGGGGTAGGTGCCACCCGCTGCCTCGTTTCGGGGCACCGGCCAATGCCGGATCGCCTCGCGCGACTGCGCGGCGCAGCGACGGAGCATTATCCTGCTTCGGAAAACTCGCATCCTCGAAAGCGCGACACTGGCGTGGCCGAACCGGGAGGCGTATGTTGCTCGGCGGTGGCTCCCCCATCAGGAGCGTTGTTCATGTGCGATTACAGCCTTCATAACGTCAAATCGCGACCTGCGGCCGTCGGCGACCAGCTGATAACCCGCAACTTTGGTGAAGGGACGCGGGGATTCTGCGCGTCAGAAGAAGCCGATTTGGCGGTCTGCCTTCTGCCCGGGACCGAACTGGTCTTCGCTGACGCGGTCACGCTGGCTCCAATGGGCCTGCTGCCGTGGATTAAGAAAACGATCAATCACACGACGGCGATTTTCCGAAAAGTCGATGCAGACAGGCTGACGCATCACGACGCACTCGAGTTTCCGGATGGCAGGATCGTCTTGTTGACGCGTCTGCACGAGGGGCAGACTGCGACGGTTCTGCAGTTGCCAGCCACGGCCAAGCTGGTCGGCGCACCCGAATCCGAGTGGCAACACGCCGATACGGCCCGCCCGGACCTGATCCGGGGTTGACAGACCTTCGAACAAGATCGTTGCGCGAACAAACGACTTCGAGCGCATATTCCGGCGAAGTGGACGCCGGTTCGCCGACAAGAATATGCGCTGAACAAACGAATCTAAAGTCTGATCGATTCAAACTGAATCGATCAGACTCTAAGGGCCCGCAGCCGCGTCCTCGCGGCGGGTAATGCGATCGACCTCGGCGATCTCCTCCGGCCCCAGCTCCCACCCGACCGCGTTCGCATTCTGCAGCAGCTGCTCCGGCGTGGTGGCGCCGGCGATCACGCCGGCGACGGCGGCCTTTGCCAACAGCCACGCAAAGGCGAGCTGCAGCAGCGTGCGGCTGCGCGCGGCGCAGAACTGCTCCAGCTGCTCGACGATGCGAAGGTTCTCGTCGTTGAGGAAGCGATCGGAATAGCGCGCGTTGGACAGGCGGGTGCCGTGCGGCAGCGGCCGGCCCAGCCGGTACTTGCCGGTCAGCATGCCGCTCGCAAGCGGAAAATAGGGTAGGAGCGCGAGCTTCTCGGCGATGATGACCGGCAGCACGTCGCGCTCGATCCGGCGCGAGAGCAGATTGTACTGATCCTGCGCAGTCGCGAGACGGGCGAGGCCGTGTGCCGCCGCGACCTGCTGCGCCTGCGCGATCTGCTCGCCGGAGAAATTCGAGCAGCCGATGTGGCGCACCTTGCCTCGCTGCACCAGTTCGTCGAGCGCACGCATCGTCTCCTCGATCGGTGTCTGCGGGTCGGGCCGGTGGATGTAATAGATGTCGATCCAGTCGGTCTTCAGCCGCTTGAGACTTGCCTCGCACGCCTGCATGGCATAGCGGCGCGAGCCGCCCTGGCGGCGTCCGCTGCCGTCCATGGGCAGGCCGAACTTGGTCGCGAGAACGACGTCCTTGCGCCGGCTGCCGAGCGCGGCGCCGAGGAGCGTCTCCGAGCCGCCGCGATTGCCATAGATGTCGGCGGTGTCGAACAGCGTGATGCCGGCATCGAGCGCCGCGTGCACGAGCCGGCGGGTGGCGGTGCGGTCGAGCCGGGTGCCGAGATTGTTGCAGCCCAGTCCGACCGCGGAGACCTGCAGGTCCGTTGCGCCGAATTTTCGCTGCAACATCTGGCTACTCCGGCGCATCCAGCAGGCGGCGCGCATAGCCGCCGACGATCAGCTCGCGGTCACGCGGGGCAATCGCCAGCGCCTCGACGCGGGCGACGCAATCGAGATTGCCCATGTCGAACGGATAGTCGCTGCCGAGCAGCACGTGATCGGCGCCGACCGTGGAGATCAGAAACTCGAGCGTCGATGTCGAGTGCAGGATCGTATCGTAAAGCAGGCGGCCGATCGATTCCTCGGGCGGACGCGTGAGATTGGTCTTCGCCTCGGGGCGCACGTCGAAGCCGTGGCGGAAGCGCCCGGCCTGATAGGGCAGGAAGCCGCCGCCGTGCGAGAGGCAGATCTTGAGCGCAGGATGACGCTCAAGCACCCCGCCGAACACCAGGCTTGCGCCCGCGACCGTCGTCTCGAACGGCAGGCCGACCAGGTTCTTGAGATAATAAGCGCCGAGCCGCTCGGCCGCCGCGCCCGCATGCGGATGCACGAAGATGAAGGCGCCGAGCTCGGCCGCAGTCGTCCAGAACGGTTCCAGCTCCGGATCGTCGAGGTTGCGGCCCGCCACATTGGAGCCGATCATCGCGCCGCGCAGGCCGAGCTCGCCGATCGCGCGCCGGAGCTCCTGCGCGGCGAGGTCCGGCGCCTGCAGCGGCACGCCGCCGATCCCCATGAAACGGCTGGGGTGGCGCTTGATCTCGGCCGCGATCTCGTCGTTCTGCAGCGCCGCGCAGGCGAGGGCGAGCGCCGGCTCCTGATTGTAGAAGAACGTGAACACGGTCGGCGCCAGCACCTGGACGTCGACCCCATGCGCATCCATGTCGCGCAGCCGCAGCTCGGTGTCCCACATTTCGCGCGGGAAGGGGTCCTGCACCACGGCGCCGTCGATCATGAGCTTGCAGGTCGGATCGCCCGGGCTGGTCATCACCGGCGCGACCTTGGGCGACTCCTTGGCGAGACGGCGCATCGCCGGCTCGCCGAGGATATGCGTGTGGCAGTCGACGGTGCGCGGGCGGGTCATTGCGATCTCGTTCGTCCCGTCATTCCCGGGCGCCGCGAAGCGGCGAGACCGGAATCCAGCCACGCGTGCACCGCTTGCATCTGGATTCCGGGTTCGCGCCTGGCGGCGCGCCCCGGAAGGACGGTGTGGATGATCGTTGTCATGCAACAGCCGCGAGCGGTGCGCCGAGCATCTCGGCCGCGATCTTCTCGGCCAGCATGATGGTCGGGATGTTGGTATTGCCGCGCGGGACGGCGGGCATGATCGAGGCGTCGACCACGCGCAGGCCGCCGACGCCGCGTACGCGTCCCTGCGCATCGACGACCGCCTCGCGATCGTCGGCGCGGCCCATGCGACAGGTGCCGCAGACGTGGAACGTGCCGGCCACGTTCTGTCGCACATGTTCGGCGAGCGCCTCGCGGTCGGCGACGAGCGCCTCGAGGTCGACCCGCCGGCCGGTGAGCCGGCCGAACACGAGGTCGCTCAGGCCGGGCAGCGCGTCGAGCGCGCCGGCGATGAGCGCAGACTTGATCGCATTGGCGCGGTTGAGCTGGTTGAGGCGGCGGATGCGGTCGGTGAAACGCACCGGGAAGACCGTGGTGCAGAGCTTTTGGATCGACGCATACGACACAAGCTCGACGATGCGGCGGAAGCCGTCCATCAGTCGCAGGAGGTCGATGTCCTCGCCGGCGAAATTGAACTCGACGCAGGGCGGTCCGGAAGGAGCGGACGCTTCCAGCGTCACGCGGCCGCGCGCCTGCGGCTTGAACAGGGTGGCGTTGAAGTTGGCGATGGAGGCGCCGAGCGCGTTCCACGACGACTTGCTGTGGGCCGCGAGGTACATGTCGCTCGCCGGCGCGCCCGCGAGGCCCGACGAATAGCGAAAGCAGGTCATCGGATGCGGCCGGACCGCGGGCGACTGACGGGCGCCGCGCCGCAGATGGGCGGCGATGAACAGGAGCGCGTGATTCTGCAGGTTGCGGCCGACGCCGGACAGGTCGGCAACGATCTCGATGCCGAGCGCCTTGAGATCGGCGGCCGGTCCGATGCCGGCGCGCAGCAGCATGGCGGGCGAGTGGAGAGCGCCGGCGCAGAGAACGATCTCGCCTGCGCGGAATTCGCGCGGCTCGCCGTCGATGATCGCGGTGACGCCGGCGACGCGACGGCCCTCGAGGACAAATCCCCTGACCGTCGCGGAACATGCGAGGGTCAGGTTCTTTCGCGCGCGCACGGTGCCGTCGAGATAGCACATCGCCGCCGAGGCGCGCCGCTCGACCGTGCTGCTTATCGGCAGCGAGCCATAGCCGTCGCGGAAATCGCCGTTCATGTCGGCGACATGGGGCATCTGCCGCTCCAGCGCATAGTTGTGCACGGCGCGCGACAGCGGCGCCCATTGCGACGGCGGGGTGCGCCGGATCGGCGTCGGACCCGAGGCTCCGTGCAGCGGCCCGGCGAAATCGAGGTCGCGCTCGAGCTTGTTGAAATAGGGCAGCACGTCGTCCCAGCCCCAGCCGGCGGCGCCGAGCTCGACCCACTCGGCATAGTCGTCGGGCGTCCCGCGCAGCGCCACCATGCCCATGACCGAGGAGCCGCCGCCCATGATGCGGGCCTGGTCGTAGGGAGTAGCCGGCGACGTGTCGCGCGTGCGCCAATGGCACGTCAGGCCGGGCCACTTGTAGTCCTTGTTGTAATAGGAGGACGCGAAGGTATCGAGCACGTCGGGGGGCTCGGCGCCGGGAGGCGTATCGCGGCCGGCCTCGATCAGCAGCACGGTGCGCGCGGACTGTGCCGACAGCCGGCTCGCCAGCACGCAGCCGGCGGAGCCGCCGCCGACGATGATGGTGTCGAACTGGGTCGCGCTCATCGGGTCGACATTGGCTGGCGGGTCATTGCCGCACGAGGCCGATGATCTTGCGGGCCTCCTTCGGCGTCGCGACGCCGCGGCCGAGATTCTCGGCGATCCGCACCATGCGCTCCACCAGCACCGCGTTGTTCCTGGCGAGCTCGCCCGGCGCGATGTAGGGATTGTCCTCGTAGCCGACACGCACGTGGCCGCCGAGCGAGACCGCGAGCGAAAGCAGGTCCCACTGCTTGTGCGGGTTCATCACGCTCACGTTCCAAACGCAGTTCTTCGGCAGATGGTCGACCATGTAGATCAGCGCCTTCTCGGTCGGCGGCGTCCAGGTGCCGCCCGGCCAGCCGAGGAAGAGGGTGGTGTAGGCCTTTTCGAGGTAGCCCTGCTTGCGGATGAACTCGAGATTCCAGAACGCGCCGGTGTGGAAGCTTTCGACCTCGAGCGTGACCTTGTGCTGCTCGGCCGCCTTGGCATAGGCGAGGAGCTCCTCGACCGGATGGATCGCCATCATGCGCTTGGGCGGGAACTGCGGATCGGGATTGAAGTATTCGTCATGGGCGTTGAAGGCGACCGCCATCATGTCGGGGCCGAGCTCCATGAGCCTGACCTTCTCCTCGAGCCGCGCGCTGGCGACGCCGAACTGCATGACCGGGTCGGTCTTTTCGAGGATCGCGTCCTGCAGCTGCTTCCACCCTTCGTGGTGGATCTTGGAGACCTGCTTGCCGTCGGCCTGCATCGATTCCTCGAGCATGCGCCGCCCGTGGATGTGCGCGATCGCCGCGCCCGCATGGATGCCGTCGATATACTGCTGGGCGACGCCCGCGATGTCCTCCTGCGGCGGGCACAGGTGGTTGATCGGATAGGAGGTGCGGGAATCGCACGCAACCGTGATGATCAGCTTCTCCATGAGCGTTCCTGGCGGCCTTTTCTGCTTGGCGTACTATTGGCGTACGATCGGTGGGTCCGGGATGATAGCCACGGGTCCGCGACGGCGGTCAACCGGGGGGCCGCATGGCTGCCCCCGCGCCGGCGCGGTGTATGATGTGGGCGGGCGCAGCAGCAAGGCAGAAACGCAGATGCGAGGGGAGCCGTAGGATGCGCGCATGTCTCATCGCGACGCTCTTGGTGCCGCTGATGCTCGCCGGCGGGGCGCGCGCCGCCGAGCCGTTCTGCCCCGAGAGCGCGATCAAGATCGTGGCGCCGTTTCCGCCCGGGGGGCCGACCGACATCACGGCCCGCCTGCTCGGCGAGCGCCTGCGCGAGCAGTTCGGCCAGAACGTGATCGTGGAGAGCCGCGCCGGCGCATCGGGTGCCATCGGCACCGCCTACGTGGCGCAGCAGCCCGGCAACGGCTGCACCATCCTGCTCTCCTACGACACCCATGCGGTCAATCCCGCGGTCTATCCGCTGACCTTCGATACCGTCACGGCGTTCAAGCCGGTGATGCTGATCGGAACGATTCCCAATGCGGTCGCGGTGCACGCGTCCCAGCCGTGGCAGACGTTCGACCAGCTGATGGCGGCGGCGAAGAGCGGGCGGCTCGTCTATGCGAGCGGCGCGAGCGCCGGCGTCGCCCACTTCTCCATGAAGCTGATCGAGCAGCTCTATGGCGTCGAGATGCAGCATGTACCGTACAAGGGCGGGGCGCCGGCCGTGCAGGACCTGTTCGGCGGACATGTGCCGATCATGATCGGATCGGTGTTCGCGCTGGCGCCCGGCGTCCAAGACGGGCGGGCGCGCGCGCTGGTGCAGACCGGCGCGCGGCGCCATCCGCTGATGCCGGACGTGCCGACGGTCGCCGAGCTCGGCCATCCCGGCTTCAACACCGCCTCGTGGATGGGGATCTTCCTCCCCGCCGGCGCGTCCGATGCGCTGGTGACGCGCCTGCACGATGCGCTCGTGCTTGCGCTCAAGAACCAGACGGTGCGCGATCGGCTCACGACGCTCGGGGTCGAGCTCGCCGGATCGTCGCCGGAGGAGCTCGGCGCCTTCGTCAAGGCCGAGATCGCGCGCTGGACCGACGTGGTCAAGCGCTACGACATCAAGGGCGATTGACGTCCGCAGAAGCCTCACGCGCGTCGGGTGTCGCTCGCGAGTCCCGCATCTTCTCCATCAATCCGAACGTCGCGCTCACGGCGAAGATCACCGCAAGGGCGGCGATCCAGGCCGGGACGACCAGGAGCAGAAGTTCGCGCATCCAGTCGTATCGGCCGACATGCGGCCAGACGAGATGGACATATGCCATCGCAACGATCGGGCCCAGCAGCACCGTGGAGCGAAGCTGGCGAAGCGTTTGAACACGTTCGCCCGGCGTCTTGTCGGGGTCGGCGGACACCACATAGAGGGCGAACAGGCCGGGCAACGGAAATGCGCTGATCTGCCCGGTCAACGCCGACCGTTCGGGTGATTGTCCGATCAGCAGGATCGCGAAAAGAATCGCGGCGAAGAGTGCGCATCTCACCAAGTTGCTTGTTCGCCAAAACGGCTGGCTGGAGCCGCGGCCGGTCGCCCGCTCCGGCAGGAAGCCGACCAGGAGCCATACGGCAACGGCGCCAAAGGCCGCGATGTAGCGAGCCTGCCACTGCGGCGGCAACGCAAAGTCGGCAGACTTGACGGCCAGCCAGAGCAGCGTTGCGGCCAATGCGAGGAGGAGCGGCGAGAGCGGCCGCCGCCGCCGCGCCAGCCGCTCGGCGTTGAGGATGAAGCCGAGGAACATCACGCCGTTGAACGAGATCATCGGCATCATGGTCGACACCTTCAGCGCCGTTTGCGACGTGTCGGTCATGACGAGGGCGACGCCGTTCAGGAGCGGGAAGGTCAGCAGCATGCCGGCGGCGCGCTGCACCAGCGCATGGGGCCGCTGCACGCAGAAGACGACAAATGCGAAGAAGCCGGTGCCGACCGCCAGCTTCAAAAGAAATTGCGCGTTAATCATGCTCGCATTCGGCCTCCCGCCGAACCACGGCGAACTCTAGTCTTTCAACGGGGCGAGGAGAATCCCCATTGCGGCGCGCTTGCCTATGGGCATCCGCAATGGCAGCCTGCGCGGTGCTTTCGATTGACGGAAGCCGTGACGCCTGAGGATTTCGTTGCCGTCAGTCCATTCGTCGGATCAGCCATGGGTCGGCCGGGCGCTGCCGCGCAAGGAGGACCAGGCGCTTCTGTCCGGCCGCGCCCGCTTCATCGACGATCTCGCGCCGGTGCCCGGGCTCAAGCACGCCGCGATCCTGCGCTCGCCCCATCCGCATGCCCGCATCCGCGCCATCGACGCGGCGCGCGCGCTGGCGCTGCCGGGCGTCGTCGGCGTCGTGACGGGCGCTGAGCTCGCGCGCACCGTCGGACCGATCCCGAGCGTGGTGCGCGCGCCGGTTGCCTATTTCCCGTTCGCGATCGACAAGGTGCGCCACGTCGGCGAGCCGGTGGCCGTGGTCGTCGCCGATACGCGCTACCTCGCCGAGGACGCCTGCGAGCTGATCGATATCGACTACGAGGCGCTGCCGGCGGCGGCCACCATCGATGCGGCGCTCGCGTCGGGCGCGCCACTCCTGCACGACAAGGCCGGCACCAACGCCGTCAACCGGCGCAGCTTCCGCTACGGCGACCCCGAACGCGCCTTCGCGGCGGCGGACGAGGTCGTCGAATTCTCCTACACCTATCCGCGCTACGCCTCGACGCCGATGGAGACCTTCGGAGTCATCGCCCAGTTCGAGCGGGCCCCGGACCGCTTCACGGTGTGGTCGAATTTCCAGGGGCCGTTCGTGCTCCAGCCCCTGATGGCGGGTGCGCTCAAGGTCGCGGGCAATCGCCTGCGCCTGATCACGCCGCCTTATAGCGGCGGCAGCTTCGGCATCAAGCAGGCGGTGCTCTCCTATATCGTGCTGATGGCTGCGGTGAGCCGCGCGCTCGGCGTTCCGGTCAAGTGGATCGAGGATCGCGCCGAGCATCTGGCCGCGGCCTCGGCGGCGGGTGACCGCGCCGGCAAGGTCGCGGCCGCGTTCAAGCGGGACGGCGAGCTGATCGGGTTGCGTTTCGACAACCTCGCCAATATGGGCGCCTATCTGCGGCCGCCCGAGCCGGCCTCGGTCTATCGCATGCATTCGGCCTGCAATGGCTGCTATGCGGTGCGTGATATCGCGGTCGACAATACGCTGGTGGTCACCAATCAGACGCCGATCGGGCTCAACCGCGGCTATGGCGGCCCGCAGTTCTATTTCGCGCTCGAGCGCGCGATGGAGATCGCGGCGCGCAGGCTCGACATCGACCCGGCCGAGCTGCGCCGGCGCAATTTCGTTCCCAAGTCGGCGTTTCCCTACACGTGCCCGGCCGGCTCGATCCTCGACGCCGGCGACTACGGCGCTGCGCTCGACGAATTGCTGCGCCTCGCCGGCTACGATGCGCTCAAGCGCAAGCGCGAGGAGGCGCGGCGCGCCGGAAAAGTCTACGGCATCGGCCTTGCGGCGGGCATCGAGCCCTCGGGCTCCAACATGGCTTACGTGTCGCTCGCCCAGACCGCCGAGGAGCGCGGGAGGACCGATCCGAAATCCGGCGCCAATGCGAGCGCCGTGGTGTCGATCGATCCGTCCGGCAGCGTGACGGTGCGGCTCTCCTCGACGCCGAACGGGCAGGGGCACGCCACCGTGGCGGCGCAGATCGTCGCCGACAGGCTCGGGCTCAAGCCCGACGACATCGATGTGGTCACCGAGATCGACACGCTCACCTCGAACTGGTCGATCGCGTCGGGCAACTACTCCAATCGCTTCGCCGCCATCGTGGTCGACGCCATTGCGCAGACCGCCGACAAGGTCGCGCATGCGATCCGGCTGATCGCGGCCGACGCGCTCGACGCGCCGCCCGAGCGCATCGCGCTCGAGGACGGCTATGTCCGCGTCTCCGACGGCTCCAACCGCGGCATGCCGCTGCGCCGGGTCGCGGCACGGGCACACTGGAATCCCAACGGCCTGCCGGCGGACGTCGCGGCCGGCATCTACGAGAGCACGGTGCTGTCACCGCCGACGCTCGGCTCGCCCGATACCGCGGACCGGATTCCGTCCGCCGTCACCTACGGCTTCGTGATCGATCTGGCGGCGGTCGAGATCGAGCGCGCGACCGGCAGGGTCCGCATCGACAAGTACGTCTCGGTGCACGATGTCGGCCGGCAGATGAACCCGCTGATCGTCGAGGGTCAGGTGCATGGCGGCTTCGCGCACGGCCTCGGGGCGGCGCTGATGGAGGAGCTCGCCTATGACGAGCGCGGCAACTTCCTCGCCGGCACCTTCGCGGACTACCTGTGCCCGACCGCCATGGAGGTGCCGCCGGTCACGATCGGCCATGTCGAGACGCCGTCGCCGATGAACGCCCTCGGCGCCAAGGGCATGGGCGACGGCAGCGCGATGCTCACGCCGGCCGCGATCGCCAACGCGGTCGCGGATGCGCTCGGCCGCGACGACATCACGCTGCCGCTCACCTTGCAGAAGGTGTGGGGGCTGGCGAATGACGTGACGCCGGTGCAGCGCACGCCGAAGGACCAGGCGAGCGAGCTGCCCGAGGGTGGCTTGCGTGGGGAGGGCGAGGTGCTGATCTCGGCCGCCCCCGCCGAAGTGTGGCGGCGCCTGACCGATCCGGCCGAGCTCGCCGCGATCGTGCCGGGCTGCGAGAACCTGCGTCAGGAGGGACCCGATCGCTATGTCGCGACGGTCAAGATCGGGGTCGCCGGCATCCGTGGCGTCTACGCGGCCGAGATCGAGCTGAAGGATCAAAACGAGCCGCGATCGGTCCGTCTGGTGGGCAAGGCTTCGGGCGCCCTCGGGTTCGGCGCCGGCGAAGGCATCGTGCGTCTGCGTCCGGAAGCGTGGGGGCGCACCCGCCTGACCTACACCTATCGCGCCGATGTCGGCGGCAAGGTCGCGGCGGTGGGCCAGCGTCTGCTCGGGACCGTGACGCGGGTGCTGATCGCCGAGTTCTTCCGCGCCCTGGAGCAGCGGATCGCCCCGCGCGCCAGGCCGGCGATGCCGCGC
>Ga0126377_10003462_pt1 | contig 11180 bp, 3 predicted proteins | sample PanSoiMetPlot_22_FD_92647 | JGI IMG/M metagenome (GOLD analysis project Ga0126377, IMG submission 92647) | Tropical forest soil microbial communities from Panama - MetaG Plot_22 | ecosystem: Environmental > Terrestrial > Soil > Tropical forest > Bulk soil | place: Panama | collected 2016-02-17
AGCCCCGCGCCAATCAGCAGCGCCAGCGTCAATGCGACCTCCATCACGACTAGCGCCTGCCGCAACATACCGCGGCCGCCCGTGGTGTTCCTGGCCGTATCCTTGAGCACGCTCTGCACGTCAACCCGACTCGCCTGCCAGGCCGGAGCCAGACCGAAGAGAACGCCAGTCAACAAGGCGACCACAGCCGTGAAGGCCAGTACGCCCATGTCGAGGCTGATCTCTTTGGCGCGCGGAATGGCGTCCTGGCCGATAGCCAGAATCAGCGGCACGCCCCATAAGGCTACCAACCAGCCGAGGGCGCCTCCCGCCAGCGCGAGCAAGACGCTTTCGGTAACCAATTGCCGTGTGATTCGCCATCTGCCCGCGCCCAGGGCGGCGCGTACGGCCATCTCTCTTTGTCGCGCCGCGGCGCGCGCCAAAAGCAGGTTGGCCACGTTCGCGCACGCGATCAACAACACCAGGCCAACCGCGGCTAGCAGCGTCCACAACGCGGCGCTGGCGCCCCCGACGGTGAAATCGAGTAGCGGCTCGATTTTCACGCGAGCGTCTTTCAAGCCTGGATACTGCTGTTCCAGCCGCACGGCAATGGCATTCATCTCGGCCCGCGCCTGTTCCAGCGTCACGCCGGGCTTGAGCCGGGCTATGCCCCACAGTCGATGAATGCCGCGATCTTGCCAATCACTCGTACTCGAAAGCTGTCCCACCGGCGTCCAGATGTCCACCTGGTGAGGAAAGGCGAAGCCGGCTGGCATAACGCCAATCACCGTGTAACCGCGCCCGTCAAGTGTGATGGACTGCCCTATGACGCCCGCATCACCCCTAAATCGGCTTTGCCAAAGGGCGTGGCTCAGAACGACGACATACGGCGCGCCGGGCCTGTCTTCGTCATTGTTGAAGACTCTCCCGATGGCGGCTTGCGCGCGCAGCGCCGAGAAAACATCCGCCGACATATCCGAACGTCTCAGTCGCTGCGGCTCGCCTCGGCCTGTCAGGTTGGAGCTTCCCCACCCCATATACACGCCTATATGCTCAAAGACTTTCTGCTGCGCCCGCCAATCGGCGAAGTTGGGGTAGGAAACAAGTATCACCCCTAAATTTGGCCGGTACTCGCTCACCCATACCAATCGCTCGGATTCCGGATAAGGCAGCGGACGGAGCAACACCGCATTCACGACGCTGAAGATCGCCGTGTTCGCGCCGATGCCCAGCGCCAGCGTGAGGATGGCGATCAATGTGAAGCCGGGCTTCTTCATTAACATTCGCGCGCCGTATCGCAGGTCTTTCCAGAGTGTTTGCATAATTCCTCCCGAAGAAGGTTTCAGGTGTCAGGTGTCAGGTTTCAGGGACAGTCATTGCGTTCGCATAAACATCTTAGGTCTGAAACCTGACACCTGAAACCTGACACCTGAAACCTATTCGGTTCTGAGCGCGACCATCGGATCCACCCTCGCCGCCCGTCGCGCAGGAATCCAACAGGCCAGGAGCGCCACTGTCGCAAGCAACAGCGCGATCGCCGCAAAGGTGGCCGGGTCGGTAGCCGACACGCCATAAAGTTGACCGGCAACGAGACGGGTCAGCGCAAGGGCGAACGCCAACCCAATGACCAGGCCGACAACTACCAGCGACATTCCTTGCCGAATTACCAATCCGAGCACGTCACTCGTTTGCGCTCCGAGAGCCTTGCGGATGCCGATTTCGCGGGTCCGATGGCTCACCAAAAAAGCCATCACGCCGTAAATTCCCGTCGTGGCCAGCGCCAGCGTCAACAGGCTCAACGCGATGGAAAAAATCGCTCCGATCCGCGAGGGTTGCAGTTTGCGCGCGATGACTTCTTCCAGCCTTATGACTGTGACCGCAATGTTTTTGTCGAGCGAACGAACCGCCTCTTTCACAGCTACGGGAAGCCCCTGCTGATCGGCCCCCACTCGAAGCAGGAAGCTGATTCGCGATTGTTCCTCAGCAAACGCGGGAGCATAAAAGAGTAAGCCGTCTGGTCTCTCGAAGTTCAGGCTTCTGGTATCCCTGGCTACACCGATGACCTCGTAAACCTTGTTGAACCGCTTACCGATGGGGTCCTGCCCCGGCCAGAAACGCTCTGCCATGGCCTGGCTGACGACGACGTAAGGTCGTCTGTCCCGTATTTCCTCCTCGGTGAAATGACGGCCTCGGATGATCGGGATTCTCAGAGTATGAAAGAATCCCGGCGAAACAACTCTATATCTGGCTTGGGTCCACTGGTTCGCCTGTTGGCCTTCGAGAGTGATCGGGCCCATGCCTATACCAGAAAACGGAAGGACGCGGCTGAAACTCAACGATTCGACTCCTGGCAGTGTCGCCAGTCGCTCGTTTAGTCGCTCATTTAACATCGCGGCTCGCTGCGCGCTATATCCAGCCGAAGCCAGATCCAATGAGAGCACGAACACATTTTTTGCTTCGAAGCCCAGATCGGCGGACTGCGCCCGCTGCACGCCCCGAAACAACAGGCCGGCGCAGACCAGAAGCGTGAATGACACGGCCACCTGAATAACAACCAGCAGGTTGCGCAAATGCGATCCACTTATCCGTTGGCTTAGCGCGGTTCCTTCTGCCTTGATCATAGAAACCAGGTTCATTCTGGTCGCCTGTAACGCCGGGGCCAAACCGAACAGGATCGCCGTCATAAGCGAAGTGAGAAAGCAGTAAGCGAAGACCGTCCAATTCGGGTTCAAATCCAGGTTGAGACCTTCTACCGAGACCACCGACAAGATAAGAGCAGGCGCCCAGGAGGCAAGGAGCATTCCGCCGCCGCCGCCGAGTAGCGCCAGCAATAGACTCTCAGTCATTAACTGCCGGATCAGCCGTCCACGACTCGCCCCCAACGCCAATCGCACCCCGATCTCTTTTTGGCGGGCTACCCCTCGAGCCAGCAGCAGATTGGATACGTTGGCGCAAGCTACCACCAGTACCAGGCCGAGAGCCGCAAGTAACGCTACTCCGAACGGAATCAATAAGCCCCGGATTTCAGGTATATTGAGCGCGGTAGCTGGCATAACAGTGACCTTGGTCTTCCGCGCCTGATTATTCGTGGCGAGTTCGTTCTGATCCAATTGGCCTGCGGCCACGTCCATGTCCGCTTGCGCCTGTTTCAATGTAACGCCGTTTTTGAGACGACCTATGACCGAGTGACAGCTGCAATCGCGATTCGATAGCAAATCCCGCTCCGGCGCCAACTGACCGCGCATCATCAGAGGAACCCAGACATCCGGCGCGATCACTGGTAAGTCAAAATGAGCTGCGCCAATCATTCCCATACCGCTCCAGGAGCGCGCCGTCACGCCCACGACCGTAAAAGTCTGGCGATTGAGGATCAGCGATTTGCCGATCACGTTGGGGTCTGAGCCGAAACGTCTTTGCCAGAAAGCGTGGCTTAAAACCATCTGCGGGCACGCGCCGGGCGTTTGGCATTCATTCGGAACAAAGAGGCGACCCAGGGCGGCCTCGCCTCCGAGCACGGAAAAGTAATTGCCCGTCACCATCTGAGCGTTGATTCTTTCGGATTCGACGCCCGTCAGCGTGAGCGTCTCCTCCGCATACGCGGCGAGACCTGCGAAAGAGCGCGTCCGGTCACGATAATTCAGGTATTCCGGATAAGAGATGGGGCCGCCGCCCTCCGAGCGACGCCCGTAGCTATTGCCGCTGACAGCTTGAGAGATGTTCACGATGGCGTCCGGATCATTCACCGGAAGTGGCCGCCAGGCCAGCGAGTAAATCAGCGTGAAGACGGACGTATTGACCCCGATGCCCAGCGCCAGTGAAAGCACGGCCACGATGGCGAAGCCGGTATTTTTCCGCAGCATGCGAATTCCAAAACGCAAGTCTTGAAACATTTCGTCTCCTATTCGCGTCTCAGCGCGACCATCGGATCCACTTTTGTCGCCCGCCGCGCCGGCAGGTAACAAGCCAACAACGCCACCGATGCGAGCAACAAGGCGACCAGCGCGAACGTCGCCGGATCAGTCGGGCGCACAATGAACAGCAGATCTTTTAGCAACCGCGTCAGCGCAAAAGCGCCGATCAAGCCAACGCCCAGGCCGACGAGCGCCGGCGCCATGCCTTGCCTCACCACCAGCCGCAGCACATCGCGCGGTTGCGCGCCCAAGGCGATCCGAATCCCGATCTCCTGTGTGCGCTGCATTACCGCGTATGAGATCACGCCGTAGATTCCGACCGCGGCCAGCAACAAAGCTATCACCGCGAATGAACCCAGCAGCAGTGTGCGGAAACGAGGCTGAGCGACAGATCCGGCGACTACCGCTTCCATCGTTCGGACCCTGGTAACGGGCTGGTCTTTATCCACAGCCCGGACTTCATTTTGCGCGGCGCCGGCGACGCTCAGCGGGTCTCCCGTCGTGCGCGCCACCAACGTCATGCTTGCCCAGAAAGGAGTTTGGTCATACGACGTATAAATCTCTTCTTTAGCTTCCGCGTCCAGTCCCCAGTGCTTCACGGCGCCCACGATCCCGACGATTTCCCCGGTTTTGTCGCTGAAGCCGACTTTCATACGCTTGCCGACCGGGTCTTCATTGGGAAAGTGGCGGCGGGCCATCGTTTCGTTGATGACGAATACTTGCGGCGCTTCGGGACCGTCGCGGTCGCTGAAGGCGCGACCTTTAACAAGTGGAATGCCCAGGGCGTTGAAATAATCCGGCGTGACGGCGCGACAATCAGCGCCAGGCAATCTGCCTTCCGGGGACTGCCGCCCTTCAATAAAAAACGCAAAGTTCATATTGTCGCCGGCGAGCGGAATATGTGTGCTGGCCCCTACCGACGATACTCCCGGAATTGTGTGGATGCGCTCGATCAGGCTACGAAAAAAAGCCGGGCGCTGCTCGCGCGGGTACCTGGACCGCGGCAATGAAAGCTCCATCGTCAACACGCGCTCCGGGTGGAAACCGGGATTGACACGCTGCAAACGCAGGAGACTCTGAATGAGCAAACCCGCGCCGACGAGCAACACTAATGCCAATGCCGTCTCAGTCACTACCAGCAGACTGCGCATTCGGTTGCGGCCCCCCCCTTCGGATTCGCTTCGCCCGCCCTCTTTGAGTGATGAGGTCAGATCAGTCTTCGATGACTGGAGCGCCGGGACCAGGCCGAAGATCAGGCCGGTCAGCGTCGCGACGAGCAGTGTGAACCCCAGCGTCCATAGGTCAACAGCGATCTCCTCGCGGCGGGGGAAATCGTTCGGAATGATGGGAGTGAGCGCTTCTATGCCCCAGCTCGCCAGGAACACCCCGCAGGCTCCGCCCGCCAGGGCCAACAACAAGCTCTCGGTGAGCAACTGCCGAATTACGCGTAAACGGCCGGCCCCGAGCGCCGAGCGGATAGCCAACTCCCTTTTCCGCGTGGTTGCCCGGGAGAGCGACAGGTTGGCTACGTTGACGCACGCGATGAGGAGCACTAAAGCCACCGCCCCCCACAAAATCAGCAACGCCGGCCGCGCCGTTCCAACCACCTGCGCCCTCAAGGGAACCAATTTGACGTGCGAGCCAAGGTAGTCACTGGAATACTGCTGCGCCAACCGCTGCTGGATCGCATTCATCTCCGTCTCAGCCTGTTCAATGGCGCCTTCCGGCCTGAGCCGCGCAATAACACTCAGAGAATGACTGGAGCGCGCGCGCCAGGCATTCGCATCCATGGCCAAAGGAACCCACAATTCAGCGGGCGGAGGCGTATAGATACGAAGTTGAGTCCCGCTCCCTCCGGGAAATTGAAAGCCTTCGGGCATCACGCCAATCACGGTGCGGTTTCTACCATCGAGCGTGATCGTTTTGCCCACCAGATTGGGATCGCCGGCAAACCGCCGTCGCCAGAGACCGTAACTGACCAGCGCCACTTGATCGCTCCCGGGCTGCTCCTCCTCAGGAAGAAAGACACGGCCCTGCGCCGGGCCTACGCCTAATACCGCAAACAGTGAAGCCGAGACCGCCGCGCCCGCTATCCGCTCAGGCAGATCTTCATGCGTGAGGTTGAATTTCCTAAAAGGATCATAGATCGCCATCTGCGCAAAAACCCGGTTTTGCGCCTGCCAATCCAGATAGTTGCCCGCCGCGGGAGGATTCTGCTCATAACCCTGCTTCGGATTTCGTTCCCAAAGCGTGAAGAGCTGTTCGGGGTTTTGAAACGGCAACGGACGCAACAACACGGCGTTCACGACGCTGAAGATCGCCGTGTTCGCACCGATGCCCAGGGCGAGCGTGATAATGGCGACCAACGTGAAGCCGGGTTTCCTCATCAACATTCGCGCGCCGAATCGCAGGTCTTGCCATAGTGTTTGCATAATTCCTCCAAGGAGAGGTGTCAGATGTCAGGTAGGAATCAGTTGCTCCTCTCTTCTACTGAAACCTGAAACCTGAAACCTGAAACCTATTCGGTTCTGAGCGCGACCATCGGATCGACCTTGGTCGCACGCCGCGCCGGGATGTAACAGGCCGTCATCGCGGCCGCCGTCAGCAACACGGCGATCACGACAAAGGTCAGCGGGTCAGTCGGCCCCACTCCAAACAGCATGTCTTTCATCAAGCGCGTCAATCCGAATGAAGCGAGCAGTCCGATTCCCACGCCGGCGAGCGTGAGCGTCAGCCCCTGGCCGATGATGAGGCGCAACACGTCGCGGGTTTGAGCGCCCAACGCCATCCGGACGCCTATCTCGCGTGTGCACTCCGCGACCATGTAAGAGATCACGCCGTACAATCCGACTACAGCGAGGCTTAGCGCCAGCGCCGCGAACAGCGAGAGCAGAAGCGTGTTGAAGCGCGCCCCCGCCAGTGAGGCGCCCATTCGCTCTTCCATCGTTCTGACACTGGTGACCGGCAACGCTTTATCCATCGCGATCACTTCGCGACGGACATCCTGAAACAGGCTCTGCGGATCGCCACTCGCGCGCAGCGCCAGAGTGAGTGACCGCCGCAAGCGGCTCAGCGTCGGGCTACGCGCCAGCCAGGCTTGCGAATAATCCCAGTACATCTCCGGCTCGGCTTCCATCCCCGCCCACCAGTGACGCACATCGCCAACGACGCCGACGATCTCGCCCAACTGGTCGTCGTAGCCGCCGAGCGTAATGCGTTTGCCGATAGGGTTTTCGTCCGGGAAGTAACGCCGCTGAAAGGCCTGGTTGATAATCACCACGCCTGCGGTCTGCGCTTCATCCTGCTTCGTAAATTCGCGGCCTTTGATGAGCGCGATTTTCATTGTGCGGAAATATCCGGGGCCGATCATTCGATATTGGACATTGGGCGCCTTCCCCGACTCCGGACGCGGGCGGCCTTCGACGGTGAATGGGCGGGCGCCGCCCATTCCGCTGAACGGGAGCGCGTGCGTCGCGGCCACCGACTCGACTCCGTTAAGGCTCCCGAGGCGCTCAGTGAGTCGCTGATAGAAGCTTATGACCTGATGCGCTTCAGGGTATCTGGCTTCCGGCAATGTCAATCGAAGCGTGAGTGTGTTGCGCGGGTCGAAACCTGTGTCAACCGATTGCAGGCGCAGAAAGCTCCTGATCATCAACCCTGCGCCGGCCAGGAGAACCAGCGACAAGGCGATTTCCGAAACGACCAGGGCGGAGCGGAGACCAGCGCCAGCCGTCGCGCCACGGCCGCCGGCCTTGAGCGACTCGTTCAGGTCGGGCTTCGAAGATTTCAAGGCCGGCGCAAGCCCGAAGAGCAGCCCAGTCAAAAACGCGAGCGCGAGCGTGAACCACGCCACATTCGCATCCATTCCCACCCATCTTTCGCGCAACGCCTCTTCAGGGCTTAGAGCGACCAACGCGTCCACGCCCCACCACCCGAGCAGCAGGCCTATAAATCCTCCGGCGCCGGCCAGTAATAAACTCTCAATCAACAGCAACCGGACGATCCGCAGCCGGCTGGCCCCCACCGCAACCCGAATCGCCGTCTCCCTGGTTCGTGTCGTGGCCCTCGCCAGCAATAAGTTGGCGACGTTGGCGCAAGCGATCAACAAAACGCAGCCGACCACGCCGAAAAGAATCAACAGTAGGCGACGCCAGCCTCTCACATACTCTTCCCGCAGCGGAACGATGTTCGCGCTTAAGCCGGCGTTGAACCCGGGATTCGCCTGGGCCATTCCTCCTGTAATGACCCCCATCTCGGCGCGCGCCTGCTCAATCGTCGCCTGTGGCTTGAGGCGCGCGATCACTTGAAGCATGCGGCCCGTCATTCCGTCCATACCGCGTTCGGCGTCAAGGGCGGATGGCGTCCATACCTCAGTATCGTCCGACGGAAAGCTGAAACCCTCTGGCATGACGCCGACAATCGCGCAAGGCTTGTCGTCGAGTGTGATGGATTTACCTATGATATCCTGGGCTCCGCCGAAGCGTCGCCTCCACAAACTGTGACTCAAAATGGCGACGCGCTCGCCCCCGGGACGGTCTTCGTCACTCGTAAAGGCGCGGCCCAGGCGCGGCGCGGCGCGTAAAATGCCGAAGACGTTCGCCGAGACGCGCGCGCCTTCCAACATCTCCGCCCCGTCATCTCCCGCCAGCGTGAAGCTTTGGTCTACATATGCCCCGATCTCTTCAAAGATCTTCTGCTGCGCTTTCCAGGTGAGGTAATTGGCGGGCGCAACGGTCGTTCGGTCAAAGTTGCGCGCCTGGTTAGCCTCGTAAACCTTCACCAGGCGATCCGGCTCCTCCACGGGCAGCGCCCTGAGCAGCACCGCATTAGCGACACTGAAGATCGCCGTGTTCGCGCCGATGCCGAGCGCGAGCGTGATAATCGCAATCGAAGTAAAGGCGGGCTGCTTCCGCAGCATTCGCAATCCAAAGCGCAAATCCGCAATCAATGAATTCACGGTTTTCCTCCTATTCGTGTCGAATCACGTTCATCGGATCTGTCTTCGTCGCTCTTCTCGCCGGAAGGTAACAAGCCAGCAGAGCCACGGCGGTCAGCAAGAGCGAGACCGCGGCGAAGGTAGCCGGGTCGTTGGGGCGCACTTCATACAGCAAAGTATTCATCCACCGCTTCAATCCGAGCGCCGCCATCAATCCGAGCGCCACGCCCGTCACGACCAGCCTCATTCCCTGCGTGATCACCAATAGCAACACATCGCGGCGTCGCGCGCCCAGGACCATGCGAATGCCGATTTCGCGGATGCCCTGCGAGACCGAATGAGACACCACTCCGTAAACGCCGACCGCCGCCAGAACCATCGCCAGCGCGGCGAATACGCCCATCAATATCATCACGAACTTCCGACCGGCCAGATGAACGTCCATCATCCGCTCAACCGTTCTGATCGCCCACATCGGTTGGTCAGGGTCCACTTTCCAGACGGCTTCGCGGACGGCCTGCGACAGAACCATCGGCTCTGCCGTCGTCCGCACGACGATGGTCGCAAAGATGCCGGGCATATGGCCGTAATGGGAGTACATCTGCGCCGATTGCGCTTCGGTCAGCGAGCGCTGTTTGCTGTCGCCGACGACGCCGATGATCTCGCCGGTGAGGTTGTCGTCCGGCAGTTGAATCTGTTTGCCGACAGGGTCCTCGTTCGGCCAAAGACTGCGGGCCATGGCTTGATTGACCAGAAACACGAGCGGTCTGTCGCCCGCGTCCCGCTCATTGAAAAGGCGACCTCGAAGCAAGGGAACGCCCATGGTCTCGAAATAACCCGGCGTGGCCGTGTTGAAATACACGCGCGGCTCGCCGCCCTTCGGCGGCCTTTCGCGATCCGGTAAAACCACTGCGACCGAGCCGCCGTTTTGCGAGAGCGGCGCCCCCCGAATCAGGCCGGCGGACTTCACGCCCGGAATTTCCTTGATGCGCTCGACGACCTGGCGGTGGAAATTCCATTGCGCCTCGCTCCGTCCATATCGCGCGCGCGGCAGGCGGTACTCCATCGTCAAAACGTTTTCCGGCTCGAAGCCGAGATCAATTTGCTGCAGATTGTAAAAGCTCTTGATCAGCAACCCGCAGCCGATCAGCAAGGCCAGCGATAACGCGACCTGCGCCACGACAAAAACGCCGCGCGCGCGACGCCAGAACGGTCCTTCATCGCCGCCGCGCCCGCCCTCTTTCAGCGCGGTTTGCAGTCTGGTGTTGGCAAGCTGTAAGGCCGGGACAATCCCGAACAGAATCCCTGACAGGACCGCGACGCCGAATGTGAAGGCCAGCGCCATCGCGTCGAGTTTTACTTCGCCGAGCGGCAACCCGTCTGGTTTGATAGCCAGCAAGGCTTCGAGTCCCCATGCCGCGATGAGCAACCCCAGGCCGCCTCCGAGGATCGCCAACAGCGTCGTTTCCGTGAGCAAATGCCGGATCAACCTCCACCTGCTCCCGCCGAGCGCGACGCGGACGGCGAACTCTCTCTGCCTGGCCGCGCCGCGCGACAGCAGCAGATTCGCCACATTCGCGCAGGCGATCAGCAGAATCAGTCCGACCGCCCCTAGCAGCATTCGTAACGCCGGGCGGTAGCCGCTGACCACAATCTCATGCGCCAAATCCAACCTGACGCCGCGGTCGGCGTTCTCATTCGGATAGGCCAGAGCCAGACGATTGGCGACCGCGGCGAGTTCGGCCTGCGCCTGTTCGAGCCGCGTTCCTGACTTCAAATACCCTACCGCCGTCAGGTAACGCGCGGTCCGCCCCGGCCCGTACATCGGCGAGTGTTGCGCCGGCATCCAGATCTCGACCTCCGAGTCGAGCGGATGCTTGAAGGAAGCCGGCGCGACGCCGATGACGCTATGCGCATGGTCATTTAATATGAGCTTCTTCCCCTCTAGGTTGGGATCTCCGTTCAATCGGCTTTGCCATAAACTCTGGCTGACGACGACCACTCTCTCAGCGCCCGCGCCATCCTCATCCTTAGTAAAAGCGCGCCCGATGAGCGGCGCGATTTTGAAGGTCTCGAAGAAGTTGGCGGAGACGAAAGCGCCACGAACACGATCCGGCTGACTGACGCCGGTCAGATTGACGCTTTGCGTAGTATGAGCGGAGAGGCTTTCCAACATCCCGCTCTGCTCTCTGAATTCGTTGAACTCCTGAAACGAAAGCCCGTCGCGCGTCCCATTCGGCCGCGCGCTCCATAGAAACACCAGGCGGTCCGGATCGCGATAAGGAAGTGGCCTGAGCAGCGCCGCATTGACGACACTGAAAATCGCCGTGTTCGCGCCTATGCCAAGCGCCAGC
>Ga0126377_10003463_pt1 | contig 11177 bp, 9 predicted proteins | sample PanSoiMetPlot_22_FD_92647 | JGI IMG/M metagenome (GOLD analysis project Ga0126377, IMG submission 92647) | Tropical forest soil microbial communities from Panama - MetaG Plot_22 | ecosystem: Environmental > Terrestrial > Soil > Tropical forest > Bulk soil | place: Panama | collected 2016-02-17
CATCAGCTATCAGGTCGAGGTCATCGCGGTGACCGATCCGACGCCCCCTCCCCTCCCCGCATCCGCCGTCGCCGAGCCGGAGCTCGAGCCGGAGCCCGGGACAGAGGACGCGAAAGAGGACGGCGGAGAGGCCGCGAAGTCCTGAGTCAGGCGATGCCGTCGCCGTACCAGCGCGCCGGGCGGCGCGGCCGGTAGAGGCCGGCGCGCTCGAGCGCTGCGCCGGCGGCCAGCGCGCGCAGCTCCTGCCACGGCGGCGCCACCAGCTGCGCGCTGACCGGCATGTCCTCGACCCGCCCGCACGGCACCGACAGCGCGGGATAGCCGGTCAGGTTGGACGGGAACGTGCAGCCGATGGCGCGCGCGCTGGTGTCCTCGTCGATCTCCCCCGTGGTGAGCGCGTCCCGCCGGATGATGCCCGCCGGGATCCCGGCGGCCGGCATCAGCACGAGGTCGACCTGGTCGAACAGCGCGCGCCAGGCCCGCCGCACCAGGGTGCGCGCGCGCTGGGCGCGGAGGTAGTCGCGCGCCGACACGTGCTCGCCGCAGAGGAGCATGACCCGCAGATCGGCGCCGAGGCGGGACAGGTTGGCGAGCACGATCTCCTCCATGCCCGACGGCCCCTCGGCGCCGAGCAAGGTCAGCCCGATGACCAGGCAGGCCTCGATGTCGGGCACCTCCACGTCGGCCAGGAGCGCGCCGGCGTCGGCCAGCGCGTCGGCCGCGCGCGAGACGCAGGCGGCGACGCGTGGATCGACCCGCCGGTGCTCGAACAGCGAGCGGGTCACGCCGACGCGCAGCCCGGCGATCGGGCGGCCGAGCGCGGCCAGGCAGTCGCCGTGGCCGGGCAAGGGCGGCTGGTCCCAGGTCTCGTCGTCGTCGGGGCAAACCGCGGCCATCGCGCACAGGCTGAGCGCGGCGTCGGCGCACGTGTGCGCGATCGGCCCGAGCGTGTCGAGCGTGTCGCACAGGATGGACATGCCGAGGCGCGAGATGCGGCCGAACGTCGGCTTGAGCCCGACCGCGCCGACGAAGGCGGCCGGCGCGCGCACCGAGCCTCCCGCGTCGGTGCCGATCGCGACCGGCACCAGCCCGGCGGCCACGGCGCTGGCCGAGCCGCTCGACGATCCGCCGCACCAGCGCCGCGGGTCGTGCGGGTTGCGCGCGGTGCCGTGGTGCGGGTTGATGCCGGTCGTGCCGGCCCCGATCTCGTGCAGGTTGGCCTTGCCGACCACGACCGCGCCGGCCGCGGCCAGCCGCTCGATCACGGCGCTGTCGCGCCGCGGGACGGGAAACTCGAGCACGGTGCCGTTGGTGGTCGGCACGCCCGCGACGTCGGTGTTGTCCTTGATGAGGACCGGCACGCCGTCGAGCGGCGACAGCGGCTGGCCGCGCCCCCAGCGCTCCGTGGCCGCGTCGGCGCCCGAACGCGCCCGCTCGTCGGTGATGCGGATGACCGCGCGCAGCGGCGGGTCGTCGCGGTCGGAGGCGCGGATCGCGGCCAGGGTGGCGTCGCACACCTCGCGCGGCGTGCGGCGGCCCTCGCGATAGGCCCGCTCCAGCTCGCAGATGGTCGGCGGCCGGAACGCCGGCGCCGGCCGCTCAAGCATCCGCGGTGCCCCCGGGGGCCGCGCCGCCCGGGCCGGGCGGCCGGCGCGGCTCGGGGCGGAACGCGATGACCGGCCGGGCCTCGGCGTCGGTCAGATCGCGCCCACGCAGCCGATCCAGCACGATCTTGCGCATCAAGGACTCGGCCAGCCGACGGCCGGCCACCGGCGTGGACAGCAGCCTGGCGAGGGCCAGGAGCGGGCGGCCGGCCAGGCGCGGCGATTTCACGGCCATGGGGCCGACCCTATCACGCACTGGTAGCGGCCCAGGGGCCAGGCAAGCGACAATGGGGCGTGTCGTCCGAGGGCAGGCGATTCCCCCTTCGTCTGTACGGACACCGGGGCGCTGCCGCCGAGTGTCCGGAGAACACGATGCTCGGGTTCGCCCGCGCGCTCGAGCTGGGGGTCGACGCGCTCGAGACCGACGCGCACATGACGCGCGACGGGCACGTGGTCCTGTCGCACGACCCGACCGGGCGGCGCTGCTCGGGCGTGGCGCGCGAGCTGTGCGCCGCGCGGCTCGACGAGGTGCGCGAGTGGGACGCGGGCTGGGGCTTCCGCGACCCGGACCGGCGGCGGCCGTTCGTCGGCCAGGGCGTGCGCATCCCGACCCTGGAGGAGGTGCTGGTCGAGTTCCGCGGTGTGCGCCTCAACATCGACATCAAGCAGACCGACCCGCCGATGGTGGAGCCGCTGCTCGAGCTGCTCCGGCGCCACCGGGCCGAGGAGCACGTGACCCTGGCCAGCTTCCACCTGCGCACGCTCCTGCGCGTGCGCATGGCCGGCTACGCGGGCGAGACCGCGCTGCCCGAGGCGGAGGTCGCGACCATGCTGTTCGCCCCGGCGCTCCTGTTCTCGGTCCTGCCCTGGCGCGGGCAGGCGGCGCAGCTGCCGCTGTCGTCGGGCCGGCTGCGCTTCGACACGGCAGACATGGCGGCGCGCTGCCACCGCCTGGGCGTGCGGCTCGACTACTGGGTGGTGAACGACGTCGCCGTCGCCGACCGGCTTCTCGGCCTCGGTGCGGACGGCATCATGACCGACGACCCGCGCGCGATCGGGCCCGCGTTCGCGCGCGCCCGGGCCGCCGCGCCCGAGCCAGAGCCGGCCGGCTGAGCCCGAAGCCGTGGCTACGCGGTGGCGCGCACGCGCGCGCCGGCTGCCGCCGCGTCGTGGTGCACCGGCTCCCGGCGGAGCTCGGCGATGACCTCGCGCACGGCGACCAGGAACGCGTCGATGCGGTCGAGCGCCAGGTCGCCCATGTTGGCCACCTGCATGAAGCGGTCGGCCAGCACGTCCTTGCAGGCGTAGACGATGTAGCCGCGCCGCTTGAGGCGCTCGTACAGGTCCTCGAACGCGATGCCGGCGGGGACGCAGCAGGTCAGCACCGAGTGCGACTCGCGGCCGGTGCGGGTGAAGGACGCCATGCCGAGCGCGGCCAGGCCGCTGCGCAGGCGCTGGTTGCGCTCGCGGTACATGGCGAAGCGCCGCGCGTGGCCGTCGGCCAGGAACTCGCTGCAGGCCTGGTCGAGCGCGAAGTAGTTCGACACCGCCGGCGTGAACGGCGTCTGCGCCAGCTCGTCCATGTAGCGGCGGTAGCGCTTGAGGTCGAGGTAGTAGGTGCGCGGCTTGACCAGCTCGATCTTGGGCCACACGCGCGGCGACACGCACAGGATGCCGACGCCGCTGATCGCGTGCAGGCACTTGTTGGCGCTCGCCCAGCAGATGTCGACCTGATCGCGCACCACGTCGATGTCCTCGGCCCCGAGCGACGACACGGCGTCGACCAGGAACAGGGCGTCGTAGCGCCGGCACAGCGCGCCGACCGCGCCGATCGGGTTGAGCAGGCCGACCGAGGTCTCGTGGTGGGTCATCGCCACCACGGCGATGTCCGGGTTCTCCTCGAAGGCGCGCTGGACGTCGGCCGGATCGACCTGGTCGCCCCACGCGTAGCGCAGGTGGACGACCTCCATCTCGTGCAGGCGCGAGATCTCGTACAGGCGCTCGCCGAAGGCCCCGTTGTCGATGACCAGGATCTTGCGGTCGCGCGGCACGGTGGAGGCGAGCGCGCACTCCATCGCCGCGGTGCCGCTGCCGGTGATGACGCACACCGAGTGCTCGGGCGAGCCGCGGAAGATGCGGCGCAGCTTGCCGCTCAGCGAGACCAGCAGCTCGCTGAAGTTGGAGTCGCGGTGGCAGACGTCGTGGTGGACGAGCGCGCTCTTCACGCCTGGCGTCGTGTTGACCGGGCCCGGGTTGAGGAGCGTGTAGGCCGGATGCAGCTTGGCGTCGAGAATGGCGGCGACGTTGTCGCCCATTCCGGAGGTGGCCTCCCAGCTCTGGGCGACGTCGCCGGACGAGAGCGGCCAGGTGGGCCACGCGAGCCGGCCCGCGCGCGCGCGCACGCGGCCGGCCGCCACCCAGGCGGCCAGCGCGTCCTCGAGGGCCGGGTTGCTCCAGCGCTCGAGCTCGCGGATGATCTCGGGCGAGACCAGCGCGTGGCCGGTGAAGATCGCGTCGTAGCGGTCGAGGTCGAGGCCGATGGCGATGATGGCGGCCGCCCCGGCGCGCGCCGACTCCACCCGCACCTTGACCTCGCGGTGGAGCGAGGCGTTCGCGTCGGCGGGCGGCTCGGCGATGGTGATGGCCGCCGACGAGCGGCCCAGGTCGGTGGCGGCCAGCTCGGCCAGCGCCTCGGGGTCGAGCGGGCGGTCGCCGCGCAGGACCAGGAACGGCTCGTCCGACGCGGTCACGAAGTCGCGCACCAGGAGGAGGGCCGCGCCGCTGGCGCGCCGCCACGAGCGGTTGGCCAGCACCTGGACGCGCATGTCGGTGCCCTCGAACTTGCGGCCTCCCCCGACCAGTCGCTCCTGCAGGACGTCGGCGTGCTCGCCGTCCACCACGCGGACGTCGGTCACGCCGATCTGGGCGAGCGCCGACAGCGTGCGGCGCAGTAGTGCGACGCGAGTGGGACTGAGCTCGCTCCCGCCTTCCAGCACGAGGCGATTTGCAAGCACGACAGCGCGAGTGACCATTGGGGGGACGGCTCCGAGGCTAGGGCCTGGGATCGTGAATCACGCAATTCACGTGCCCGACACAACCACGGCACTTGAACGGGCCGTGTGTTGAAGAGCTGACAGCGACCTGGTGAACCGCCACCGACCGGGCACTCGAATGCCCTGCCGCCGTCACACATCGGACACCGACGACCCCCGCCCAACCCTGAACATTCTTGCCGGAAGCTCAGGTAGCCGCTGCTCACGGGAGGTCGCTGCAACCAGCGGGCCGATCCCGTCGCCGCGCGACCGACCGGCGCGATCGATCCGGCGCGACCGATCACGGCCGGACGTACGCGCGTACGAGGCCGGCCAGCTCGTCCACGTGGCCGACGGTGACCGCGTTCGGATCGCGGCCGCGAAAGTCGTCGGCCGAGAACGTGCCCACACGCCCGACGAACGGGACGCCGCCCTGCTCGGCCAGATCGGCGTCGCGCAGCGAATCGCCGACGAAGAGCAGGCGCTCGCGCGCGATGCCGAGCGCGGCCAGCGTGCGCTCGATGTGCGGCAGTCCCTTGGCCAGGCCGAGCGCCGGGTCGAAGCCGAGCGCGAGGTCGAAGCGGAGCGGCTCGCGCGCGGCGAACTCGTCGACCACGTCCTGCCCGGTGTTGGACGACACCACCAGGGCCAGCCCGAGCCCGCGCAGCGCCTCGAGCCCGGCGATGGTGCGCGCGTCCATCGAGGTGCGCCGGCACACGGCCAGCTTGCGCGCCTCGAACTCGGCCGAGGCCGCCGCGTTGGCCGCGTGGCCGGGGCTGATGAGCTCGAGCTGCTGCACGAAGGGCAGCCCCGAGGTCTCCAGGTAGCGCCGGCGCGCGAGCGCGAAGTCGAGCCCGTGCCGCGCCTCCATCACCTGGGCCGCGAGATCGGCAAACGCCGGCATGGTGTCGACCAGCGTGCCGTCGAGGTCGAACAGGACCGCGCGGAGCCGCGTGTCAGGGCCGAGACATGGAGCCATGGTGCGCCGTCCGCGAAGAGTACCCGGTCGCGGCCCGGGCGCGTCCCCCGGGGGTGACGGCTCGTGCGCGGAGCGGGTGGGCCATGGTATGTCCGAACGGTGAGCGCCGCGCCGCCGCTGTCCACCCAGGTCAACCGCGGGGTGGCCTGGGCCGGCGCGTCGCAGACCATCATCGCGCTGACCGATCTGGTGTCGCAGATGGTCGTCCTGGCCGTCTGGGTGTCGGCCTACGACTTCGGCGTCGCGATGCTGGCGTACGCGCTCTACACGCTGCTCGACACCGCGGCCGACCTGGGCGTGACGTCCTCGCTCATCCAGCGCGACGACCACACGCCGGAGAAGGTGTCGACCGTCTTCTGGTTCAACGTCTTCATCTCGTCGGGGCTGTTCCTGCTCCTCCTGGTCGCGGGCCCGCTCTACGGCAGGTTCCAGGATCACCCGGTGGTCGGCTGGCTGCTCATCGCCTACGGCGGCAAGCTGGTCTTCCAGAACACCTACGCCATCCCGTTCGCCCTCCTGCGCAAGCAGCTGCGCTTCGACGAGATCGCCAAGCTGCGCACCGTGGCCCATGTGGGCGAGTCGATCGGCCGCGTCGTGTTCGCCGCGCTCGGCGCCACCGTGTGGTGCTTCACCCTGGCGGCGCTGACCCGCGCGTTCATCTTCGGCGTGCTCATGCAGGTGCGCCACCCGTTCCTGCCGAAGCTGGTGTTCCGGCCGCGCGAGGTGGCCGAGTACATCCGCTTCGGCGTGCGGGCCGCGGCCAGCCAGATCATCTATCGCGTCTACATCAGCATGGACGTGGTGATCGTCGGCCACCTGTTCGGCGCCGCCGCGACGGGCATCTACAGCCTGGCCCAGCAGATCGTGCTCGAGGCGGTCCGCACCATCACCAACGTCGTGTCCGACGTGGCGTTCCCGACCTTCGCGCGCCTGCGCCACGATCGCGATCGGCTGGCCGATCAGTTCATCCGCTTCACGCGGCTCAACCTGGTCGCGGTGCTGCCCTTCCTCGTGCTGGTGCTGCTGGTGATCCCGGAGTTCCTCACCACGTTCTATCGCAACGAGTGGAGCGCCGAGCAGCTCGCGGTCACCGCCACCGCGACGCGCATCCTCTGCCTCACCGGCGTCCTGCGAGCGCTCGGGTTCCTCGGCCCGCAGCTGCTCGACGGCATCGGGCGGCCCGATCTGACCCTGCGCTACCAGTCGTTCGCGGCCGTGTTCGTGCCGGGCGGGTTCCTGATCTGCGGGCTCCTGTTCGGCCGCGCGCTCGGCGGCCCCGTCTCGGTGGCGCTGGGCTGGTCGCTGGTTTATCCGCTGGCCTTCGCCGTCCTCGGCTACCTGGTGGCGGACTCGATCCGCCTGCCGCTCGGCCGCTACCTGCGCGCCTGCTGGGGCATCGTGGCCAGCTGCGGCGCCGGGCTGGCGGCCGGCGGGCTCGTCTGGCCGCTGGTCGCCGGTCTCGGGCCCGCCTCGCGCATGGTGGTCGAGGGCGGCGTCGCCGCGATCGTGATGGCCCTCCTGCTGGCCTACTGGCAGGACTGCGGGCCGCGCGCGCTCATTCGGTCGCTGAAGTGAAGACGCGGCGCGGCGGCTGCGCGCCCGGCGCCACCCGGGCGGCGCCCGCCGACAGCGCGGCCTCGACCGCGTCGAGGTCCTCGGCGGTGTCGACCTCGGAGGCGTAGAACGGCTCGATGTCGAACGCGCGGATGAGGCAGCCGCGGTCGATCATCTCCTGGAAGGCGGCCTCGTAGTACTCGCCGACCAGGCCCTGGCCGGCGATGCGGCGCTCGAGGGTCTCGAACAGCGCGGCGCTGGCGTCGGCCGAGAACCACTCGATGCCGATCGACTCGCCGGCGGCGCAGGAAGGCAGGACCTCCTTGCCGATGGCCAGCACGCGGCCGCGCCGGTCGATCTCCACCTTCACCTCCTCGGCGCCGAGCGTGCGCGACGGGCGCAGGGCCAGGCACGTCTCACCGGCGGCGAGCGCGCGCTCCGCGATCTGGAAGTCGTACACGATGTCGCTGTCGAGCAGGAGGAAGGGCGTCCGGTCCACCGCGGGGCGGGCCAGGAGCAGCGAGTCGGCGTTGTTGGTGGTCGCGTAGTCGCGGTTGCACACGAACTCGACCGGCAGCTCGGGGAACCAGCCCTCGACCGCGGCGCGCAGCTTCTCTTCCTCGAAGCCGGTGACGATGACGAGGTCGCGGATCCCCACCGTCAGCAGGTTGCGGATCGAGCGCTGCAACATCGGCACGCCGTCGACGGGGAGCAGGCCCTTGGGGAGAAAATCGGTGAAGGGCCGCAGGCGAGTCGAGCTGCCCGCCGCGAGAATGACGGCTCTCATTGAGAGGCCCGTTCGAGCAACCCATGTGCCACGCGCAAGCACCTGGAAGCGCACGCACCGCCGCGTTCGCCGGTCTGGTGGAAAGCTGACAGAGTGCGGCACCGCGCATCGCGCGCACCAGTGAGGCGGCAGATCGCGCGCACGCATGCCTGGCCGGCACGAGGACACGCGCGGGCGGCGCCAATCTGACACGATCGGCGCGGCGCGCATGCGGGCCGCGCTCCGCACCGGCACGCGGCGCCGAGAAGTTGCGCCGGTTTCCGCGGCCGAGTGTGTCGCGCGGGTTGCGCCGGCCGCGGTCGTCCGCGCCGGCATGCGGGTTGCAAAACGCTCCCGGCGAGAGAGCCATGCACAACGATCACAGCAACAAGCGACTGGATGACCATTTCCGCTGCCAGGCCACCGTCGGGCGACGGCTGGTTCCGGGCCGCAAGGTGCTGGTCGCGCTGCGCGACAGGGAGCCGCGCATGGAGGTCACGGCCGGGCTGGTCCTGGCCGGCTACCGGGTCCTCCTGGCCAGCACACCGGATCGCACCGCCTCGCTGGTCCGCGCGGCCGACGTCGTCGTCGCCGACGGCAGGCTGGTCGCCGGCCTCGGCCGCAAGACCCACGAGTCGCTGCGGCGCGCCGTCTTCATCGCGGTGTGCGAGGACGGGTCGCCGACCCCGCTGGCCGCGCGGGCGCGCTTCACTCCGCCCTTCGAGGTCGACGATCTGGTCACCGCGGTGATGATGCTCGAGGGTCCGAGCGGCGCTCCGCTCGGCCGCGCGGCCGCGTTCGGCGACCCGCGCTGATCGCCGTCAGCCGCGGGGCACCGGCGGGCGCCTGGCCGTGATGGCGAGGTGGAGCACGGTGACGATCAAGTAGCCGAGCGACACCACGTCCGCGTAGGCTGCTGCCACCACCGGCAGGCCGGCGAGGCACAGCGCGGCCCACAGGAGCAGGTAGACGTCGCGGCGGGCGAACGAGCGCAGCCAGGTCTTGGGCGAGCGCGGGTCGTAGACCTCGTCGATGCTTCCGACCTCGGCCTCGAACCACCAGCGGAACGTATTGAACTGGCCGCCGAGGCGGCGCACCTGCACGTAGAGGGCGAGCTGGGTGAAGACGCGGGCCGCGGCCGCGCCCAGACCGAGCCACAGCCACGCGCCGCCGGCCGCCGCCCCCAGCCCGGCCATCAGCGCCGCGTCGACCGCGTCGTCGGCGATGTTGTCGAGCCACTGCCCGAGCGCGGAGAACTGGTAGCGCAGGCGCGCGATCTCGCCGTCGCACGAGTCGAGGATGTTCTGCAGGAAGACGAGCGCGCCGGCGGCGGCGACGGCCGCGCGCCCGCCGGCGGCGAGCAGCAGGGCGGCGACCAGGCCCACGACCAGCGCGGCCGCCGTGATCTGGTTGGGCGTGACGGGCGTGCGGCACAGGAGCCGCGTGATGCGCAGCGACAGGTGCTGGTTCACCAGCGCGTCGGCCGGGCCCTGGAACGACTTGGGCAGCCCGCGCAGGAGGCGCCACTCGGCCGCGCGCGCGGCGGCCGGCCCGTCGAGCCGCACGCCGCACAGCTCGTCGGCGCGCACGACCTCGACGCCCGGCGGCGGCGCGCTGCCCTCGGCCACGCGCTCGACCGCGATCGCCAGCGGGCGGCGCGGCAGCTCGCCCGCGCATGCGACGAGCGCGCGCGCCGCGCCGCCGCGCTCGGCCTCGCGCAGCCGCCGCTCCAGCACGGTGAGCCCGCCGATGACCAGCGACGGCGCCATCGAGCCCGGCTCCGCGACGATGAAGACTGCTGGCGCGCCGCTCACCGCGCCTGAGTAGCATGCCGACGGCGTCCGGTGAACAGCGGGCGCCGCGGGCAGAGGCGGGCAAATCCAGCGGAGCCCGGGCAGCTCCATGCCCTGGCCTTGCACGGGTGGTTCTCGTCTGGCATGGTGCCGGGCGGCGGCCGACGTGGCTGCAGGAGTCATTGACAATGGGTCTCAAGAAAGGCGTCGAGGTCAAGGCAGCCAGCGGCAAGCTGGGAGTCCTCATGCCCGGCATGGGCGCGGTCGCGACCACGTTCGTCGCCGGTGTCGAGGCGGTGAAGCGCGGCCTCGCGGTGCCGATCGGCTCGCTGTGTGAGATGGGGACGATCCGGCTGGGCAAGCGCACCGACGCGAGGTCGCCCAGGCTGCGCGAGTACGTCTCGCTGGCCGCGCTCGGCGATCTCTGTTTCGGCGGCTGGGACATCTTCCCCGAGAACATGTTCCAGGCGGCCACCAAGGCGGGCGTGCTCGAGCCCTCGCTGCTCGCGCAGCTCAAGGCGCCGCTCGAGGCCATCAAGCCCATGCCGGCGGTGTTCGAGCAGGCGTGGGTCAAGAAGCTGAGCGGCACGCACCTCAAGAAGGGCGCCAACAAGATGGAGCTGGCCGAGCAGCTCATGGCCGACATCCAGAAGTTCAAGGTGGACAACGGCTGCGACCGGCTCGTCATGGTGTGGTGCGGCTCGACCGAGGTCTACCGCGAGCCGAGCGACGTCCACTCGACCGTGGCCAGGTTCGAGCAGGGCCTGCGCCAGAGCGACGACAACATCGCCCCGTCACAGGTCTACGCCTACGCGGCGATCAAGCTCGGCGTGCCGTTCGCCAACGGCGCCCCCAACATGACGGTCGACGTGCCGGCCCTGCAGGAGCTGGCCCGCGCGACCAAGGCCCCCATCGCCGGCAAGGACTTCAAGACCGGCCAGACACTCATCAAGACCGTGCTCGCCCCGATGCTGAAGGCGCGCATGCTGGGGCTCGAGGGCTGGTACTCGACCAACATCCTCGGCAACCGCGACGGCGAGGTGCTCGACGACCCGGAGTCCTTCAAGTCGAAGGAGGTCTCCAAGCTGGGCGCGCTGGAGCACATCCTGCAGCCGGAGAAGTACCCGGACCTGTACAAGGACTTCACGCACGTCGTGCGCATCAACTACTACCCGCCGCGCGGCGACAACAAGGAAGGCTGGGACAACATCGACATCCGCGGGTGGCTCGGCTACCCGATGCAGATCAAGGTGAACTTCCTGTGCCGCGACTCGATCCTGGCCGCGCCGATCGTGCTCGACCTGGCGCTGTGGATGGACTTCGCCCACCGCGCGGGCATGGCGGGCATCCAGGAGTGGCTGTCGTTCTACTTCAAGAGCCCGATGTGCCAGGAAGGCCATCAGCCGGAGCACGAGCTGTCGCTCCAGCTGACTGACCTCAAGCAGGAAC
>Ga0126377_10003464_pt1 | contig 11173 bp, 5 predicted proteins | sample PanSoiMetPlot_22_FD_92647 | JGI IMG/M metagenome (GOLD analysis project Ga0126377, IMG submission 92647) | Tropical forest soil microbial communities from Panama - MetaG Plot_22 | ecosystem: Environmental > Terrestrial > Soil > Tropical forest > Bulk soil | place: Panama | collected 2016-02-17
AGCTCGAGGAGCTGCCGGCCGTGCTCTCCGCCAGCGATCCGCCGGGCGAGTTCGAGCCCGGCCGTTCCAGCGAAGCGATCATCCTGCGTCACAGCTACGGCGACATCGAAGCCGCGTTCCGTAATGCCCACACCGTGGTCGAGATCGATGTCGAGACCGGTCGCCACTCCGGCGTGCCGCTCGAGACCCGCGGTGCCATCGGGCGCTATGACGCCGCTAAAGACCTTTTGGAGCTGCACGGAGCTGCCAAGATCCCGCATCGCAATCGCGAGACGCTCTGCCGCATGCTCAACCGCAGCCCGTCGTCGCTACATGTGCACGAGAGCCACGTCGGTGGCGGCTTTGGCATCCGTGGCGAGCTCTATCCCGAGGACGTACTCGTGCTGGTCGCCGCCATGCGCTTCGAGCGGCCGGTGAAATGGATCGAGGATCGGCGCGAGCACCTGATGTGTGCCAATCAGGGCCGCCAGCAGCGCCACAAGGCCCGTATTGCGGTCGACAAGGACGGCCGTATCCTCGGCATCGAGGATGAAATCTTCCACGACCAGGGCGCCTATATCCGGACTCACGGCGTCAATGTGCCGAACCGCACCATGTACATGCTCTCGGGCTGCTACAAGGTGCCGGCCTATCGCGCGATGGCACGGGTGAGGCTTACCAATAAGACACCCTGCGCGACCTATCGCGCGCCCGGCCGCTTCGAGAGCACGTTCGTGCGCTCGCGCCTGATCGATGCGGTTGCCGATAAGCTCGGGCTCGACCGCATCGAGGTGCGCCGCCGCAATCTCATTCCGGCGGCTGAGATGCCGTACACACAGAGATACAACGAGCCCGGCATCGAGGAGCTCGACATCGACTCGGGCGACTATGCGATGCTCCTCGACAAGGCGCTTGCAGCCTTTGGCTGGGACAAGCTGCAGCAGGACCTAAAGCGCCGTCGCGCCGCGGGCGAGCTGGTCGGCGCCGGCCTCGCATTCTTTCTGGAAGAGAGCGGACGCGGGCCGACCGACAACGCGAAAGTGACCGTTGATCCGTCCGGTGCAGTCGAACTGATCACCGGCGGCGCCTCGATCGGGCAGGGCTTCCCGACCGCGATGGCGCAGATCTGCGCCGAGGCCCTCGGCGTCGACTACCAGCGCGTGCGCGTGATCCACGGTCAGACCGACCTGATCGATCATGGCATCGGGGCGCATGCGGCGCGCGCCACGGGCCTCACCGGTGGCGCCGTGCATGTCACTGCCATGCAGGTGCGCGAGAAGGCGCTCGGCTTTGCGTCCGAGCTGCTGCAGACGCCGGCTGACGATCTCGATATCGTCGATGGCACAGTTCTCCGCAAGAATGGCAAAGGCGGCCCTTCGATCACGCTTGCGGAGATTGCCAAGCGTGTCGCACCCGGCTCGAAATTCCTGCGTGGCCGCACTCCGCAGCTTGCAGCGCATGGCTGGTACAACACGCCGCACACTGTGTTTCCTTATGGCGCCCACCTCGCCGTGGTGCGCGTCGATCGTGACACCGGCAAGGTCGAAGTCGAGCGCTTCATGGTGGCCTATGACGTCGGCCGCGCGGTCAATCCAATGCTGGTGACGGGCCAGCTGGTCGGTGGCTGCGCGCAGGGACTGGGCGGCGCGCTGCTGGAAGAGTTTGTCTATGACGACAACGGCGAGCCGCTGTCTGCAACTTTCGCTGACTACTTGATGCCGATGCTGCACGACATGCCGGACGTCGAGGTGCTGCTCACCGAGGACGCACCATCGCCACGTCATCCGCTCGGGCTGAAAGGCGCGGGCGAAGGCGGCATCAATGGCGCCGGCGGTGTGATCGCGAGCGCGATCGACGATGCAATCGGAATTCCGGGCGCGGTGACGCGGCTGCCGGTATCGCCGCAGCGCATGCGGGCGTTGCTGCGGAAGTCCGGCAAGTGATCCGATCAGCCGCTGTCAGAACCTGAATTCGTCGCCGCGCTTGCGTCCCTGGAACACGGGCGCGAACAGGGTGTCGAAGGTGAACTTCTGCTTGCTCAAGCCCTGCTCGTGGCAATAGCCCGCAATCGTGTTGATGTTCTTGAGGTTCCGTTCGGTCGGGCCGTATTCCCACGGGTCAGTGCCGACAATCTCCTCCTGCTCTTCCCAGGCTTCGCGATACCAGACCAGCGGCACAATGCGCGGATTCTCCATCCGCTTCATGGCGATGGCCTTGGCCTCGTTGAAGGCATGAAACATGTTGATCGGCACCCACGGATAGCGGTCCACGATCTCTTGTTTGATTCCGAGGATATGCATGATCGGGAAGATGCCGGTCCGCTTGAAATAGGCGATCTCCTCCTCTTTCCAGTTCGGAAATAACCTTGCCACGCGCGGATCCTTGCGGACCAGCGGCTTGATCAGATCAGGATGGATCACGGCATCGAGCTTGCCTTCAGCCAGCAGGCCCTCGACCGTCTCATTGTTTGACAGCTTGCTGATCTTCAGGCCGGGCGGCGGCTCGAAGTCGATGGTCTCGTCCAGCTCCGGCACCCACTCGATCGACTTTTGCGGCACGCCGTATTCCTGCTCCAGAATGCCGCGCATCCAGACAATCGCAGTGGCCTGGAATTGCTTCACCCCCACACGCTTGCCGATCAGGTCGGTCGGCTTGCTGATGCCCTTGCCGGTGTTGATGAACACAAAGCCGTGGCGGAAGCGTCGATGTAGAAACACCGGGATTGCCGTGGCCACAAAGCCCTGGTCGCGCGCGACAATAAAGGAGGAGCAGGACACTTCCGCCATGTCGAATTCACATCCGCGCAGAAAGCGCCAGTGGCGGGTGGTGGAATCCATCCCGGTGAGGACGGTGAGGTCTATGCCATCGGGCTTCACCACGCCTTCCTTGAGGGGACGGATGATCTCGTAGTCGCCACAGGCGAGCGTCAGTGAAAGACGGGTGGACACAGGGCTAGCTCCTAAAAGATTTCGACCGTGCCGCAGCCTGCGACACGGTCGATAACGAATGCAAGAGGTGGCAGCAGCCTTTACGGCGCAATCGCCTTGCGCGCTTCCTCGGCGATGTCCTTGGGGGCGCGGTAGAGTTCGCCCAGCAGCTTGTCGATATCGGCGCCGGACACCGGATTGACCTCGAGCTTGAGCTTACCGGCCTCGTCCAGGAAGGCCGGATCCTTCAAGGTCGCATCAAAGGCTGCGCGCAGCGCTTGCTTGCGCTCCTCGGGCACGCCGGGCGGCGCCGCAAACGGGCGTCCCATCACTTGCCGGCTGGTCACCAGCCTGAGGACCTGTTTCTGATGATCGTTGGCAAACTCGTTGATCGTCGGAACGTGCGCCAGCTCGGGAGCTTTCTGGTCGGAGATGTGCAGCAGGATGTTGAGCTTCTTCTCCGCAATCCAGGCTTCCCGTGTCGACTTGATGCTCGACCATGACCAGCCGCAGCGGCCATCGACCTCGCCGCGCTCGATTGCCAGGATGATGTCGGACGTCCCGTGATAGCCACTCACCAGCTTCAGCTTGGCGCCGAAGATGTTGCGCAACAGCAGCGAGTAGGAGTCAGGGTCGGAGCCGGCGCCTTCGCCCCCCGTGGTGAACGGCGTCTTGAGCATATCGGCCCAAGTCTTCACCGGCGACGTGTGCCAGGTGGCGCAGATGCTGATCTCGTTGGCGCCGCTGCCGAGCCAGGTGAATTTAGTGGCATCGAATTGCACTTTGGCGGTGCCGATCAATGGTTCCATGGGCAGGCCGCGGCCAAACGTTCCGAATACGGTGCCGTCCTTGGCGGACACGTTGTAGAGATGATTGGCCGCGTTGAGGCTGCCGGCGCCGGTGATGTTCTGCACGATGAAGTTCGGATTGCCGGGCAGGTGCTTGCCCATGTGGCGTCCGATTGCCCGTGCATAGAGGTCATAGCCCCCGCCGGCGGTATAGCCGACGATGATAGTCACTGTCTTGCCGCGATAGAAATCCGATACCGCGTCGGCCTGCGCCCGCGCTGGGAGTGTGGCGAGAGCGCACAGCCCGAGCAGGCATGTCGCCAACAAAGGGCGCAGACAGGGCATTGATCTCTCCGCGTTCAGACCTGCAAAACCCTGCAATGGCCATGCCACCCCGTCAACTGCGGATGGGCTTTACGCGCCCGCAAGCCAATGGCATGAGGCAATTGGCCGCTCGGCGGAGCGGCCGGATGCCAAGCGAGAGGTGATCCGTGGGCGAATTCGGAATAGGTCAGGCCGTTCCTCGTTTCGAGGACCCGAGACTGGTCAGAGGCGAAGGCCGCTATGTGGGTGACGTGTCGTTTCCCGGCATGGCGTACGGTTATGTCCTGCGCTCCCAGCATGCGCACGCCAGGATTGTCTCCCTTGACACCGACAAGGCGAAAGCCGCGCCCGGCGTGCTGGCGGTGCTGACCGGAGCGGATTGGGAAGCCTCCGGCTTCGGCGACCTGCCGGTTCCCGGCGGCCTCAAGCGTCGCGACGGATCGCCGATCTATCGCCCACGCTATCCGGCGCTGGTGAAAGATCGTGTGCGCTGGATCGGCGACTGCGTCGCCTTCGTGGTAGCGGAGACCTATCATCAGGCCGCAGACGCGGCCGAGCTGATCGAGATCGAGTACCAGGAATTGCCTGCAATCGTCTCGACCGCGGACGCGATTGTGCCCGGCGCGCCGCTCGTCTTTGATGACTGTCCCAACAATATCTGCTTCGTGCATCTCGAAGGCGACAAGCCCGCAGCCGATGCAGCGTTCGCGCGCGCAGCCCACATCGTCAAGGAACGTCTCATCATTAACCGGGTAACCGCCGCCAGCATGGAGCCGCGCGGCAGTATCGGCGTCTATCAGCCGGCCGAGGATCGCTACACCATTCACACCACGCTGCAGCGGACCTTCACGTTCCGCGAGGAACTGGCGAAGATTGTGCTCAAGGTGCCGGAGAACAAGGTGCGTGTGGTCGCCGGCGACATCGGCGGTGCCTTCGGCATGAAGACCGCGATCTACAACGAGCCAGCGCTGGTGCTGCTCGCCGCCAAGCTCACTGGCCGGCCGGTGAAGTGGATCTCCACGCGCTCAGAATCGTTTCTATGCGATGCGCAGGCACGCGACAATGTCACCGACGCGGAGCTCGCCCTCGACCAGGACGGCAATTTTCTGGCCGTGCGGGTGAAGACCATCGCCAACACCGGTGCCTATCTGCAGGTCGGCTCAACGGCGTTCCTTGGTAATCTCGGCACGCTCGCGGGCGTCTACAAGACGCCTGTGCTGCACGCTGACGTCACCTGTGTGTTCACCAACACCAATCCGGTGCGGCCTTATCGCGGCAACGGCCGCCCGGAGGCGGCCTATGTGATCGAACGGCTGGTCGATCTCGCGGCTGATCAGCTGGGCATCGACCCGGTCGAGCTGCGCCGTCGTAATACGATTCCGCCTAGTGCCATGCCGTTCAAGACCGGGCTCACCTTCACCTACGACAGCGGTGAGTTCGAGAAGAATATGGACATGGCGCTCGCGATGGCCGACCTGAAGAGCTTTCCGGCGCGCCGCGCCGATGCGCGCAAACGCGGCAAGCTGCGCGGGCTCGGCATCTCCAACACCATCGAGCGCGCGGCCGCGCCGAGCTACGAGGGCGCCGAGATTCGGTTCGATCGCTCGGGCGCCGTCACGCTGTTCTCAGGCTCGAGCAACCACGGCCAGGGCCACGAGACTGCGTTCAAGCAGATCGTTGCCGATCGGCTCGGCCTTGACCCGAACAAGATCACCTATGTGCACGACGACACCGATCAGGTGTTCTTCGGCGAGGGCACCGGCGGCTCGCGCTCGGGCACGATCGGCGGCTCGGCGGTCCTGATGGCGACTGACAAGATCAAGACGAAGGCCACGGCGATCGCGGCCCATGTGATGAAGGTCGCGCCCGAGGATCTGCGCTTCGAGGACGGCATCTTCTCCTCTCAGAAGACCAACCAGACCATGTCGCTGAAGGACGTCGCGCTCGCCTCGCTCAACCCGTCGAAGCTGCCGAAGGACATGGAGGTCGGGCTGATCGCGACCGCGATCTATAGTCTTGCCGTCGAAAATTACCCGAACGGCTGCCATGTCTGTGAGGTCGAGATCGACGAGGAGACCGGCGTGGTCGATATTCTGCGTTATAGCATCGTCGATGACGTCGGCACCGTCATCAATCCGCTGCTGGTGCACGGGCAGATCGTCGGCGGTATGGCGCAGGGCGCAGGCCAGGTGCTGATGGAGGACATCCGCTTTGATCCCGACAGCGGGCAGATCCTCACCGGCTCGTTCATGGACTATGCGATGCCGCGCGCGAGCGACCTGTCGTCGGTTAAAATGGAAAGCAATCCGGTGCCGACCACGACCAATCCGCTTGGCGTCAAGGGCTGCGGCGAGGCCGGCTGTGTCGGCGCGCTGCCGGCGATCGCGAATGCGGTGGTGGATGCGCTGTCGGTCTATGGCGTGCGCCACATCGACATCCCGGTGACGTCCGAGCGGGTGTGGCGCGTGATCCAGGAGGCGCGCAAGCAGGCGGCCGAATAAGGCACTGCACTCTACGTTGTCGTCCCCGCGAGGCGGGGATCCATACGCCGTGTCGTTGCTGCGTCGCACGGCTGGTGAACGATCGAATACTTGGGGGTTATGGGTCCCCGCCTGCGCGGGGACGACAGCAAGATTTGCTGTAGTGCAAGCAGAGACTACCGCGCGCCTTCCGCGATCACGGCCTTGGCGGCGGCGACCACATCCTGCGGCGTCTGATAGAGATCGCTCACAAGCTGGTCGATGTCGGCGCCCGACATCGGATTGACGTCCATCTGCCGCTGCCTGGCCTCGGCCAAAAACTCAGCGTCCTTCATGGTGGCATCGAAGGCCTGCCGCAGCGCCTGCGCACGCTCGGCCGCCAGGCCGGGGGGCGCCAGGAACGGCCAGCCCATCTGCTGGCGCGCCAGGATGAGCCGCAAGATCTGCCGCTCGCGTTCGTCGCGCGCGAAATCCATGATCAGCGGCACGTCCGCGAGCTCCGGGCTCTTCTTGAGCGCCATCTGCAGCACCAGGTTGATCTTCTTGCCCGCCACCCAATCCGGCTTGGTGATCTTGATGCTGGACCATGACCAGCCGCAGCGGCCATCGACTTCGCCACGCTCCATCGCGAGATTGATCTCGTTGCCGCCTGGATAGCCGGAGACGAGGCGCACCTTCACGCCGAACAGGTTGCGGATCATCATTGCAAACATGTCCGGGTCGGAGCCCGAGCCCTCGCCGCCGACCGTGAACGGCGTCGCAAGCATGTCGCTCCAGCGCTTGACCGGCGACGTGTTCCAGGTGGCGCACAGGCTGACCTGGTCGCTGCCCGAGCCGAGCCATGTGAACTTGCGGGCATCGTATTGCGGCTGGCTCGCGCCGATTAGTGGCTCCATCGCCATGCCGCGTCCGATCATGCCGATCGTCAGGCCATCCTTGGAGGCGGTGTTGTAGAGGACGTTGGCGACCCGCAGGCTGCCGGCACCCGGCATGTTCTGCGGCACGATCGACGGATTGCCCGGGATGTGGCGTCCCATGTGCTTGGAGAGCACGCGTGCATAGAGATCATAGCCACCACCGCTGGTATAGCCGATCAGCATCGTGATGGTCTTGCCGCGGAAGAAATCCGCTTGCGCTTGCGCGCTGCCGGGTTGCGCAGCAACAAACACTAGCGAGACGAGGACAGCAGCAATTCGCGGGATCACGGCAACCTCTGCTTTGAGCTGCCATGCATACTGCACCACATTCCCGGCGCGGCAAATTGCATCGGTGTCGCGGCGCCACGCGTCAATTGCCGATCGTGAACGTCCAGAGCAGTTGGCAAGGGCGGTAGGATTTGAACCCACGATCCCGGACTTGGAAACCGGTGCTTTAGGCCAGGCTAAGCTACGCCCCTATCGATCTCGCTATGTTTGGAATCAAACTCCGTCCTCTGCTCATTGCCACTTGGCTGGTGGCGGCGAGGAAGCCTCGCTGGGTTGATCCTCGAACAACCGGCGCAAGACAGCCGCAGTAACGCAGTTCAGAAATCGATAACCGCACCCAAGGATTATTTCCCGTACACCGAATGGTAATCCTTTACATTTACCTCTTGTTTTCCAGCTTTGGGAGCTTGGGGCCGACACTTCGCCTGCGCCGAATGCCCACGCGGGCTGTTCGCCTCGCTTCACGAGCCGATCGGGTCACGAGAAACGCGTCGCTCCAGGCGATGCGTACGGTCCAAGCGGGGGCGATGGAATGCTTGCGAGACTGTCAGTCAATGCAATTCTCAAGCTGGTGATCGCGGCGCTGAGTGCGGCCGTGGTAATCATGTTGGCAGCGGGAGCCTGGAGCTCATGGAACCGCTTGCAGGTGGACACGCGGATTGCCGGCGTCGCCGCGACCTCGGCTCACATGTTCACCGCGCTGCACAACCTACGCTCTGACCGCTCCCGCTCAGTCCGCCTGCTTATGAGCGATGAAGTGGTGACCGCGAGAGATCCAAGGATCTTTGAATCGCGCGACGCCGAGACGCCGGCCCTGAAAGGTGCCTTGGCCACGTTGGAGGCTCTGGATTTTCCCGAGCAGCAGGCGGTGACGGCTGAGTTTGCCCAAAGGATCAAGAAGCTCTTCGCGCTGCATGAAGAATCAGTGGCAGCCCTGCGGCAGCCGAAAGCCGCACGTCGTGCCGGACTCGCGCCCGAGCTTCGCGACGAAATCACCGCCCTGATCACTTTCATAGACAAGCTATCGGTGCGGTTGGACCGGCTGATCAAGCTCCAGGACCCATTCATCGACCAGCTGATGCAGATCAAGCAGCTCGGCTGGGTGGCGCGCGACACCGGCGGTGACGCTTCCGTCATGCTGTCCAACACGCTTGGCGGGCAGCCGCTGCCCGCAGAGCCCATGCTGGTCTACACGGCGAACCTGAGCAAGAATCAGACAGCCTGGGCAACGCTCGAGCAGATGGCCGAGAGCCTGTCGCTGCCGCGCGCCATGACCGACGCCATTGCAAAGGCCAAGCAGGAATACTACGGGCCCGAACACACCTCGCAGCGGCTCGATATCCTGAAAAAGCTGATTGCGGGTCAGCCGACAGGCATCAATGCCGACCAGTGGGGGAATATCACAGTTCCCAAGCTTGCAACGCTGCTCAGGGTGTCCGAGGCGGCGCTCGATGTTGCCAAGGAGCATGCCGCGCAGCAGCAATCGGTGGCGAAGGGCAAGCTGGCGATGCAAATCACCATGCTGGCGGCGGCGGCGGCCTTTGCGATGGGGATGATGCTGCTGGTGTCTAAGCGCGTGATCGCGCCGCTGCATCGAATCCAGGGCGCCATGCTCAAGCTTGCCGACGGCGACTTTGGCGTCGCCGTGCCGGGCCTTGAGCGCAAGGACGAGGTCGGCGCGATGGCGAATGCCGTTGAGCGGTTCAAGGTCGTGGCCGACGAGAAAGCGCGTGCAGGACGCGAGAAGGCGCGCGCCGAGGCCGAGGCCAAGGCCGAGCAAGACAGGCAGACCGCTGCTGAACGCGCTGAACAAGTCCGCGTGGAGGCCGAGACCAAGGCCGAGCAGGATCGCAAAGCCGCTTCCGAACGCGAGGAAAAGGCGCGCCAGGATGCGGCGGCCAAGACCGAGCAGGAGCGGAAGGCCGCTTCCGAGCGCGATGCCGCGATGAAGAAGATGGCCGACGAGTTCGAGTCTGCGGTGGGCAGCATCGTCAAGGCGGCGGTCGCCGGCGATTTCACGCAGCGCGTCAATCTGCAAGGCAAGAGCGGATTGGTCCTCAACGTCGGAAGCGCAATCAACTCGCTGTGCGAGAACGTCGCCAAGGCGCTCGACGACCTCAGCCAGATGCTGAACGGGCTTGCGGAGGGCGATCTCACGCGGCGCATCACTGCCCAGTATCAAGGAAGCTTCGCGACCTTGAAGGACAATGCCAACAAGACGGCCGAACGGATCAACGCGACAATCGGGGAAATCGGCGCCGCGACCCAGGAGGTCAACAACGCGTCAGCCGAGATTTCGACCAGCACCAGCGATCTCTCGCAGCGCACCGAGGAACAGGCCGCAAGCCTGGAGCAGACCTCGGCCTCGATGGTGGAGATGTCCGAGACCGTCAAGAAGAACGCCGAGAACGCCCAGGAGGCGAGCCGCTCCGCCGCCAAGGCGCAGGAGGTGGCGAACCGCGGCGGCCAGGTGGTCTCGAGCGCGGTTGCAGCCATGGGCCAGATCGAGAGCTCGTCGCGCAAGATTTCGGAGATCATCGTGGTGATCGACGAGATCGCCCGGCAGACCAATCTGCTGGCGCTCAATGCGGCGGTCGAGGCGGCGCGTGCAGGTGAGGCGGGCCGTGGCTTTGCGGTGGTCGCATCGGAGGTCCGCAGCCTGGCGCAGCGCTCGTCGCAGGCGGCCAAGGACATCACCGACCTGATCACCAACAGCGGCAGCCAAGTCAAGGAAGGCGTCGAGCTGGTCAACCGGACGGGTGCAGCGCTGACCGATATCGTGAGCTCGATCAAGGACGTGGCGGCGATCGTCTCCGACATTGCGTCGGCGAGTTCCGAGCAGGCCACGGGCATTGAGCAGATCAACAAAGCGCTGAACCAGATGGACGAGGTGACGCAGCAGAACTCCGCGCTGGTCGAGGAGAACGCCGCGACCGCCAAGATGCTGGAAAGCCAGGCGCAGGCGATGAGCGAGCGGGTTGCCTTCTTCCGCCTTGCCAACGCGTCGAACGCGATGCCGACGGGTGCGAAAGCCACGGCCCCGGCTGCAACCGGCGGAGCGGGCCGGCGAGCGCCGGCGCCACAGGCCCGTGCGGGCAAAGCGCGGATGAGCGCGTAGCAGCCGTACTCTTGTTGCGTGAGAAGCGTGCGTGTCCCGGCTGTGTGTAGCGAGAGCCGGGACACATATTTGGACGGTTCCTGCTTGCAAATTTGCGAAGTTGACGATCTTCCTCCTGAGTCCCGACTCTTCGCTCGCGTAGCGCGTCTATGACGCGAATGCAGGCTCGCTCAGCTGGGAACATTTGGACGCAGCACAGCGAGAGCATCATCCCGAAAAAGCCTGCCGGGAGTTGGCCCAGGGTGTAGGCAGGTTTTCGGGAAGGGGCAATGCTCACACAAAAGCTAGACTGATCTCTCGTTGATGCTGCTCACGAATTTACAAAGAAGTAATGTTGATAACTTACTTGTAT
>Ga0126377_10003465_pt1 | contig 11172 bp, 7 predicted proteins | sample PanSoiMetPlot_22_FD_92647 | JGI IMG/M metagenome (GOLD analysis project Ga0126377, IMG submission 92647) | Tropical forest soil microbial communities from Panama - MetaG Plot_22 | ecosystem: Environmental > Terrestrial > Soil > Tropical forest > Bulk soil | place: Panama | collected 2016-02-17
CGCAACGCCGCCTGCCCGGCGCGGGCCGTCGCGATCGGCAGTGCACGGGCGGCGAGCACTGCCACGGCTAGGCCGACCAGTCCGGGTGCGAGCAGTGCGAACGCCGATGGCCTGCCGCCGCCGTGAAGGTCGGCGTAGCCCTGGTACACCCCGGCAACCGCCACCACAACGACCAGCAGGTCGCCTAGCTCGGTCCGCCAGCCGGTGCGTCGGTTCGGCACTCGACGGATCAGCGTCAGTATCGATGAATTCAGCGCGCGCGCCTCGGCCGATACGCACACCAGCAGCGCGCCGAGGCCGAATGCGCTGGCGACCACCACTGAGGTGACCAGTGCACGTACGCCACCCGGGTCGGCGGCAGAGCCGGCGAGGGCGATCGAGGCCGCACGACCCAGCCCGAGACCGACCACCGCGCCGGCGATCATCGGGATGGCGCTCTGCATCGCGATGATGGCCCAGATCCGCCAGCGTGCGGTGCCGCGCAACTTCAACAGGCCGATGTCGCGCCGGCGTGGATCTGAGGTGTAACGCACGGCTAGGTACAGCGCGAACCAGCCGAGCAGGACGAGCTGGATGGTGGCCAGATCAACACCGGTCGTGACCAAAGACTGGTCGCTGCGGATCTGGTCGACCATGATGTTCGCGGTCGCGTTGACCGCGAGGCCCGCCGGCTGCAACCGGTTCTGGGCCTCGGCAAGCTGGTGTAGCAGCGGTGCGCCGCCGTCGTGGAACGCTGACGGACCCAGGACCACCTGGTAGAGCAGGTCGACCTGCCGCGGTTCGTTGGCCAGTACGGCCTGCTCGGTGACGAATGCCATTTGGTCGAGCGGCTGGACGAAGGCGTCGTCACTGGACGCGGCGCGTGCCCAGTAGGGGGCGAGCGGGTCCGTGATCTCGTAGAGACCGCTCACCGTCAGGAGTACGGGTCGCGGGAACTGCGGCGACGTGAACGTGATTCGGTCGCCGACGCCGACCCCCATGGCCGACGCGATGCGCCGTCCGATGACGACCTGATCAGGGGCGGTCGGGCAGGCACCGTCGATGGTCAGATGTGCGCACACGTTCTCCCGTGAGCCCAGCGTCACGAGTGTCGAATTCTCCGCAGCTCCGGTCTGCGGCTTAGCCGCGTTGACCTGCGTGAGAAGGTTCATCGCCACCACGAGGTCGCTGCCCAACGGCAGGGCGGACCCGACGAGCTGGTGGAGCTGAGTCATCGGGGCGGACGCGACGGTCGGGTTGCGGGCCTGGCCCGTGACCGTCACGAGGCGCTGCGTCACCGGGGCGGCGGAGATGTCGGCGGCGGCGACCGCCTCATGGGCCCACGCGGCGAACCATGGAGCCGCACAGCCGCCGAGGGCTGCCAGGATCGTGAGGATGAAGATGCTGACGGCTTGCGACCGGCGCTCGCGCAGTGCACTGAACACCAGACCAACCATGTCCTCAGCTTCCGGTCGCGATTGTTAGCCCGTCCTGCCGCACGAAGGTAACGTCTTAGGTCGCGAGCGGTCGACCCGGTTCCCACGGAGTGTCGCAGCCGCTCATGGCCTGTTCGTGTGCGGGATTCCAGTCCGTCGCCGTGACGTGCCGCGTGCGTCCTCAGTGTTCGCGATGCAGCAATCCGGCGGAGGTGGCAGCGGCGAGTGCCGCGGTGCGCGAGCCGACGCCCAACCGGCGAAGCAGTGCAGAGACATGGTTGTCAACGGTGCGCCTGGACAGGAACAGACGATCGGCGATCTCGCTATTCGTGCATCCCTGGTCGACAAGCGCGAGGATCTCGAGCTGGCGATCCGTCAGGCTGCCCGGGTTGCGCCTGGTCGCCGATCGAGGACCTCGAGGGATGCTGCGGACACCGTCGCGGCGCATCCGGCGGCGGACGATCGCCGATGTCGCAGTGGCGCCCAAGCGGTCGAGGATGCCGAGCGCTCGGACCGCCACCGCCACATCCGGAGACTCGCTCAGCTCCAACGCGTGCTCGTACGGATTGCCGGCCTCCTCCCAAAGACCGGCGGCGGCCGTCCAGTCGCCCCGGATTCCGGCGGCGTACGACGGAAGGCAGGCGGGGAACGGCTCGACCGGGACTCCCGCGCGACGGAGATAGCGCAGGATCTCGGCTCGAAGGTACGAGTGATGCATCGCAATCGCGAACTCGAGCGCCTCAGCACCGACGGTTCGTACGCCGGCGAGGTCTCCGGTCAGCCACAGCCACTCGACGCGTGCCCCCGCCGCGGCCGCGGTCTTTTCATCCTGGCCGGATGCGGCGGCAAGGTCCCAGGCGCGCTGGATCAGTTCGCCTGCGGCCGGATCACCGCGACGCGCCAGGATCCGACCCAAGAACGCGAGCGGGTTGACCGCGTTGGCGCCAGCGTCCGCCGCGGAGTCGACGAGATTCCGAAGGCGACGTTCCGCGGCGTCCCACGACCCCTGCAGGATCAGCACCTGACACTGCTGCGCTTCGGTGCGATATCTCGCCTGCTCGAGCCGGTGCTCCCGGGACGCCTGTTCGGCGATGTCGAGGCAGTCCTTTGCCTCCGGAACGCGGCCGGATCGGATGAGGGCGATGGCCAGGTTGTACGCGGCGACCGTGAGGTAGTCGCCGTGATCGATGCGGGACGCGATCGCGATGGCTTCCCGCGCGTCAGCCTCCCCGGATTCGTCGCCTAGAGACATGCGCGAATGCCCGCGGAAACAAAGTGCGTAGGCCAGCACGTCTTGACTGTCGGTCTCGCGCGCGACCGCCACCGCCAAGTCGCACCACGGACCCGCTTCCGCGAAGCGGCCCAGCATCGTCTCCTGGCCGGCGACCGAGCTGTAGGCGAACGCGAGCGCCCGGCTCGGTCCGGTCGGCCGCAGGATCTCCACGGCGCGCACGGCCTTGGCGCGAGCCTGGGTAGGTCGGCCGAGGACGATGCTCAACCGCGCCGAGATGAGCAGCGCCTCGCCCAGCGCAGCCGGCGCGGATCCTGCGGCATCCCACGCACTGACCGCACGATCGGCGTGATCGACCGCCTCACTGAACCGGTTCAGCGCGTGCAGCGCGACCGCCGCGTACCCATGGAGGCGTGCCGACTCGACACCGCCGAGGTGATTGCCGTGCCGCAGCGCCAGTCGTGCGAAGACGACCGCCTCCGAGTGGCTGTTCGCTGCCGCCGCGTCGGCGGCGGCGGCCATCGCGTAGGTGGCCAGCGCGGCGTCATCGCCGGCGCCGAGCGCGTGGTGCACGAGGCGCGAGGATTCGGCGCCGGCGGCAACCAAGGCGCGCAAGACCCGCCGGTGGCCATCGGCACGTCGAGAACTCGACATCGACATTTCGATCACTCGGCGCGCGATGTCATGCCGGAACCGCAGCCCGCGATGGGCGAACGTGACGATCCCACGTCGTTCCGCGTGGTCCAGCACGGCCGGGTCGTCCAGGACGGCACGCGCGAGCCACGATTCGATCTCGCTGGGTACGACCGCGATCTGTTCCAAGGCCGCGCGACACTCCAGCGGCAGTGACGCGACTCGGGCCAACACGGCGTCGCGGACCGAGGCCGGTACGACGGCGCCGGGCTCGGCCAGCACTTCGCTCAAATAGAACGGGTTGCCGCCGACCGCCGCGATCACCTGCGACGGATCGAGGCCGGCAGCGACGGCAAGTTCGCCGACCGCGCCATCCGACAATCCGTGCAGGCGAAGCCGGAGGACGGCAGGACCGGTCATCGCCCCGACGACCCGTCGCATCGGATGCTCGTCGGACAACTCGTCGTCGCGATAACTGATCACGAGCAACGCGGGGAGGTCCGGCACCCGTCGTGCGAGCAGCCGGACGATGTCGAGCGACGCGTGGTCGGCCCAGTGTGCGTCCTCGACGATGACTACGGCGGGCCGCTGCGCGAAGCTCATCTCCGAGACCAGGGCTTCGATGAACGCATCGCGGTCGTCGATGCCGGCGTTGCCGAGGCCGCCGCCGTAGTCGCGGGCCATGTCGCGGAACGGTCCGAGCGTCCGCGGCGTACGGAGTTCGTCGCAGCTTCCCTCGAACACTCGCACTCTCGCGGCGACCGCTTCGGTGAACTCCCGCAGCAGGCTGGTCTTCCCGACGCCAGCCTCGCCGGACAGCAGCACGGTGCGGCCGTGGCCCTGCCCGGCCTGAACCAACGCGTCGCGCAGTTCAGCGATCTGCGGCGCGCGCTCGAGGAGCTTCATCGTGCCAACCAGCACAACAGCGGCTAGCGATGCGGTCAAGCCGCAAGTCGTCATGTCGACGCTTGCAGATGCCATGTCGGCACTTCGGTGCCCCGGTGGGCGCGACGCGGGTACGACGGGCCGCGCGAGTCGTGCCCGTAAGGGGAAACCCCGCGTCAATGGGCTCGTGTGATCAGGGTCTTCCGGGGGGATTACCGAATTGTTCAGGTCCGTACGTGGACTGAGACTGCGTCTATGCGTTGTCGTCTATATCGGCCCGCATCAGCGCGAATGCCGGGGCACAGAGGTGAGAGATGACCGACGACGAGTCAGTGCGGTACAAGGTAGGTCTGAGCGCCCAACTGGCTCAACGGTATTCGCGAGACCGGCTGATCGGCGCTTCGTTCAAGCAGGTCCTCGCTGACGACGTGATCGCGGACGGCGTCGTAGTCAACTGGGTCGACGGGGACGACGGCACTGTGACGCTGGTCATCGAGGCGCGGGAGTTGTAGGCCGCGAGGGACTACCTGCGTTCAACCCGGTGCATCGGGCCGCGTAACCGGGCTCGACCCGTGGGGTCGTGGCTGGCAAGACCCTGAGGGACGAAGCCACCAAACCGGAGCAAGCTGCCCGGCTAGCTAGCATGAAATGTGTCGGCGGAGCGTAGGCCGCGGCTGCGAAGTGTCTTGATCTGGTGCGTGATTGCGGTCGCTGCCGCAATCGTGGTGTGGGCGTTGCCGGACGCGATCCGGTTTGCAACGGGCCGGGCCCGTAGTGGTTTCTGGGCCCTGGTGGTGGCCGCGCTTGTGGTGGATGTTCCGCTGTTCGGCCTGTCCCGCACCGAAGATCCTCGTCCGCGATCGACGCTGTCGGTCTGTTTCACATTCGCGATCTTTGTGTTGTGGGACGTTGCGCCGGCCGTCGTGGTACAGGCCGCCGCTGGGGCGGTGACCATGATCGGGCAGCACTATCGCAGGACAGCCGGGCTCTACATGATCGCGCGACTGGTGTGCGCCACCGCGGTCGCCCAGCTGGTCGTGAGCGTCTTCGTCAAGCACCGGATCACCGCGCCGGGCGAGGAGCTGACCGGTCCGGACCTTGTCAAGTTTGTGCTGCTCAGCGTGGTCTGGCTGACGGTCAGCTACGGGCTGCTGGCGCTGGTTCGGATGACCGCCACGGCGCGAGGGCTATCGCAGACGGTCTCGGAGATCCGCCTGGATCTGTTGACCACGGCGGCGGCGGTGCTCGTCGTGTCGCCATTGCTCACGACGATCGACGGCGCGTGGAAACTGCTCGTCGCGGCGCCGGTGGTGGCAATCAACCAGATCTTCCGTGAGCAACTCCGACGCGAGCAGTTCCTCAGCCGTGACCCGGTCACCGGCCTTCTCACCCGCCAGGGCCTGACCGGCGGCGTACAGCGCATCACCGACGACGAGACGATCTGGCAACACGGGCCACGACCATTCGGGATCGTGTTGATTGACGTCGAGTCGGTGCTGACCATCTCCCGTACGCTCGGCCGCGAGATGTACGAAGGGGTCATCGCGGCGGTCTCCCGCCGCCTCGTTGACGCGTACGGCAAAGACCTAGTGGCTCGCGTGTCCAGCGACGCGATCGTGATTCTCATTCCGGGCTTGACCGAGCAGGAGGCCGAGACAAGGGCAGCGGCCGTGATCGGGGTGCTCACGCCTGCGCTGGCCGTGCACGGCATACCGTTTTCCGTCAACGCGGTCGCGGGTGTGGCCCTCTCGCCAATGCACGGCACCGACATAGGGTCTCTGCTGACAAAGGCCGAGCTCGCCAGGACGGAGGCGCGCCGCACCGGGCGACCCGCGAAAATCTACGCCCACGAGGCGACCACGTTCACCGAACGCAGGCTCGCGCTCGTGCGGGAGCTCAATAGCGTGCTGCGGCAGCCGCAGCGCTGGGACGAGCTCACGATGCTGTACCAGCCACAGATTGATCTTGATTCGGGTCGGCTGATCGGCGCGGAGGCCCTGGTTCGGTGGCGACATCCACAGTGGGGTCCGGTGCCTACCGACGAGTTGATCGACGCTGTCGAACCGACCGACGTCATGCACCTGCTGACTAGACATGTGCTGCGCGACGTCGTGACCCAGATGCGCCGATGGAACGAGGAGGGCCAACCACTCCGGGTGGCCGTCAACATCAGCGTCCAGGATCTGCACCACCCTGCGTTCGTGGCGGAACTCGCCACCTTGATGGCCGATCAGGACATCGCCACGCGACAGCTCACCATCGAAATAACCGAACGCATGCTGATCACCGACGAGCCTCGGGTCGGACAGGTCGCCGAAGAGCTCAGCCAGCTCGGGATCGGCCTTTCCCTAGACGACTTCGGCACTGGGCACGCGTCGCTGCAACAGTTGCGCCGCCTCCCGCTGACGCAGGTGAAGGTCGACCAGGCCTACATCGGCGGCATTCTTAACAATCCGGCTGATCGAGCGGTCGTCACCGGCGTGCACGACATGGCTCGCGCGTTGGGCGTCACCGTGGTGGCCGAGGGCGTCGAAGACGAACGCACGGCGAACGCGCTCGCGACCCTGCCGGGCATCATCGGCCAAGGCTGGCACTTCGGCGCCCCCATGCCGCCGGATGAGTTGCGGCGGCAGGCCCGAGTCGGCTCCGCATGGTCACGTCGGCCTTAGGTGGGTCAAAGGAGCGGCGCAAGACCGTGGCCCGCCGATCATCAGGTAGATGATCTGGGTGTCGACGCGGTGCCGGACCGGCCATCGGCGTTCTTACAAGCCAGACAACAGCGCGCCATGGACGATGCGGAGGGCGGCCATTGCGTCGTGGTTATCCTGAGCGGCTTGGAGCGCTCCGTAGTCGAGTTTTTCGAGGCCCTGATTGACTGTCTTGAGGAAAGCGATGGCCGTCCGGGCGGCTTCGACGCTGTCCTCGCGGAACGGGAACTGGTCTAGTTGCCAGACCCCGTCCCATCCGTTCTTGCGAAGCACATAGAAGAACTCGAAAAGTTCGATGGGATGGACCGATCCAGCGACCAGGTCGTCGTCCCAACCACGAAGGTTGTCGTTGACGTCCATGCCAAACAGGCGCCCGTAGTCGATGGCTAGCTGTGCTGCGTCGGCGGGTGACTCGCCGCCATAGAGCGAATGGCCGAAGTCCAGGAGAATGCCGACGTTGGGCAGTCCGATCTTCTCAATGCCGAGCAGTGTCCGCGCCACGGAGTCGTAGGACATCTTCACGCGCGGTTCGCGGGGCTTGTACTCGATCACGAATTTGAGATCTGGGTTCTCGGCCGCAAGCTCGCCCACGCCATCGACGGAATGCTTCCACAGACTGTGGTGATCGACCTGGAACGGGTAGTCCCATCCGTCCTGGCCGGGCCAGAGTTTGACGTACGAGGCGTGGAAGTGACGCACGACGTTGGCGGCATCGCTGATGAGGTCGTGGGCGCGCCGACGGATGCCGGGATCCGGATTGGTAAATGCTCCGCGGGCGAACTGACGCGTGTATATCTCCGGGGTTATGCCGATCACCGTCAGGTTGTTGCGGCTAAGGGCCGCCTCGACCTCCGGGAGGGTGAGCGCCGGGTCAGCAAAGGGGTAGGTGATGTCGACAACGGACAGGTCGCCGACCTGACCCGCCAGATCGATCATCTGCGGCAGGGTAACGGGTTCGCCGTAGCCATCGGTGGCGTACCTATCGACGTATGTAGCGAAGTGCCAGATTCCGGCGCCGAAGACCGGCATGCTTCCTCCCGCTGCATATCTAGTCGAATGTGCGTATCCAGTCACTATTTCAGTGCACAGTACGGCCGTCAACCGCTCAAAGACGCTGCGGTCGCTTGTTTGCGTGGAACCGACTGAGGGGTCGCCGATTTTGCGTGGAACCGACTCAGGGGTCGCCGACGAGTCGTCGTCCCATGTTCAGATCGGTGATGATGACGTTCACCCATCCGCCTCGCAGCGCGGCACGGATCGCGGAGAACTTGCGCTCGCCGCCGGCGACACCGACCCGGCGAGGCACAGCGAGCAGCTCCGTTGGGCTGATACCGATGATTCGCTGGTCGAGCTTGGACGAGACCAGCACACCGTCTTCGTCGAAGAACCGGAAACATACGTCGCCCACGGCGCCGTGTCGGCGCAGTTCGTCCTGCTCAGTTTCGGCGAGCGCGTTGCCGCTGCGGCGGAGGAGTGGCGAGGGCTCGAGACTTCCGATTCCGAGCAGAGCATCGGTCAAGTTCGGCCATCGCTTGGCCGCGGCCTGCACACTCGCATCGTTGATCAGAGTCCGGCGTGCGGCCGGCGTTCCAACGAAACCGGGCGCTGGAAGGAAGATCGGTGTTGCGCCGGTCAGATCCGCGAGGCGTGTGGTGAGTCGCGTGGCTTGAATTTGGACTTCGGGATCACCGACTCCACCCAGGATCTGCACGACTTCGTCGACCGCCTGCGTCTGCTTGCGGGGGAGTACCTCAACTGCGCGGAGCAATGACTCGCTCCAGGATGAGATGCCGACGCGGTGCTTGCTGGTGAGGGTCGTATCCAGGTAGTGCGCGGTGGCGGCGGCGAGGCCGGGAAGCACATCGCCATTGGACCCGACCGTATCGACGACGATGGCCTCGCGGAGGTTGTACTGGCTCTGCAGGCGTTCCTCGACGTCGCTGTAGACGCCGGGCGGCATCGAAACGACGGTACGGACGATTCCAAGCGCAGTTGCTTGGCGCAATAGGCGAGACACACGCGGCTGTGACAGCCCGAGCTGAGTGGCGATCTGTGGCTGCCGAATGCCGCGTTCGTGGTACATGCGGGCGACCTTGCCTAGCAGTCGCAATTCGGCGGGGGCAAGGTCGAGTGCGCTTCGACTCGAGGCTCCGGCAGTCACGTGGCAACTTTCTAGATGTTGTTCCTGGCTGTCCGACCAACCGTACCGCGTTCAACCAGGGGTTGATTATTTATTCAGGGTGCCAGTTTGGCGCGTCGGATCGCATCGGCCCATGCGGCTCGCTTGAGGGTACGTTCGTTCTGCGCTGCGACACCCGGATGGAAGGTCTCGCCCGGCGATGTGAACGCTGAAAGGCGGCGCTCGTCCCAAATGCCCGCCGTTCTGCCCGCTAGGTACGCAGCGCCGAGCGCGGAAAGCTCTGAAACCGCGGACCGCTGAACAGGACGGGCGGCCAGGTCGGCTTGCAGTTGCATGAGCATGTCATTACTGGCGGCGCCGCCGTCTGCGTGGATCGTGGTGATCGGAGCGAGCCGGTCTGCGACTGTCAGGACGTCGTCGATCTGGAACGCGATCGACTCGAGCGCGGCGCGGGCGAGATGCGCCAGCGTCGTTCCGAGCGTGAGGCCGCTGATGATGGCAGTTGCCGCGTCGTCCCACCATGGCGCGCCAAGTCCACCGAAGGCGGGGACGAGGTAGACGCCGCCGGTGTCTGGAACAGAAAGTGCGAGCGTGGCAAGGTCAGTAGCAGTGCGACCAACGGTGCGACCGAGCCATTCGATCGTTGCGCCCGAGGATCGAATGTTTGCCTCGACTGCGTACGCGGGTTCGCCATCGTCCCACGCGACCGTCAGACAGAGTGCGTCGTCAAGCGGGGTACCGGAGTCGATGATGCCCATGACTGACGAACCCGTTCCATAGGTGGCTTTGATGCCACCGGGAGTCCTGATCCCGTGCGCGAAAAGCGCGGCGTGGGAGTCGGCCATCACGGCTGTGATCGGAGTTCCGTCGCGTAGCGGTGCACCGCGCCACGCGGCGAACGGTCCGATGGACGGCCGGATGGTCGGCAGCGTCTCGGCCGGCACGTCGAATATCGCCAGAAGCTCGTCGTCCCACGTACGGGTGTGGACGTTCATGAGTTGAGTGCGTGATGCGTTGCCGACTTCGATGTCGTGTGTGCCAGCGAGCCGCGTCAATAGCCATGAGTCGACCGTCCCGAGGATCAGGCGGCGGTGCCGCGCGGCCGTGCGATCCGGGTCGAACGTGTCGAGCAGCCAGCGTGCCTTCGGTGCCGAGAACATGGGGTCAAGCGGAAGCCCGGTGCGCTCGCGGATCGTTAGTGCGTGGCCGGCGTCGGTGAGCTGTCGGCAGATTTCTGCGGTGCGTCGATCCTGCCAACTGATCAGTGGCCCAATGGGTGTGCCGGTCTCGGCATCCCACGCCATGATTGATTCCCGCTGCGTCGATAGGCCGATGGCCACCACGGCACGCGGGTCGACGTCTTCAACACAATCGTCGATCGCTCGCCGAACGCTGTATTCGACGAGCGTGGGGGAGTGCTCGACCCAGCCCGGACGTGGGTAGTCCGTGGTTACCGGGATAACGCACCGGCGCACGATGGCACCGTCCGCGCTGACCAGCAAGGCCTTCGTGGATGACGAGCCTTGATCTATCGCGAGTACAAAATCATCTGCCATCGGCGGCCAGGAGTTGGCGGATGGCGTGAACGATTCCGTCGGTGTTGAGGCCGAAGTAGTCGAGGAGGAACTCGGTGCTGCCGGTCGGCGCGAACTGGCGCGGAATGCCGAGGATCCGCATGGGTGTCGGATGCTGCTGAGCTAGGACGGTCGCAACGGCGGAGCCGAGTCCGCCGGTGACCGTCGCCTCCTCGACGGTGACGATGCCCTTGGTCTGGTGGGACGCATCGAGGACGGCCTGTACGTCGAGCGGTTCGATGCTTGCCATGTTGAGAACCCTGACACCGATGCCTTCGGCGCGCAGCCGGTCGGCTGCAAGGAGGGCTCTCGATACCATCGTTCCAATGGCGATCACGGTAACGTCGTCGCCATCGACAAGCCGTGTAGCCGTACCCGGTAAAAACTCCATGCCGCCATCGGACGGACTCGTTTCCGGTACCGGGAACCGCCCGATACGGATGTAGCACGGCCCCGGGTTGTCGACCGCCCATCGCATTGCCGCGCGGGTCTGTGCGGGTCCCGCGGGCACCAGTACGTTCAAATCAGCGATCGCCCGCATCCACGACAGATCCTCGATTGAGTGGTGTGTCGGTCCGAGTTCACC
>Ga0126377_10003466_pt1 | contig 11171 bp, 6 predicted proteins | sample PanSoiMetPlot_22_FD_92647 | JGI IMG/M metagenome (GOLD analysis project Ga0126377, IMG submission 92647) | Tropical forest soil microbial communities from Panama - MetaG Plot_22 | ecosystem: Environmental > Terrestrial > Soil > Tropical forest > Bulk soil | place: Panama | collected 2016-02-17
ACCGACGCCATCTATCGCGACGACGACGCCCCGCTCGAGAAGAAGCTCGACGACCTCTACAAGCTCATCGACGGCATCGAGACCGCGATGGTCACCACGCGTCGCGCCGACGGACACCTCGTCTCCCGCCCGATGCAAACACAGCGTCGGACGACTGGAACCGACCTCTGGTTCATGACCAACGCCGAGACCGAGAAGTTCGAGGACCTCGCGCGTGATCCGCACGTCAACGTCGCCTATTACAAGGACCGCACACGGGAATGGGTGAGCGTCAGCGGCCGCGCGATTCTGACGCGCGATCGAGACCTCATCGATTCGCTCTACCACGACGACTGGAAGGTGTGGCTCGGCGACGAAGGCGACGGCAAACGCGACGGCGGGCGGCACGATCCACGCATCGGCCTCATCCTCGTCGAGGCGTATCACGTCGCCTACATGAAGAAGGACCGGCCGACGCCCGTCGTTCTCTTCCGGCGCGTGAAGGCCCGCGTCACCGGCCAGCCGTCGCAGATCGGCGACCTGCGGGAGCTCGAACGAGACGACCTCTCGGCCCCGCGCGATCGCCCCGACTTGCAGTAACTCGAGCGACACGGGCGCCCGGCGCGCCCGCGCGTCGCCCACCGTAGTCTTGCGGCGTATATTCCCCGCATGACTACCGACACCGTCCTCAAGCGCACGCCGTTTTACGAGAAACACGTCGCACTCGGCGCGAAGATCGTCCCCTTCGCAGGCTACGAGATGCCTGTTCAGTACGCCCAAGGCATCACTGCCGAGCACAAGGCTGTGCGAGAGCGATGTGGCCTGTTCGATGTCTCGCACATGGGCGAGTTCATCATTCGCGGCGAACGCGCGATCGACTTCGTGACCTACGTGACGACGAACGACGTGGCAGCACTGGCGGTCGGTCAGGTCCACTATTCCACGATCCTCAACGAGCGCGGTACCATCGAGGACGACTGCCTCGTCTATCGCTTTGCCGATCACGTGATGATGGTCGTCAACGCGTCGAACATCGCCAAGGACTACGCGCACATCGTCCGTCACGCCGAGCAGTTCGGGGTGGTCGTCGAGGACGTGAGCGACGACATGGGCCTCTTGGCGCTGCAAGGTCCGAAGGCCGCGGAGATCCTTCAACGGCTCACGAAAACCGATCTCTCGGCGATCAAGTATTACCACTTCGCTGAAGGTGAAGTCGCCGGGATGCCGATGATCATCTCGCGCACCGGCTACACGGGCGAGGACGGCTTCGAGCTGTATCACGACGTGACGTATTCGGAGAAACTCTGGGACGCGCTCATGGGCGCCGGCGACGTTTCCCCCGCGGGACTCGGCGCGCGCGATACGTTGCGGCTCGAGATGGGCATGGCACTCTACGGAAACGACATCGACGACACTGTGACACCGCTCGAGGCGAACCTTGCCTGGCTCGTGAAACTCAAGAAGGGCGCATTTGTCGGCAGCGACGTGCTCAACGCCCAAAAAACGAAGGGTGTGCAGAAGAAGCTCGTCGGCTTCACGCTCGGCGATCGCAACATCGCGCGCCACGGGTATCCGGTCTTCGTCGGTGGTGAGCCGAGTGGTTCTGTCTGCAGCGGGACGATGAGTCCTACGCTCGGTATTCCAATCGGGACCGCGTACGTACCCACGGATTCGGCGAAGGAGGGGACGACGTTCGAGATCGAGATCCGCGGCAAGCGAGTGCCGGCGACGGTGGTGAAGCCTCCGTTTTACAAAGAAGCTTCGCATCTCTGAGAGGCGTTCATGAAACACGAAAGGCCGCGGCATTGCCGCGGCCTTTCGTGTCTTCCGTGTAGCTTACTTACGGGCCTTCCAGACAGCCTTTGAAGTTCGGGTTGTTCCGCTCGGAGAAGGGAACTGTGACCGACGTGCTCGTGCCGTACGTTCCGATCAGCGGACTCGTAAGAGTTCCCGTCGGGAAAACGGTCTCGGGGGCGCGGCCGTAGTTTCGAACGAGGCGCCGCAGATCGCCGAGACGATGGCCTGTGAGCCACAACCAATATGCGCGTTCCTTGAAGAACAAATCGACGGCCGCGTCCTGAGTCGTCGGCGCTCCCGTAGTCATCGCCGGTATGACTGGCGGGCCGCTCGCGCGCAGTGCATTCAGACCTGCGTAGACGGCATCACGGTCGGCCTGTGTGCCGCCTTGCAACTGCGCCTCGAGTCTGATCAGCGCCGCTTCGATGCCGTCAGCCACGATTCCGTCTGTATACTGATCGAACTTGATCTGATCCGGCATCGCCGTGAACTGACTGCTGAATCCCACACGCTTCGACACCTTCCATAGGAGTCGCTTCTCGGTGGAGTCCTGCCCCAAGAAGGGTAGGCCATTCGTACCCTCGCTCGACGATAGGCGGTAGCGCGAGGTGCCGTTTGTGGTCGCCGTCCACATGCCGTTGGCGTTGCTGTTCGCCGAGTGCCCGGCCACTAATTTGAAGTTCTGTGGTACTCCGTCGACCGCTAGACTCGCGTCTGTGTATCTGGCGAGGTTGAGCAGCGCACGCGCCCTGCCGATCTGCGAGCCGTAACGCACCTTCTTGCTCGTGTCAGCCATCGAGAGTGCCGTGTCGAAGTGTGCGACGGCGGCCTCGAACATCTGCTGCGTGGTGAGTGGCTGGCCAAAGGTGGTCGTCTTCCCATCTTCGCTCGAGAACGGAACGCCAGAGCACCAGCCTTCGCCAAAGAAGTCCTCCGCGAAGCCGAGATACATGTACAGCTCCCCGCGATTGAACTTCGGCTCGGGTGCGGTATTCGCGATAATGAGCGCTGCTCGCAGCGCCCCGGCCCGCGCCCGATGGAGAGCGCGATAGATACCCTCCATCTCCGCATTGATCTCGACCGATTTGCGTGCGTTGATCGTCAGTCGGCCGTCGAACGTATCGCTCGCGATCAACTCGTCCGACATGTTGCCCGTCATCGTGACGAACGAATCCTGGCCGCCGTCGAACGCAGAGTTGAAGCTGCCGATGACGCCGATGCGAAGCGGCGTCGCGCCGGCGGGTGTGTTGTAGTCGTCGACGTTCAGAATGTCGGGATCGGTGTTGGCCGTGAGCTCCTCGGTGGAGCAACCGACCCCCGCCGCCACCGAAAGTGCGATTCCGGCCACGATTCCGGCGCGGGCGCGCGCGGCAGCGGAGTGTAACATCGAGCTCCGAATCATGTGAGTGAATGCCATTGGTGTGTTCCCTCAGTACGCCAGGTTGATTCGGAACGTGAAATAGCGAAGGGGCGGCGTAGCGAAATACTCCTCGTTGCCACGCTCATCGCCGTTGCCCACAGTCGTTTCTGGATCAACTCCGCTGTACGGCGTCCACACGTGGAGGTTGCGGCCGGCGGCGACGAGCGTCGCGCGGCTTGCGTGAATCCTCGCCGTGAACCGATCGGGCAGAACATACGACACCGAGAGCTCACGGAGACGTGTGAAACGACCGTTCTCGTACATGCCGGTGTACACGCTGTAGTTGTTGACGGCGATCGTATTCGCCTGCTGCAGTAACGTCGCATTCGGATCCCAGAAGCCTTGGCAGGAAAGTCCGCCCTGGCACTGGTGGCGCAGCGTGTTGTTGAACTTGTTCATGCCCTGCTTGTGATCGAACTGCGCCGAGATCGCGAGTTTCCGCTTGAGCAGCTCCACCCGCGGTTGGAAGGCCAGCTCTCCGGTCGGGAATGAGGAGCCGATAAAGATCGCCGTGTCCGCCGAGCGACAGCTCCCAACCTCTTGGCAAACCTCGTTCACCGTGAGCAAGCCGTCGTTATTAGCATCTTTGTACGTCACTGGCTTGCCCCACATGCCATACAGAGGATAGCCGGGGGCTTGCGTCATCGTCTGGCGGTTGCCTGCGGATATCGGCGTCACGCCTTCACCCAACGTCAGAAGTCTGTTGCGCAGCACCGAGCCGGTGAGTTGTAGGTCGACGCCCACGTCAGGTCGGTCGATGATGCGTTGATTGAACGTCATCTCCAGCCCTACGTTTTTCACGGAGCCGAGATTGTCGAACAAACTCGCGATTCCTGCGATCGACGGTGCCACGGGTCGCTCGATGAGCGCATCCTTCGTGGTCTTGTTGTAATACGTGAACTCGAACGTGGTGCGGTTGGTGAACAACGTCGCATCGAAGCCCGTCTCGAACTCCGCCGAGTATTCGGGCTTGAGATTTCGATTCCCGAGTGAGCTGAGCGTGACGCCCGGCTGATCCGCTGTTCCGCCGATCAGCGTCGTGGTCAATGCGGTGAAATACCGGGCGGCATCTGTCGGACCAGGTTGAACGCCGGATGCACCATACGTCGCTCGCAGCCGGAACGAGTTGAGCCAGCTCAGTTTCGGGAAGAAGCTTTCCTCGGACGCAAGCCACGAGAGTCCGGCCTTCGGATAAAACACGCTCTTGAACGCTTTTCCGAACGAGCTGTTGCCGTCGTATCGCAAACCGCCGGTGAGGAACACCCGGTCGGCATATCCGACGACTTGCTCCCCATAGAATCCCATGTTGATCGTGACATCGGTGCCTTCCGACGCCGACTTGTTCGCGGCGGCACCCACCTGTGTTGCGCCAGGAATGAGCACGCTCCCCGTGCCGCGCGTGTTGTCGCTGAACGTCCGGTAATATTGAACGCCGCCAGACGTCTTTGTTGTGATCTGCGGTCGAGGGGTCAGGCTGACCGTGGCGCCTATGTCCGCAGTGTATTGATCAGTCTCAGTGCGCTGCGAGGTAATGCTGCCTTGCCGGCCGCTGCCGCAGCACGGACCCTGGTCGAAGCGCGTCAGTGACTTCGAGTCGCTCGACGAATAGTCGAAGCCGAGGTTGGCGCGCGCACTGAGCCAGGGCGTCGGATAGAAACGGGCATTGAGGCTGTTCGTGAATCGGTTCACGTCCTGCGTGCTTTCCTGGGCCAGAATGTCGCCCATTGGGAAGCTGCGGTAGCCATTGAGGGCGATGCCGCGCGAATCCTTCGAGTCTGTCCGCGCCTTGCCCGCGACGGCGTCGACCATCAGGCCATTCGAGTTGTCCTCGTTCTGCGGCTGTCGGTCGGCGCGCTCGACATAGCCGACGGAGATGCCAAAGTCCGCCTTCGACCCGAGCTGCGTGGACAAATTCGTGCGCAGGTTCACGCGCGCGTCCGCGTTCGGGTAGATCTGGTTGTACGGCACCGCCGCGCCACGCTCTGTTTCCAAACGCGAGATCTCCGCCTGCGGCATCTTGTACGGGCCGAGCTCCTTCGTGTATTCGCCGGCGACGAAGTATTGATTCCGTTCGCTGCCGCCCGAGACTTGGAGGCCGTACTTCTGAACGTTGCCGTTCACGAGGGGCGTGAGCGTGGAGTTGTTCAGCACGTTGCCGTGATAGGTCGAGTCGATGTGGCACTTACCAGCGGCCATGTCGCTGACCAGACACTCGGTGAGCGTGCCCGGCGTCTTCGTCTTGTCAAATGAAATCCAGAGGTCACGATAGGACCCCTTTTGAGGATCCGCAGAGATTCCGTTTTCCGTGAAGAACGACCAATGCGGCGCGCCGACTCGGCCCTTTTTCGTCGTGATGTTGATGACGCCATTCGCCGCTTCCGTTCCGTAGAGCGTCGCGGCCGAGGGACCCTTGAGCACGTCGATCGTCTCGATCTCGTCCGGATTGAGATCATCGAACCGTGATGCGCTCGTCGCGCTCCCGGTCGTCGCCGTCGAGGTCACTTTGATGCCGTCGACGTAGACCACGGGCGCATTGCTCAGCGACAGCGAGGACTGGCCGCGAATGCGAATGCGTGAGCCGCCGCCCGCCGCGCCAGCCGACACGATCTGCACGCCCGCCGCTTGTCCTGACAGCAGTTGTCCGAGACTATGCGCAGTCGTCTCCGTGGCTTTGGCCGCGATGTCGACCGACGCGACCGTATTCGAGATCTCTGCTTTCTTCTGCGCCCCCGTCACCGTCACCACGACTTCACCCAACGAGAACGCCGCCTGTGACAGCGTCACATCCGCGGTCGCAGTCTCACCGGCAACGACGTTCACTGTGACTCGCTTGGCCTCGAACCCAATGCGGTTGACCTGGAGGGTCACCGTGCCGGGTTGCACGAGTCGAACGGTATACCGCCCGTCTTCCCCTGACTGCGCGCCGATCGGCGTCCCGGCGACGCGAACGGCAGCACCGGCGACAGGCGTTCCCGCCGCGGCGTCGGTGACTCGCCCGCTGATCGTACCCGTGGGACCCTGCGCGGCGGCGCCGCGGCTTGTACCGAGCAGCGCGAGCAATGCGAGTGTGATGACTCCTGAGCGTGCGACCGCTGCACGCAAGCAGTGGACGGCCAAACTCGGCCTACCCGATGGCATAGTGGAGCCTCCGGCTGGGTGGGACGCCGACCAATGCGGCCGACGCCTGCTGCGCCATCGCGTCGTCGCGATGTGTATTGAGGAACGGGCGTGTCGTAGCCCGCGATCAACCCGAAGTTGAGCGGCCTGCGTCGCAGTCGCATGCGACACGGCGCGAGATCGTACGCCGAGCGCTTCGGCGTGTCAATGTCACCAAGACTCCTTCTGACAAACCCTCATGGCGAACATTCGCGTCACCGGGTCGCTGCGCTCCCTGTGGAGCGGTCGCTGATGCTCCCCTGTGAAAGCGCGGCTTTGCCGCTGTTTAAACAGCGAAGCGCTCAACAGCGAGCGAAGGGAGCGCTTAACAGCGAGCGTAAGCGAGCGCTCCACACCGAGCCACGGCGAGCCCTCCGCTCCCCATCCCCCTGCCAACCCGGCATATTTCCCGCCATGCCAACAGTCCGCGTGGCCATCCTCACCATCTCCGACGCCGGCGCTCGCGGCGAAAGAGCCGACACCTCCGGCGACGCCGCCGAGGCGTGGGCCAAGGCACGTGGCTACGAGGTCGCCCGACGCACACTGGTCCCCGACGAGACAGTTCAAATTGTTTCCGCCCTCGCCGGCTGGGCCGACACCGACGAAGCCGACCTCATTCTGACCACCGGCGGAACGGGCCTCGCGCCCCGCGACGTCACCCCCGAAGCCACACGTGCGGTCCTCGAGCGGGAAGCGCCGGGGCTGGCCGAGCGAATCCGCCTCAAGTCGATCGACGCGTTTCCGCGGGCAGCGCTGTCCCGCGGCCTCGCGGGAACGCGTAAGAAAACGCTCATTGTGAATCTTCCCGGCTCACCCGGCGGCGTCAAAGACGGCCTCGCGGCGCTCGAGCCCATCATCGATCACGCGATCTCCGTGCTGCGCTCCAGCGCGCTCGATCACTAGCATTTCTCGTTCTCGATTGTGAAAGTTCTCCTCACGTTGCAGGACGTCGAACCCGCGGTTCGCATCAACGCGCTCCTCGAGGGCGAGGGCGTGGACACCGCCCTCGTCTCACCACTCGACGACATCCGCGGTGCGCTCAGGCGCGAGAAACCTGACATCATCGTCTTCACCGCCGATCTCGCCGATCCTGCCACTGTCGCGATCATCAAAGAGCAGCTGTGGCACGGTGCCGCGGTCGTCGGCTTGACCGACAACATGGATGCGGCAAACCTCGAGCGTCTGCGGTCGATCGGATACGTCGAGCTGTTTGCCAAACCCGTGAACCTCGACGAAGTCGTCGGCGGACTTCGGCGCATTCTCGAGCGCCGTCGCCTCCAGCGCATCACCGGGTTGATCGGCGAAAGCGACGGGATGCGCGAAGTCATGGTGCAGGTCGAGCAAATGGCGCCGGTGTCGAGCACAGTGCTCATCGAGGGCGAGAGCGGGACAGGGAAGGAGCTCGTCGCCCGCGCCATTCACCTGCTCAGCCCACGAAAGAACAAGCCGTTCATCGCGGAGAACGTCGGCGCGCTGCCCGACACGCTGCTCGAGAGCGAGTTGTTCGGTCACGAGAAAGGCGCATTCACCGGCGCCGCCGAGCGACGTCTCGGCCGCTTCGAGCTCGCGGATACGGGCACGATCTTTCTCGACGAAATCGGTGAGGTTCCCCCTCACACTCAAGTGAAGCTGCTGCGCGTTCTTGAGGAACGCGAGTTCATGCGCGTCGGCGGCGTTTCGCCGATTCAAGTGAACGTTCGCGTCATTGCCGCAACCAATCAGTCGTTGCGCGAGCTCGTGGACGAAGGACGCTTTCGCGCCGACCTGTTTTACCGGCTCAACGTGCTGCGGATCTATCTCCCGCCACTGCGCGAGCGGCCTGAAGACATTGCGTACCTAGTTCGGCGCTTCGTCGAGGAATATTCCGCGCAGCACGATCGGCCGTTCCATGGCATTTCCGCGGAAGCGATGCAGCTGCTCGTGGACTATCCGTGGCCGGGAAACGTGCGCGAGCTGCGCAATCTCATCGAGAGCATGGTGGTGCTTTCGCCGGGACACGAGATCCTGCCGGGCGACCTCCCGCGCCAAATCCGCGATGAAGGAGCCGCTCGCCTCCTTCCGGTGCACGTCGGTCCGATCATCCGGGGGCAGGAGGGCGCGGCCGGTCGCGAGTTCGAGTTCATCCTTCGCAGCCTGCTCGAGTTGAAGCTTCAGGTCGAAGAGCTGCGCCGGCGCATGGATGACCACACGCAGAGTCCGGTTCATCGCGACGGCTGGATCGGCGACGTGTCGCCGGCGATCGCCACACCGGCCGTGGCCGCGATCGAGCCGCGCGATCAGGCTCCGCCGCCGAACGTCGTCACCATCAATCCAGGCACCAAGATGGCCGATATCGAGCGGTCGGTCATCGAAGCGGCGCTCAAGGAAACTCGCGGAAATAGACGCCGGGCAGCGGAAATGCTCGGCATTGGCGAGCGTACTCTATATAGAAAGATCAAGGAATACCGAATGCCCGAGCACGAGTACTCCGCCGAATGACTCGATGAGTCTGGTTCGATCGTTGACGGGTTCGCTCTAACTCGTTGGGTCCGCTTGAAGACTGGCTGCGGCATCGCCATCCTTCGGCGCGCTTTGCGAAAGCAGTGACGGTGCTCCGCGCGCCGTGGGACCCTGGGCCTTTCGAAGATGTATCATCAGAGTTCGTTCAAGCGGATTGACCATGACTGAGCTCGACGCCGAGCACTGCCGGATCGCACGCGACCTTGCGCGATTGAATGGCCGGACCGTCGTCTCCGCCGGTGTGGAGTGGCGAGTCTATGAGCTACCACCCGGCGTGTATGATCGCCGCGGCTCCGCGTCGTTGGTCTTCGAGTCGTCGGACGCGTTTCGTCGCGTTCGCGACTTTCCGCATGACTGGCGCGCTTTGGACGACGAACGCCTGTTCGCGGTGAGCCTGGGCATCTGACTACCATCCGATTTCCTCCGCCACCTGCCTGAGCGCCCTGGCGAAGAGTCCCTGCCCGCGTCGATGCACGGTGGCGTATCGGGTGATCACGGCACGAGCGTCTTCAGTCCTGCCGGCCTGCGCGAGGCCCGTGGCGGCGACTGCAGTTTCAATATCTCCAAGATCAGGGGTCTCGTTTCGGGGTCGATGGTGCTGAGTCATTCCTCGAACGATCTCGTCGGCATCATAGGGCGTGCGCTCGAGCAACGTGGTCCATGCGCGGAGCATCCGAAGCCACCGCCTGCTGGTCGCGGTTGGAGCCTTTGCGTGTTTTCCAAAACCGATTTCAAGCCACTGCCGTGCCGCTCGTGCGTCGCCCAATGTGCAGACCATTTCCGCATTCAGTGAGACATGTGCTTGAGAGTTTCTGAAACTGTCGTGTTCCGTGGCCAGCCGATTCGCCAACGACAGCCATTCAGATGACTTGCTGTCGTGGCAGACGTCGAAATAGGCACCCGCGATCAGACCTGCCACATAGACTTGAAGGCGTGAAAGCCCGATCGCCTCGGCCTGTCCGTACGACGTGTGCAGAATCGCGATTCCTTCGTCATGGCGGCCAGCGCGCAAGAACGCCACGCCAACCTTTCGCAGCGCCATCGCGGAATCCACCGCGTTCAACGACCCGGCGAGCTGCCGCAACTGATCGGCGACGGCGAGGGACGTCTTCACGTCACCAAAGCGGGAGTGGTAGATCAGAAGCGCTGTAAGGCGCGTCGCGTCGGCCTGGCTCTTTTCGGGTATCAGCTCGTCGCCAATGCCTTGAAACGCCTCGTCGCCGAGCTCTGGATTACTCTCCTGGTCCGCAAGGATCAGGAGGCTGATTGCCGCTCGCAGTCGAAGCTCGATTGGCTGATCGCCCCCGAGCCATCGCCGCAACTCGTCGACGCCGCGTTCAGTTTCCCCAAGGACGCACATCCTGGCGACGACCTCGGCGAGCTTCAATCCTGGATAATCAAAGCTCGGATCGATCGACCGTCCGAATTCTGCGCCTCGCAGCACCACGTCCGATTCGTCGGCCGAATCCGCAACCTGAATGGCCCGCTTCGCAAGCTCGGCGCGCTCTGCGCCCGCGAGCGTCGCTGCGGCGCGGAGGAGGACCTCGGCGGCCTCGCGCGGACGACCCATCTCCAGCGAGTGATTCGCGCACTCTCGCATGACGATGGAGGCCCGCTCATGCTCGCCGGCGAGATTCCAGTGCTCCGCGCAGTCCCAAAGCTGTGTCGCGGAGTGAGACTCCCGTGCTTTTTGCTCGAGGATCGTTGCGACACGGCGGTTGAGTAGCCTCGTTGCCAGTGCCGACGTCGCCCGGCCGGCAGCCTCCGCAACCAACCAGTGTGCGGGCTCGATCCGGTCATCGACCTGACAAATCAGATTCGCGGAGTCTAATTCACGGAGTGACATCTGGAGCCGGATGTATGGCAGCTCCAGCGCCGCCTCGAGGTTGCCGAGGTTCGAGTGCCGACCCAGCGCCACGCACATCGTGAACACCGCCGCCGTGGCGTCGCTCAGGGCGGCGAGCTGCTGGTCGAGGAGAGCGCCCAGTGTATCCGGCACCACGAAGCGCTCGCCGCTGGTCTGGAAGTGGCTGACGAGAGACCGGAGAAAGAATGGATTTCCGCCTGACGTGTGAACCAACCACTCGTGTAATTCGTGGTCCGTCGACGCGATGTGGTTCTCGAAGACGCGCGCCACCATTTCGGTGAGGGGCGCGAGCGCAATCGGCGTCAGCGATACGCCGAGCATTCGCTCCGTTCGCTGTGCGTAGTACTGGCCCGTGTTCCGGTCGCGGCTCGTGAGAATGATCATCAAGGGCCGTGGCTGTTTCGCGGCGGCGAGCAAAGCAATCGTGTCACGGGATCGATCGTCGATCCACTG
>Ga0126377_10003467_pt1 | contig 11170 bp, 7 predicted proteins | sample PanSoiMetPlot_22_FD_92647 | JGI IMG/M metagenome (GOLD analysis project Ga0126377, IMG submission 92647) | Tropical forest soil microbial communities from Panama - MetaG Plot_22 | ecosystem: Environmental > Terrestrial > Soil > Tropical forest > Bulk soil | place: Panama | collected 2016-02-17
AAGACGGCGTCTTCGCGCCGCAGCCTCAGCAGATCGCGGTGCATCTCGTAAATCGCCGAATGGCGCTCGCGCTCGGACAGGTCGAGTTTCGACCGCTCGAAGGTCCGATCGTCGCAGGGGTTGTCCAGGATTGACTGAGCTTCGGGCGTCGCGATGCTAGGGAATTGCGCGAGGAACTCCGCGCGCCCCTTGCGGACGAGCGGCCCTAACTCCTTGTTGTGATCGGCGAAGAAGAGGAACGGACTCGACGCGGCGAATTCCTGCCCCTGGAAGAGCATCGGCGTGCCAGGGGCGAGCAGCATGAGCGCCGTCATTGCGCGGCAGAGTCCGGGGCCGGTCAATTGATGGCATCGCTCGCCGCGCGCGGTATTCGCGATTTGATCGTGGTTCTGAATAAAGGTGACGAATGCGGAGGGCGGAAGCTTCAGACTGGGCGTCCCGCGCCGCCACTCCTGCCACCTGTACCACTGCCCCTGATAAAGGTAGCCGTATTTGACAGCCGAAATAAACTCCTGTGGCTTGCCCAGGTAGTCGGTGTAATAGGCCTCGTTACGCCCGGTCATCGCCACCATCGCGCTGTGATGAAAATCGTCGTTCCAGAGCGCGTCAATTCCATAACCGCCCTGCTCCGGCGGACGGACGAGGATCGTCTCCTGCGACTCGTTTTCGGCGACGATGATGATCGAACGCCCGCGCGCGGATGAGCGTGCGCGACGCGTGATGGCGGCCAGAATATGATCCGCCGACAGGTCGTAGATGTTCTGTGTCGCGTCCAGTCGCAACCCGTCGAGGTGAAATTCATCGATCCAGTAGCCGGCGTTGGCGATGAAATATTCGCGGACGGGGCCGGCGTTCTCCGCGCCGAAATTGATCGCGGCGCCCCAATCGGTCGTGTAGCGGTCGGTGAAATAGTCTTCGGAGAATTCCCTCAGGTAGTTCCCATCCGGCCCCAGGTGGTTGTAGACGACGTCGAGAATAACGCCGAGGCCGACCGCGTGGGCGCGATTGACGAAGCGTCTGAAGTCGTCGGGAGAGCCGTAGAGGCGCGTCGGCGCGAAAAGATTAACGCCGTCGTAGCCCCAGCCGAACTTTCCGGGGAAATCGGCCACCGGCATGACCTCGATCAAGGTTATTCCTAAACGGGCGAGTTCGTCGAGTTCTCGCTCGGCCGCGGCCCACACGCCTTCGCGCGTGAACGTCCCGATATGCATTTCATAAATGACATGGCCGCGCGGATTCACGCCGCGCCAGTCCTGATCGGTCCATTCGAATATCTTCGGGTCAACGACCTGCGACGGGCCGTGTGGGCCTTCGGGTTGATAGCGCGAGGCCGGGTCCGGGTAGAGCCGCTCCCCATCATCCAACCGGAAGCGGTAAAGAGCGCCGTCGCCCACGGATCGGACTACGCCCGAGAAATAACCCGGATCTTCCGGCGCCAACTCGAAAATTCGACCATTAGAGTCGCGTTCGGCCCCGCCCTCGATGACGACATCGACCGACTGGCGGCGTGGCGCCCAAACGCGAAAATTTGTTCCCCGTTGCGGCAAAATATTTGCCCCGATATGAAGTGGGCAATGGAGTTCATTTGTCATTTGTCACCGGTCATTTGTCATTTGTCACTGGTCATTTGTCATCCGCCGTTGGCCTTTGCATTAAAAGTTGGCGCCAGTGGCCAGTGGCCAATGACCAATTACCAATAACCGACGACTGATAACCTACTAACCCGCTCTGACGCGCGACGTCACTGGGCGTCGCTTCTCTGGCGTCAGGGCCGACTTCACCTCCGCTTCGGCCCTGAGCCAGTCATTTATATCATCACCGTGGCGCATGCCGCGCTCCTCGTAAATTTCATAAGCGCGCCGCGCGATCAGTTCGAGTATATTGATCTGTCCATCACTCTCATATTCCTCGGCCGTAGCTTGACCCTTTCTTCTCGCCGAGGAAGCTTGCGGAACTTCCGGAGTTTCAGCCAACGATTTATCGGATTTCTTATTCTCTTTCATTATCAACTCTCCATTGAGATAAAAACACGCAATCGCACAAACAGAACCTGCTAAGGCCCACGCCTGCAGCCCTGCTGCGGCTGCAATCCTGAATCTACTGAGTCTGCCTTAGGCGTCAATTAGGCAATCCCCATTCCATTTCGTCGCCGTTTTCGCTTCTGCATGCCAATTGCAGCAAGATCATCTCGTGCGCCCGCGCGTCCCGCTGTCTGGTCAGAATGACCAGAAGAACTACAGTCGTGTATAGACGCAGAACAAAGGGTGTCAAAGAGCGCGGCCCAAGGAAATATGATTATGATCAATAACGTTTCTGACTTGAATGGAGCTATGCGTGACGCTTCCTCGAAGGGACCGTTCCCCGCCGAGACGGGCGTCTACCGACCAAATTTGCGCTACGAGGTGGAGCGGGTCAGCAACGAAGGCGAGAAGCGATTGTCGCTGGTGCGGTTGCTGAGAGAGACCAACGGCGGCGGCGTCGTTTATGCCGCGACGGTCAGGGAGGCCAAAGCAGTCACCGATTATTTGAAGCGGGTCGGCTTCGACGTCGCGCCTTATCCGCATCTCCATGGACAATTGGGGCAACTGGGGCAACTGGGGCAACTGGGGCAACTGGGGGAACTCGGGCAACTGGAGGTGGACGAGAAGCTAAGGGACCGGGACCGTTTCCTGTCCGGCGATTTGAAAGCGATCATCGCAGTCAGCGAATACGGCGCGGCGCCCCTCGGTATGAATATGGACTCGGAGAACGACAGACCCGACCTCAGATTCGTGATCCATTACAACATGCCGATGTCGCTCGAAGATTACTATCGGGAATCCGCTCGCGCGGGCCGCGACGGCCTTCCGGCGCGGGGCGTGTTGTTGTTTCAGATCGCCGACCGGCGCACGCAGTCGTTCGTTATGAACGGGCGGTCCCCGAAGCCCGAGGAGGTGGTCGCGGTTTACGCGGCGCTGGAAACGCTCGGGGCCGATCTCACCCCGGCGCCCCTGGAACTAATACAAACGAGCGCGAGCGAGGCGCCCAGGATCAAGGTGCGCGCGATACTTTCGCTGCTCAAAAACATGGGGTTCATTAAAGAGCGCCGGGGCGCGCGCTACACACTTCTCAAACGAGACCTCGGCGAGCAGGAGATGAGACGGCTGGCGGACGAATACACGAGCAAAGGTGAGAGCGACCGTGAAAAACTGGAACGGATAACGCTCTACGCGCAAAGCCCCGAATGCCGGTGGAAACTTATGCTTGAGCATTTCGGCCCGCGCATGGGGCGGACGGAACAGGCGGGCCGGATGGTATTGAGGGAGTGCGGCCATTGCGACAACTGCTCCACCACGATCGCCGTGCAGGCGCGCGCGACTGAAGGCATGTCCAAGCCCGATTTCATCGATCTGCTTTTCAGCCATAGCCAGGGGGGCCAGGGGCGCCAGAGGGAGGAGTCGCGAATCAGGCCGGGCGATGTGGTCAAATTGCCAGCGCATGGAGAGGTTAAGGTCAAGGCGATCGAGGGAGACAAGATCGTCGTCAGCCTGCCCGACGGCGAGACCAGAAAGTTCAAACAGGAATGGGTCATCAGATGAATGGCAAATGACATCAGCGGCGAACTCTCATTCTTGAACCCTGAATTTTTGAGGAGCGTCGCGGCCCGCCCCGTCAGGATTCTCTCGGAATACCTCGAGCCTGCGGAACGTATGCGACGCGCGCGCATCCGCGACACGATAGTTTTCTTCGGTTCCGCCCGCTCGCTTGCTCCCGAAGAGGCCGAGCGGCGGATGGCCGGGCTCCGCGATGAGGTCGAACGCGCCGGCGAGATTACCCCCGAATTGAAAGCTGAGTTGTCGCGGGCGGAATACGCCGTCAGGATGTCACGCTATTACCGGGACGCCATGGATCTGGCGCGCCGCGTGACCGAATGGTCGAAATCCCTGACCGGCAATCACCATTTCATCGTCTGCTCCGGAGGCTCCGCCGGAATGATGGAAGCGGCCAACCGCGGCGCCGCGATGGCGGGCGGCAAGACCATCGGCCTACACATCGACCTCACCTCCGAGGAAATAGTCAACCCCTACGTCACGTCCGACCTGGTCTTCAGATTCCATTACTTTTTCATGCGCAAGTTCTGGTTCGTCTACCTGGCCAAAGCGCTGGTGATCTTCCCCGGCGGATTCGGAACAATGGATGAACTCTTTGAAGTGTTGACGCTGATTCAGACCAAGAAGCCGCGCAAAACCATGCCGATTATCCTGTTCGGCGAGTCGTTCTGGAAAGAAGTCGTTAATTTCGACGCGCTATTGAAATGGGGAATGATCGGCGAAGAAGACCTGCGCCTTTTTCTGACTACCGATTCCGTAGACGACGCCTTCAATTACCTCAAAAGCCGTTTGGAAGCGCTTTATCCATCAGCGGAAAAGCTGGACGAAGTGAAACTCACCTAATCGGCATATCAATTGCCCGCCAATTCGGGAGATAGGAAATAACGAAAAGGCGCCACTCGGTAACGATATGTTCGTTACCGAGTGGAAAGTAACGAATATATCGTTACTGCGGGGGTTTTCTGAGGAGGGAATTATGTTCAATTTGATGACTCAAAACTGGTGGGCTATTGCGCTGCGCGGGCTGGTCGCCGTGCTGTTCGGCATCGCCGCGTTTTTGTGGCCGGGCATCACGTTGTGGGCGCTGGTGGCGCTCTTCGGCGCGTTTGCGCTGGTCGATGGAATCTTCGCGTTGATCGAGGCCTTCAGGCAGGGCGTCGAGAGGGAGCGTTGGTGGGGGCTGATATGTGAAGGCATCGTCGGCATCGCGATAGGCGTCGTGACATTCACCTGGCCGCGGCTAACCGCCATGGGATTGCTCTACCTGATCGCGTTCTGGGCGATTGTGACCGGCGCGCTTGAGGTTATCACGGCCATCAGGCTGCGCCACGAAATCAGGGGCGAATGGATGATGGCGCTGATCGGTATTATCTCAATGCTGTTCGGATTTTTGCTGGTGGCGTTCCCGATGGTGGGCGCGCTTTCGGTCGTCTTAATGATCGGGGCGTTCGTTTTCGCCATGGGCGCGCTAATGATCGCGCTCGGGTTCAAACTGCGGTCGCTGCGGCATCCGGGCGGAGAGGTCCCACATGTTCGACACGCCGCGCCCAGTCACTGAGTGGCAGTGGGTAGTGGGCATTTGGTAGTGGATAGTGGGCGGTGAAGAGGTCAAAACTGCCCAGTGTCCACCACCTACGGCCCACTATTTTCCGAAGGAGGCGGATTATGGGAAAGGCAGTAGGCATTGATCTTGGGACGACCAACTCGGTGGTCGCGGTGATGGAAGGCGGCAAACCGACCGTCATCATCAACAATGAAGGCAGCCGTCTGACGCCGTCCGTAGTGGCCTTCACCAAAACCGGTGAGCGCCTGGTCGGGCAGATCGCGCGTCGCCAGGCCGTGCTCAATCCCGAAAACACGATCTATTCGGCCAAACGCTTCATCGGTCGACGCTACGGCGAGGTTCAGAGCGAGATCAAGAACGTTCCGTACAAAGTCGTCGCCGGGCCGAACGGCGCGGTGCGCTTCGACATTCAGGGCAAGCAGTACGCGCCCGAGGAGATTTCGGCGCAGGTCTTGCGCAAACTGGCCGACGACGCGGCGAAATACCTCGGCGAAAAGGTGACTGACGCGGTCATCACCGTGCCGGCCTATTTCAACGACGCGCAGCGCACGGCCACTAAGGACGCGGGCAAGATCGCTGGCCTCAACGTGCTCCGCATCATCAACGAGCCGACTGCGGCGGCGCTCGCCTACGGGCTGGACAAAAAGGGGAGCGAAACTGTGATGGTCTTCGATCTGGGCGGCGGAACGTTCGACGTCTCGATCCTCGAAGTCGGCGAAGGAGTCTTCGAGGTGAAGTCCACGGCCGGCGACACGCACCTGGGCGGCGACGATTTCGACAAACGCATCGTGGATTGGCTGGCCGAAGAGTTCAAACGCGACCAGGGCATCGATCTGCGCGTCGACCGCCAGTCACTACAGCGGCTGACCGAAGCGGCGGAGAAGGCCAAGATCGAACTGTCGAGCGTGACCGAGGCCACGATCAGTCTGCCTTTCATTACCGCGGACGCGAGCGGGCCGAAGCACCTCGAAATGAAGCTCTCCCGCGCGAAATTCGATCAGCTCACGTCCGACCTGGTCGAACGTTGCGTGGGCCCCGTCAAACAGGCGCTCCAGGACGCGAAACTGAGCGACCGCGACATTGACGAGGTCATACTGGTGGGCGGCGCGACGCGCATGCCTGCGGTTCAGGCGCTGGTGCGGCGGATGACCGCCGGCAAAGAGCCGAACCAATCGGTCAATCCGGATGAGGTGGTGGCGGTCGGCGCGGCGATTCAAGCGGGCGTTCTGGCGGGCGAGGTCAAGGACGTCGTGCTGCTCGACGTCACGCCTCTCAGCCTGGGCGTGGAGACGCTCGGCGGCGTGATGACCAAACTGATCGAACGTAATACGACCATCCCCGCGCGCCGTTCGGAGGTCTTTTCGACGGCCGAGGACAACCAGACCGCCGTCGACATCCACGTGCTGCAAGGCGAGCGCGAACTGGCGCGGGATAACCGCACACTGGGCCATTTCCGACTGGAAGGCGTCGCGCCGGCGCCTCGCGGGTTGCCTCAGATCGAAGTCAGCTTCGACATCGACGCCAACGGAATCTTGACCGCGACCGCGCGCGACAAGGCGACGGGCAAGGAGCAGCGCATCACGATCACCGGATCGACGCAACTCCCGAAGGAAGAGGTCGAACGCATGGTCACCGACGCCCAGAGCCACGCCGACGAAGACCGCCGCCGTCGCGAAGAGGTCGATGCGCGTAACCATGCCGATGCGATCGCATATCAGGTCGAGCGACAGGTCAGCGAGTTGGGAGACCGCGCCCCCGCTAATGAACGCGCGCGCGCCGAGGCGATGATCAACGAGGTTAGAGAAATGGTCAAAAGCCAATCAACCGACATGGCGCGGCTCCGGCAACTGTCGGGCGATTTACAGCAACTGGCCTCGGGCCTGGCGAGCGCCGCTTACACGCGCGCCGCGGCGGGCGGAGCGCAAGGGCCCGGAGGCCAGGGGCCACAAGAGCATGGCCCCGATGATGTGATCGACGCGGAGTTCAAACCGAGATCTTAATTGGGCCGCCGGTACAGTCAGTAAATCACGAAATAAAAAATGTTTTCCTTCCCGATTTCGCGATTTACCGACTGCGCCAGTCCTAAAGGCACGGCCATTGCGAGAAATTGTCAGACCGACAATTATTTCTTCAATTCGGTGAAGCAATGACAAAGGCTAAAGAGAAAGAGAACAGGAGTGAAAGGGGCGGCGCGCCGCTGACCGAGGTCGAAAGCCTTCTGACATCGGCTGAGATCAAGAACATCCGGGACGAGTTGGAGCGCGAGCGCGCGTTACGGGTGCGCGCGTTGGCCGATTTTGACAACTACCGCAAGCGCGTCGAGCGCGAGCGCGGGTCGGCGGAGCGTTCAGGAAAGCGCGCCATTCTCCTCGCGCTCCTGGAAGTGATGGACGATTTCGACCGGGCGATCGAACACGTCGATCAATCACCCGGGGCATCCGGGGCATCCGGGGCGCCCGGCGCGCCCGACGCCGTGGTCGAGGGCTTGCGAGCAATTCATAAACGATTAGCGGAGGCGCTCAAAGCGCAGGGCGTAACGCCGATCGAGAGCGTGGGTCAGCAATTCGATCCCACACGGCACGAAGCGGTGAGCGCGATTGAGGCCGGCGCCAGTAAAGCAGGAATCGCGATCAAACCGGGCGCAGTGGCCGATGAGGCGCGCCGTGGGTACCTCTGGGACGGCGAAGTGTTGCGCCCGGCGAGCGTGCATGTGGCCAAGTAGTGGGAATGGGGAGTAGGGAATAGGGAATGGGAAGAACGCGCGCCTTAGCGACTCGCTCTTCTTTCCCCGTTCCCAATTCCCCATTCCCCACTCCCGGCAATTATGGCGGTAAAGTTTCATGACTATTACGAGACTCTGGGGGTTCCGCGCGCCGCGACCACGGATGAGATCAAGAAGGCGTACCGCAAACTCGCGCGCAAATACCATCCCGACGTAAATCCAAAAGACAAATCGGCGGAAGAGAAATTTAAGGAGATTAGTGAAGCCTACGAGGTTCTCTCCGACTCGGAAAAGCGCAAACGCTACGATCAGCTCGGCGCAAAATGGAAGGCGGGCGCCGATTTCACCCCGCCTCCCGGATGGACGCCGTGGGAGGGCGCCCGGGTCGAGTACGGTGACATCGGAGATATCTTCGGCGCGGCCGGCGCAGGAGGCTTCAGCGATTTCTTTGAAACGCTCTTCGGGGCAAGGCGCGGCGCTCCGCGCGGCGTCCCATTCGCGATGCGCGGTCGCGACGTCGAAGCTGAGATGGAGATCGGCCTGGAAGACGCTCATCGCGGCGCTACGCGGGCGATTGCGATTCAAGCCATGACGCCCTGTCCCTCGTGCAATGGCGCCGGCGCGGTCGGAAATAAGCCGTGTCCGACGTGTCGAGGAGCCGGCGTTGTAAGACGTCCCAAGACGCTCGATGTCAACATCCCGGCTGGCGTGCATGACGGCTCGGTGATTCGACTGGCGGGGCAAGGGGAGCCGGGCATGGGCGCCGCGCCCACCGGCGACCTTCTGCTGCGATTGCGGTTGAAGCCGCACCGGCTCTTCAGCGTCATCACTCTTGAAGGGGACGTTCAAATTGACCTGCCCGTGGCCCCGTGGGAGACGGCGCTCGGCGCGCGCGTCAATGTTCCGACGCTGGACGGCTCGGTCGAGATGACCATCCCCGCGGGCGCGCAGGGAGGCCAGCGGCTGCGGCTGCGCGGCCAGGGTCTCAACCGTAGAGGCGGCGGACGCGGCGATGAATACGTCAGGCTGAAGATCGTCACGCCGCCGAAGCCCACGGAGAAGGAGAGAGAGTTGTTCGAGCGGCTCGCCGCTGAATCGCGGTTTAACCCGCGTGACTTGATTTGATTTTGATGGGGCTTAAGGGGCTTATAAGACTTATGAGCCCCTTAAGCCCTGTAAGTCTTGTATGGATATCAATCGCTTCACTGAAAGTGTCCAACAGGGGCTGAGCGCGGCGCAATCGAAAGCCGCGCGATACGGCAATCAGCAGGTTGACGTCGAGCACCTGCTCGCGTCGCTGCTCGATCAAGAGCGCGGGCTGGCCGGCTCGATCCTCAACAAAGCCGAAATCAACGCTGACTCGGTCATACAGCGCGTCGAGCAGGAACTGCAGCGCCTGCCGAAAGTCTCAGGCCCGGCGGGGACGCCCGATCAGATCTATGTCACGGGGCGGTTGAACCGCCTGCTGGCCCAGGCCGAAGACGAGGCCAAAAAGCTTAAGGACGATTACATCTCGGTCGAGCACCTGTTGCTGGCGATGACCGACGACATGGGTTCGACGGGGCGCATCTTCCACGAATTAGGCGTCACGCGCGAGCGATTGATGCGGGCGCTGCAGGAGGTGCGCGGCAGCCAGCGCGTCACGTCGCAAAACCCGGAAGCGACTTACGAGGCGCTGGAGCGCTACGGCCGCGACCTGACGCGTCTCGCCGAACAGGGCAAGCTCGATCCGGTCATCGGTCGCGACGACGAGATCCGCCGGACGATCCAGGTGCTCTCGCGCCGCACCAAAAACAATCCGGTTCTGATCGGCGAGCCGGGCGTCGGCAAGACCGCAATCGTCGAGGGGCTGGCCCAACGCATCGTGCGCGGCGACGTGCCCGAAAGTCTGAAAGACAAAAAGATCATCGCGCTCGATATGGGGGCGCTCGTCGCCGGCGCTAAGTATCGCGGAGAATTCGAAGAACGTTTGAAGGCCGTGCTGAAGGAGGTTCAGGAGAGCGCGGGCGGAATTGTCCTCTTCATTGACGAGTTGCACACGGTGGTCGGCGCGGGCCGGGCCGAAGGCGCGATGGACGCCGGCAACCTGCTCAAGCCGATGCTCGCGCGCGGCGAGTTGCACTGCATCGGCGCGACGACGCTCGACGAATACCGCAAGCATATCGAGAAGGACGCCGCGCTCGAACGACGCTTCCAGCCGGTGATGGTCGAGCAGCCGACGGTCGAAGACACGATCTCGATCCTGCGAGGGCTGAAGGAGCGCTACGAGGTGCACCACGGCGTGCGGATCAAGGACTCGGCGCTGGTCGCCGCCGCCGTGCTCTCGAACCGCTACATCACCGACCGGTTCCTGCCCGACAAGGCGATTGACCTGGTTGACGAGGCCGCCGCGAAATTGCGAACCGAGATCGATTCGATGCCGGCGGACCTGGACGAAATCTCGCGCCGCGTTATGCAGCTCGAAATCGAGCGCGAGGCGCTGAAGAAAGAGACCGATCCGGTTTCGCGCCAGCGCCTGGAGAAGCTCGAAACAGAGCTTGCCGGGCTTCGGTCGCGGGCGGACGCGCTGCGCGCGCAGTGGCAGGCGGAGAAACAGGGCGTGCAGCGGCTGCGCGGCCTGCGCGAGCAGATCGAACAGACTCGCATCGAGATCGAGCAGGCCGAGCGCCAGTATGACCTCAACCGCGCCGCCGAATTGCGCTACGGCAAACTGGCTGAGCTCGAGCGGCGGCTGCAATCCGAAGAAGATCTGCTCGCGAAAAAACAGGGCCAGGCGCGGTTGATCAAAGAGGTGGTCAGCGAAGAGGACATCGCCGAAGTCGTCAGCCGCTGGACGGGCGTGCCCGTGACAAAGCTGCTCGAAGCCGAATTGCAGCGGCTGCTGACGCTCGAAGATGAACTACATCGCCGCGTGATCGGCCAGGACGAAGCGGTGACGGCGGTCGCCGATGCCGTCATCCGCGCGCGTTCGGGATTGAAAGACCCGAACCGCCCGATCGGCTCGTTCATTTTTCTAGGCCCGACCGGCGTCGGCAAAACGGAACTGGCGCGAGCTCTGGCCGAATTCCTCTTCGACGACGAGCGCGCGATGATCCGCATCGACATGTCGGAGTACCAGGAGAAGCACACCGTGGCGCGCCTTGTCGGCGCGCCTCCGGGCTACGTCGGCTACGAAGCAGGCGGGCAGTTGACCGAGGCCGTCCGGCGTCGTCCTTATTCGGTGATCCTCTTCGACGAGATCGATAAGGCTCATCACGACGTCTTCAACGTCATGCTGCAGATTCTGGACGACGG
>Ga0126377_10003468_pt1 | contig 11170 bp, 7 predicted proteins | sample PanSoiMetPlot_22_FD_92647 | JGI IMG/M metagenome (GOLD analysis project Ga0126377, IMG submission 92647) | Tropical forest soil microbial communities from Panama - MetaG Plot_22 | ecosystem: Environmental > Terrestrial > Soil > Tropical forest > Bulk soil | place: Panama | collected 2016-02-17
GCGACCCGCGCTCGCCGGCGAGCTCGAGGTCGCGAGCCCGCGGTACACGACCGTGTTCGCGTGCTTCGTCGACCCGAACGTCTCCACGGAGGCGCTCATCGTCGCCGGCGCGCGGATCACGGTCGCCGGGTCGGTGGTGGATGCGGCGGGCGCGCCCGTCCCCGACGCGAAGGTGTCGATTCAGCTTCCGCCGTCGTTCCGCGCCGCGTTTCGCGAGGTGCTGGACCTCTCGCCGGATCGCGTGTGGTGGTCGACGACCGACGGCGCGGGCCGCTTCGAGATCGCCGACACGGCCTACGTGCCGGGAGCTCGGCTCGCGGCTTCCGCGGGGAGCTTCGAGTCGACGTCCGTCGACGCGCCGCAAACGTCGACGTGGAGCGTCGTCCTCCGTCTCGCGAAGCCCGACGCGCGGAAGGGATGGATCCGCGGGCGCGTCGTCGACCTCGCCGGTCGGCCCGTCGCGAGCGCGTGGGTCGGTCCGAACGTGGGCGCCCCCGCGCAGACCGACGTCGACGGTCGCTTCGACCTGCAGCTCGGTGTCGGCACGAGCGCGACGATCTCGGCGGCGAAGGAGGGTCATCTGCCCGCGATGCGCGAGTTGCGCACGGATGCCGAGGGGCGCCTCGATCCGCCCGAGGACCTCGTGCTCCGCCTCGGCGACAAGCCGCTCGAGATCGCGGGCACCGTGGTCGACGCGACGGGCGCGCCCGTCGCGAACGCTCCCGTCTGGATCGTCGGAGGCGCGGAGCGGAACTGGTACGGCGCGAACTATCCCGTCCTCGAGTCGCTGCTCGCGGGGGCGACGGGCGCGCGGATGGTCGACACCGACGCGCTCGGCAAGTTCCGCATCGAGGGGCTGCTTCCACGCGAGTACCGCATCGACGCGATGGATCCGAGGACGCTCGCCGTCGGACGCGTCGAATCGGCGCCGGCCGGCCTCGGCGACGTGCGCGTGGAGATCCCCGCGGGCGCGACGCACGCACGCGTCGCGGGCCGCGTCGTCGACCGCGAGGGCGCGCCGCTCGCGGGGATCCGCGTTCGCGCCGCGCGCACCACGTTCCGTACGACGAGCGTCGCGTACACGTCGGATCTGCCGACCGTCACGACGGACGACGAGGGCCGCTTCGAGATCCGGAACGTCGCGCGCGACGAGGTCTCCGTCGAGGCGGACGGCGACGCGGTCATTCCGGCGTCCGTCCAAGCGCCGTTCGACGCGCCCGCGGATCTCCGCATCGTCGTGTTGCGCCGCTGCCACCTGCAGGTGGAGCTCGCGAGCTCCGACGAGGCGGATTCGTTCGCCGTGCTCGACGGAGCGGGCGCCCGTCTCACGATCCGATCGTTCCGCGGATCGACGACCCACTTCCACCCGATCGCGACCCTCACCGGAGGTCGATCGCTCGTCGTGGGCGTCGAGGAGACGGCGACGACGCTCGTGCTCCTGAGCCAAGGGAAGGAGACGCGTCGCGTCCCGCTCGCCTTGAAGCCCGGCGAGCTCGCGGTCGTGCGGCCCTGAAACGGCGGCCGTGCGATCCTGGCTCGCGCGCGGCTGAATCATCTCGGCCGCGCGCGACGGTAGGACCTCGCCATGCCCGCCGCGTCTTCGCCCGCGAACCTCGACGCGCTGCTCGCGCACGCCGATTGGCTGCGCGCGCTCGCGCGCCGGCTCGTGGGGGACGCCGATCTCGCGGAGGACCTGACGCAGAGCGCGTGGGTCGCGGCCCTCGAGCGCCCTCCGGCGCACGGCCGGCCGCCCCGACGTTGGCTCGCCGCGGTGCTCCGGGCCCGCGCCTTCGACCTCCGGCGGCGCGCCTCGCGCGTGCTGCGACGGGAGGCGGCGGCGGCCCGGAACGAGGCGCAGCCGTCGGCGCTCGAGGTCGTGGAGCGGCTCTCGACGCACCGCACGGTCGTCGAAGCCGTCCTCGAGCTCGACGAGCCCTACCGCGCGACGATCCTGCTCCGGTTCTTCGAGGGCCTCTCGGCTCGCGAGATCGCTCGGCGCTTCGAGGTCCCGGTCGCGACGGTCCGCACGCGGATCGCGCGGGGCGTCGATCGCCTTCGCGTTCGCCTCGACCGCATGCACGGCGGCGACCGGCGGGCCTGGTGCGCGGCGCTCGCGCCCATCGCGGCGCCGCGCATCCCCTGGGCCTGGATCGGAGCGAGCGTCGTGAAGGTGAAGGTGACGGCGGCGGCGGCGATCGTGATCGCCGCGGTGGTCCTCGTGACGTGGATGAGCGCGGGCCGCTCGGATCCCGCCCGCACGGAGGAGCCGGCGGCGACGGCGCTCGCGGAGCGCGCCGTGGCGCCCGCTCTCGCGACGGGCGCCGAGCCCGCGCGGGAGTCGGCGGCGAGCGCCGACGCGCCGCCGGCAGCGCCGGCGTCGGCAACGGCGCCGGGCGCATCGCGACCAATGCGCGTCGCGAGCCGTCTTCGCGGCCGCGTCCTCGATCTCGAGTCGCGCGCGCTCCCCGGGATCGAGGTCCGGTTCCACGCGGAGAACTACGGGTGGGGGAAGCAGTCGGCGGCGTCGTTGCCGGCGGGATCGGAGGCGACGTTCGTCGCGACGAGCGACGAGACCGGAGTGTTCGAGATGCCCGCTCCACCCGTCACGGGCGAGATCGACGTCGAGAGCGCGCGCTGGGCGACGGTGCTCGGCGGCGCCTTCGACCCTCACTCGGACGCGGCCGAGCCGACGGTCGTCGCCGCGCCGAAGATCGCGCTCGCGGGGCACGTCGTCGACGCGAGCGGCGCGGCCGTCGAAGGCGCCGGCGTGAGCCTGATCGTGCCCTGGGGATTCCGCTCGCGCTTCCGCGACGCGCTCGACTTCTCGGTCTCGAGGAAGTGGTCGACGACGACCGACGCGCAGGGTCGCTTCGAGATCGCCGACGCGGCGTTCGTCGCCGGCGCGCAGCTCCGTGCCGCGGCGCCGGGACTCGACGACGAATGGATCCCCTGCCCCGAGGTCTCGAGATGGGACCTCGTCCTCACGCTGCGGCAGCCCGAAGCGCGGCCCGGCTGGCTCCGCGGCCGCGTCGTCGACGCGAGCGGAGCGCCCGCGGCGGGCGCCGTCGTCACGACGGGAGGCTACGATCCGACGACGAGCGGCGGCGACGGGCGCTTCGACCTGAAGGTCGGCCTCGGCGCGCGCGCGACGATCACGGCGGCGAAACCCGGCCACCTTCCCGCGTCGTTCGCCATCTCGATCGACGCGCAGGGCAGCATCGACCCCGCCGGCCCGATCGAGCTCCGTCTCGGCGACGAGCCTCTCTCGATCTCGGGGACCGTCGTCGACGCGCGCGGCGAGCCGGTCCCGAACGCGCGCGTCTGGATCGGCGACGGGACCGAGTCCGTGTGGTTCGTCGAGGCGCCGACGCTCGAGACGTTCCTCTCGGGCGGCGAGGAGAGCAACGCCGTCGGCGAGGCCGACGCGCGCGGCGCGTTCCGCATCCGCGGGCTGCTCCCGCGCACCTATCGGGTCTGCGTGCTCGATCGGCGAACGCTCGCCGTCGCGAGCCGCGACGAGGTCCAGGCCGGCTCCACCGACGTGCGCGTCGAGATCCCCGACCGCGAGCTCTACGCGCGCGTCGCCGGCCGCGTCGAGACGCGCGACGGGAAGCCCGTCGCCGGCGCGGTCGTGCGTCTGTGGCGCCCGACGTTCAAGAGCGTCCGGCTGATGGCGAGCGCCGAGCTCGGGAAGAGGACGACCGACGAGCAGGGACGCTTCGAGTTCGGGAAGGTCGCGCGCGACGGCATCGCGGTGGAGGCGCAAGGCGACACGATCGTTCCCGAGACGGTCGAGGCGCCGTTCGCGGCGCCGGACGACGTGCACGTCGTCGTGTCGCTGCGATGCCACCTGCAGGTGGAGCTCGCGAACCCGGCGGAGGCCGACGCGTTCCAGATCCTCGACGCGGCGGGGAAGGTCGTGATGGCGCGTCTCCACCAAGGGCCGCTCACGCTCATGCGCGAGCGCTGCCCGCTCACGGCGGGCCGCTCGGAGGTGCTCTCGGTCGACGAGAGCGCGAAGACGCTCGTGCTCGTCCGCGGCAACGCCGAAGTGCGCCGCGTGGCGATCGCGTTGAAGCCGGGCGAGCGGACGGTCGTGCGTCCGTAGGACGCACGTGGTCAGCGCGTGCGCCCGTAGGGGGCGCACGAAGAAGTCTCAGGCGCCGGCGCGGTCGCGGCGCGTCGCGGAGCGGAACGTGCTCATGGAGTACATGAGCAACAGCGCGCCGCCGATGACCATGAGCGCGAACCTCGCGCTCTCCTGGTTCATGTCGATGGGCTGCGGGACGCCCATCGCGCCGAACGCGAGCAGGCCGGTGCCGACCATCGCGGCGATGCCGCCGAACATGCGCTTCATCGTGGGACCTTTCCCCCGGAGCGGAGCCCCGGGACGAACGGTCCCTATCGGCCGCGGCGGGGGGGCGGCTTGTGCCCGGTCAGCCGCCGAAGCGGGGGAGGCAGAGCACCGGCGCCGGATCGAATTGCGCGCTGACCGGCTGGCCGGGGCCGAACAGGATCTTCGGGTTGCCGTTCGCGTCGGCCGGCGCGTGAAGCTGGATGAGGCCCTTGCCGCCGCGGCCGCCGATGCCGAGCGATGGGGGCGGCGGCGGAAAGATCGGATTCGGATCGACGAATCGGCCGCCCTCGCCTCCGCGCGCGAAGAGCGCGCCGCCTTCGAGGTCGATCTCGTGTCCGCTCTCGACGCGGATCATCCCGCCCGATCCACCTCCGGAGCCGCAGATGGGCGCGGACGGAGTCGAGGGCGCGGCCTGGCCGAGTGCGCCGGCTCCGCCGTCGGCCGAGAGCACTCCTGCGATGGCGACGCATCCCGCGCAATGGATCTCCAGGACTCCGCCGCCGCCTCCTCCTCCCGCGCCGCGCCAGTCGCCGTTCGGAAAGGCGGGGTTCGGGAAGGCGCCCGCGGCGATGGCGTTCCCGCCGCCGCCGCCGCCCTGTCCTCCGAGGGCGCCGAGGAGCTCTCCGTGCTCGATGTCGCCCGTGCCGTAGATCACGAAGACGTCGCCCGGCGCGGGCGCCGCGGGAAGAGCGGGGACGATCGTCGCCGACGAGTCCGAGACGACGCTCGCGATGCGCCGCAGGAGGTACGTCGAGCGCGGGCATTGAACGAGGTCTCCCGGCGCGTTCGCGCACCCCGGCGTCGAGTCCTCCCACGTTCCGACGAGGCGATGGAGCCCGATCCAGCGATTCGCATCTCGTGGAGTGAAGCTCCCGGGAGCCGCCGTGACGAGCGAGAACGAGCCGCCGAGAGCGACCCCGTCTCGGAAACGGCTCGCGCCGAAGAAGTCGTCCGTCACGAGCGCCGTCGCGAACGCGACGAGCCCCGGCTCGCCGCCGAACGGCGGGTGCGACGGGTCGACGGCGCTCTTGCCCGGGAACGAGCACCCGGCGGGAGGACCGCCGGTCGCCCCGGGATCGCCCGACGTCGCGAACGAGCCGCCGCCTCCGCCGCCCGCGACTCCGGGAGGAAAGGCGCCGGCGCACGACACGTCCGGGATCAGGCTCGACTCGCCGCCGAAGCCTCCTCCGTCGGACGCTCCGAACGGGCCATCGCCGGTGCCTCCGACGGCCGACGACTGGATCGGGATCGGGTTGCCGACGCCGCCGTCTCCGCCGCCGCAGGCGCCCGCGCCTCCGACCACCGGGAACCCGAGCGACGCGAGCCCTTCGACGTCGGGCGCGTCTCCTCCGTCGACGTGGATCGCGCCGTCGACCGCGACTCGACGCTTCACGAAGAACCGGAGCGGATTCGGCCCGACGCCGAAGATCGCCGCGCCGGCCTCCACCTCGAGCGTGTCGACGTGGATGTCGCCGTTCGTGAAGGTCGCGACCTGGCCGTCCTTGGCGGTGAGCGTCGCGGAGACCGTGTCGATCACGAGGATGTGACCCGAGGTCACGAGCAGCTCGAACGGCGCGGGCGCCGAAGGCGCGACGGACCCGCCGAGACCGAAGGCGAACGCGAAGAGGGCGAGGCGCATTCCGGATCCTCCGAAGGCCGTCGAGGGCGGCCGACCCGAGGCACTCTTCATGCCGGCGGTCGCGCCGGCGCCGAGATTCAGCCGCTCGCCTGCGTGTCGTACGGCGAGCGTCTCGCGCGGCGGGAGCGCGTGCGCTTCTGCTCCGCGCCGGGCGGTTGCGCTCCGTCCACGGGCGTCGCGCGGACCTCGTCCCCGAACGTCGCGACGGTCGGCGTGCGGTTGCCGGCCTCGCGCGAGAGCGTGAGCAGGCCCTTCTTCGCCGCCGCCTCGAGAAGGCCCATGAAGCTCTTGAAGCCGTAGTAGCCCTCGTTGAACGAGGGCTTCTTGCGCTTCATCGTCTCCTTGATCAGAGAGGGCCAGAGCGCGTCGCGGTTCTCGCGGCGGAGCGCGCGCAGCGAGTCGAGCAGGAGCGTGAACGCCTCCTGCTGCCTCTCGTCGGCGTCGGGCACCGAGACCTTCGCGTCCTGCGCCTCCGCCTCGAGGTCGCCGTAGTAGATGAACTCGTCGACGTTGTCGCGGAGCAGCGCCGAGGTCGACTCCTTCACGCCGAGGCCGATGACGGTCTTGCCGTTCTCCTTCAGCTTCGACACGACGGGCGAGAAGTCGCTGTCGCCCGAGATGATCACGAACGTGTCGATGTGCGACTTCGAGTAGCAGAGGTCCATCACGTCGACGCACAAGCGCATGTCGGCCGAGTTCTTCCCGGTCAACTCGCGCTTGGGGATCTGGATCATCTCGAACGCGGCCTCCTGCAGCGCGCGCGTCTCCGACGCGAAGCGGCTCCAGTCCGCGTACGCGCGCTTCACGACGATGTTGCCCTTCTCGACGAGCCGCGCGAGGACGCGGTGGATGTCGAACTTTCCGCCGTCGCGAAAGCCGAGCGCGAGGTTCTCGAAGTCGAGGAAGACGGCGAGGAGGTGGCGCTCGCTCCCGTCTTGATCGTCGCGGCGCGCCATCAGGTCCCCGGCTCGAACACGCAGCAGTTGAAGCGGAGCTCGGGGCTCTTCACCGCGCGCACCTCGTCGAGGCGGCGCACCGGCGTCGTGACCGGCGCGTCGAGCAACACCTGCGGCGTCTCGCGCGCCTCGCGCGCGATCGTCGCCATCGCCGACGCGAAGCGGTCGCACGCGTCCTTCGATTCGGTCTCCGTCGGCTCGATCATGATCGCCTCGCTCACGACGAGGGGGAAATACACGGTGGGCGGGTGGAAGCCGAGATCGATGAGGCGCTTCGCCACGTCGATCGCGTGGACGCCCGAGGCCTTCTGGTGCTTCGTCGTGGCCACGAACTCGTGCATGCAGGTGCGGTCGTACGGAACGAAGAAGTGGTCGCGCACCTTGGCGCGGAGGTAGTTCGCGTTCAACACCGCGTGCTCCGCGATCGCGCGCGTCCCGTCGGGCCCGAGCCGTCGCATGTACGCGTAGCTGCGGACCATCACTCCGAAGTTCATCGCGAAGCCGCGCATCCGGCCGATCGACTTCGGCGCCGACTCGTCGAGCGCGTAGCCGTCCTTCGTCTCCACGACGCGCGGCACCGGCAGGTAGGGCTCCAGCGCCGCGTTCACGCAGATGGGCCCCGCGCCCGGGCCGCCGCCGCCGTGCGGCTGCGTGAACGTCTTGTGGAGGTTGATGTGCATCATGTCGACGCCGAAGTCGCCGGGCCGCGCGACGCCGACGATGGCGTTGAAGTTCGCTCCGTCCATGTAGAGGAGCGAGCCGTTGCGGTGGAGCGCTTCGGCGACCTCTCCGATCCGCTCCTCGAAGAGCCCGAGCGTGTTCGGGTTCGTCACCATCGCGCACGCGACGTCGGGCGTGATCTTCGACTTGAAGTCCTCGACGTCGATCAGGCCGTCGGGGCCGGTCTTCACCGCGACCGGCTTCAGCCCCGCGATCGCGCACGACGCCGGGTTCGTGCCGTGCGCGGAGTCGGGGATGAGGACGAGATGGCGGCTCTCGCCCTTGTCCGCGAAGTAGGCCTTCGCGACGAGGAGGGCCGTGAGCTCGCCCTGCGCGCCGGCGCACGGATGCAGCGTGACGCCCGGCAGCCCCGTCATCTCGGCGAGGTAGTCCTGAACCCTCTTGGCGAGAGCCAAGGCGCCCTGGATCGAGCCGTCGTCCTGCATCGGATGCAGGTCGCGGAAGCCGCGCATCGAGACGGCGACCTCGTTCGCGACGGGGTTGTACTTCATCGTGCACGACCCGAGCGGATAGAAGGTCGTGCTGATCGCGTAGTTGAGCCGCGAGAGATTCGTGTAGTGCCGGATCACCTCGAGCTCGGAGAGCTCGGGCAGCGCAGGCAGCGTCTTGCGGAGCGCGACGCCGCGCAGGCAATCCGCGGCGCTCTTCGCCTTCACGTCGCTCGGCGGGATCTTCCAGCCGCGGGCGGCCGGGCGCGACTTCTCGAAGATGAGCCGGTCGTCGAGGTCGGCGAAGTGGCGCTGCGGGACGGCGGGCGAGGTCGCCGGGTGCCCGTTCTTTGCCGTCGAGGTCGTCGTCACGCGGCACCTCCGAGCGCGCTCACGAGCGAATCGCACTCGCGCTTCGTGTTCGCCTCCGTGACCGCGAAGAGGAGCCCGTTTCCGAACTCCGGATACCAGCGACGGAGCTCGATGCCGCCGAGGATGTCGCGCCCGCCGAGGCGTTGGCGCACCTTCTCGACCGGCTCGCTCGTCGCCACCGAGAACTCGCAGAAGAACGGCGCCGACACGAGTGGCGAGAGCCCCTTCCCCGCGAAGATCCGCTCGGCGACCGCGTGCGATTTCTCGACGCACTGCTCCGCCACCTCGCGGAGGCCCACGGGCCCGAGCAACGCGAGATAGATCGCGCCGCGCAGCGCCATGAGCGTGTTGCTCGTGCAGATGTTCGAGGTCGCCTTCTCGCGGCGGATGTGCTGCTCGCGCGTCGTCATCGTGAGCACGAAGCCGCGCTTTCCGTCGCGATCGACGGTCTGCCCGACGATCCGCGCCGGCATCTGCCGAAGGAACGCCTGCTTCGCCGCGAAGAAGCCGAAGGTCGGCCCGCCGTAGCACGGGAAGTTCCCGAGCGGCTGCCCTTCGCCCGTCGCGACGTCGAAACCCATCTCGCCGGGCGACGCGAGCAGGCCGAGCGCGATCGGGTCGAACGAGCCGACCGCGAGGGCGCCCTTCGCGTGCGCGATCTCGGACGCGGCGGCGCCGTCTTCGATCACGCCGAGGAAGTTCGGCGACTGGAGGCCGACCGCCGCGGTGCGGTCGTCCACGAGCGCGCGGACTTTCGCCATGTCGGTCCGGCCGTCGGCCGCGAGCGGCGCCTCGACGATCTCGAGTCCGAGGTGCTTCGTGATCGTCGCGAGCGCCTGCCGTGTGTGCGGGTGGACGCCGCGCGAGACCACGACGCGCTTGCGCTCCGTCGCCGCGACCGCCATCCGGATTCCGTCGACGAACGCGGTCTGCCCCTCCCACACGCACGCGTTCGAGACCTCGAGCCCGGTCAGCTCGCAGATCATCGTCTGGTACTCGTAGAGCCAGCGCAGCGTCCCCTGGCTCACCTCGGGCTGGTACGGCGTGTAGGGCGTGACGAAGTCGGAGCGCGACTGGAGGTGATCGACCGCGACGGGGACGAGATGGCGGCGCATGCCGCCGCCGAGGAAACACGCGCGACCCTCGGCGCCTTTGTTCCACGACGCGAGGTCCTCGAGCTCGCGGAGCAGGTCGGTCTCCTCGACCGCGGGTGGGAGGTCGAGCGGCTTCGCGCGGCGGAACGCGCGCGGGATCGACGCGAAGAGCTCGTCGATCGACGCGGCGCCGGAGGCCGCGAGCATCTCGCGCCGCTCCGCGTCGGTGTGGGGGATGAATGCCATTCGTGGGACGCGACAGCCCTCTCGTGAAATGTCAATGCGCCGAGGCGACGTGCTTCTCGTACGCGTCGGCGTCGAGGAGCTTCTCGAAGCCGGAGTCGGCGGCGGGCTTCACGCGGATCATCCAGCCGGCGTTGAACGGGTCCTGCGCCACGAGGTCGAGCGCGTCGGCGATCCCGCCGTTCACTTCGACGATCGTCCCGTTCACGGGCGAGTTCAGGTCGGAGACCGCCTTCACGCTTTCGATCTCGCCGAACGGCTCGCCCTTCGTCACGCGGTCTCCCGCCTTCGCTTTGATCGCGCAGAAGACGAGCTCGCCGAGCTCGGAGACCGCGTGGTCGGTGATGCCGACGACGATCGCGTCTCCGTCCTTGCGCGCCCATTCGTGGGTCTCGAGGTACTTGCGGTCGCGAGGTCGAGTCATGTGACGGTCGGGCTGGATGACGGGTGAGTTGCTTCTCGGCCCCCTCAGGGGGCGGCCGTCCCGGCGGAGCCGGGCGGCCGGGGGGGGCGTTTGTAGAAGGGAAGCGGCACCACGACGGCGGGCTCGCGCGTGCCGCGGAAGTCGATCTCGAGGCGCGTGCCCGGCTCGGCGTGGGGGCACGCGACGTACGCGGTGCCGATGCTGGCGCCGAGCGTCGGCGAAGGAGTCCCGGAGCAGACGAAGCCGATCGCGTCGCCGCCGGGAGCGTGGACGTTGTATCCCTGGCGCGGCACGCGCTTCGTCTCGGCGCGAAGACCGACGAGCTGGCGGCAGGCCGTGTCGCGCGCGCGCTCGAGCGCGCGCCGGCCGATGAAGTCCTTCCCGTCGGCGAACTTCACCGCGAACGCGAGGCCCGCCTCGAGCGGGTTGATGTCGTCGGCGAGCTCGTGGCCGTAGAGCGGCATGCCCGCTTCGAGCCGCAGCGTGTCGCGCGCGCCGAGACCGATCGGCGCGAGGCCGTGCGGCTCGCCGGCTTCGAGCAGCGCGCGCCAGACACGCAGCGTCTCCGCGCGCGGCACGTAGACCTCGAAGCCGTCTTCGCCCGTGTAGCCCGTGCGCGAGACCCATGCGTCGGCGATGCCGAGCACGCCGCCGCCGCGATGTTTGTAGTAGCCGATCGACGCGAGCGGGATCGACGTGAGCTTCGACAGGATCGCCTGCGACTCGGGGCCCTGGAGCGCCAGCATCTGCCAGCTCTCCGTGAGATCGTCGATGTGGACGTCGAAGCCGCGCGTCTGAGCGCGGAGATGCGCCAGGTCCTTCGGCGAGTTCGACGCGTTGATGACGAGGTAGACCGCGTCTTCGAACTTGTAGACGAGCAGGTCGTCGATCGTCCCGCCCGACTCGTGGCAGAGCA
>Ga0126377_10003469_pt1 | contig 11168 bp, 9 predicted proteins | sample PanSoiMetPlot_22_FD_92647 | JGI IMG/M metagenome (GOLD analysis project Ga0126377, IMG submission 92647) | Tropical forest soil microbial communities from Panama - MetaG Plot_22 | ecosystem: Environmental > Terrestrial > Soil > Tropical forest > Bulk soil | place: Panama | collected 2016-02-17
CATGCCTTCCTGCACCACGCCGATCTCCTCGAAAATCTCGGTGACCGAGAAGGCGACCCAGCGCGACATGTTGGTGAGCTGGAAGGTCAGCGGCAGCACCATGGCGATGGCGCCGACCTGCACGGCGCCGTTGAGCCACAGCGCCAGCGCGATGGCGCCTGCGCCGGCGACCAGGAAGGCGTTGAGCAGCGCCAGCAGCGTGCCGAACGCGGTGATCAGGCGTTGCTGGGCGAGGAATCTGCCGGTGTGGAACTCGACCGCGTCGCGCACGTAGGCGTCCTCTTCGCGCGGGCGCGCGAACAGTTTCAGCGTGACGATATTGGTGTAGCTGTCGACGATGCGGCCCATCAGCGCCGAGCGCGCCTCCGACGTGACCTTCGAGCGGTCGCGCATGCGTGGCACGAAGTAGGCGAGCAGGCTGACATAGCCGGCAACCCACAGCAGGATCGGGGTGGTCAGCCACCAGTCGGCGGCGGCCGTCATGATCACGGCGGCGGTGCCGTACACGATCACGTACCAGATGGCGGTGACCGACGCGACCAGGCTCTCGCGCAGCGCCGGCCCGGTCTGCATGACGCGGTTGGAGATGCGGCCGGCGAAGTCGTTCTGGAAGAACGCCCAGCTCTGTCGCACCACGTGCCAGTGGCTCTGCCAGCGGATGAGGTTGGTGAACGGTCCGGCGATCGCCTGGTTGGTGACGAGATAGCGGGCGAGCACGATGCCCGGCCGCGCCACCAGCACGACGGCCGCCATGGCGGCGAGCCACGGCCAGGTCTGGGCGAGAAAACGCTCGGCCGGAACCGACGTCACCAGCGTGACGATATGACCGATGAACCAGGGGATCGCGGTGTCGAGCAGCGCCACGACCAGCTCGATCACGAACAGGGCGATGAACAGCCCCCTGGCCTGGCGCGCAAAGTGCCAATAGAACGCCAGCAGCCCGCCCGGCGGCTCGGGATTCTCGGGCAGGCTGGTCGGCGCCAGGCTTTTCTCGAACAGCGAAAACATCGTCTCCCGCCAAGCGGAAAAGTGCCTTGGGCCCGCGCCGGCCAGCGCGGACTCAGGCACCATTATGGATCGGATTCGCCCGTGCCACTAAAGGGCGTTCGTGACCGGACGATGGCGGCTGGCGCGCTTTCACCGGCAGTGGAGTTGCTGGTTGGCGTGGAACGCGCTCTCGATTCGGTACTGGTCGCCTTTTCTGCGGAGAACCGGTGCCCCACTTTTCCGGAAAATGCTTCACAGCGCGCGCAGCCGGCGCAACGCCCAGTAGGCGAGGGCGCCGGCAAGGACGCAGAGCCCGAGCGCATACCAGGTGCCGCCGTCCTCCTGCTGAAACGGCAGGTCCTTGGTGTTCATACCGAAAATTCCGGTCACCAGGGTCGGCGGCAGCAGGCAGGCGGTCAGAATCGACAGCGTGAACAGCCGGCGATTGGTGATGGCGGTCATTTTCGTCGCTACCTCGTCCTGCAGGTCGCGCGAGCGCTCCTTCAGCGACCCGAAATCGTGCTCGAGGGCGTCGAACTTCTGGATCAGGGCGCCCAGCGGCGCCGCCAGGGCGGCATGGCTGACGACGATGCGCGGTTCGAGGCGGTGGAACAGGACCCTGATCTGCGCGACCTGCCGGTGCACGCGGACGATCTGCAGCCGAGCGCGGGCGACGCGCTGGCGCTCGTCGCTCAGGTCGTCGCGCAGAACGCGGTCCTCGACCACATCGAGCTCGTCGCCGAGATTCACCGCCAGCCGCCCCATCGCATCGGCGAAATGATCCATGATACCGTCGAGCAGCGACGCCGCAGTGGGAAACTGCGCGCCGCCCTCGACCGACCGGCGCGTCAGCTCGACCGAATGCAGCGGATGGCGCCGGGCGGTGATCAGCACCCGTTGAGTCATGGCGAAGCGAAACCGCCCGAACTCCATCGAAGCCTGGGTGAGATCGCGCTGCAGGTCGGGCAGCACGCCGGCAATTGCATCCGCCGTCACGTCGAGGCGCAGATGCTCGTCGGGCCCGAGCAGGATCTCGCGCGCCACCGGCGAGGCCGGGGCGTTCTGTTCGAGCCAGATGCGGCAACGGGTGTCGGCGAGGGCGGTATGGATCCAGAACCAGCCGTCCCGCGTCGCCAGCGCGGCATCCACCTCGGCGCCCGGAATGCTCTGCGGGGTTCCGTCCTCGGCGAAGACGTAGGCCCACAGGATCGCGGCCGCAGGCGATAGCGTGGTCGCGTGGGTGGCGGTCATGACCATGGTTTCGCTCGCAGAATTCCGCGCAGCCGCCGGCACCGTATGACAGAGATGTGACACTACGATTGCGCTCCCGCTGTCGTCGAGCCGGGGCGCAAAAGGGTGCCGGCCGGCGTGCTGGAAAAATAGTTGACTTTGTCAAGTAAATGGTTGACTATGTCGAACATTCCCCCTGGCGCCCCTGTAGGTGTCATGGCTGAAAATCCTCTCGCTCAGCGCATTACCGCGGTACGGCGGTTCAACCGCTTCTACACCCAGCGCATCGGCGTGCTGCAGGACGGTTTCGCCCACAGCCCGTTCTCGCTCACCCAGGCGCGCGTGCTCTACGAGCTCCTGCATCGCGACCGGCCGACGGCGAGCGAGCTCGGCAGCGCGCTCGGGCTCGACGCCGGCTATCTCAGTCGCATCCTGCGCGGCTTCGCAGCGCGCGGATACATCGCCAAGGAGCGATCGGCCAGTGACGGGCGGCAGGTCCACCTGACCGTCACGCAGCGCGGCCGCAAGACCTTTGCGCCGCTCGAAGCGCACTCCGACACCGAGGTCGGCAACATGCTGCAGCCGCTGACGCCGGCCGAGCAGGTGCGCCTGGTTGCCGCCCTGCAGGCGGTCGAAGAGCTGCTGGGCGAAGACCGCGAACGCCAGAAGCCCTATCTGCTGCGGCCGCACCGCCCGGGCGACATGGGCTGGATCGTCAGCCGGCATGGCGCGCTCTATGCCGAGGAATACGGCTGGGACCACCGCCTGGAGGCGCTGGCGGCCGAGATCGTCGCCGCCTTCCTGCGCAATTTCGATGCCGCGTGCGAGCACTGCTGGATCGCCGAGCGCGACGGCGAAAACCTCGGCACGGTGATGCTGGTCAAGGATTCGGCGCGGGTCGCGCGCCTGCGCCTGCTCTTGGTCGAACCCAAGGCGCGCGGGCTAGGCATCGGCGCCCGCCTGGTCGAGGAGTGCATCCGCTTCGCGCGCCAGTCGGGCTATCGCAAGGTCACGCTGTGGACGCACAGCGTGCTCATTGCCGCCCGCCACGTCTACGAGCGCGCCGGCTTCGTGCTGGTGGACGAGAAAACGCATGACGAGTTCGGCAAGACGCTGGTCGGCGAGACCTGGGACCTCGCGCTATGATCACGGCGAAGCGCATCCGCGACACGCAACGGCAGGCGCCGATCCCGGTGCTCGATCTCCTGCCGTTCCAGCAGGTCACACGGGACGAGACCGAGGCGCGTGCGCTCAAGGACGAGCCGTCGCTCGAATCGTGGCCGCGGCCGATAGAAAATTTGCCGGAGCTGATCGCCTATCACCGCCAGCGCGCGCAGCGCTGGCGGGCGCGCGTGGTGCGGCGTGCATTGCGGAGCGCCTGGCGATGGATTGCAGGTGCTGTCGCTCCCGCGAAAGCGGGAGCCCATACGCGCCGCTCTCCCGATGATCCCGTGATCATGGGTTCCCGCCTGCGCGGGGACGACGGCAGATGATCACTCCTCCTTCAGGCCCAGCTCGTGCACCAGCCGCTTCTCCTCGGCGATCGCGCGCAGGGCGTAGGCGTGATAGTCCGCGCTGCCGAGATAGAACGGCTCCTGGTCGAACTTGGCCATGGCCTCGCGATAGGACGGGTCCTCCATTCCGCGCTTGAACGCGTCATGCAGCACCTTGACGACCGCCGGGTCCATGCCGGCCGGGCCGGCAATGCCAAACGGCGAGTTGGAGACGATGTCGATGCCGGTCTCCTTCAGGGTCGGCACGTCGGGCCAGTTTTTCGTGCGGCCGACGCCCCAGGTCACCAGTAGCCGCAGTTCGCCGCTGTTCACCAGCGGTGCCCAGCCTGTCGAGTCCGCCAGCACCCCGATATGGCCGCCGAGCAGCGCGGTGGTGCCCTCGGCATTGCCCTTGAACGGGACGTGCGTCCACTTGGTGCCCTGCTGCTTGGCGATCTGCTCCATGGTGACGTGCAGGCTGGTGCCGGCGCCCGGCGTTCCGTAGTTGATTTTTCCCGGATTGGCCTTGGCGTCGGCCAGCAGATCCGCAAATGTCTTCCAAGGCGCATCCCGGCGCACCACGACGCCGAACGTGTAGCCGGTCAGGCTGATGATGTAGGTGAAGTCCTTGGCCGGGTCGAAGCTCGTCTTGCGCATGAACGGGTAGCGAAACACCGTGATGGGAATCTGCGCCACCGTGTAGCCGTCGGGCCTGGCGTTGGCGGCCATGCTGCCGGGGCCGAGCGTGCCGGCGGCGCCGCCGCGGTTCTCGATCACCAGCGACTGCCCGAGATGCTTTTCGCTGGCGGTGGCCAGCGCGCGCATGACCACGTCGGTGGTGCCGCCGGCCGGCCACGGCACGATCAGGGTCACGGGTCGTGTTGGAAAGTTTTGCCCCTGCGCACCACCGGCCGCAGCGGCCACGAGGCCAAGCACAATCGCGATCATGCGCGTCTTCATGGCGCGTCCTCCCACGGTGTGCGCGTTCCCGCGCGCAGCAAAGCATAGGCCGTACCGGCGATCCAGAACCCACGCGAACGGACCCGGCATATGCGCCGACAGCAGGGGAGGTTTTCGGCCCGGCATGATGGGGCGCTTCCCGGCTGCGGATTATGTTAAAGGAACTGCCGATTGACGGCAGCGCAAGGGAAACCCCGATGATCGACCTGCATTACTGGACCACGCCGAACGGGCACAAGATCACGATCTTCCTCGAGGAGACCGGAACGCCTTACAAGATTTTTCCGGTGAACATCGGCAAGGGCGAGCAGTTCACGCGCGAGTTCCTGGCGATCTCGCCGAACAACCGCATTCCGGCGATGGTCGACCACGATCCGCCCGACGGCGGCGCGCCGCTGCAGGTGTTCGAATCCGGCGCGATCCTGGTCTATCTCGCGGAGAAGACCGGCCGGTTCCTGCCCGCGGACATACGCGGCCGCACCGACGTGATGCAATGGCTGTTCTGGCAGATGGGCAATCTCGGGCCCATGTCGGGCCAGAACAACCACTTCAGCAACTATGCGGTGGAGAAGCTGCCCTACGCCATGGATCGCTATCGCAACGAGGTGAACCGGCTCTACGGCGTGCTCAACCGGCGCCTCGCCGACCGCTCCCATGTGGCCGGCGAGTATTCGATCGCCGACATGGCGATCTATCCGTGGATCGTGCCCTACGAACGCCAGGGCCAGAAGCTCGAGGACTTTGCCCACCTGCAGCGCTGGTTCGAGGCGATCCGCGCGCGGCCGGCGGTGGTGCGCGCCTACGAGAAGGCGAAGGAGATCAATCCGAACCCCGGCGGCATCCGCACGGCGGAAGAGCGCGCCATCCTGTTCGGCCAGACCGCGGCCTCGGTGGAGGCGGCCGTGCGTTAGCCACTATGGCGCCCCTGGCGGGGTCGCGCTTAGCAAAAGGGGCAACCACAACGGTTGCCCCTATGTTCGTGAGCGCACGCAAGATCCGCGCTAAGTGCCGCGGCCCCACAGCCCACAATAGCGGCGGGCGATGAAGGGCAGGCCGTTTTCATAACCCGGCCAGCTCGCATATTTCGGCAGCTTGAACTCCTTCTCGGCCGCGTCCCAGCATTTGCCGTCCTGGCCGAGCTTCTTCATCTCGGCGGAGGCCTCCTGCAGCAGCGCGAGCTGATCCTCGGCATCCTTCTTGGTGCCGAGCCGGCCGTTGGGCTGGCCGGGATGGCCGGGAATCAGCCGCTCCCAGTCCATTGCCAGCACCTTCTTGATGAACTGCTCGGTTTCCATCGGATACATGTCGATCATGCCGCGGCCCGGCACCGATCCGACCGGGATCGTGTCGACCACGAAGATGATCTTCTCCTTCGGCAGCCGCATCACGATGGTCGAGTCGGAATGGTTGAGACCGTGATAGCTCAGCTCCAGCTTGGTGCCGCCGAGGTTGATGGTCTTGGTCTGGTCGAACACCTCGTCGGGCAGCACCGTGTTGGGATCGGCCAGCGGCGCGAGGCGCTCCTTGACCCGGCGATGGGCGATGACGCGGGCGCCCGCGTCCTTGAACGCCTTGCCGCCGGCGATGTGGTCGAAGTGGTGGTGGCTGTAGACCAGGTACTTGATCGGCTTGTCGGTGACCTTCTTGATCTCGTTCACGTAGTCCTGGCCGCCGGTGGGACGGCCATAGGCGACGGGATCGGTGGCGATGACGCCGTCCTTGGTGACGATGAACATCGCCTGGTGATTGCCGTTGCGGAAGATGTAGACGTTGTCGGTGCCGTCGACCTTCTTGGTCTCGATCTGCGGCCGGGCCGGAGCCTGCGCCCAGGCCGGGCCGGCCACGGCCGTGAACACCAGCGCCGACAGCGACGCAAGTAGCGTTCGCGTCATGATTTCCCTCCCTCCCTTGGCGCGATCAGGCGGCCGTCGTCGCGGTCGCGCCAGCCGCCACGGCGACATTATGGGAACATACGCGGGAGGGGGTTATTCCACCAGCGGCGGCTACTTGCCGCGGGCCATCGGGGCGGGATGGCGGTCGCCATTGCCGGCGATCTCGTCGTCGCCGAAGCTCTGGACAACGGCCCCGCCGCGCACGGCCCAGCTGGTCGAGTTTCCGGTGATCGTCGAGGCGCCGACGCGCAGCGTTGCGGTCGGGCCGGTCGCGACAATCCCGTTGCCCCGGCTGTCGGCGGCCACGGTGCGGACCATCGTCAAGGTGGTCGGCGCGCGCTCCGCGGTGGAATTGACGAAAAGGCCATACCCGTTGTTGGCCGCGACGCTTTCGCGCACGATTGCGTCGACGGTGCCGGTGCTGTCCTCGCCATTCACGAACAGGCCGACGCTGGTGTTGTTGTGGATCTCGAGGCGATCGAGCTCGGCCTGCACGGCGCCCGCGCCGCGCGGCTGGACGACAATTCCGAATCCGGCATTGTCCGCCACCAGCGTGTTCGCGAGCGCGAGGCGGCTGCTGCCGGTCGGCATGAACTCGATGCCGTCGGCGGTGTGATCGCGGACGACGCAGTTCGTGAGGCTCAGCGCCTGGCCGGAATTGAACACGAGCCCGGTGCTGCCGCCGAAGCCGATCCCCTGGATGGCGAGACCGCGCAGGTTGACGGAGGCCGCCGCAGGCGCGTCGATGGTGACGCCGGTGGCGCCGGCCGACACCAGGATGCCGGCCTCGCCCCCGCCGCCGTTGACGATGCTGATCGACTTGGTGATCACCACGGGGCCGTAGTGGCCGGGGTCCAGCACGGTGATCTCGCCCTGCTCATCGGTCTTGTCATGGGCGCCCTGAAACGTGCGGCACGGCGTAGCGCGGTCGCAATTGTTGGCGTCGTTGCCGGTCGCGGCCGACACGAAGGTGCGCGACAGTCGCGCCTGCGCGGGTGCGGCCGCGAGGCACAATCCGAGGCAGAACGCCGCCGGCAGACCACACGCGAGCAGCAGCGGCAGCGCGATCAGCGACATATGCTTCGACATGGGAGCTCCCCTGATTGCGTCGTCGCCATCGCGACGGACCATGGCGTTGGTTGTCGAGATTCGATGCAGGTTCGAATGAGCCCGGCTCGCCTGATTTCACCGCCGCGCCCGGTGTAAACGATGATTCCGCCATGCGTTTCGGTGTCCGCCTTGTGCCCGTTTTGTGGCGCGAAGAATTTCGGGAACGGATGATTTTGGATTGAGAAACGTTTGATTTTGTCGCGATGGATTTTTCGGGTATCTCAAGGGAGAGGCGGACGGATGCCCATGCCGGAAATGAGGCGGGTGGACTAGACTGATCGAGCTCGAGTAAAGAGGTGACGCATGAGTACAGCGCTTGCCACGCCTCCCACGGGGCGCCAGCGCTTGACCAGGATTTGGAAATACTCGCTGCGGCGGGTGCTGTTTCCGCTCTGCGTGCTGGCGCCGGCCGCCTATCTCTTCCCCAAGATCGCGCTCTTCTACGCGATCTGCGGTGCCTACGATGTGAGCCGCAGTCGCCCGCTAAATGCCGAATTGCTGCGGCGGTATTTCATCGGCAACGGCTTCGCAACGTGGATGGTGTCGCCGCTCAACATCCTGCTCGATCTACTTTCGCTGCCTTTCGTCAATAAAGGCGTCTATCGATTGGCGGACCTGCCGCCGGCCTGGCAGGACGAAGTGAAGCGCCTTATCCAGGCTGCGAACGATGCTGACCTCGTCCGCCAGCTCGAAGAGCAGTCGAGGCAATATCAGCGCACGATGATCTTTTTTCGCTGGTACGGTATGAACGTCAATTCGTCCCTGAGCGTGCCTGCCTTCCACCAACCGTGGAAATACATCCAAACCATCGGAGTTTCAGTCTTCAACCGAAGGGTGACGACCTCGAAGCACTTCGGCTATCTGCGGGCATCGTTGCGCGTCCTCTACAATCTCAACGACATGAGCGACGCTTCAAGCTACATCGTCGTCGGCGACACCATCAACTACTGGCGCGACAACAAGCTGTTCATTTTCGACGACACACTGCTGCACCTGTCGGCCAACGAGACGGAGCAGCCGCGCTACTGCCTGTTCGTGGATATGGTCCGCCCGACCCTGTTTCCGCGCATCATGGCGGGCGTGATCAAGATTGTCGGCTATGTGAGCCAGCACGTTAAGTTCCTGTACTACAGCCACTGGAAAGTCATCAAATAAGATAAATTCCAGCAGGCCGTTCCGAATTCCGTCTGCATCTCCTGGCATAGCAAGCACCTGCAGGACGGCCTAGTACGTCAGCCCGGTGCGAAACACCTCGACGGCGTAGAAATACAGTTCGGCATCGAGGCAGCGCTGGACGTTTCCACCTTTGCGAAAGCCGTGCTGCTCGCCGGTGAACAGGAAATAGCCGACTGGTTTGCCGCTGCGGCGCAGCGCCGTCACCATGGCCTCGGTCTGATTGGGCGGGACGATCGCATCCTCGTCGCCCTGGAAGAAGATCACCGGCTTGGCCAGGCGATCGGCGTGAAACAGCGGCGAGCGCTCGCGATAGAGCGCTTCCGTTTCCGGATAGGGGCCGATGAGCCAGTCGAGATAGCGCGACTCGAACTTGTGCGTGTCGCGCGCGAGCGCCGCGATGTCGCTGACGCCGTAGTAGCTCGCGCCGCCCTTGAAGAAGTCATGGAACACGAGCGCGGCCAGCGTGGTGTAGCCGCCAGCGCTGCCGCCGCTTATGACGGCACGCCCGGGATCGATCAGCCCGCGTCCGATCAGATATTTCGCGCCGTTGATGCAGTCATCGACGTCGACGACGCCCCAGTTGCCATACAGCCGGTCGCGATAGGTGCGGCCGAAGCCGGTGCTGCCGCCGTAGTTGACGTCGAGCACGGCAATGCCGCGGCTGGTCCAGTATTGCGTGCCGAGGGCGAGCGCGCTCGACGCCGCCGAGGTCGGGCCGCCGTGGCACTTCACAAGGAGCGGCGGCCGTTCGTCCGCCGGCCCGGCGTAGTCGGGATTGTGCGGCGGATAGAACAGGCCGAACGCGGTGGTGCCGCCGGTGGTGGGGAATTCGACCGGCTCGACCTTGGTGAGGTAGTCGGCGATGCGGAGCTCGGGATTGTCGAGGAGGCTCGTGGCCTGCTTCACGATGCGATGCCGGCCGCTGCGCAGATCAAGGGCGACGATGGAGCTGGGGCAGGCGGGCGCGGCGGCGCGAAACACGACCCGGTCGCCGTCGGCTCGCACCGAGCCGATCTCGGTGAACGGCAGGTCGAGCGGCTGCAGCGTGCGCGTCTCAAGGTCGAGCACCGCCAGCGTGCCCAGACCGCGGTCGTAGTACGTGCAGACGATGCGGTCGGGTCCGGCGAACGCGTAGGTCGACATGCCGAATACCCATTGCGGCTGGCCGAACTCGGCTGCGCGCGGCGCCAGCGGCGTCGTCTCCGCCGTGGTGATCTCGAAGCGATAGGGATTCCACCAGCCGGAGCGGTCCGAGACGAACACGATGGCGGCGCCGTCGGGCGACCACTCGGGCTGAAAGATCGACTCCGCCGGCCCACCGGTAATCCGCTCGGGGTTGCCGGCCAGCGTGCCGTCCGCGGCGAAATGGCCGAGCCACAGCGTCGTCCCGTTCCACGGCATGTTGGGATGATCCCAGGTCAGCCACACGAGTTTCCCGCCGTCGGGCGAGAGGCGCGGCGACGCGAAGAAATCGTGACCCCCGGCCAGCACGCGACCGGGCTCGGCGTCGGGGTGGCGCAGGTCGACCGCAACGATCGTATTCACGGGCTCCCCGGCGCCATGCTCCTCGCGCACGCCGATCCAGCGCTGGCGAGCGCGATCGATGACGCCGTCGGCGAATCTCCAGCCGCGCTCGCGCGCGGGAGGCGCCGGCGTGAGCGGCTCCACTTCCGCCGCCGCGACACTCTGCCGGCACAGCCGGCCGTCAGCGAAGTTGGAGAAGTAGACAACGTCGTCGCATACGGTCCAGGCGCCGCCGCCGTACTCGTGCACGCGCGTGCGGGCGTTGAACGGCCGCGGCGTGACGTCGTGGCCGCCGGCACCGTCGCCGCCTGCGCGCACGACCACGAAGCGGCCCTGTTCCTGCGGCCGGCCTTCCACCCAGTAGAGGTTTTCACCGTCGAGTTGGACTTCACCCAGCGAGATTGACTGGGCGACGATGAGATCGGAGGTGATCGGCGATTTCCACGAGCCGTAGGGCGCGGTCTTCTTGCTCGGCATGAAAGAACCCGGAAGCTGGCGCGTCTGATGCAGCCTCGCATCAACGGATGTCGGGCCGCCGAGTCAACCGTCGCCGATCGATCACGGCAAGAATTGATGGGGCCGGCGCTGCGGGCAGCGCCGGCCCCTCAACCACGTCAGTGACGCCGCGAGGTCAGGCGGCGGTGCCTGGCTGCGCCGGAGCGTCGGTCGATGCCTCGAAGAAATCGGCATGCAGTCGCCAGTCGCCGACATTCTCCAACCCTGCGAACCGCTGCTGGGCGATGCGTACCGCATCTTCGCAGGTGGCGCAGGCGTTCGATTGGCTGACGGAGACGAC
>Ga0126377_10003470_pt1 | contig 11166 bp, 6 predicted proteins | sample PanSoiMetPlot_22_FD_92647 | JGI IMG/M metagenome (GOLD analysis project Ga0126377, IMG submission 92647) | Tropical forest soil microbial communities from Panama - MetaG Plot_22 | ecosystem: Environmental > Terrestrial > Soil > Tropical forest > Bulk soil | place: Panama | collected 2016-02-17
GGCCCAACTCGTCGGCTGTGGTTCGCGCATCGGTCTTTACCCGCCACGAATGCGCAATTTCTGCACCCTCGAACGTCGCCAACACGGTGTTCGTGTTCCCTATGTCGATGCACAGCAGCACGGCCACAGCCTAGAGGTCGGCCATCGGGCACACACCAGGCGGCCGCTCCCCGGCGCCGAGCGCGCGCTCCCACCCCGGGCGACGATCGGCGCGAATCGAAACGCCCGCGCGGCACGTCAAATGTCGATACGCCGACGCCAATGTCGGCTTGTCGCGACGGAATGTCATCGCGACATTGCGCGACATTATGTCGCTCATTGGCTTTTCGAAATGTGCCAGCAATTACGACCGCGGTTGACCATGACCCGCTGCCGCGCGCTATTCTTTCGGTATCGCCATTGCGGTTATCGAAAGGAATGTGAGTGGCTAGACGGGAAATCGTCGTCCTCGAAGATGACCTGGACGGTGGGACGGCCGACGAGACTGTGAAGTTCGGCCTCGATGGCACTGCATACGAGATCGATCTGTCAAAGGATAACGCGGCGAAGTTGCGTGACACGTTTGCGCCGTTCATCGCAAGCGCGCGTAAGGCCGGCCGCGGTGGCGTCGTAGTCGGTGGCCGCAGCGCCGCGCGCGGCAGTGCCGCCGCCGATCGAGAGCAGAACAAGGCCATCCGCGCTTGGGCAAAACGTAAAGGCAAGAATATTTCCGGTCGTGGTCGCATTCCACAGGGAATTGTCGACGAATACCACGCCGTGGCCGGGCGCTGACGACGCGTCCCGACTCGTCGCAGGCGACGGGTGGCCGTTCACCATGATGGTGGGCGGCCGCCGGCATTTCGTATGCAAGTTGCAGCCTCGGCGCGCTCGTTGACTACTCGGCGCAATGGCAGCGAGCCTGGCTGGTTTACCGCCTCGCGAACCGTGCCAGCACTGGCTGACGTGGCATTTCGCTCTCCGCGTAGTCATACCCTCACCGGAATCCCATCGCTCGGTGCATCGTTGGCCAGAGACGGGTGCTGACCAGGCACTTCCGTGGTGGTATCGGATCGTTTGGGGGGTACGCATCCCGGCGTACCAAGGGTTTCGCCAGCGGCGACAGGTCGGCCCGCGGCGATAGAGTAAAAGCACGGGTACCCGACCGGTGCCGTTGTGCTTGGTGGGCGTTGGTTGTCGAAGGCGTTCCCGCGAGGGAGCGCCGAATTGTCGAGGTGCCGCTCGCGCGCGGCACCGGTGGCAGGTGAGGAGCACTAGGCATGTTCGAGCGGTTCACCGACCGAGCGCGGCGTGTGGTTGTCCTGGCGCAGGAAGAGGCCAGGATGCTCAACCACAACTACATCGGCACCGAGCACATCCTGCTCGGCCTGATCCACGAGGGCGAGGGCGTCGCAGCCAAGGCGCTGGAGAGCCTCGGGATCTCCTTGGAAGGTGTCCGCCAGCAGGTCGAGGAGATCATCGGCCAGGGGCAGCAGGCGCCGAGCGGGCACATCCCGTTCACGCCGCGCGCCAAGAAGGTGCTGGAACTCTCGCTGCGCGAGGCACTGCAACTCGGCCACAACTACATCGGCACCGAGCACATCCTGCTCGGCCTGATCCGCGAGGGCGAGGGCGTCGCCGCCCAGGTGCTGGTCAAGCTCGGCGCTGACCTCAACCGGGTCCGCCAGCAGGTGATCCAACTGCTGTCCGGATACCAGACCGGCAAGGAGCCGACTACCGCGGGCGGCGGCGCGTCCGGCGAGGCCGCACCGTCCACGAGCCTCGTTCTCGACCAGTTCGGCCGCAATCTCACCCAGGCCGCGCGCGAGGGCAAGCTCGACCCGGTGATCGGCCGGCAGAAGGAGATCGAGCGGGTCATGCAGGTGCTGTCCCGCCGCACCAAGAACAACCCGGTGCTGATCGGCGAGCCCGGCGTCGGCAAGACCGCCGTGGTCGAAGGACTCGCGCAGCACATCGTCAAGGGCGAGGTGCCCGAGACGCTCAAGGACAAGCAGCTCTACACATTGGACCTCGGCGCGCTGGTGGCCGGCTCGCGCTACCGCGGCGACTTCGAAGAGCGCCTGAAGAAGGTGCTCAAGGAGATCCGTACGCGGGGCGACATCATCCTGTTCATCGACGAGATCCACACGCTGGTCGGCGCAGGTGCCGCGGAGGGCGCGATCGATGCGGCGAGCATCCTCAAGCCGATGCTGGCGCGCGGTGAACTGCAGACGATCGGCGCTACCACGCTCGACGAATACCGCAAGCACCTGGAGAAGGATGCCGCGCTCGAGCGCCGCTTCCAGCCCATCCAGGTCGGCGAGCCGTCGCTCGCGCACACCATCGAGATCCTCAAGGGCCTGCGGGATCGCTACGAAGCGCACCACCGCGTGTCCATCACCGACGCAGCGCTGGTGGCTGCCGCGACGTTGGCCGACAGGTACATCTCCGATCGCTATCTGCCCGACAAGGCCATCGACCTGATCGACGAGGCCGGCGCACGGATGCGCATCCGCCGCATGACCGCACCGCCGGACCTGCGCGACTTCGACGAGCGCATCGCTCAAGTGCGCCGAGACAAGGAGTCCGCGATCGACGCGCAGGACTTCGAGCGCGCTGCCCAGCTGCGGGACAAGGAGAAGCAGCTGCTCGGCCAGAAGTCGCAGCGAGAGAAGGAGTGGAAGGCCGGCGACCTTGACGTCGTGAGCGAGGTCGACGACGAGCAGATCGCCGAGGTGTTGGCGAACTGGACCGGCATCCCGGTCTACAAGCTCACCGAGGAGGAGACCGCTCGGCTGCTGCGCATGGAGGACGAACTGCACCGACGCATCGCCGGCCAGGACGACGCGGTACGCGCGGTTTCGCAAGCGATCCGGCGGACGCGTGCCGGCCTCAAGGACCCGAAGCGGCCGTCCGGCTCGTTCATCTTCGCCGGTCCGTCCGGGGTGGGTAAGACGGAGCTGTCCCGGGCGCTCGCCGAGTTCCTGTTCGGCACCGAGGACGCGCTCATTCAGCTCGACATGAGCGAGTTCCACGACCGTTACACGGTCTCGCGACTGGTCGGTGCCCCGCCCGGATACGTGGGTTACGACGAGGGCGGCCAGCTGACCGAGAAGGTGCGCCGCCGGCCATTTTCGGTGGTGCTGTTCGACGAGATCGAAAAGGCGCACCCGGACGTGTTCAACACGCTGCTGCAGATCCTGGAGGACGGTCGGCTGACTGACGGCCAGGGCCGCATCGTGGACTTCAAGAACACGGTGATCATCTTGACCACCAACCTGGGTACGCGCGACGTGGCCAAGGCCGTCACACTCGGCTTCTCCGCATCGCACGATGCCGACTCGAACTACGAGCGGATGAAGCAGAAGGTCAACGACGAGCTCAAGCAGCACTTCCGGCCGGAGTTCTTGAACCGCATCGACGACACGATCGTGTTCCACCAGCTCGACGAGGGCCAGATCCGGCGCATCGTGGACATGATGATCGTGCGGATCGAGACTCAGCTCCGCAACAAGGACATGGGTCTGGAGCTGACCGACAACGCGAGGGGGTGGCTCGCCAAGAAGGGTTGGGACCCGGTGATGGGTGCCCGGCCACTGCGGCGGACGATCCAGCGCGAGATCGAGGACGCACTCTCCGAGAAGATCCTCTTCAACGAGCTGCGCCCTGGTCAGATCGTGGTAGTCGACGCCGAGGGCAACCTCGACAATGTGGAGGAGTCCAAGCTCGTATTCCGCGGTGCGGATCGGCCGACCGAGGTGCCGGACGCGGTTCCCGCACTGCTGGACGACGCGGCGACGACTGCGGCATCCGACGACTGAGTTGTCGGCGCCAGGTGCCTTGCCGGCCCGGCCCACGTGGTACGTGGGCCGGGCCGGCATTTCTATGGCCTTGGACGACACGACCGATGGCGGCGCGTGGCTGGTGACCGTGGTCGCCGGCGCGGGCGCCGGCAAGACCGCGGCGCTCGGTGCGTGGGCCGCCGAACGTCGCGCCCGCTGGTATTCGCTGCGCGCCGACGATGCGGACCTTGCTGTGCTGTTGCCGTGGCTCGCTGACGTCGCCCGCATTCCGGGCTGGAGCGACACGCTGCCGGCCGAGCTGCCGGTGGCATCCGGCGGGGACAGCGCCGAACAGGCCCGCGCGGACGGGCTCGCGAGCCTGCTCGCGACCGCCGTCGACCACGCGCAACCGACCGGCGGCGTACGCCCGGTGACGGTGGTGCTCGATGGGTTCGAGGTGCTGCCGCCGGACAGCCCAACCGTACGGTTCGTCGAGGCGCTGGCCCGGCACGCGCCACGGGGCCTGCGCGTGATCGTGGCGTCCCGATTGCCGATGCCCTTCGCGGTCGACCGATTGCGGGAGACCGGCCGCCTCGTCGAACTTGGCGCGCCCGACCTGGTGTTCGACGTTGACGAGACGTTCCAGTTGCTGACCATCGCGCTCGGCGACGCGTCCGCGGCCGACGAGGTCGCCTCGGACCTGCACACCCTGACGACCGGCTGGCCGGGTCAGGTCAGCCTCGGTGCGGCCTGGCTCGCGCAGCAGCCGGCCAGCTCGCGCCGTGCCCGGCTGGCCGCGTTCGCCGGGTTCGACGCAGAACTGTCCGACGCCGTGCTCGCCGGTGCCGATCCGCCAACGCGTTCCCTCGTCCGCGCGGCGGCTTACCTGCCGCGCGTCGATGCGAAGCTGATCGTCGACATCTCGCAGGATGCGGCGCCGGGCAGCGGCTGGCCGGGACCGGGCAGACTCGATCTCGCCGGTGCCGCGGCGCTTCTGCTTGGTGCGGCACCGCTGCTGATGCCCGAGTCGGGGCGGCGCGGCTGGTATCAGGTGAGCACGCCGGCTCGTGCCGCGGTGCGCAGCAAGGACCCGCTCGCCGACGCGGCGCGCGCCGAGCTGCTTGGCTCCGCCACGCGGGCGTACCTGCGCCGCGGCGAGTTGCCGAGCGCCATCGTCGCCGCCGTCGACCTGGGCGAACCTGCGGCGCTCGTGGACCTCCTCGACCGGTACGGCGCCGACCTGATCACGAGCGGCCGGATCAGCGACGTGATGGCCGCCGTCACCGCCGTCCCGCCCGGCACACGTACGCCGGCGGTACGCCTGGTCGAGGCGGAGGCACGGCACAGCCTCGGCGACGTACGCACCGCGCTCGCCTGCCTAGCCGACGTGGAGGCGAACGGCACGCACCTGACCGCCGCGGTGGCTCGCCGGGTCGGCAAGATTCGACAGCTCGCTGGCGATATCGCTGGCGCCGCGGATGCGTACGACCGCGCCACCATGGACGGCAGCCAGCCGGCCGACGAGGCGATGCTGACCGGGCAGCGGGCCACCGTCGCGTGGCTACGAGGTGACATCGACGCCGCGCGAGCGTTGGTCGGTGACGCGATCGCGATGTCGGAGCGGTGCGGTGACGAGCGGGCACTCGCCGGTGCGTACGCGACCGCGGCAATGATCGCGGAGCGGGACGGCGACATCGCTGCCAACGAGGCTTACACCGCCAAGGCCGCCGAAGCGGCGACCGCGAGCGGGGACCTAGTGCAGCTCATCCGGATTCGCATCAATCGCAGCCAGCGGCTGATCGGCCATGCACACTATGGCAACGCTCTCGTCGAGCTGGACGAGGCGATCCGGCTGATCCAGGTCACTGGGACGGACGGCTGGTTCGGTTCGGTGGCACGGACCAACCGAGGCTGGGCGTTCCGTGGTCTCGGCCGATACGACGAGGCACTCGCCGAGTTCGACTCGGCAAGCGAAGCGTGGCGGATGGCCGGCAGCGATCTCGTCGCGTACGCGTTGATCGGGCTCGGGGCGACGCATCTTGACCGCGGCGACGTCGAGCTTGCCGACGCGGAGCTGAGCGAGGCGATCACGGTCGGCGAGCGCTCCGGCGACCACCAGGCAATGACCGGTCTGACGACACTCGCACGAGCGCGTTGGGCCACTGACAAGGCATCCGCGCGACAGTTCGCCGAGCGGTCCGTGGCGACGGCGCCCGGAGTGTGGCGCAGCTGGGCGCTGCTGACCATCGGCTGGTTTGGGCTCGAGGACGGCGACCGCACGGTCGCGGTCGACCAGGCCGCGGCGGCGCGGGACAACGCGAAGCGCTACGCCGACCCGTGCGCGGTCGCCGAGGCGGCCGAACTGCACGCGTTGGCGCTCGACGACGACACGGCCGCGGTGCGAATGTTGGCCGACGCGCAGCGCCAATGGGCGATGCTGGGCAACCCGGTGTTCGTGAACCGCAACGCGGTGATGCTCGCGCACCGATCTGGCGTCAACGTCGCGGCGGCCGAGGCTCGGTTGCGCGCGGTCGGCGTACGCCCGGCCGCCGCGCTGGCCGGCGGTCCGTTACGTGTCGTCGGCGCGTTCCACGACGTACCGGCGGAATCCGATCCTGCCGGGCTGATTCGAGCCGCGGCTGACGCGGTGGCGCGATTCCGCGACGACGGCGACGCCGCGCGAGCACGCCATGTCCTGGGCGACCTGATTGCGCGGATGTCCGGCCCACCGGCCGATGACGACCTCCGAGCGCTCTACTTCGTCGCGGTCGGCACGCTGGCTCGCGCATGTGAGGTAACCGGCGACATGGATGCCGCGCTCGCTTGGCATCTGCGCCTGCTCGAGGCCGCGCCGTACGACGAGAACGGACATCTCGGCGTGGTGACCACGCTCGTCCGGTCCGGACGCCACACTGAGGCCCGCCGCCGCTACCTGATGTATACGGAGCGAATGCGCAGCCGAGGTCGCGAACCGGCTCCGTACCCGTTCGACTAGCGCGGTCCGATGACGTCGCCGGCGGGTGTCCCGCCCAGCGCGAACCGGCCGGGCGCGATCTCCACGACGAGTCCGTCATCGAGCAGACTCGCCAGCGCACCGGCGCGCCGATCCGCGTCGTGCCATGCCATGTCGAGTGCGGCCGCCGGCACCGGCTGCTCCGTGTCGCGCAGGATGGCGAGCAACCGTCCGCGAATTTGGCGGTCGGTTCCGGCGTACGACTGCGGACGTCGCGTCGGACCGACGGTCGGCGGCGAGCCGGCATTGCGCCAGGCGCACATCGTCGACAGTGGACACTCGTGGCAGCGTGGCGAGCGCGCCGTACAAACGAGCGCGCCGATCTCCATGAAGGCGGCCGATGCAAGTGATGCCCGCGTCGGATCGTCCGGCAGCAACGTCGAAACGGTACGGAGGTCTGCGGCGGTCGTAGCCGGACCACCGTCCGCGGCACCGGTGACGGCTCGCGCAACGAGGCGCCGGACGTTGGTATCCACTACCGGGTGCCGTTGCTGGAACGCGAACGCCGCCACCGCATGCGCGGTATACGTCCCAATGCCGGGCAACGTCGCGAGCGCTGCGGCATCGGATGGCACCACACCGCCGTAACGCGTCACCACAGCGACGGCGCATTCGTGCAGCCGCATCGCGCGTCGCGGATATCCGAGGCGGCCCCATGCGCGGATCGCGTCCGCCGCGGTGTCCGCGGCGAGGGCGGCCGGCGTCGGCCATCGCGCGAGCCAGGCCTCATAGGCGGGGACGACGCGACTTACCGGCGTTTGCTGCAACATGATCTCCGAGACGAGCACGCCCCACGCGGTCGCGTCGGATCGGCGCCAGGGAAGGTCGCGGGCCTGCGCGTCGAACCAGGCGATCGCGGCCGCCGCGATGCCAGGTTCGTCGGCCGCTCCGGGCCGCAATCCGGACGGATCAACAGGAAACGGTACGGCGGTCATGATGGCCAAGCCTCACACGACGATGGTGGCTGACGCTACCCATCGGTGGGTTGACTGCCGGCGGCGCGTCGGCAGTGGACGGTCATGGCGACGTACTAGCGTGTTGGGATCATGCGACTGACGGTTGGCCCACTGCCCGCCGCCGTCTATTGGCGGCGACGGTCGGTCGTGCTCGGTGCGTTGCTGATCGTCGTCTTCGTGGTCGTGTACGCCTGCGGCGGCGCACATCCGTCCAATGCGGCGGGCGGCAACCACCTCGCCGGCGGTGAACCATCATCGGGACCGTCCGGATCACCGACCGACACCGCGCCGGTCGCACCGTCCACTGTGGTCACACCCGCAACGACTCCACCGGTGTCCGAATCGAGCGCACCGGCGACGAGTGGCACCTGCACGGACGCCGACATGCAAGTTCGCGCCGTCATCAGCACCACGTCGACGACGACCAGCAAGCTGCAATACGGCGGCACGTTCACGGTCAAACTCCAGATCGCGAACATCTCGGCGCGGACGTGTACGCGCGATGTCGGGTCGGTCCCGGAGGAACTGCGCATCGAACAAGGCTCGACGAAGATCTGGTCGTCCGACGATTGTGTTACGGCGTCCGGCAAGGAGCACGACACGCGTACGTTCCATCCGGGCGACGCGATCACCGCGCAGGTGAAGTGGTCGAGCTACGACATCACGACCACGACGTGCGTGAAGTCACCGACACCGGCGGCCGCCGGATCGTACGAGTTGGTCGGCCGGCTCGGGACGAAACTGAGCGCGCCGACCAAGTTCACCATTGCGCCGTAGCGCGGATCAGACGTACCGCTCCAGAATTGATGCCTCGGCGAGCCGTGACAGGCCCTCGCGGACACCGCGCGCGCGGGCGTCGCCCACACCCTCGACGGCCTGCAGGTCCTCGACGGTGGCGCCGAGTAGCCGCTGCAGGCTGCCGAAATGCTCGATCAGCCGATCCACGACGTTGCCGGGCAGCCTCGGCACCTTCGTCAGCAGCCGGAAACCGCGCGGCGAGATCGCTGCGTCGAGCGCATCGGAGGAACCTGAGTAGCCCATTGCCTTGCCCACCAGTACGAGGTCGATCAGGTCGGTCGCGGACAGCATGTCCAGCTCGAAAACGGCCTCGTCGAAGGTGCGTGCCTTGCGGCCGGCGGGCAGGTAGTCGCGGATGACGAGCGCACGATCGGCGTCGACGCCGACCATCAGCTCCTCTAGCTGCAGCGCGAGCAGGCGACCGTCGGTGCCGAGCTCGACGACGTAGCCGGCGATCTCGTCGGCGATGCGGCGAACCATCTCCAACCGCTGTACGACGGCGATCGCATCGCGGACCGTGACGAGATCCTCGATCTCGAGTGCCGACAGCGCGCCGGACACCTCGTCCAGGCGCAGCTTGTACCGCTCGAGTGTGGCCAGTGCTTGGTTGGCGCGCGACAGGATCGCGCCGGAGTCGTCGAGCACATGTCGCTGGCCGGCGGCGTAGACGCCAATGATCCGCATCGACTGCGACACCGAGATCACCGGGAAACCGGTCTGCTTCGCGACCCGCTCGGCCGTCCGGTGGCGAGTGCCGGATTCCTCGGAGGGGATCGACGGGTCGGGCATCAGATGTACGGCGGCGCGAACGATTCGGCTGCCGTCGCTGGACAGCACGACGGCGCCGTCCATCTTGCACAGTTCACGCAGCCGAGTTGCGGAGAACTCGACGTCGAGGACGAATCCGCCGGTGCAGAGGGATTCCACGACGCGGTCGTATCCCTGAACAATCAGCGCGCCGGTGCGACCTCGCAGGATGCGCTCGAGCCCGTCGCGGAGCGAGGTGCCAGGAGCCATGGATGCCAAAATCGGGCGCAGCGAATCCGCCGCCCCCGGTCTGGAAGCCTCCCGCTCCATGGGCACCCGTCCAGTCTACTGATCGAACTCCCGCTCACCCGTCCCAGTCACCTCGACATCAGCACAGCGTGAGCACAACGCCAAAACTATCGCCGCGTCACGTCGACGCACGCGCCGCGAACCGAACGGCAGTTGTGAGATCGCCGGCCTCCACCACCCGCATGCCCGCCGGGCTCGGGTTAGCGGTCGGCCCACAGCCCGGCGGGACGAGCGCCATGCGATAGCCCAGTCGACTCGCCTCCGCCAGCCGGCGAGGTGTCGCACCGACTCGCCGAATCTCGCCGGTCAGGCCGACTTCGCCGATGGCGACCAAGTCCGCGGCGAGCGGCAAATCGTGCGCCGCAGAAGCGATCGCGAGCGCGACGCCGAGGTCGGCCGCCGGCTCCACGACCCGGATCCCGCCAACCGTCGCGGCGAACACCTCGCGGTCATGAAGCTTCGCCTCGGTTCGCCGCTGCAACACCGCCAACACCATGGCGAGCCGCGCCCCGTCGAGCCCGCTGACCGTTCGCCGCGGCGACCCGGGCACCTGCGCGCCGATGAGCGCCTGAATCTCGGTCACCAATGCGCGGCGGCCCTCCATCGCAACCGTCACACAAGTGCCGGCCACGGGTTGGGAATAGCGCGTGATGAATAGCCCGGACGGGTCGGGCAGGCTCGCGATGCCCCCCTCGTGCATCTCGAAACAGCCGACCTCGTCCGCCGCGCCGAACCGATTCTTCAGCCCACGGACCATCCGCAGCGACGAGTGCTTGTCGCCCTCGAACTGCAGCACGACATCGACAAGGTGCTCGAGGACGCGAGGGCCGGCCACGTTGCCGTCCTTGGTCACGTGCCCGACAAGCATGGTCGCGATGCCGCGTTCCTTCGCGACGGCGACGAGCGCGGCGGTGACCGCTCGCACTTGCGTCACGCCGCCCGCGATGCCCTCGGTTCCGGGCGCCGAGACGGTCTGTACGGAGTCGATCACCAGCAGTCCCGGGCGTACGGCATCGAGGTGCCCGAGCACCGCTTCGAGGTCGGTTTCGGCCGCTAGGAACAGCCGCTCGTGAAGCGCACCGATGCGTTCGGCCCGCAGGCGGACCTGGCTAGTCGACTCCTCGCCCGAGATGACAAGGCTCGGTGAGTCGGCGTTTGCCGCCGCCCACTGCTGTGCCACGTCCAGCAGCAAGGTCGACTTGCCGACGCCCGGCTCGCCGGCGAGCAGCACGACCGCGCCGGGGACGATGCCGCCGCCGAGTACGCGGTCGAGCTCGGGGACACCGGTCGGCCGGGCGCGCGCCGGGTCGACGCTGATCGTCGCGATCGGACGTGCTGGCTCGCTCGGTGTCCGCGGGCTGATTGCGCGTAGCGCGGCCGACGTTGATGGTGCGCCGCTCCGGTCGACGATCGCACCCCACTCGCCACACTCCGGGCAACGTCCGAGCCACTTGAGCGGCCGGTATCCGCAGACATCGCACTCGTATGTCGCAGGCGCCGTTCGGGCGGGGCGGGAAGCCTTGGTGGGACGCGGTCCGCGCGCGCCGGCGCGGCCAAGAGTCTCAGTCACCGGGGCACCGTAAAA
>Ga0126377_10003471_pt1 | contig 11165 bp, 6 predicted proteins | sample PanSoiMetPlot_22_FD_92647 | JGI IMG/M metagenome (GOLD analysis project Ga0126377, IMG submission 92647) | Tropical forest soil microbial communities from Panama - MetaG Plot_22 | ecosystem: Environmental > Terrestrial > Soil > Tropical forest > Bulk soil | place: Panama | collected 2016-02-17
GAGAGCGGGAACAACCGATCGACCGCCGTTGCCGCATCTTGCGCTTTGGCCAGCACGACGCCGGCTTCGCACGTCATCGTGTTCGATGCGGCGTCCACTTCGCGGATCTTGTCGAGGCGGGTGAGCGAGAGGATGAGTTCGCCGTCGAACGGGATCTGCCCGCCGACCAGCCCGGTATTGCCGCCCTGCGGGACCAGCGGCGTCTTGGTTTCGTTCGCCAGCTTTAGGATCGCCTGCACTTCGGCGACCGAGCCCGGACGCAGCAGCATCGACGAGCGGCCACGATAGATGCCACGGCCTTCGATCAGATAGGGCTCCAGCGCGGCCGGGTCAGTGATTGCATATCTGTCGCCGACGATGGCCGCAAAGCGCGGCAGGAGATCGGGCGAGGGCGCGCGACGTAACTGCTCATTCATTCACTGGGTATCCTTATCGCGGTGCCGCGGCGCGCTTGAGGCGGTCATTGATCGCCTCGCCCAGGCCGTCATGCGGCACCTTCATTACCGCGATGCGCCTGGCACCGGAAGCGTCCAGCGCTCGCAAATGCGAGAACAGGTTGGTGGCGGCCTCGATCAGGTCGCCACGGGGCGACAAATTAAGGATCGGACCGGAGAAATCCGGCGCTCGTCCGAAAGCAAGCAAGGCCTCTCCCGGCTCGGCGCCGTCGGCCTCGAGGCGCAGCAATGCCTTCGGGGCATAGTGTGAAGCCAGCATCCCCGGCGCAGGTGGCGCCTCTTCAGTGATCGAGGCTGTAGCCAGCGTAACGCCGAGGACCCGTTCGATGGCTTCGCGCGGAAGCCCGCCGGGCCGGAGCAGCGCCGGCTCGCCTGCGCACGAGACGATTGTCGATTCCACGCCGACCTTGCACGGGCCTGCATCCACGATGAGGTCGATGCGCCCGCGCAGGTCCGCAAGCACATGCGCAGCGCTTGTCGGCGAGACGTGGCCGGACCGGTTGGCCGAGGGCGCAACGATTGGCCCGCCGAAGGCGGCAAGCAGTGTGCGTGCGACCGGATGCGCAGGCACACGCAGCGCGACAGAGTCGAGCCCGGCCAGCGCGAGATCGGCAATGCGGCAATCCGGCTGCTTGGCAAGCACGAGCGTGAGCGGCCCGGGCCAGAACGCGGCGGCCAGCTTTTTTGCGGCTTCGGTAAAAATGCCGGCGGCGCGCGCGGCTTCGGCATTGGCGAAATGTGCGATCAGCGGATTGAATGCTGGCCGTCCCTTGGCCGCATAGAGGCGCGCAATGGCCTCGCCATTGCCGGCGTCGGCTCCGAGCCCGTAGACCGTCTCGGTCGGGAACGCGATCAGCCCGCCGGCCTTAAGGCAGCGCGCCGCCGCCTCGATCGCCGGCTCGTCGGCCGATAAAACGCGTGTTCCGGGCTCCGCAGTCATTGCATCTCTCAAGCTTGCCTTTAAGGACGCCGGGGTTATAAGACCGGCCATCAGTCGGAGGGTAGCGCAGTCTGGTAGCGCACCACGTTCGGGACGTGGGGGTCGCAGGTTCAAATCCTGCCACTCCGACCATTATTTAGCTGGTCCCGAACAGGCTACACCGACAGTTTCCGCGACAGTTATCGCGCTGATCCGGCCGAGCGCAAGCGCTTCTGCTGCTGCGCGGTTCTGGGGGGCTGATTAACCTGCTCGGGCCGGAAATTAGCAGCAGCCACAACTGATGAATAATGAAAATTGGTGCTCGGTCGCCCGCCAACCTGCGTTGCCAATTACAGGCGCGGCTGGACCTTCTTCGCGGAAATCCGTTTTGAAACGAAGATTGCGTTCCAGAAGTCGCGAGTTTTCGCCGATCCAGATTTGCCGGCAGGCTAGACCGCCGACAGCATCGACCAAACTTGCTCAACTGCGAAAGCGGTAACGATGCAGGTCCACAAAATCGTGGCAACCACACCGGTGCCGACCAATATCACGGGGAAATTCTTGGTCGTCTGACCAACAACGCGGCGCGCGATTTTCGACATAGGTTACCAGATCAGGGCGCCACACACGCAATAAAGCACCTGGCCGCACGAGCCGCAAGGATTGCGGCACGGATCGATGATTAATTAACCCACCGGCTGCCCATTTGTGCGGGCCGACAAAATGTGTTGGGGATCACAGTATTGGCCGACCTGGGCGTGCCATGTTTTGAATTGTGGCGATTTCCACTGACAAGGATTGTCGTGCCCCTTACCTACACAATCAAAGAAGCAGCCGAGCGTTTAGGCGTCAGCAGGCGCTGGCTTCAGCAATTTCTGCGTAAATACCCTACCGACAGAGACGGCGTTCCTTTTTACGTGCCGTTCGGCAGCCGCAAAAGGCTTACCGAACGGGATCTCGAGCGCATTTTGGAACTGAACCGCAACACAGAAAAAGACAGGTTGGTTTCAGCTGACGTTATAGTCCGTCCGAGTTGGTCACCAAATCGGGTCCATGACGAATCCGGAAATAAGCCTGAACGTGTTTTAAGCGACCGGCTCGCACGCGCGCTTGTGCTTCTCAAGAAATGATGGGTAGCGACAAAATCACTATGACGCGAACAACGGCACATCGCTCTGTTGGAAATGGTCCGGGCGGCAGGACGCCGCCAGTTGATCGAACAGACGCCACTCGTTAGCCGGCATATCGGGCCTGAGATCTCGTTACGCTCAGATAGCGGCTAGCTCCTCGCAGAGCGCCTTTGGCCCACAGACAACCGGGCCGTAGCGATCTAGCCCCTGATGCGCCGGGTGCCAGTAATTATCTACGAAGTTCACTGCGATGAAGATCACGATCTTCGTTACGAAGCTTGCGTCGTTTTTTGGACGCACTAAGCAGTGTGAGAATATGCCGCTTTCCGGCCTTTCTTGCGGGCGCGTAGCCATCCTTGAGAATCTCAAACGGGCGCTTCACCTTCTTCATATGGTCGAATTGCACCGAATTCCGTTTGTGGAATCCTTCGAAAAAAGCGGGGTAGACGAAGTTGCTCATTGCGAGGCCATTGACCCGGAAGAATTTTGCCTCGACCACGTCGCACACCTCGTAAGCATAAAGTGAGCCATTGCCGTCTTCACACCAAAGGTTGCTTCCCGGATCGACCAACATCTCTGCGAGCTCGTGTGAGGCGGCCATGCTGATTTTGTCGGCGTCTCTGAGGGGCGGATCATCATCGGCAAGCACATTCTGCGCGAACACGAAGGCAACTGGCCGGCTCTTGAAAAGGTGGGTTGCCACAATTTGGTCGACAATGTTTTTGCCAAACTTTTTCTTTAGTTCCGCGCGGAGGTTTCTGACGTCGTGGGCGGTATCTATAAAGATCATCGTCCACGCGTTGCGTCGAGGCTTTGTTGCCTTCACCAGCTTTGCTGGCGTACCCCAGACCGGAGCTAAATATTTGTCCACGTACTTTTGCAAAGCGGAGACAAGTAAACCGAAATCGACACCAAGATCGACCGTCGCCGCATTGATGCAAGCTATGGTCGGAACGTAAACGGGTTTGGCATTCAAGCGTCGCATCCGAGCCTCCCTGAACTGTAATGAACGGGACCCGATGTCGTATTATCGTCCTGGATCAGAGGGAAGAATCCACGCACCCCCGTCTTCTGTAGCCACCGCATAGTGTCGTCGCGGACAGGGCACCTAAACGACGTCAGAGTGTCGGGGCCGAAAAACTCAAATTCAAAATACCGAAAGCTTGAATCGTTTGACTTTGGGGTGCAGCTTCTTTCGAAGCGCCGCGCGCAGCTCTTTAGGCGGGTTCTCCCTGATAATCTTACTGATTATCTTCTTGAGTTGTGGGGATTTTCTTATTTGACGTATAGCATCCCTTTGGAGCCCATCGCGGTGCGCTTTGCGGACTCCCTTTAGCTCCTTTTTGGAAAATATGAGGTTGATCTTACACATGGGGCGCGTCTCCCTAGAATTTGGTTTGAACTGCACCACAAACTCAAAAGGCCAAACGGCAATCTAGTATGAACATTGTCGAGGGATTTGAATAGGCCCTGTCGGCGGATACTGCGTGCCACAGGACGAGCAGATGAAGGCGGGCATGGTCTTCTCCGTTGGCTACACGGACCCGTCCGGATAAGCCCAGATCGAGTTAGTTGGCCAATGTAGAAGCAGATGTGCGCGATGTCATGGCGACATCACCCCGTGTGCGGGGCTCGATTTTTGAAACGGACTCTGTTGTTATCATGTAGCATGCTGCGCATACATCTTCTGGATCGCGCCGGTCTTCAGGTCGATCCTCATGCGGTCGATCTTATCGAGGTTGGTCCCGGTCACGCGCACGAAGCGGGCGTGGTCGGGATAATCGATCGAGTGAATGGCGCCGTTCTGAAAAATGCCAGCCTTGCCTGCCGTGAGCCGATATTTCTTGACCGGCTTGAGCCTGGCACGCTTAGGGTCTTCTCTGTCGTCTTCGCGCTCCCACTCGATCATGTCGGTGTATTTGGTCGCCTGGCCATAGATCGCCCACGACGCGCCATGATCATGCGGCGGTGAGATACGAGCTTTCTCATTGACATGAGCGAGGATCTGAAAGCCAAGCTCCGGGTCTTCGTACAACACTTTCAGACCGGGTTCGACGTTCTCGCCGCAATGTTTCGCGATGAAATCCTCGTTGGCGAGCAGACGTTCGAGATGCAGACGGACCGATTCACGCCCGGGAGGACCGGGATTTTGCGTAAGGGTCGAACGGCAATCGGCGCTGAAATCGTCGAGGTCATAGCCCATAGCGTTCTTCCAGCGTGCGGTTGCTCTCTCATTTCATATCCTGTTTTGATCCGCTGCAGTGTGAACCACGTCACCTTTGTTTTGACGGCAATTCAGTCACGGCGGCACGTCGATTCCCAATGAAGCCAGGACTGCCCAAGCACCAATTCTTCGCTCGGCCTCGATCGGAAATCCGGTTCGCCCTTCCGTGGCAATCGCGCTATAGTTGGTCGAGTGCCGTGAGGGCTCAACCCTTCCTGCCGCCTTATGGCCGAGCATTTCGATGTTGATGCGTAGGACATCCAACGGTTCCTCCCGCGTTCAAACACCACAACATCTTATTGACCGGTTTGGGAGCTCGGAGGGTGCTGAACGGAAGATTATCACGGTTCTCTTCGCGGACATTGCGAGCTCGACAGCGTTAATTGACGAGCGCGATGCGGAGGATGCTCGCCAGATTCTCAAACCCGCTGTCGACGCTATGATCGAGATCGTCCACCACTATGGGGGGATGACCCGCGAAGAAGGCGATGGGATCATGGCCAGCTTTGGAGCGCCAATCGCCCTCGAAGATCACGCTGTCAGGGCCTGCTATGCCGCGCTCGACATGCAAGAGGCATCGCGCATTCGGGCCGCTGAAGTTCGGCGCGAGTTCGGAATGCTTTTTGAAGTCCGGATCGGGATCAATTCCGGTCCGGTTGTTGTGACCGTCAACCGACAGGGAGAAGATTTCATCGACTTGCGCTTCGACGGCGTCGCAATACATGTCGCGAAACGGGTGGAGTCGCTTGCGGCTCCCGGCACGATACTCCTGACACGCGACACGCTCGCCTTGGCGAAGGGCTTCGTTCGAGTAAAGACTATCGGTTCGGTGCCGCTTAGAGGTATTGCCGGCCCGGTGGAGGTCTATGAACTCGAGGGTGTCAGCACCCGCAATCGGATGCATGCGCTCGCCGCGCGCGGGCTGTCAAAGTTTGTCGGGCGTCAGAATGAGATTGAGAGTCTGAGCGGAGCCGCGACGCGCGCAAATGCAGGGCAGGGGCAGATCGTCGCCCTTGTTGGTGAGGCCGGCGTAGGCAAGTCTCGAATCTTTTTGGAATTTGCCCGCTCTCTCGGGGCGCAGGGCTGGCTTATTCTGGAGGGCGGATCGGTATCATATGACAAGGCGACATCCTACCTTCCGCTGATCGATCTCCTGAGCCGATATTTCCAGATCCAAGACCGCGATACCGAACAGCAAGCTCGCGAACGCATCGGCAGAAAACTGCTAGCTCTGGGCGATGAGAAACTGCTCGCACAGCTGCCGCTTTTAAGCGGCGCTTTAGGTATCTCGGTCGGCGATGTTGCGTGGGCGAACTTCCATCCTTTCGAGCGTCAAAGCCTGATATTCGACGCCTTCAAAAGGCTTCTGGTCCGCGAGTCGCAAAGCCAGCCGCTGTGTCTGGTGATCGAGGACATGCATTGGGTTGATGCGGAAACGCAAACGTTTCTGGAAATGCTGATGGAGGGCATTCCCGCTGCACGAGTATTGTTGCTGGTGAATTATCGTCCGGAATACGAAAACCGGTGGACCGGAAAAAGCTACTTTTCACAGCTGCACATCAATCCTCTTGGCACGGCAAGCGCCGACGAACTGCTCGACGCGCTGCTTGGTTCGGACGCGCAGCTCCTCCCGATCAAGAAAAGATTGATCGAAGCCACCCACGGCAACCCGTTGTTTCTCGAGGAGTGTGTTCGGAGTTTGATCGAAAGTCGCATGCTGGGTCAGGCATCCGATGACGCGGCTCCAGCCGGCTCGCTGCCGGCCGACTTTATTCCCGGGACAATTGGGGCGCTGCTGGCGGCCCGCATCGATCGCCTGCGGCCGGAGCTCAAGGAATTGCTCCAGTGCGCCGCGATTATCGGCAACGACATCAAGGAGGCACTTCTCGAGGCCGTGACGGGAATCGCGCAACCCGAGCTCAGGCGCGCGATTCACGATTTGCAGGCCGCAGAATTCCTGTACGAAAAGGCGCCGTTTCCGGAAACAGAATATGCCTTTAAGCATGCGATGACGCGCGAAGTTGCCTACGAGAGCTTGTTGCGGGAGCGAAGGGTGACTTTGCATGCGCGCGCGGCTCGCTCGCTCGAAACACTGGCAGCTGGACGGCTCGATGAGCACGTCGAACGACTGGCCGATCACGCGGAAAAAGGCGCAATCTGGGATAAAGCGGTTGAGTACCTCCAGCGCTCCGGCCTCAAGGCGTATTCGCTTTACGCAAACGCCGATGCTGCGCATTTTTTCGAGCGCGCGCTGACCGTCCTGGAGAAATTGCCAGAAAATCTCGACAATCTCAGACGGGCCGTCGATCTTCGCTTCGAGCTTCGAAATGCCCTGCTGCCGAGCTTCGAAACCGACCGGATTTTGCGCTGTCTGGATGAGCTCGACCCTATTCTCGCCCGTCTCGGAGACAAGCAACGCAGCGCGCAATATGCCGCATTCCGCTGCAATCACCATTTCCTGATTGGCCAACAACGTCGTGCCATTGAGTTCGGTGAGACAGGAGTCCAACTTGCGCGCGAATGCGGCGACCGGGTCGTTCTGGGTCAATCACTTTTCCGTCTCGCACAGAGCCATCAAGCCCTCGGTGACTATCGCCAAGCGATATCACTGCTTGAGCAAGGCCTCGAATTCAACGCCAATGAACTTCATCACGACCGCAACTACTTGAGCATAATTCCTTCCGTCCTGAATCGGACTTGGTTAGCGATTGCTCTGGTCGAATGTGGTGATTTCAGCACTGGCATGAGGCAGGCAAGGTCTGCGCTGGAAATCGCCGAGGGTGCCAAGCATCAATTGAGCGAGTTGCTGGGCTGGCTTTCAATCGGCTACGTGCTTTCTGGCAAGGGCGAGATCGAGGGAGCGGTCGGCGCCCTGGAGCGCGGTCTGGACCTTTGCGATCGATGGTCTTTTCGAGTTTGGCGCGCCCGGCTGGTCTCTGATCTCGGTGTTGCGTATGCCCGGCTGGGCCAAGCGGAGAAGGGGCTTCAACTCGCCACGCAGGCAGTGAGCGATGGCGAAAAGATGCGGTTGATAGCGGACAAGCCCAGATTGTTGGTCCGTCTGGGACAGGCGTCGCTTCTGGCCGGCCAGATTGAGCCAGCGCTAACCCTTGGAAAGCTGGCCGCAACCATTGCGGCGGAGCACGAGGCGAAGGGGGATGAGGCATGGGCGAGATTTCTGATCGGCCGGGCTTGCTGGGCGTCCGAGCCGAAGGACCTCGACGAGTCAGAGAAGCAGCTTGACATTGCCCTCCGCCTCGCCGCCACGTGCGAAGCTCGTCCGCTCGTTGCTTTTTGCAACACGGCGCTGAGCGGGATTTATGTCCTGCGCGGCGATCAGGGCAGGGCAAAAGAATTCGATGCCGCCGCGACTGCAGCCTACCGAGATCTCGGCATGCAACCGGTCCCGTGGGATCCGATGCATTGACAGAGCTCGACCGCCGGGGAAGGGGAGGCTGATGGCATGGATCGCGGCGATGCAAATCGTGGGTTCGGCCCGGTCAAAAAACTGCAAGCACGGCCTGCGGTGGAAGGGAAACCGGAACCAACGCTACTGAGACGCGGCGTCCCGTTTTCCTGCCTTCCCCACCTGCTGGAGCATCAGGCGCGTCATATTCCCGATGCGCCGGCCATTCTCGCTCCCGGCCGCGGTCCGCTGACCTATCGTCGTCTTTATCGGCACATCGAAGATATGGAGCGCGCGCTGCGGACCGCCGGTATAGGGCGTCGCGACCGGGTGGCCGTCGTGCTGCCGAATGGTCCGGAAATGCCGGTGGCAGTTCTCTCCGTCGCGGCATGCGCGGTATGCGCTCCAGTGAATCCAGCCTTAGGGACCGAGGAACTGGACAGATACTTTGCAGATCTGCAGCCTTCCGCGTTGATTGCGCGAACTACAACCGACCTGCCGGCGCGTCGGGTTGCGCTCTCGCGTGGCATCCCTGTCATCGACCTATCGACCGCGCCTGAAATGGACGCCGGTCTCTTTGATCTGTCAGGAGAGCCAAAGGATGTGCAACCGAGCCGGAAATCGGACGAGGTCAACCCCGACGACCTGGCGCTGCTGCTACCAACGTCAGGCACAACGTCGCGGCCCAAGATTGTCCGACAGACCCACGCGAATCTTTGCACGTCGGCCCATCTGACCAGTACCGCACTGGCGCTGACAGAAACCGACCGATGCTTGAACGTCCTGCCGCTGTTTCATGGGCATGGTCTCACAGCGACGGTGCTGGCTTCGTTGGCGGCAGGCGCAAGTGTGGTGTGCACACCCGGATTTGACGTCAAAAAGTTCTCTGGGTGGATAACCGATTTTCAACCGACATGGTATTCGGCGGTACCTACCATGCACCAGGCGATTCTCGCCCAGCCTCAGCAAGATCGCGCGCGACTGGCGGATGCCCGGCTACGTTTCGTCCGCTCATCATCAGCTGCCCTTGCTCCCCGTTTCTTCAATGAGTTGGAGCGGACTTTTGATGCGCCTGTGATCGAATGGTATGGCATGACGGAAGCGACCTCCGCGCCTATCGCGTGCAATCCACTGCCGCCGCGCCAGCGCAAGGCGGGATCAGTCGGCGTGGCAGCGGGTGTGGATGTCGCGATCGTCGACGAGGGCGGGACTCACCTGACGCGCGGTCGAACAGGAGAGGTCGTTATCCGCGGCGCGAATGTCACGTCGGGCTATGACGGCGACTCGCTGGCGACCAAGGCCGCGTTCGTTGGCGGCTGGTTGAAGACGGGGGATCTTGGCTACTTCGACGCCGATGGCTACCTATTTATCGTCGGTCGTGTGCGGGAAATCATAAATCGCGGTGGGGAGAAAATCGCGCCCCAGGAAGTCGACGAAGTGCTGCTGGAGCATCCGGCGGTGGCAGAGGCCGTAACCTTTGCCGTTCCACATGTCACGCTGGGAGAGGACGTGGCCTCGGCGATCGTTCTGAAGCCCGACTGTGTCGCGACGCCAAAAGACATACGTCAGTTCGGCATAGGCCGCATCGCTGATTTCAAACTTCCACGGCAAGTGCTCATCGTCACGGAACTCCCGAAAGGTCCGACCGGAAAAGTGAAGCGCGTCGGCTTGGCCGCCAAGCTGGGACTCGAAAGTGGCGGCATCGCTCCACACTCCTTCGTCGTTCCGCGAACGTCTCTCGAAGTACAGCTTGCTGGCATTTGGGCGAGCGTCCTACAAATCGAACGGGTTGGTATCCACGACAATTTCTTCGCGCTCGGTGGAGACTCTCTTCTAGCCACGCAGGTTCTCGCTCACATACATGCCGACCTGCTCCTTGACGTCGAGCCCTCCTGCATTTTCGAGGCGCCGACCGTTGCGGAGATGGCTCAGTATATCGAGGCGTTGATTGATTCCGGACAGGAGCGGCGACTTCCTTCAGAAATTCACCGGTCCGCCCGAGAAGGCTCGGCCCCGGCCTCGATCGCTCAGGAACGTCTATTCGACCTTCAAACTGCATTGCCTGAGGTGCCCTTTTTAAACATCCTTTACGCGCTCAGACTGACTTCATCGGTCGACGTGGCGAGCCTGGAACGAGCCATCAACGAAATTGTGCGCCGCCATGAAATTCTTCGTACAACTTTCGCTGTCGAGGATGGTCGACACGTGCAAATCGTCGCACCGCAGTTGACCGTGCCGCTGCATTTCGAGGATCTGCGCGTATTGCCAGAATCCAAGATGGAGAGCGCCGGCCAGCGCCTCATTCAGGAAGATGCGCTTCATCCCTTCGACCTGGCGAAAGGCCCGCTGTTGCGGACCCGCCTGCTACGCCTGGCCGAGCGGGAAAACCTCTTGCTTATCAGCCTGCACCAAACCGTCTGCGACGGCTGGTCGCTGGGGGTGCTCATCAAGGAGCTTACCGCCCTATACGACGCCTTCTCTGCGGGCAAGCAGACACCACTGGCGCCGCCTTCGATTCAGTATGCGGACTTTGCGCGCTGGCAGCGGCAATGGCGGTCGTATCCGAAGATCCTTGAGCAGCTAGCATACTGGCGCGAGCAGCTGCGCGATCCGCTGCCGGCGATGAAGCTTGCTTCCACCCGTCCGAGACGGGCAATCGACGACTTGCGCACCGCGCGGCGGGAGGTGGCATTACCGGCAAAGCTGTCCGATACCCTCAAACGCTTCAGCCAAGAGGAAGGGTGCACCTTGTTCATGGTCCTCACCGCCGCCTTCAAAACGTTGTTGCATCGCTACGTGGCTGAGGACGACGTGCGCGTGGCAACGGTCATCGCCAATCGAAACCGACCCGGGAGCGAGCACCTCATCGGCCCGCTGGTCAATACTGTAATACTCCGCACTAGTCTGGGTGGCGATCCCAGTCATCGCGAGGTCATGCGCCGGGTTCGTGCTACAGCGCTCGCGGCGTTCGCGCATCAGGAGCTTCCTTTCGAAGAACTCGTCGAAGCGCTCGAGCAAGAGCGTGGTCTCA
>Ga0126377_10003472_pt1 | contig 11165 bp, 3 predicted proteins | sample PanSoiMetPlot_22_FD_92647 | JGI IMG/M metagenome (GOLD analysis project Ga0126377, IMG submission 92647) | Tropical forest soil microbial communities from Panama - MetaG Plot_22 | ecosystem: Environmental > Terrestrial > Soil > Tropical forest > Bulk soil | place: Panama | collected 2016-02-17
ATGTTTCAAGACCTGCGTTTCGGCTGGCGCATGTTGCGCCGCAGCCCCCTGATGAGCCTGGTCGCCGTGCTCTCGCTGGCCGCCGGCATCGGCGCGAACACCGCCATTTTCAGCGTGGTCAACGCGCTGCTGCTCAGGCCGCTGCCTTACCGCGCGCCGGAGCAATTGGTGAAGGTTTTTCAGACGCAGCCCGACCCGGCGAAAGGGAGGTTGGCCTCAAACTGGGCGTACCCGCGCTTCGAGATCTTGCGCGACCAGAACCGGAGCTTTCACGCCGTCGCGGGATTTGCGCAACAGCCTTACAACTTGACCGGCACTGACGCGCCGGAGCGGTTGCAGGTCGAAATGGTTTCGGCCAGTTACTTTCCGCTGCTCGGCGTGGAAGCCGTGGTCGGGCGCGCCTTCACGGCGGACGAAGACCGGACGCCGGAAACCAATTTAGCCGCGCTGCTCAGTTTCGGCCTATGGCAAAGGCGCTTTGGCGGCGACAGGCAAGTGATCGGCAAGACGCTCGAACTGGAGAAACACAGGTTCACCATCGTCGGCGTGGCGCCGCCCGGCTTCCGCGGTCAGAGTGGCGCGGCGGACGCCTGGGTAACCATGATGGCTGCGCCGTTGCTGCGCTACAAAGGCGTGCTCACCAATTCGAGAAACTACTGGTTTCAAGTCGTCGCTCGCTTGAAAGACGGCGTCACACTCTCGCAGGCGCAGGCCGAGATGCAGCGCGTCAGCGAACAGATCGAGCAGAGGTATCCTAGCCCGAAAATATTTCAGGGGCAGGCAAAGGTACCGGCGCTCGCGCCACTGCAAGCCGCCAAGGTTGATCCGGCAATCAAAAAATCTTTCCTGATCCTGCTCGCCGCCGTCGGGTTAGCGCTCTTGATCGCCTGCGCCAATACGGCCAATCTGCTGCTGGCGCGGGCGGTGGCGCGGCGGCGCGAGTTTGCGGTTCGTACGGCGCTCGGCGCCGGGCGTTTCAGGTTGATTCGCCAATTGATTACCGAAAGCCTCCTGTTGTCTTTGCTCGGCGGCGCGCTGGGTGTGCTGGTCGCGCATTGGGGGCTGGCCTTGCTGATGAAATTCCGGCCCAACGACAACGCGCAGTTCTGGACTTCGTATACGAACACCTTAGACTTCTTCACGGTTGAATTGGATTGGCGCGTGCTCGGCTTCAATTTCGCGCTCGCGCTCCTGACAGGCCTGCTGTTCGGCTTGTTACCCGCCATCCAATCTTCGGGCGCCAACATCAACGAAACCTTGAAAGAAGGCGCGGGCGGCGCGGGCTTCCGTAGTCTGCGACGCTTGAGCGCGCGCGGCATGCTGATCGTGGGTGAGTTGGCGTTGTCGCTTGTGCTGCTCGTCGGCGCAGGCTTGATGATCAACAGCCTGGCGCGCTTACAGGCCGTCAACCTGGGCTACGCGCCGGAAAACTTGATGACAATGGCGGCGCCTTCGCGCACGGCGAAGCCGGAGTTTTATGAACAACTGCTCGCGCGCGTGCAAGCTTTGCCCGGTGTCGAACAGGCGAGCCTCGGCAGCGACGCCCCCTTACTCGGTCATGCCACTATAACTGGAATAGGCGTCGAAGGCCGCGCCGAAAGCCAGCAGACAGACCAAGTCGGCGTCGGAGTTCACAGCGTCTCGCCCGACTATTTCAAAACGCTGCGTGTCAAACTGCTCAAGGGCCGCGTCTTCACTGACCAGGATCGCGCGGGCGCGCCTCGCGTAGCCCTCATAAATCAGACCGCGGCTGAGAAGTTCTTCCCCGGCGAAGACCCGCTCGGCAAACGAATCCAGGCCGGCGTCGACCCCAGCTACGAGACCACTGAAAAGTTTGTCGAGATCGTCGGCGTCGTCGCCGACGTGCGGTATGGCAGGTTGGAAGCGGCCATCGAACCGGACGTGTATCTGTCGTCTTTACAACCCACCGATCCGGCGCAAACACTGATCTTACGGACGCGCGTCGATCCGGCAACCATCGCGGCGGCGGCGCGGCGAGAAACGCTGGCCTTAGACCGCAACGTGCCGCTCACCGCCATTCAGACGATGAAAGAGCGTGTGGCCGAAGTGACTTCGCGTACGCGCTTCATCGCCGCGCTGCTGGGGCTGTTTGCGGGCATGGCCTTGCTGCTCGCCAGCATTGGGATTTACGGCGTGATGGCCTACAGCGTTTCGGCGCGCACGCGCGAACTGGGGATTCGCATCGCGCTCGGCGCGCAGGCGGGCGATGTGTTGCGGATGGTGTTGCGCGAAGGGGCGCTATTGATCGTGGCGGGGTTGGCGCTGGGCGCGCTGGCGGCGTGGGCGGCGGCGCGCGCGCTCGAGAGCCAGCTATATAACATGAGGGCGAACGATCCGCTGACGTTTGGCGTCGTGTCGATGCTGTTGGCGGGCGTGGCGTTGTTGGCCTGCTACCTGCCCGCGCGCAAAGCAATGAGGACAGACCCGCTGGCGGCGTTAAGACACGAGTGAAGTTCGTAGTTCCGCCTTTAGGCGGCTGCGAATTGAGGAGACGTGTTACAAATTCATTCGAGACCTTCTTCATTGAATCCTGTGATTCCGCTACTTCAAAGGGGCGAGCGCATCAATGAAAAAAGATCGTTTCGGCTCGGCAAGATTCCGCCTAAAGGCGGGACTACGAACTTTTCGCTTCTGGCTCTGGCTGATCGCGCTCGTCGGCGTGATCGGCGCCGCGCCGCTTGCGCGCAGATTGGCGGCAGGAGTGGGAGGCCGAGTTGCGTCATCGGGAAGAGCTGTTGGCTGAATGGGATCGGCTAGATTGGCGAAACAAACTGGATCTGCTGTGGCGCAGCCTGGGCGCGTTCCGCGATGCGCTGCTTTTACAACCAAGAAGATTGGAGGATGAGATGTTTCAAGACCTGCGCTTCGGCGCGAGAATGTTGCTCAAGAACAAGGGCTTCACTGCTGTGGCCGCGCTCAGCCTGGCGCTCGGCATCGGGGCGAACACGGCGATCTTTCAATTGCTCGACGCGGTGCGACTGCGCACCTTGCCCGTCAAAGCCCCGCAGGAGTTGGCCGAGATACGCATCGCCGATATGACCGGCGCGCGGGGAAATTTCAACAGTCCGCATCCGACGGTAACCAATCCGATCTGGGAGCAGATCAGAGATCGGCAGCAGGCGTTTTCCGGCGTCTTCGCCTGGGGCGCGGACGGTTTCAACCTCTCTCAGGGCGGCGAGGTACGCTCCGCGCGGGCGCTCTGGGTGAGCGGAGATTTTTTCAAAGTGTTGGGCGTCGGTGCGGCGCTGGGCCGCGTCTTCACCTCGGCGGACGATCAGCGTGGATGCGGCGCGTCGGGCGTGGTCATCAGTCATCGCTTCTGGGAGCGCGAGTACGGCGGAGACGCGAACGTCATTGGCCGAAAGCTCACGTTGGACGATCGGCCTTTTGAAATCATCGGGGTCGCGCCCGCAAGCTTCTTCGGATTGGAGGTCGGGCGGTCTTTCGATGTGGCGCTGCCGATCTGCGCAGAAGCGGTCGTCCGAGGCGATAACAACCGTCTCGCCTCCGGAACCAGTTGGTGGCTGTCGGTGATGGGACGTTTGAAACCGGGCTGGTCGTTGGAACAGGCCACGGCCCATTTGCAGGCGATCTCGCCGGGCCTGTTCGAGACGACACTGCCCCCGAATTACCCGCCCGTCAGCGTGAATAATTATCTAGGTTTCAAGCTCTCGGCGGTTCCGGTTGGAACTGGCGTCTCAATGCTGCGCAGAGATTACGAGCAATCGCTCTGGCTGTTGCTGGCGATAGCCGGGCTGGTGCTACTTGTCGCCTGCGCCAATCTGGCCAACCTGCTGCTGGCGCGGGCGAGCGCGCGTGAACGCGAGATCGCCGTCAGGCAGGCGATGGGCGCGCGACGCGGGCGACTCGTCCGGCAGTTGATGGTCGAAAGTCTTCTGCTGGCGGTCGTGGGCGCGGGATTGGGCGCGTGGCTGGCTCAAACGCTGAGTCGATTGCTCGTCTCTTTCTTGAGCGCGGGCAATGACACGGTCTTCCTCGATCTGGCTCCGGATTGGCGCGTGCTTGGTTTCGCGGCAGCGATGGCATTATTGACATGCGTCCTCTTCGGACTGGCGCCGGCTCTGCGCGCGACGCGGATCGAACCGGGCGCCGTGATGAAGGCCGGCGGACGCGGTTTAACGGCGGGACGCGAACGATTCAGCTTGCGGCGGACGCTCGTGGTAGCGCAGGTAGCGCTCTCGCTGGTGCTTGTGGCGGGCGCATTGCTCTTCTCGCGCAGTTTGAACAAGCTGCTGACGGCGCCCACAGGCTTCAGGCAGGAAGGCGTCTTGATCGCAGAGGTCGGCTTCAGTCGGCTGAATGTTCCACCCGAACGACGCCTGGCTTTCAGGAATGAGTTGCTCGACCGGATAAGGGCTATTCCGGGAGTGGAAGCGGCAACCGACACGGCCATCGTTCCGCTCAGCGGTAACGCGTCGGGCAACGACGTATGGCTGGACGGCGCGGACTCGCAGCAAAGGAGGAACACCTACCGCAGCCGCGTAGGCCCCGATTACTTCAAGACTCTGGGCACGCGACTCCTCGCTGGGCGCGAATTCGATGAGCGCGACAACGCGAGCGCCCCGAACGTGGCCATCGTGAACGAAGCCTTCGCCCGTATGCTCTTGAACGGCGCTAATCCCGTCGGACGCAGCTTCTGGGTTGAAAAGACGCCGTTCGACCCTGAGACTCGTTTCGAGATCGTCGGTTGGGTCAAGGACACCAAGTACGGCGAGTTGCGCGAGGAGTTCGTCTCCATCATCTACCTGCCTACGGCGCAAAACCCTCGACAGGGGGTCGGCGCGCAGTCGTTGATCCGGTCGAGCCTGCCACAGGCCGAGACCATCGCGGCGGTGAAGCGCGTTCTCGCCGAGATCAATCCCGCCATCGGCGTCAGCTTCCAGGGATTCAAAACCATGATCGAAGAGTCCGTACTGCGAGAACGCCTGTTGGCGACACTCTCCGGCTTCTTCGGCCTGCTGGCGCTGCTGCTCGCCTGCATCGGGCTGTACGGCATTCTTTCTTACAACGTCGCCAGCCGGACAAATGAGATCGGCATTCGGATGGCGCTCGGAGCGCGGCGGCGCAATGTGCTATGGCTCGTTCTGCGCGAAGCATTGCTGCTGGTCGTCATCGGCCTGGCCGTAGGGCTGCCAATGATCTGGGCCACGACCCGTCTGGCATCGACGCTGCTCTTCGATCTGACGCCGACCGACCCGGTTTCATTGGCGCTGGCGGCGCTATTGATGATCGCGGTGGCGATGGTGGCAGGCTACCTGCCCGCGCGCCGGGCGACCCGCGTAGACCCGATGGTGGCGCTAAGATATGAATAGATGTCAGATGCCAGATGTCAGATGCAGTTTTCATACCCTACACCCTGCTGGCGCCGTCGCAGCGCATACTGGCCGTTCGCGTCCAGGGCGACTCGAACGCGCTTGTTAACGCGTTGCGGGCGCAAGTGCGCGAGATGGACAAAGAGCAACCAGTCAACGGCCCGACCACCTTCGACGAGATACTCGGGTTTCGGACGGCGCAGCCGCGCTTCATTATGGCGCTCTTCAGTCTCTTCGCGGCGCTCGGTCTGGCGTTGGCGATGGCCGGCATCTTCAGCGTCCTGTCCTACCTGGTCTCGATGCGGACGCGCGAGATCGGCGTGCGCATGGCCATGGGCGCCCGACCGCGCGACATCCTTTACCTGATCTTCCGCGCGGGCGGCAAACTGGTCGTCGCCGGACTGATCGTCGGGATTCTCGCAAGCCTGGGAGTGGCGAGACTGCTGGGCAGCCAATTGGAATTGTTCCGGGCGAGGGCCTTTGACCCCGTCTCGTTCCTTGGCGTGGCGGTTCTGCTCGTCGCGGTCGCCGCCGCAGCCTGCTTCATTCCCGCGCGCCGCGCGACGAAAGTAGACCCGGTGGTCGCACTGCGGCAGGACTAATCCGATTGCGGATTGCGAGTCAGTACCGCGAGCGGTAGCGAGCGTTGCTTCCCAAGTCTGCCCACTGATGGAGGCTCGCTCGCTACCGCTCGCGGTACTGACTCGGATTGCGGATTGAACCTTGCGCACGGCCGCTTGCTTACGCTCGCGTTACTGCGCCAAAAATTCCTGCCACGAATTGTCCGCCCACGGTGTTTCTGATAGTGAAGAGGTTTCTAAATCCGCAATCCGCAATCCGCAATCCGCAATCCGCAATCCGCAATCAAAAGATTGGAGGACGAAATGTTTCAAGACTTGCGCTTCGGCGCGCGAATGTTGCTGAAGAACCCAGGCTTTACGGCCGTCGTAGTGATGACGCTCGCGCTGGGTATCGGGGCGAACACGGCGATCTTCAGCATCGTCAAATCGGTTGTGATACGGCCTTTGCCTTTTGCGGATCCCGACCGCTTGATGCAGGCGCGTTACCTGCAGCAGCCGGGCATTCCGCAGGGAGATCATCTCAGTTGGATCGCCCGGCGCGATCTGGTTGATTGGCGGACGCGCAGCCGCAGTTTCGAGCGCGTCGGAGGCTACTGGTATGACAGTCTGGCTCTGCCCGGGGAGGGGACGCCGGAGTTCATTCGTGGAGCCAGCGTCACACAGGACATATTCCCCATGCTCGGCATACAACCCGCGCTCGGGCGATATTTCCTGCCCGAGGAGGGCAAGGCGGGCGCCGAACGCTTGATCATTTTGAGTGATGATCTCTGGAGGAACCGATTCGGAGCCGATCCTGGAATCATCGGACAAACGATTCGAGCGATAAATGGTATTTGCATTGTTGTGGGAGTGATGCCGCCCGGCTTCAATTTCCCGCTCAGGCAGCAAAGAGAAGTGATTCGGTTCCCGTTACAGATGGGCTTCTGGACGCTGTCGAACGACGATCTGAGCAGAGAGGGCCGCGACGGACAATTCAACGCGATTCTGCGGCTCAAGCCCGGCGTCAGGGCGGAGCAGGCGCAGGCGGAATTGGAAACGCTTTTTGCGCAAAGCGTTCGAGATAATCCGCAAGGGCGTGACAAAACCATGATTGGCGTCAGGCTGATTTCGCTGAAAGATCAAACTGTCGGCGGGGCGGCCACAGTGTTGCCGATCTTGCTCGGCGCCGTCGGCCTGATCGTCTTGATGGTCTGCGCCAACATAGCCAACCTGCTGCTGGCGCGCGCGGACGGACGGCGCAAAGAGATGGCGATTCGACAATCGCTCGGCGCGAGTCGATTAAGGCTCGTGCGGCAGGCGTTGACAGAAAGCCTCTTGCTGGCTCTGGCGGGAGGGGCGGCGGGAACCCTGCTCGCGGTCTGGTCGCTCGGGCTGTTTTTGAAGCTAAGCCCGCACTACATTCCGAGGCTGAGCGAATCGCGGATAGACGCCGGGACGCTCTTGTTTACGCTGGCGGTGACGGTGATCGCCGGACTGCTTTTCGGAGCCTTGCCGGCATGGCGTTCCGCGCGCGTAAATCTGAATGAAACCTTGAAACAGACGGCGGGTCGCGCCGGCGCGTGGCATAGAACGCTCGCCGCGCCCGGCAATCTGCTCGTGACTTTTGAAATCGCTCTTGCTCTCCCGTTGACTCTTGGAGCCGGCTTATTGCTCAATAGCTTTGCGCGCCTGATGATGGTCGATCCTGGCATACGCACAAACGGCGTGACGGCGGCGGTCATTCCGGCCGGCGCCGCATTTCTTCGCCAGGTAATAGAACGACTGGAGGCGACGCCGGGCGTCGAAGCCGCCGGATCGAGCAACGGGCTGCCGCTGACGCAGCATGGAAACGTCGATTTCCACCTCAGGATTGAAGGCCGGCCACAAACCGCGCCCGATGATCTGTCGATGTTTACCAGAGTGCATGTCGTCAGCGCAGATTACCTACGCGCTTTCGGCGTGCCCTTGTTGCGGGGCAGGCTTCTCGGCGCCAACGACACAGGCGCCACGATCCCCGTGGCGGTAATCAACGAAACGGCGGCGCAACGCTTCTGGAATGACGCCGACCCCATCGACAAACGCCTCGGGTTGAGTTACGGCCTGGGGGTGTGGCGGCAAGTCGTCGGCGTCGTCAAAAGCACGCGTCATTGGGGACTTGATCGAGAGCCTGAGCCTGAAGTTTATATTCCGGTCGAACAGGAACCGTTTCCACAGACCGTACTGTTCGTGCGCTCGTCCCTGTCGATGGCGGACATCTCCGGGAGCATCCGTCAGGCGGTCGCGGCGGTAGATAGAAATCAAGCGATCCAACTCATCATCCCAATGGATGGTTTGCTCGCCGACTCTGTTTCCACGCGGCGCTTCACCATGTCGCTGTTAGCGGGATTTAGCGCGCTGGCGTTGACGCTCGCAATGATGGGGGTTTACGGCGTGGTCTCTCACGCGGTTGCGCAGCGAACGCCGGAAATCGGCGTTCGGATCGCGCTCGGGGCGCAAGGCCGTGACGTGTTGCGAATGATACTGGCGCAAGGGCTGAAGCCTGTGGCCATCGGCTCCGTCGCCGGGCTGGTCGCCGCGCTGGCTCTGGGCCGCGTGTTGTCGAGTTTGTTGTATGGCGTGACGGCTACCGATCCGGCGACCTTCGTCATTGTCGTCTTACTGCTCTCGCTCGCGGCGCTGCTGGCCTGCTGGCTGCCTGCTCGACGCGCAACGAAGGTTGATCCGATGGTCGCATTGCGGCATGAATAAAACTGAAGTTTGTCAGACTATTCTGAAGAGCTTTCATGTCGCGTTGAGACGCCCTGAAATTATAAAAATCGGCGAGCGATGTACCGTAGGTTGTCCAAGGCGGCGGATGCTTCGTAACCAAGCCGGTTGATGACAACTGAACGCTTCATTAATCAAGCCTCCGCAGGTTGGACAACCTACGGTACATTTTTCCGAGGAGGACCACATGTTTCAAGACCTGCGCTACGGCATGCGAATGCTGCTGAAGCATAAAGGATTCACCCTCGTCGCCGTGCTTTCGCTGGCGCTGGGGATCGGCGCGAACACGGCGCTCTTCAGCGTCGTGGACGCCGTGCTGCTGCGGACATTGCCGGTCAAGGAACCATCGCGACTGGCGCTGTTTGAATGGCAGTCCGGGAGCGCGTTCAGGACCAACGGCATGCGAGGGAGTTCCAATCCGAAGCCGCCGGGCATTCGCGGGGCTTCGATGTTCCGCTACGACATCATCGAGAAAATGCGCCAGGCGCGCGCCGCAGTGACCGACGACCCGCTCAGCGATCTGTTCGCGTTCGCCCCCGTCTATGGATTGACCGCGGTGGCGAATGAACAGGCCGAAGTCGTCAGAGGGCAAGTTGTTTCAGGCGGTTATTACACGGGGCTCGGCGTGCAGCCGATGCTGGGGCGCGCGATCACGGACTCAGACGACAACGCCGCGGCGCCGCCTGTCGTCGTGCTCAGCCATTTCTACTGGCAGGAGCGGTTCGGCGCAAACCCGGCCGTCATCGGCCAGCAACTCAAACTCAATCAAACGACTTTCATGATCGTCGGCGTGACGCCGCCCGCCTTCACCGGCGCGTTGCAAGTGAGCGATCGTCCCGCCGTCACAGTCCCGCTGGCGTTCGAGCCGGCTCTGCTCGGCGAAGGCACTGGGATGGCCAGGGCCAACAGGCCCGGGTACTGGTGGATAAATTTGATGGGCAGGCTGAAACCGGGGGCAACAATTGAGCAGGCTCGGGAAAGTCTGAACGGCGCGTTTCAGGCGATGGCGCTGGAAGTGATGCCGCCGCCGCGCCGCGACAACGAACCTGCCAAGATCGAGCCGAGAGATTACCCGCGATTGGTCGCGCGATCAGGCAGTCAGGGGCTCATGGAGAGTCGCCAGCGCTATTCGGCCACGATCTACGGCCTGTTCGGCGTCGTCGCGCTCGTATTGTTGATCGCCTGCGCCAACGTGGCGAACCTGCTGCTGGCGCGGGCTTCATTGCGAGGGCCTGAGATCGGCGTGCGGCTGGCGGTCGGAGCGGGACGATGGCGTCTGATCCGGCAACTGTTGACCGAGAGCGTCCTTCTCGCGTCTTTGGGTGGCGCGCTCGGCGTCGTCTTCGCGTTCTGGGGCAAGCGCGCGCTCGCGGCGCTGGCCGACCGGGACACGAGCTTTTTGCCCGCCGAAATCGATCTCAGCATAAATTGGCGCGTATTGGCTTTCACCGTCGCCGTCTCGATGCTGACCGGAATTCTGTTCGGCCTGGCGCCCGCGCTGCGCGCGACCGGCCTGGATTTGGCGACAGCGATCAAGCAGGGCCGGCGCGCTACCGGCGCGGTGTCTCGATTGAGCAAAGGATTGGTCGCCCTGCAAGTAGCGTTGTCGTTGCTGTTGCTCGTCGGCGCGGGGCTGTTCATCCGCACGCTCTACAACCTGCAGCAGGTCAACCTCGGCTTCAATCAGGAGAAACTGCTGCTCTTCGCTTTGAATCCGCGGCAGGGCGGATACAAAGACGAAGGGCTAACGCAATTCTACGAACAGCTTTCCGCGCGTTTGGACACTCTGCCCGGCGTACGCGCGGCTACATTCGGCGCCGTTCCGCTCATCGCCCACTTCGGATGGAACACTCGCGTCCTTCTGCCCGGCGAGACGGAGAAGACCGCCAGCGAGCACGTCGCGAACCGACAGGCGACGCGCGAAAATTATTTCACGACGATGGAGATCCCACTGCTGCGCGGGCGCGGCTTCACAGAACATGACAACCGGGGCGCGCCCAGGGTCGGCGTTGTCAACCAGACATTCTCGCGCAGGTTCTTCCCGAACGATGACGCGCTCGGCAAGCGTGTTAGAGGGGGCGACAACGAACCCGAGCTTGAGATTGTCGGCGTTGTGGCCGACACCAAGTACAACAGCCAGCGCAACGACATCGAGCCACTGCTTTACACGCCCTGGCGGCAGGAGAGCGATCCGTTCGGCGGGATGTACTTCGCCTTACGCACCACGGGCGAGCCGACCGCGCTTGCGGCGTCGGCGCGCCAGGTCGTGCGTGAGTTGGACGCCAATCTGCCGGTCACAGAGGTCGGCTCGCAGGAGTCGCGCTCTCAACAGAGCTTAGGGCAAGAGCGCCTCTATGCCCGGCTTTTGAGCTTTTTCGGCGCCCTTGCGCTCATCCTCGCCGCCATCGGGCTATCCGGCGTGTTGGCGTACTCGGTCGCGCAGCGCACGAACGAGATCGGCATTCGCATGGCGCTCGGCGCGCAG
>Ga0126377_10003473_pt1 | contig 11164 bp, 8 predicted proteins | sample PanSoiMetPlot_22_FD_92647 | JGI IMG/M metagenome (GOLD analysis project Ga0126377, IMG submission 92647) | Tropical forest soil microbial communities from Panama - MetaG Plot_22 | ecosystem: Environmental > Terrestrial > Soil > Tropical forest > Bulk soil | place: Panama | collected 2016-02-17
AGGGCGCTGGCTGCATCGGTCTTGCCTGACGCGCAGGATTGGCATACGCACGCCAGGCCACGCGCCTCCGCCGGAATCTTCGCGAGCACTGCTTCTGGCACGGGCTGGGTGAAGCACCAGCAAACGCCCTTGCCGGCCGCCACTCCGCACTTGTTAGGGTGCGAACACAGCGGGCAACGGCAAGGGTCGATTGCGTGCATGCTTACATGGCCTGCCGGATCGAACGCGCGGCCGCCACCATGTTGGTGAGCGCGAGCTCCACTTCCGGCCAGCCGCGGGTCTTGAGGCCGCAGTCCGGGTTCACCCACAGTTGCGCGGCCGGAATCACGCGGCCTGCCTTCTGCAACAGCGCCGACATCTCCTCCACCGAGGGCACGCGCGGGGAGTGGATGTCGTACACACCCGGACCAATCTCGTTCGGATATTTGAAATCCACGAAGGCGTTCAGCAGCTCCATCTGCGACCGCGAAGTCTCGATGGAGATCACGTCCGCGTCCATGGCCGCGATCGCCGCCATGATGTCGTTGAAGTCCGAATAGCACATGTGCGTGTGAATCTGGGTCTGATCCGTGACCGTGCACGACGTGATGCGGAAGTCTTCGACTGCGGTGTCCAGGTATGCCTGCCAGTCCGCGCGGCGCAATGGCAGTCCTTCTCTCAGCGCGGCCTCGTCGATCTGGATCATGCGGATGCCGGCGCGCTCGAGGTCGGCCACTTCATCGCGGATGGCGAGCGCGATCTGCCGCGAGGTCATTGCGCGCGGCTGGTCGTCGCGCACGAATGACCACTGCAGGATGGTGATCGGCCCGGTGAGCATGCCCTTGACGATCTTGTCCGTGAGGCCCTGCGCGTACCTGGCCCACTCCACGGTCATCGGCGCCGGCCGCGACACGTCGCCGAAGATGATGGGCGGCTTCACGCAGCGCGAGCCGTAGGACTGCACCCAGCCGTTCTGGGTGAAGGCGAAACCCTGCAGCTGTTCGCCGAAGTACTCCACCATGTCGTTGCGCTCGGGCTCGCCGTGCACCAGGACGTCGAGGCCTATCTTCTCCTGCCGCTCGATGGCCGTGCGTATTTCGGCCTGCATGGCGTCCTGGTACGCGGCGGCATCGAGCCTGCCCTGCTTGAATTCCGCGCGCGCCTTGCGGATGTGCTCGGTCTGCGGAAACGAGCCGATGGTCGTGGTCGGAAATGCCGGCAGGTTGAAGAGCGAGCGCTGGATCCTCGAGCGCGCCGGAAACTCCGAGCGGCGCTGCTTCATGCCGGCGTCGACGGCCGAGAGCCGGCGTTTGACGGCCATGTCGTGGATGCGGGCGGAATCGCGGCGCTCGGCGTGCACGGTGTCGCTGGCGTCCAGCGCGGGGAGAATGCTTTCGGCGCCGCGATTCGTGCCCCTGGCGAGGATGGCGATCTCGTCGAGCTTCTGCGTCGCGAATGCCAGCCAGTTCTTCAGGTCCGGCGCCAGGCGGTCTTCTGCGCGCAGGTCGATGGGGGTGTGCAACAGCGAGCAGCTGGGAGCCACGAACACCTGGTCGGCGCCGAGTTTTTCCACCGCGCGGCGCACGCGCGCCAGGGACAGGCGCAGGTCGTTCTTCCAGATGTTGCGGCCGTCGACGAGGCCCAGCGACAGCGTGCGCTCACCGATGTTTTCCAGCGCCTCGCCCAGCAATGCATCCGCATCGTTGGCCGCGGTGTTGGCCTGGCCGATGCCGCGGCACAGGTCGATGTGGATGCCCGCCACCGGGAGTGACCAGGCGAGAGCTGCATTGTCGCGCAGGCTGTCGAAGTACGTCGTGAGCAGGATGCTGATCCCTGGCGCGGCCGCGGCCATCTGCCGGTAGGCGGCGAGGCAGGCCTCGCGGTAGCTCGGCCGCAGGTCGAGCGCCAGCGCCGGCTCGTCGATCTGCACCCAGCGGGCGCCTTCTTCCGCCAGGCGCTGCAGCACTTCGATGTACACCGGCGTCAGCTTCGGAATCAGCGTACTGCGGCAGTAGTTTGCACCCGCGCGCTTCTTGCCGATGCTGGCGTAGGTGAGCGGCCCCACGATGACGGGGCGCGTCTCGATTCCCAGCGCCTTCGCCTCGCGGTACTCGTCGAAGATCTTGGTCGAGGACAGCCTGAACGACGGCTCGGCATCGAACTCGGGTACCAGGTAGTGATAGTTCGTATCGAACCACTTCGACATTTCCATCGCGGTGACGTCGCTGCCGCTCTCCTGGCGGCCGCGCGCCATGGCGAAACAGGTGTCCAGGTCGACGGGTCCGCCATTCCAGCCATAGCGGCGCGGGATGTTGCCGAGCAGGCAGGAGAGATCGAGGATGTGGTCATAGAACGAGAAATCGTTCGACGGGATGTGGTCGATGCCGGCGGCCTGCTGGACCCTCCAGTGGCGCGCGCGCAATTCCGCGCCGGTGGCGAGCAGCTGCTCGCGCGTAGTTTGATTCTTCCAGTAGCCTTCCAGCGCTTTCTTGAGCTCGCGCTGCAAGCCGATGCGGGGGAAGCCGAGGTTGGTGGCAAGTAAGGACACGATCGATCTCCTGTGTACGAATGCCCGCAGGAGCTCTCCGCTCCCGTGAGCAGAAGCAGGTATCGGGAGATGGAGAAAACGGAACAGCGGCGGCCCGCCTCGATGGAGGAGGTGCGCATCGATTCCGCCTGCCCCATCCCACGAGGGCCCGCGCCTGTCGGCGCGCCGGTTACGGCGCGCAGGTCAGGGCAGGTCTTCGGACTTTCGGGCGAGCGTTGTCACGCAATCTACTAGGCGCGCTTCCCGGACTGCTGATGCAATCCAGTGCGTTGGCGCCGGTCGTTCCCGATTACCGCTGCGGGGCAGTTCCGGAATTGGCCTTGCGGCCGCACCGGATTCCCTTTTCAGCCTGCCGCGAGGCAGGCACCACTGACGCGTGCAAGTATTACCGCATCGAGAGTAGTGTCAAGCACATGCAGACCACTTGGGTTGGTGTGGCATTGGCCGCGGCAATGAGCCTGTCGCCGGCGATTGTTCATGCGGACTCCGCGGGTACGCCGGTGGGCGAGAAGGTGACCTTCGAATCCGACGGTCTGACCCTCGTCGGCTTTCTATACCACCCGGCGGGCTCGGGACCCTGGCCCGCGTTGATCTGGAATCACGGCAGCGAGAAAGATCCGGGCGCGGGTCCGCAGTTCCCGACCGTCGCATCGGTTTTCGTTCCGGCAGGTTACCTGGTGTTCGCGCCCGAACGTCGCGGCCACGGTGAATCGGAAGGGGACTACATCCTCGACCGTGCGAAGTTCACCGGGCGCGTGCAGGGAGGCGATGCCGCCGGCCAGCTGGTCGTCCGCCTGCTCGCAACCGAACAACTGAAGGACCAGCTGGCGGCGCTCGAGTACGTCAAGGAATTGCCGTTCGTCGATTCCGGGAAGATCGTCGTGGCGGGCTGCTCGTTCGGGGGAATCCAGACCTTGTTAGGCGCTGCCAGTGGCGCGGGATACCGAGCGGCCATCAGCATATCGCCCGGTGCGCTGAGCTGGGAAAAGAGCGAGTACCTGCAGTCGCGATTGATCCAGGCTGTTCGCAACATTGGCATCCCCGTGCTGCTCATCCAGCCTGCAGGCGACGCGAGCCTGGCGCCGAGCCGCGTGTTGGGCGCCGAGGCAGCCCGCCTGAAGAAGCCGATCACCGTGAAGGTGTATCCGGCGACCGGTCCCGAAAAAGAACAGAGTCACTGCTTCGGCGGCGCCGGCGGCATGCACGTCTGGGCGGAGGATGCGAAGGCTTTCCTGCAGGCGAATCTGCCGCATTGATCCACTAGATCGTACGGGCCGGCACCACGGTTGCCACCGGTTCGGTCGCAATCTTGGCTTCGACAAAGCCGGTGCGAACCGTGATCAGGTAGTAGAACAGGACGTCCGCGACTATCCACATCACGAAGAAGGACGTCACCGTATCGGAGAAGAAGTGCGCGCCCGCGGAGACGCGGGCAAACGACTGCACCACGCCCACGAGGATGCCCGCCATGAAGGCGGCGCGGCGCCGGGTGAGCGCCATGGCCAGCGCGATCGAGAAGAAGCCGCCGGCCGCGTCACCCGAGGAGAAGGAACAGTTCGTATGACACTGGTGACTGATCTCGAAAGCCGGGCTGAACAGCTTGGAACCGCCGAATTCCGCGACGTCGCGCGGCCGGGCGCGGCCGAAGTGTTCCTTGAACGTGAAATTGACGATCAGTCCGCCGCCGATGATGAGCACGAGGTACAGGAACAGCACCTTGCGGCCGTCGACACCCAGGATCTTCATGCCCAGGAACCGGTTGCAGGCGTAGATCGCGGTGACAAGGATCAGTGAAACCCACAGGAAATACTTGAGGCCCTGCTGCAGCATCGTCTGCCACCATTGATCGCGCAGGAAAGTCTTGCCGTCGAAGAACAGTTTCGAGATGGCGATGTCGATGCCGGGGAATACCGTGACGAACAGCGCGAACAGCGCGAAAGAGGCCAGGAGGATCTGGCTGCGTCTCAACTTCAGGTACTGCATTACAGTCGCCCCCGGACGACTCGAAAGGAACTACCGCCGCGGCGGCCATGGCGAATCGTCCGCCGTTAGACGTTTTGACAATAGGAACTCCGTCTCGCGACCGAAGAATTCAGCGACTGCTACAGCGCCTGCCGGGAATGGATAACCCGCTGATTGCCGGGCTATAGTTTCCGGATGCCCATCTCCAGGTTCCGATACCGGATCTCTCACGCCACCTTTTCTGTTGTTTTTTCGGTGTTGTTGTTCGTTGTGTGCAACGCCCTGAACCTCGGGAAGATCACCCAGTGGTTTCACGACGGTGACGGTTTCGACTACTCGGCGATCCTCGCTTACCTGCTCGCCGGACTGTGTCTTTTTATCGTTGTTTTCATTCTCCTTGCGCACCGCCTAACAATCAAGCTGTTCGCGATTCTGCTCACCGTCTGCAGCGGCGCGGTGACCTATTTCATCGCGAAATACGGCGTGGCCATCGACACTTCGATGGTCCGCAACGCCATACACACCGACCCGGTCGAAGTGGGCCAGCTGATGTCGGCCCAGATGGTCCCGTACGTGCTGTTCCTGATCGTGCTGCCGGTCATCGCCATCCTGCTGGCCGACATCACGTTCGAGAGGCCGGGGCGGTACTTGCTGACTTCGCTGAAGGTGTTCGGCATCGCGCTCTGCGTGGCGCTCGGATCGCTGTACGTCGAATATCACGCGATCTTTCGCGCCGGGAACGTCTCCAACAAGTACATCGTGTACTACCTGGTGCCCATCAACATCATCTCGAGCTCGGTGAATGTCGCCACCAAGGAGCTGAAGCCGTACTTCAAGCGGCAGCAGAAAGACATCCAGTTCCCGGCGAAGGTTACCGCGCCCGGGAACCTGGTCGTGGTCCTGGCGGTGGGTGAATCCTCGAGACGGAAGAACTTCAGCCTGTATGGCTATGACCGCCGCGACACGAATCCCGAACTGCGCAAGATCGAAGGGTTGCAACTGCTGAACGCCGTGGCCACGCGCGCTTCCACGCTCTATGCGTTGCCGAAGATCCTCGAGAAGGACGACATCAAGCTGACGACGGCCGTGTCCAGGGCGGGGGTGCCGACCGTCTGCTACGTGTATTTCACGCTATACGACAACTGTCAGGCGGTGGGTGAGATCGCGGCCAAGGATTGCGGCCACGGCGGCAAGTGCTACGACGAGGACGTGATCCCGCTTTTCAGGCAGGACCTGGCGAAGTACACCTCGGGATACCGTTTCGTGGTCCTGCACTTCGGTGGCGGCAGCCACGGCCCGGTTTACGCCGACCGCATTCCGCCGGAGTTCCAGCAGTTCAAGCCCATGTGCACCGACGCCGACGTCGCCGGCAAGTGCACACTGGACGAGCTGTACAACGCCTACGACAACACCATTCTCTATGTCGATCACGTGGTGGCGCAGGCCATCCACGCGCTCGACGAGGCGCACGTTCCCTACGTCTTCATCTACCTTTCCGATCACGGAGAGTCGCTGCTGGAGAACGGCATGATGTTCCACGGCGTCCCACCGGGAGTTTCGTTGCCGGAAGGGCAGGCGCAGATTCCCCTGATCGTGAAATCCTCGGTGCCGGTTTCCATCCTGCCGCGCGCCGAGTACGGGCAACCCGACGTGTTCGACTCGGTGCTCGACCTGTTCTCCATCGAAGCCGCGAAGTTCGATCGGGCCGGCAGCTTCATCAAGAAGGCCCCGGCGAACTGATCAGCCCTTCGGGTACACCTCGCCCAACGCGGTCGAGCCCGTCTCCAGCAACGACTTCAGGTTCGAGAGGATCTTCGGCCATCCGCCCGACACCGCTTCGATGAACTTCGAGGGATCCTGTTCGATGGTGTGCGTGATGGTGAGTTTCACCGCCGACGAAAACGGCTCTAGTTCCATCGTGCATTGGGATGCGCCCTCGGCAGTGAGCTCCGGCCTGGTCCGATGCACCCAGCGGATCACCAGCCGCCTGGGTGGATCTGCCTCGATGATCTCTCCGTCGTCCGACACCTTGCCGTCCGGATAAACCATTCTCCACTCGCTGCCCGCCTTCCACTGGCTGATGCATTGCGTGCCGAACCAGTACTGCTTCATGAACTCGCCGTCGGTGAGCGCCGACCAAAGCTTTTCCGGCGTGGTGCGGATGTACGTCACGTAGACGAACTTCGATCTAGCCATCAGATTTCTCCAGTTTCCCTTTCAGATCCGCGATCGCCTTCAACCGCGGCTTCTCGAACTTCGCGATCCAGCGCTCGTAGAGCTGTTGCAGCGGAACCGGGTTGAGGAAGTGCAGCTTCTCGCGGCCGCGCCATTCCACTGCCACCAGGTTCGCCTGCTCGAGCAGGTTGAGGTGCTGGGTGACGCCCTGCCGCGTCATGTCGAGGTGCGTGCAGAGCTCGTTGAGCGTCTGGCCGTCGTGGGCATGCAGGACGTCCAGCAGCTTGCGTCGGCCGGGATCGGCCAGTGCCTTGAACAACAGGTCGGAGTCGGCGTCGATGCGACGGATGATAGGCAAGTAATTACTTGCATGTCAAGTCTGCTGCGCTATATATAAGTGTGTGGTGCGCCGCCGCAAAACCACTGGATAAGACCTTGGGGCGTTGCGTATGTCACAGGCGGCGGGATCTGCTGCATTCTCGGCATCAGCAGGATGCTGGATACCACTCTCCAAAGTCAGGACACGCAGCGCACCGGCTTTCTAAAGCGCTTGCGCCGGCGCCGTTACTTCAGCGCCACGGCCTTGTGCCTGGCGGCCGCGCTGCTCGTGTTGTTCACCTGCGTCGCGCTGCTGCTGGCGAGGAGCTCGGCCGTGGAGCTGCAGGGGCTCGAGGGCGCGACATCGTTCGCGCGCCTGGCGCGCGGCACGGCAGCCACGCTGACCATCGTGATCGTGCTCGCGGCCATCCAGCTGCGCTCGCTGGTGCGGCTGCGCTCTAACTACGAGAGGCAGCTCACCACCCAGGCCGCGATCCTCAAGACCGTGGTCGACGAGATTCCCACGAGCGTGGCTCTATGGGATCGCGAGCTGCGCTACCGGCTGGTCAACAAGGCCTTCGAGCGCTGGCGCGGGCGCGACCGGGAAGACGTCATCGGCAGGACCGTCGCGGAGGTCGTGGGACCCGAAGAATTCGCGCTCAGCAAGCCGTGGATCGACCGCGCGCTGAATGGCGAGAACGTGACCTACGAGAAGCAATACGACCGCAGTGCCGTGCGGCGCGTGAGCGCCAGCTACAGCCCGCTGGTTGCCGAGGACGGCAGCGTCATCGGCATCGTCGCCATGGCCCACGACATCACCACACACCACCGGGAACGCGAACGGCTGCTGCAACTCAGCGAGCGCGACAGCCTCACGGGTCTCCTCAACCGGCTGGCCTTCGAGGAATGGATCGCGGATGCCTGCCGGGAGAACGGTGGGCGCGACCTCGCCGTCCTGTACATCGACCTCGACAACTTCAAGCCGGTGAACGACGAGTTCGGTCACACGGTCGGTGACCTGGTCCTGGGTGAGTTCGCGAAGCGCTTGAGTGCCGTGGTGCGTCCGACGGACGCCATCGCGAGACTCGGAGGCGACGAATTCGCGATCGCGTTGCCCGGCGTTCGCTGCGTGGCTGATGCGGAGATGATCGCGCAGAAAGTGGTCGCGGAAGCGGGCCGTCCCATGCAGGTAGATGGCCGCACCATCCAGATCGGCGCCAGCGTCGGCGTGGCCGTGGATGCAACGCGGGAACGCGACGGCGGGCGCGGGCTGATCAAGCGGGCGGACGAAATGCTCTACGGCGCGAAACGGTCCGGCCGTGGCCGCGTCTGCAGCCAGGCCGAGTAGCGCGTCTCCGCAGCCTGCGTTCCCGGCGTCGCCTGAGCGGCTGCGCAAGCTTGCTACGTATTGACAGTGCCGCGGGCGTGTTCGAGGATCGCCGCGCCTATAAATCGCCTACCAGGGAGGGTCTGCTCGGGTTCTGTGGCGATATCGGAGCGCACGCGTCCGCGTCGCCTGCGCAGGGCCTCTCCTGCTCAACTGAAAAGGAAATTCTCATGAGCACAAGCCATTCGCGGGCCGGCAGGGGCCTGCTTTCGTTCCGTCTCTATCTACTTCCGTTCCTGATATGTGCCGGCGCAGCGTCGGCGCAGAATTCCGATGAAGGCAATCGTCACTACGACGCCCGCGCCGGGCTGAGCAGCTCGCTCACCCTGGAGCAGCTGCGCGCGCAGGGCCAGGCCCCGCCGGGCCTCGCCGCGAACGTGCAGGAGCAGGCGGCGCTCGAGGTCGACGAGATCACCGGCTCGGTGCGTTCGCTGTCGAGCGACCGCGGCTTCCTGAGCGGCACAGCGGCGGGCAAGCCCATGGCCATCGCCATGGACTTCGTGCGCAAGAATCTCGCGGCGTTGAACCTCGACGCCTCCGACCTCGAGGGCTACTCGGTCTCGGACGTGGTGTTCTCGAAGGTCTCGGGTGCCACGCACATCTATCTACAGCAGCGCTACCAGGGAATCCCGGTCTACAACGCGCAGTTGCAGATCAACGTGAACCGGGAAGGGCGCATCATCAGCGTCAACAACTCGTTCATGGCGGGGCTGCAAAATGCGGCACGCGGGTTGAAGCCCGGCATGCAGTTGCCGGCCGCGGTGGGCCAAGGGCTGAAATTCTCCGGCATCAAGGCGCCCGTCCCCGGGCTGGTGAGCGCCGGCGCGAAAGCCGACGTGCAGCAACGCAGTCGCGTGGCCAACGCCGGCATTTCGCTCGAGCCCATCGACGGTGCGCTGATGCTCCTGCCGATGCGCCCCGGTGAGGCGCGGCTGGTCTGGAACTTCCAGATCCACACGCTCGACAAGCAGCACATGTGGGACATGACGGTGGATGCCAACACCGGCCAGGTCTGGACGCGCTTCGACTGGGTGGCGGGCGATCAGTACCGCGTGTATCCGCGCCCGGTCGAAAGCCCCAATCACACCTCGCCGCTGCCGCCCTCGGACGGCCGCGTGCTGGTGGTGAACCCGGCCAACGCGCTGGCGTCGCCGTTTGGTTGGCACGACACCAATGGTGTCGCGGGTGCCGAGTCCACGCTGACCATCGGCAACAACGTCTCGGCCTACACCGACGTCGACGCCAACAACGTCGCCGACGCGGGCTCCAGCCCGAACTGCGGAGCTTCGATCAACTGCGACTTCCCGCTGAACCTGACGCTGGCGCCGAGCGGCTATCGTCCGGCAGCGGTCACCAACCTGTTCTACATCAACAACATCATCCACGACGTGCAGTACCAGTACGGCTTCGACGAAGCCGGCGGCAACTTCCAGGTCAACAACTACGGTCGTGGCGGCGCGGGCAACGATGCCGTGAACGCCGAGGCGCAGGACGGCTCGGGCACCAACAACGCGAACTTCGGCACGCCCGCCGATGGCGCACGGCCGCGCATGCAGATGTTCATCTGGACCAGTCCGAACCCGGACCGTGATGGCGACCTCGACACCGGCATCGTCACGCACGAGTACGGCCACGGCATCTCCAACCGCCTGATCGGCGGCCCGTCCAACGTCAACTGTCTAACTAATCGGCAGCAGGCCGGCGAGGGCCTGTCCGACTGGTGGGCACTGGCGTACACCGCACGCGCCAGCGACACGGGCCCGATGGGGCGCGGCCTCGGCACCTACGCGCTGAACCAGGCGACCACCGGCGTGGGCATCCGCACGCAGCGTTACAGCACGGATCCCGCCATCAACACCTGGACCTACGCCAGCATCAACGGCATGGCCGTACCGCACGGCGTGGGCTCGGTGTGGGCGCAGGGCATGTGGGAGGTGTACTGGAAGCTGGTCGACGCGCATGGCTTCGACGCGAACCTCTACAACGCCACGGGCAACGCGGGTAACCAGCGCGCGATGCTGTACGTGAACGAGGGCCTGAAGAACACGGCCTGCAATCCGACGTTCACGCAGATCCGTGACGGCATCATCCAGGCCGCGACCGATCTGCATGGCGGCGAAGACGTGTGCCGCATGTGGGAAGCGTTCGCAGCCTTTGGCCTCGGCACCAATGCCGTGAGCGGCGGTGCGAACAGCACTACGCCGACGAATGGCTTCAATGTTCCGGCCTCGTGCCAGGGTGGCGGCGGCGGTACCACCGTGTTCTCGGATACCTTCGAGACCAGTCTCGGATGGGTGACCAATCCCAATGGCACCGACACTGCGACTACCGGGCAATGGGAACGAGGCGATCCCGAAGCGACCACCGACCAGGGTGGTGCGAGGCAGCTCGGCACCACGGTCAGTGGCACGAACGATCTCGTCACGGCGCGTCTTGCCGGTGCCAGCGCCGGCGTGAACGACATCGATGGTGGTGTGACCTCGATCCGTTCTCCGGCCATCACCCTGCCGGCCACGGGCACGCTCACGCTGTCGTTCAGCTACTACCTGGCGCACAGCTCGAACGCCACGAGCGCGGACTTCCTGCGCGTCAGTGTCGTGGGCAGCACCACCAGCGTGGTGTTCCAGCGGCTGGGCGCGGCGGCGAACGTCAACGGTGCGTGGGCCACGGCCACCGCCAGCCTCAACAGCTTCGCCGGCCAGACGGTGCGCATCCTCATCGAAGCCGCGGATGCGGGCACGGCCAGCCTGGTGGAGGCGGGCATCGACGATGTGAAGATCACGCAGCAGTGAGCG